>Ga0114931_10006645_pt1 | contig 14197 bp, 9 predicted proteins | sample 2SBtaG_FD_89579 | JGI IMG/M metagenome (GOLD analysis project Ga0114931, IMG submission 89579) | Deep subsurface microbial communities from Kolumbo volcano to uncover new lineages of life (NeLLi) - 2SBTROV14_V59a metaG | ecosystem: Environmental > Aquatic > Marine > Volcanic | place: Kolumbo...
AAGGATTTGATTTCAGCCAAGTGGACCACCCTCCGCTATAAACCTGAACGAAGATACGTTGCTAGGCTTGATGGCGGCAATCAAGCTAAGGCAATACTCAAGTTTCACTCCGAAAAAGTCTATGCGCATTCTCGCCGAGCTGCCAAGTCGCTAGGGTCTCTTCCAGGAATCAATACGGCTCGCCCCATTGGCCATTCTGATCGCCATCGAGTCGTTTTACTAAAGTGGTTAAAAGGCGAATCTCTGGCGAACTTTATATCGGCGGCGCAGTTGCCCTCCGATGCAATGCGCAATGTAGGACGCCTACTTGCTCGTCTGCACACGCAGCAAACAAGCAAGCTGCCGCATCGTACTGCCGAGCGAGAGTCGCAAGAAATTCATCGGTCTGTCGAAGATCTCGCCGTAATCTTGCCCTCAATCAGGGCTCTACTGCAAAAGGTATCACGAAAATGTATTGAGCAACTGTCCCAATTGCCACCGGTTGCGGTACCAATCCACGGCGACTGTCACCCTCAGCAATTCCTTGTCGACGAAAAAGATATCGCGATCATCGACCTCGACAGTGCCGCCCTTGGTCAGCCTGGCAACGATCTGGGAAATTTCTTGGCTCACCTGGAACGCGAAGTATTGCAAAACCGGCTACAGAGAAGCCTTTGCGATCAACTTACCAAGGAATTGACCACAGGGTACTCCGAAAAAACTTCTTTGATCAACCATTACGACATAAAAACTTATCTGGCAACGGGGCTTGTACGCTTGGCCCATGAGCCTTTTCGCTATCGGCAACCCAATTGGCACGTTCAAACCGAACAGCTAATAGAACGGGCAAACTCAATTCTCGAAGAAGTTGACCGGCGGCCCAAAGCTTTTAATAAGCCAGAAGATTATCCTAAGACGGCCAAGAGGATCTCTGGGAAAGTCAAGGTTATCGATCCATTTCGTGTGAGTCACGACAACAAACTTCCAAACGTATCCAAAGCAATTGACCCTAGTTTTGCCACTCAATATATCGCCCCCATCATCCAGCAAACTTTTGAAGACGAGCCGTTAGAGATCCGATCAATTCGTGTGTTAAGACATAAACCAGGTCGACGATGTTTGATCGAATATTCTTGCGCCAGCAACATTGGCAACCGCGACGTGACGGTCCTGGGAAAAATACACGCCAAGAGCAAGCACGAAAGTAGCCACCGCCTGCAACAGACGTTATGGCAAAGTGAGTTTCATTATGAAAGCGAAGATGGAATCTCGGTCGCTCGCCCTGTGGGGACGGTACCCGAATGCCAGATGTGGTTACAAGAAAGTGTGGCAGGAGCTAGTGGCTGGGATGCCTTGCTTAGGCCATCTGGGGAAGCCGTTGCGGCCCAGATTTCGGCGGCCGCTCATAAGCTTCATCAAGCAGATATTATCACCGAGCGAATGCATACGATCGAAGACGAGATGAATATCCTTGAAGAAAAGCTGCCGCTTGTGGGTCGGCATTTACCTCGGCTTAAATCCCGCATCAACGCCGTGCTGTTGATGTGTAAAGAACTTGCCACATCCGTTCCCGCAAGCGATCCAGTGGGGATTCATCGTGATTTCTATCCCGATCAAATAGTAATCGATGGAGACCGCCTTTACGTACTCGATCACGATCTCTATTGCATGGGAGATCCCACCCTAGATATCGGAAATTTTTGCGGACATCTTATCGAGCACAGCTTACGAATACACGGTCATCCAAACGCCTACGCGAAATTTCAGGACGAACTGTGCAATCAATTCGTTTCTCTGCGGAAAGAAAATTGTTTTGCTACCATTAATGCCTACACGACTCTAACGCTTGTTCGGCACATATTTCTGAGCACACGGTTTGCAGATCGCGCCTCTAAAACCAATTTGATCTTGGATCATTGTGAAAGCGCCCTAGCTCTGCTGGAAGTATGACATCAGTAAGCGTCAACATTACGGTCTGGTCAACCAGACCGTAATAATGACAAACTCTAGATTTCTACTTCGGCTCTGCAAGCGATTGTTCTTCTAAGGAGATCAGTTGTCGATAGCGCTCGACGATGTCTGTCGGCGCGACCGTAGACAAGTTTTCTGCCAGCACCACCGTTTCGATGGTTTTCAGCAGACGTTGGCATCGGGCTTCGAAGCGTTGCGCAATCCGCAACCCTTCAGCGAGTTCGTCTACGCGGCCACTGGCCGACACCCAAGCCTCGTAGCTGGCAAGACCTTCTATCGTTTCGACAAATTCGTCGGATCGATCGTTAGTCAGTTCCACGAGGGTAGGTGAGTATCCCTTGCTTATCTCTGGCCAAACGGCGTAGATCTCCTCTCGAAGATCTGATTTTACTTTTCGACGAGTCTCGCTTGCCGCATGACTCTTCAAGCGAGCAGCAGCCAGATCGCTCTCTGCCTGTCGCAATTTTAAGCGGACTGCCTCCACCGTCACAGGTTTCGATATCCCCAATTTCTGCGGGAGCAATTCGAGAATCGCACGCTGATCTTGTGGCACCTTTGCGATCAATTCAGCCAAAGGCCCTGAAGCACTCGCTAAACCTTGCGTAGCTTCCGCCTTACTTCCTCCTCCAAAAGAACTGAGCAAACGCGAGACAGGATTTCCTGACTCCTCGTCTGATTCTTCAGCATTTCCTCGACGGCCCAACCGGCTGTAATGCCGCAGAAAAGACTCGCTAGTTCGCAATGGGATGTCGATCGTATCGCTTTCGATCACCGCGTAGGCATGCGCCTCGGCGAAGGAAACTTGGCCATCCTCGTTGTAATCTGGTCGCTCGAGCGGCTCGCCGGTTCGGGTCTTGCCGCCGAGTGCTGCCCAGAAATAAGTGCTGTACTCCTGATAATCGGCTTCGTTGGAATCTGCAGTACAGCCGGCGGCAGCCCTGTCATGAAGCTGCGAAAAGAAGCCGCAGCGAGGGGCCGACGAAAGCCCCAATTCAGGATCGTGACGCCGAAACAAAACATGCGAGAAACCGCCGGAGTAGCACTGCACCATCACCAGCACCACAGTCACTTCCGAATCCAACTGATCAAGCCAGCGCCCAAATTCGCGGGCTTCGACCGACTCGCTATCCCACAGGTACATGAGCGTGTTGTACTGAGCATCCTCGGTGTTCGCCTGCTCCCCATCGGTAGCTTTGGCTTTCCATTTCTTCTCGTCATAGTCGTATTCATAGTCGTAATCGTCGCTCGACTCCTCTTCTGCTTCTCCGCCGTGTCCCGTGACATAGACAATCAATCGGTCGCCACTTTTAAGCTCGCGACCCAATGCTTTGAAGCGGCGTTTGAGTGCTGAGCGTTCCGTTGGCCCGATCACATCGGGAACTTCATGAGTTCGGAAACACGTTCCCGCCGAGGCTCCTCTACCAAACACTTCAAGCATGATGCGCTGGGCAGTCGAACATCGGCTTTCCTTTTCAACGTCGATATATTTCAGATCGCGTAGGGGGTCGTTCCCATCAGAAAAAAACAAATCATGCGGCGGGTGATCGGGCCGCTGCTCAGCCAGCAGACGCTGGAACATCAACACGTTGCTTTCGAGCGATGCCTGATTTCCGTTCGGATCGTATCCCCCTCCAATGGTCAGAAAATGATCTTTGGCAGCAAGTGGCGAAGCGACCGATAGACTCAATGTTGCACCAAAGATCGTCCACAGCAGAAAAAACGCAGGGTATCGCATCTAGATTTCTCCTAGACAAGATCAGAGAAGCGAGAACAGATAAGCGCTGCCAGTGCGAAACTCGTTACGTATCGCTACACAAACCACTGGCATGTGTAGTGTACCCTATGGATACGGTCTGCGATACATCATGCCCTCGGTCCCAGGAGGATTGCAAACGCCAAACGTGACACTTGGTACGCGATCCGCTAGAATGAGCCTGCCAAATTCACTATTTCGAGGAACCATGATAATGCGTCATTACTGTTACCCTTTAATCCCCATCTTCGGTTTTCTTTGCTCTTGTTTTCAGCAAACAGATGCCACTGCCGCTGACGCCGATTTGCCAAATATCGTCATCATTTTCATCGACGACATGGGCTATGCCGACATCGGGCCGTTTGGAGCAAAAGGGTACGAAACCCCTCACTTGAACCGCATGGCTAACGAAGGACGCATCTTTACCGACTTTCACTCGGCAACCGCCGTCTGTTCTGCTTCGCGAGCGGCACTGCTCACCGGCTGTTATCCCGAGCGTGTGAGTATCCAGGGGGCCTTGTCGCCAAAAGCAAAGCACGGCTTGAATCCAGACGAGATGACGATCGCCGAACTCTGCAAGCAGAAAGATTATGCGACGGCCATCTTTGGCAAATGGCATCTGGGGCACTTGAAACCGTTCCTGCCATTGCAACACGGCTTCGACGAATACTTTGGGCTACCTTACTCCAACGACATGTGGCCTCAGCCCGATGTGCAGGGCGACCCGATTCCGAAGCGACGTCAACATTATCCCAAATTGCCACTCTTCGATGGCAACCGCGTCGTCGATAAGGAAGTTACCGCCGCCGATCAAGCCCAGCTCACCACTTGGTACACCGAGCGAGCAGTTCGGTTTATCGACCTCAACAAAGACCGACCCTTCTTTCTGTATCTACCCCACACGATGGTTCATGTGCCGATCTTCGTTTCCGATAAGTTTAAGGGAAAGAGCGGGGCTGGACTATTTGGCGATGTAGTTATGGAACTCGATTGGTCGGTCGGACAAGTACTGGAAGCACTGGAACGTAACGGGATCGACGAAAAGACGTTGGTCGTCTTTACCTCCGACAACGGACCGTGGCTGACTTACGGGAATCATGCCGGCTCGGCAGGACCTTTACGAGAAGGCAAAGGGACCATGTTCGAGGGAGGCTATCGCGAGCCATGTGTGATGCGTTGGCCCGGCAAAATTCCAGCAGCTACTCGGTGCGAAGAGTTGGCAACCACGATGGATCTTCTGCCCACAATTGCCAAGTTGATTGGCGGAAAGCCGCCTGCTGATCACCCCATTGATGGCAAGGATATTTGGCCACTGATGATTGGTAAAGCTGAAGCCATCAGCCCCCACGAAGCGTTTTATTGCTACTACGGGAGAGAATTGCGAGCCATCCGCGACCGACGCTGGAAATTGCATTTTCCGCACCGGTATCGAACTCTCGCTGGAAAAGAGCCGGGACGTGATGGTCATAGTGTGCCTTACGAGCATCCGACGATTGGAAAAGAACTGTTCGATCTGCACAACGATGTTGGAGAAACCACCGACGTGGCCGACAAGTATCCAGAGATTGTCGCGCGGCTTGAGCAGCAGGCAGAAAAGGCGCGTGTCGCGTTGGGTGACAAACTCACCGGTCGCCAGGGCAGCGAGGTCCGCCCCCACGGAGTTGTGCCTTAGGCCCGCAGACGTACCTTCTTCACGTTATTTTGGCACTTTGATTTAACTTGCACGACTCCCTGGTTCGATGCTATAGTGTACATTTGTATGCTATACGTCAATTGGCTATTTCTGGATATGAACGCCTACTTCGCTTCGGCGGAGCAGCAGATGCAGCGCAAGCTGCGCGGAAAGCCGGTCGCGGTAGTCCCTTCGATGACCGATCGCACCTGCTGCATTGCGGTCAGCTACGAAGCGCGCCCTTACGGCATCAAAACGGGAACGAACGTTGGCGAAGCGCGCCGCCGGTGCCCTCAGCTAAGGCTCGTGGAAGGGCGACACGAAAACTACGTACGAATTCACCACCAGATTATCGCTGCTGTCGAAACGGTCTTGCCCGTCGAGCAGGTCTGTTCGATCGACGAGATGGCCTGTCGGCTCTCGCCCCAACATCGCGAAACAGGGCAGGCAGTCAACCTTGCCAAGCAAGTTAAGCGAGCGATTACCGATCAGGTGGGCACCTATCTGCGCTGTTCGATTGGCTTGGCACCGAATCGCTTTCTGGCCAAGGTGGCAAGCAACATGCAGAAGCCAGATGACCTGGTGTTAATCAGTCGCGAAGAATTGCCCCGTCGGCTCTACTCGCTGGCTCTCACCGACTTTCCTGGAATTGCTAAAAATATGCTCCGTCGGCTTGAGAGCAAGGGAGTACGTAGCACACAACAATTGTGTTCGCTTTCGAAGCAGCAGATGATCGACGCTTGGCAAAGTGTGATTGGCGAACAGTGGTGGTATCGTTTGCGCGGAGAAGACTATCCCGAACGACCAACACGCCGCCGCACGGTAGGTCATTCTCATGTCTTGCCACCCAAGCTTCGTAACAACGAAGGTGCCCGCGCCGTCATGGTGCGACTGCTGCACAAAGCAGCGATGCGACTTCGGAAGCTCGACTACTGGGCTGGCCGAATGGTGCTTGCGATTTCCTACCTCGGTGGCTGGCCAAAATGGAAAGAGACCGTTTTTCTCGGGCGTTGTCAGGACACACCGACCATGCTCAAGGCATTCGAACGAACGTGGGACAAGCGACCGCTCGGTGGCCGACCCATTAAAACCTCGATCACGCTCATCGACCTCACCCCCAGTATATCGACCACACCCTCCCTGTTTATCGAAGAGCGTCGGGCTCTTCAAGCTGCTCATGCAATGGATGCGATCAACGAACGGTTTGGCATCAACTCGCTCTATTTCGCATCGATGCACGAAACACGAAATGCGGTGCCAATGCGTGTTGCGTTTACGAATATTCCAGATGTTGCAATCGAGGGTACTCAGGAGAATCGAGACGTTTCAAGCCGCTGATCGCGGACTCAGTTCCCCGGAGTTGCTGTTTCTCACAGTCGCCAAACGGGTTATCCTTGGTTTTACTAAAGCACGATCTTTGTCTGTGGCACGTTCATAAACCCCCTCGCTGGCACCTCCCTTGCATCGCCGCCCTCCTATGTTCGCGTTTGCTATAGTTGCCATAGCCTGTGGAGTAATTCCACTCTGGCGTGTCCCGACCCAGCAGGCCTTTGCTATTGAGTTGCCGGGGACGAAAGCTGCTCCGTCAGAAGAAAAAGTAGAGCGGCCCCTGGAAGAGTGGCACGCAGAAGTCAAGGAAAAACTTATCGAAGCGACAAGGATCTATCAGCAACGCCAGGAAGATTCCGAACATGAACCCTCCGGCGCGTTGATCAAGCAAGTCGAGTTGCTCAAGCGTCTGGACTTCACGCTTTCCCAACTAGCTACCAAGCTGAGCGACCGCAAGAAAGCCGAAAGCGATCGTAAGCAGGCGCAGGTAGATCTCGATCTGTTTCGCCAAGCGAGAATCGACGTTTCAAAACGAATACCCTTCCTACAATTTGATCTTGCCCGAGATGAGTTAGCTTCTGAACTCCAACGGCTTGAGCGCAGAGAGCAAGCTTTGAAGGCAATCAAGGCGTCCCTAGAAAACGCCAATCAAGATCTCAAGCAACGCAACAGTTCACAACGCCGGGCCAAGGAAAACTACGATAAACAAACCGACGATGCCGCACGGGCATTGCCTCGTATTTCGTTCCTCGAAGCCAGCTTGCAATACGATCTTGCGGAAGCAGTTGCTCGGTTGCGCAGCGAAGAAGTCGCCAATGCGAAGTTAGCTCTGGAAACCCAGCAATTGCGGGTGAATCTCCAACGCGAGAAAGTGACCCAACTCAAGACCGCAGTCACTTTCGATACCAGTGATCTCAAACTTCAATTCGCAAAACTTGATCGTCAAGCAGATCGACTCGAACACAAGATTTCTGAGATCGAAGGAACCTCGCCCAAAATAAAATACCTCGAAGAGCAGTGGATGCGTGCCCAGCGGCAGCTCGACTCTTCAACAGGCGATGCGGCTGAAATTCAAGAAGAAATAGTCGCCAGCGAGTTGGGACTTCGGGCGTTGCAGGAAGAGCTCTCCCTGTTGCGAGAGCAGCTCGATCGGCTGGCCTCGCAACGCGAACTCTGGTCCCGCCGACAACAAGTGTTCGCTGGCCGGCCAGAACGAAAAGATATGCGACTTTGGGAAGACGAAACCGACGAAGCGTTGGTGCAGCTCGATAGCAAGCAGCGATCGCAAAACCTTGACCTCGAAAAACTTCGCGATCGACTGAAACTAATCAAAACGCGACTCGACGAGACACCCGAAGAGTCTCCGGTGGCCTATTGGCTTCTGCAGCAAGTCAAGAGTCTCGAACAGTTGCTCTCAGCCCATCAGCAAAATTCTGACAGTATTCGAGCCCTCCAGCTTCTTCACCAAAAGCTACAAGATGAATTGAAAAGCGATTCACTGGCTTCAACTGCCAAGGATGGTCTCATCGACGTTTGGGATGCCATCGGCTCAGCCTGGAACTATGAGCTCACAGTTTTCGACGAGCAACCGATCACCGTCCGCAAGATTATCACGGCTCTGCTGATCATACTTGCCGGTTTTATTTTTTCGAGGGCAATAAGCCGTTGGCTTGGGAAGCAGGTGCTACGACGTTTAGACTTTGAGCCCAGCGCTACGGCGACGATCCAGTCGTTATTCTACTACGTCCTGTTAGTGCTATTTTCGCTCTTTGCATTAAAAGTAGTGAGAGTTCCGCTCACGGCATTTACTGTGCTGGGGGGTGCGGTTGCGTTGGGTGTTGGCTTTGGCAGTCAAAACCTGATCAATAATTTTATTAGTGGACTTATTCTTTTGGCCGAGCGACCTGTCAAGGTTGGCGACTTGATTCAAATCGAAGACCTGTATGGCAACATCGAGCATATCGGAGCAAGAAGCACGTTGGTTCGCACTGGTGGAAATCTCGAAATCATTGTCCCCAACCGACTTCTCTTGCAAGAAAAACTGATCAATTACACTCTCTCAAGCGACAAAGTGCGCACCATAGTCGAGGTAGGCGTCGCTTATGGATCTGACTCGGCGAAAGTTACAAAGCAATTGCGTCGGGCAGCCGCCGAGACGGGCCGTGTCGCGAGAGACCCGCCGCCGGTGATCCTCTTCAAGAATTTCGGCGACAGTGCTTTAGTATTTGAAGTTCACTTTTGGATCCACATGCGGACCATGATGGATCGCCTGCAGATTGAAAGCGCCGTGCGTTATCGAATCGATCAGTTGTTCTGCGATGCAAATATTACGATAGCCTTTCCTCAACAGGATGTACATCTTGATGCAACGTCGCCGTTGACAGTCCAGATCGTCGAACCGCTGCCGACGCCTGCTGAGAAGTAAGGCGAGTGACCAATGAAAACTTACCAATCGTAACATCAACGATGAAAACACTCATAACAAACGCCCAAGTCGTCCTGCCTACCGGCATAGAATCGGTATCCGTACTACTGGAGGGCAGCAAGATCGCTGCGATTGATCCGGCTAAGCAAACTATTGTTGACGAAACAGTCGACGCGACGGGTTTGCATCTGCTGCCCGGCGTGATTGACGATCAGGTCCATTTTCGCGAGCCCGGGCTGACGCACAAGGAAGATCTTGTCTCGGCGAGTCACGCCTGTGCTAAAGGTGGTGTGACCACGTTTTTGGAAATGCCAAATACGATTCCCGCGGCGACGACGCAAGCGTTGCTCAATGCAAAATTGGCTTTAGCTGCGAAAAAATCTTTGGTGAATTATGGATTCTACCTCGGTGCAACTCCCGACAACGTCGACGACTTACGACAAGCGACCAACACGCCTGGCATCAAGATATTTATCGGCTCGAGCACCGGCAATCTGCTGGTAGATGAACAGGAAGCCCTTGAGCGAATCTTTGCCGAAACGACGCTACCCATCACCGCCCACTGCGAAGACGAAACCACGGTTCAGGCGAACGCCAAAAAGTATCGCGAGAGTACCGACGTTGCCGATCACTCGCGCGTCCGCGACCATCAGGCAGCGATCATTGCCACCCGTCGAGCCCTGGACCTCGCCTTTCGGCATCAGCATCGATTTCATGTGCTGCATGTTTCGACAGGGGCTGAAGTTGAGCTGCTTGCCGATCATCGCAATTTAATAACCGCCGAGGCTTGCCCCCATCATTTGTTGTTTAATGTCGACGACTATTCTCGGCTCGGGACACTTATCCAAGCCAATCCTTCGATCAAAACCAAGCAGGACAGCGAGCAGCTTTGGCAAGCTCTTGCCGATGGAATCATTCAGGTGGTAGCGACCGATCATGCTCCCCATACGCTCGAAGAAAAGCAGCAAGCCTATCCACTGGCACCTTCTGGCGTCCCGGCCGTTGAAAACTCGCTAGCGCTGATGCTCAGCCAAGTCCACCAGGGTCGCTGCAGCCTCGAGCAAGTCGTCCACTGGATGTGCGACGCTCCTGCTCAGGTATGGGATATCGTCGACAAGGGACGTATCGCGATCGGCTACGATGCCGACCTGGTTTTAGTCGATTTGGATCGCACACACCAAGTGCGAAATGAAGAACAACAGACCAAATGCGGCTGGAGCCCCTGGCATGGCACGGAACTCACTGGCTGGCCCGTGCGTACCTGGGTCATGGGACATGAAGTCTATCGAAGTGGCCAATTTGCAACGGACATCCTAGGCCAAGAGGCCATTTTCGACCATGCACGGGGGGGCTACTGGTCCACCATGGACTAATCGCGGCCAATCCACCACAATTGTCTCCATGTCAGAACGACTCTGGTATTTGAAACGCTGTGATCTCTTCCAACGGCTAAGCCCCGAACAGCTTACCGCTCTGGAGACCCGCTGCCGCATGCGGCAATTTCCGCGTGGAACACCTATCTATTTGCCTGCCGACAGCGCCGACAGCATCATGCTGCTTGCCCAGGGACGCGTAAAAATAGGCAGCTACACGGAAGATGGAAAGCAAACAATCCTCGCGTTCATCGAACCCGGTGAGCTCTTTGGCGAATTATCGCTGCTGGGCACTGAAGAGCGGGAAGAATATGCCGAGGCAGTTGAAAAATCAACGATTATTCTAATCTCTAATAAGGTCATACAGGGCCTCCTAGCTGAAAACCCGGCCATTTCGCTCGGAGTGACCAAGCTCTTTGGTCTACGGCGGCAAAGGATCGAAAGGCGACTAAAATATCTTCTTTTTCGCTCAAATCGCGAACGTTTAGTCCACTTGTTGCTAGAGCTAGCAGAGAAATATGGGTTGCCGAACGGAAACGGTGTGGAACTGCGAATTAAGCTCTCGCACCAGGATTTGGCAAGCATTATAGGCAGTACACGCGAAACGGTGACCGTAGTACTCGGCGAATTGCAAGCGGAGGGCCTCCTCGAGTTGGGGCGAAGGAAGATCAGACTGATCGATATTGCAAGATTGGCCGATAGCGTAAATGTACCGATTCCCCGATTTAGCGGGGTTTAACCGACGAATCTCAAGTTCGTAGAACATTGTGAACTGCCTCACAGACCAGACGGCAATAATAGGCGATCATTAGGTAAGGATGCTTTTAGGTTTCAGCCCCGGGCGTTTCTGTCCCGGGCACCGAAGCCCAAGAAAGAGTGCTTTTCCATGTCCAGCAACAAAGAACCCATGTCCAGCAACCAAGAAACCTATGGTGACTGGAACGACTGCCCACAGGGCGAGTTGTCTCGGATGGTTCGTAGGCTCGATGCCTCGAAGACCAGTGCTCGAAACAAAAAACTCGTGCGAACGGGGATGCTGAGTATGTTGCTGGTTGCTTCTGGAGTTGTGGTGAGTGGGTCGCTGTTGACCCCTAGCAGCTTCACCTACGGTGGGATTACTTGTGCCCAGTGTAAAAGCCACTTCGCAGAGTATAACGGCTACATGACAGGCTCGGCACTGCTTGAGGATATGGGCCTTGTTAAAAGCATGGCGACTCATCTTGCTAGTTGTCCGATATGTCGGCCTCGATTCAACGAGATGTATCCAGGCGTGTTGCAAGATGTGGCTTCGATCTCCACTCGGCCCGTGGTTCGCAATTCGTTCCCATTGCTGGCCGTTTCGCACCGACCTGCGTTTTATTGAGCCGCGCGCGCAGTTTCTTTCGCGTCGCTAAGTGGTTCTTCCTCGGCGTGTAATGGATTCGTGTAGCTTTGTGGGTTCTCTAAGAATTTCTCTTTCAATTCTTGCGATAAAAAGTAGTAGCGTTTGCCCTGGTTCCAAGTCATGTATTCTGGAAGTCCGGCAACGGTTTCTCCTTTCTCCGCATAGGTAACGGCACAGTTGCCATCCATAGCAAGATCGACGTTGGCATACGCAATCGGAGCAGCTTTGAATGCGAGCCTCTCAGCAGCCCCTGCAAACAAAAAAAGTCGGCCTTCGTAGCCAGCGGTGTAGTAAATGCTACCGGGGATCAGCTTGTTGTTCTGTCGAAGCGAAACAACACAATCGCCAGCCAAGGCGGGTACGTAAGGGGCTGGGTTCTTGATGAAAAGTGCCTTCTCAGATTCTCCCGCAAACTGGTAAACCTTGCCGTCATACATCGCTCGAAGCCGTGGGTCGCCTTCCTCCCAGGTGCCATTATCGCGAATAGAAACCGGACAATAGCCTGCAAGCGCTGCCTTGGTATCAGCGGGCAATCGGTTGGCATCGGAAGTAACTTTTTCTTTTCTCCTGCCCGATCCGTCAGCAGGCAATTCACCGGCGAGAGGCCGGCTTCCAGGCACTAAGACGTTGGGCGGCGCAATATCTGCTTTACTTGGCCGATCCTCTCCAGCAGAGGCCATGCCGATTTTGGCACCGTAGTGCTGAAGATTTGCAAGAAAATGCGCCTGCTGCTGAGCACCTGCGAAAAAGTAGCGTAGCCCACCTACCGTCGTCACTGTCTTTGGCAATCCCTTGATCAATTGTTGTCGGTCCACCTTGCTGACAATACAGTTGCCTTGGTGAGCAAGGTCAGCATCGACAAAACGTGTTGGATCTGCTCGAAACTGCTCCCGCTGCTCGGCTCCAGCGAAGAAAAAGAGGCGCTGGCCATACAGCAAACCGAAGTGAACATCCCCGGCAACTCGATCACCCGTCTTGGTATAGGTCACAATGCAGTCGACGCCCAGAACTGGCGCATAACGCTGTGGCGCAGCGGCAAAAATGGCCCGTTGACGTGCGTCAGAAAATCGATACAACTGCCCGTCAAAAATGGCCTGATGCTCTTCCTTGCCAACCACCCATTGCCTCTGGTCCCGCAGGTCAATGGCTGAGAAACCGCGGAGAGCTAGTGGATAGCGAGTTTTCCGACGTACCTCCGGCAGAAACGGACTCGCCCCCACTGGATTCGGCTCGGCATAGAGACGGAGCCCACTTGCTTGAGGATTTACAGATTGATGATTCGGTGCGGAGCGTCGACTACTTTCGCCAGTCGCGAAACTAGTTGGCAACCAGCAGATCGCGCAGGCAATCAGTGGAGCTAGCCAATAAAATCGATAGCGATGAGAAAAATAGACCATAGCGTTAGACAATGCCCAGAGAGCGTCCTCAAGGCAAATGACGAATCTCCAAATACCTAAAGACGCCTTGAACCGCCTTTCGATGATTGCAGGAATCTCCCCTCCCACCAGCCGTAGGCGGCAGCCAACGGTTGGGAGTGAAGCGGACGGCAGATTACAGCCTGGAGGTCCGGAAGAATAGCGAATTCACTTCGTAGCGCCGACAGCGATGGCTAGTGCTCAGCAAACCAGGGTGCAGGAACGCTAATCGGCGTGTTTTTCAGCTAGCGGGTATTGTGCTATCAGAAATGGGCTAGATTGGATAGTCTCTGGGTTGTCGTGTGCAGGTAAATCTGAGTCCCCAGGAGCCGAAACGATGACCAAGGAAGGCCATTACATCGATCAAACAGGCGAGCCCGGCTGGTCGCCTGCCGTTCGCCAGAAGTTGCAAGAGTTGGCGGAATTGATTTCCCAAGAGCAGTTTGGAGAGGCCGGCGTTCCCAAAGCGATGACCTTCTCGGAGATCGAAGAGATTGGCCATCAGGTGGGCCAACTGGCGGCGGGTACGATGGATCAGACCTTGCAACTTCAGCATGCCCAGCATCTGTCCTCTGTAGAACCTTGTCCTCAATGCGGAGCGGTTTGCCAAGTCGAGCAGCAGCCACGCGCACTACAAACGCGCGATGGCACGGTGGAGTTGGACGAACCCGTTTGTCGCTGCCTCGCTTGTGAGCGAGATTTTTTTCCCTCAGCGTCCACTCTTGAAACTCGACGAGCGAGCGTATAGCCCAGCCGTGTTGGAGCGCATTGTTTCGGCGGGCGGATTGGCCAAATCGTTCGCTGTCGCTGCGAAATTGCTGAAGCTGATTGGCGAGATCAACGTCTCCAGCCGTCAGATCAACCACTTGACCGTTCTGGTCGGCGAAGAACTGGCA
>Ga0114931_10006646_pt1 | contig 14194 bp, 11 predicted proteins | sample 2SBtaG_FD_89579 | JGI IMG/M metagenome (GOLD analysis project Ga0114931, IMG submission 89579) | Deep subsurface microbial communities from Kolumbo volcano to uncover new lineages of life (NeLLi) - 2SBTROV14_V59a metaG | ecosystem: Environmental > Aquatic > Marine > Volcanic | place: Kolumbo...
AAAAAAACAGGTTGATCATTGATATTAAGCAGGGCAATTCCACTGATAAACATTCAGATGAAATCGCTACTCGCTCTGCGTTTTCTAAAGAGAACTGTCTTTATGTCCAAATAGATGATGCAACCCATCAATCATGCCAGCAGCAAACGCACAGCAAACCCGTTTCCGCCAAACCAAAGTTGACTGAGTGCGCTGAGGGGCTGTCCGAGAACTCGGTCATTGAAATTTACACACAAGATATTGAGGAATATAATTTTAATATCAACTACACCGTGGTTTATGGTTCAATCTTGGCCTTCTCGGACAATCTCCCAGCGTTTTCTGGCAGCCATCTTCCGGTTGCCATCCTTAAATACTAAAAAACCCGCTTTCGCTATACCAACTATAGTCGTCTCTCAGAATTTTTCATGCAGGCGACATGGCGATTGCGTTTTCAATATTGAGCAATTGGGTAGTGAGATAAATCTGTGGTTTATTGTTCTCTTGACAGATGCATTTCGTACCTCAACGCACCCTATCTTAAATTAATCAATCAGTCAGATGTTGATTCGAAAGACTGAATGATTAACTGCAACAACATGTTTGACCCGCTACCCACCCGCCGATGTCGGCTTAGGTTTGGGAACCCGTTCACGCACCTAAACGTGAGCGCTGACTGACAAACTCAGCTGCAATCTGACGTGACAAATGATCAATATCAAGAATCGCTTCCAGACTGGAAGGCGTGCTTTGTGGCACTTCAGTCAAACAATGTTCGATAACATCCGGAATCTCTGTAAAGCGAATTCTTGACTCAAGAAAGGCCTGAACCGCAACTTCATTCCCCGCGTTCAATACAGTCGGCCTTGTTCCGCCTTGTCGCGCGGCTTGAATCGCCAGCGTGATACACGGAAAACGTGCTGCATCCGGTTTTTCAAAATCCAGAGTTTTGACCTTGAAAATATCCAATGGTTCAACCCCTGATTCGATCCGCTCCGGCCAGGCCAGTGAATGGGCAATAGGGGTGCGCATATCCGGATTACCCAACTGGGCCAGAACCGAACCATCATCATAGTCAACCATCGAATGAATCACGCTTTGCGTGTGGATGACAATCTGGATCGCCTCCGCCGGAATGGCAAACAACAAACTGGCCTCAATCAACTCCAGACCCTTATTCATCATGGTTGCCGAATCAACAGAAATCTTGCGTCCCATATCCCAATTTGGATGCGCAATAGCTTGCTCAGGAGTCACTGAAGCCATCTGTTCAATTGGTAATGTTCTGAATGGTCCACCAGATGCTGTTAACAGTATTTTCCTGACCCCGCTGGCTTGTTGACCGACTTGATAGCCAGCCGGCATGGATTGAAAAATCGCATTATGTTCACTATCGATTGGCAGTAACACTGCATTGTTGTCAGCGACGGCTTGCATTAACAAGTTCCCTGACATGACCAACGCTTCTTTATTGGCAAGCAGAACAGTATGCCCTGATTGAGCGGCGGCAAGAGTCGACAATAACCCGGCTGCGCCAACAATAGCTGCCATCACAGTATTAATTTCAGGCAATGAGGCGACTTTAACCAAGGCCTGGGTTCCCGATAAAACCTGAGTATGCGCAGAGCAACTGTCTGATAGCTTCGCTTGCAAGTCAGTTGCTGCATCAGCATCAACCATCACAGCATAATCTGGCTGATGTTTCAGGCATTGTTGGTACAAATCCTCGGTATTACTATTGGCTGTTAAAGCGACGGCGCGATACTTATCCGGGTGACGCGCGATTACATCAAGAGTACTAACCCCAATTGAACCTGTCGAGCCGAGCACGCAGATTGTTTTCATCCGACATACTTCCGGTGTAACAAGACCAGACCAATATAAAACACAGGTGCCGCAGCCAATAAACCATCGATACGATCAAGAATTCCGCCATGTCCAGGTAATAATGTACCGGTATCTTTCACTCCTCTGACCCGTTTCATCAAGCTAACCAGCAAATCACCATTGATTGAGAAAACAACAGTCACCAGAGACAGGAAAACAAAATCCAGCATTGCAGTATTCACGTAGTGATAATATGCTGCTGTTACAATTGAAAATAACAAGCCAGAAAACAACGCCCCATAGAGCCCTGCAACTGTTTTACCCGGACTGATCTCAGGCAGAAGTTTCTCCTTACCAAATTTTTTACCGCAAAAGTAGGCTGCGATATCAGCAATCCAGATCAGAAACAGGAAATACAATGTCATATGCCAATCCCAGAATGAATCAAGTCGGCGCAGAAACATCCAGCTGAAAACCAGCGCAATCCATCCGATAATCAGCCTCGTTTCCGTACTCCACTCAGCTTGCAGAAGTTTGTCCGGGTTACTCTTCATTTTATAACCCATCACCAGCCAGAACAGCAGGACAGGAATAGCCCACCAATCCATGATGCCGCTCCACTGCAGCCATTCTCCCCGCTCAAATTGAATGGCAACCATTTCAAGAATGTTTTTCCAGTAATAAAAAAACAACATGGATAAAACAATCCCCAACATGTAAAGAGCACGCTTCAGCAGGGTTTTTAATTCCGCCAGATCAGTCCACTCCCATGCTGCAAGCAAGATAATCGCCCCCCATAATAAGGCAAAACCTCCAGGCGGTAATTTAATAACGGCCAGAATGATCAAAGGCGCCAGAATCAGCGCTGTGATGACACGTTTTAGCAACATTCTTTAAATCCTTTTATTTGATGCAGTAAGGTACTTCGGAATAAATAATATACCTGAATTGCGCAGGATTTTTGTCTGTCTTCAAGGCGCAACGCAGGGTGTGTGGTCGCTTTATGTAACCGAAGTTGAAACGCCGAAGACAGATAAAAAAACAAGCAAGTTGGGTGCATTATTTATTGCGAGTTACCTAAGTAATCAGCATACCATTGGACTATCCAGCGCGCTCCTGGCTGGTTTCCATGGCACAAGAAAAAACGCAGTTTACATGGGTCAACGAGCATTTTCAACGTCACAACCAGATCAGCCGGAGGTTGACTGGTTGTACTCCCATTGCCCGGATGATTTGTGAGACAAGACAACAGACGTTATGCGTTGGAAGTCATCTGAATAATTTGCTCGCTGGTATAGCCAAACCGGCGTTGGCGTTTGGAAAAATCAAGCAAAGCGTCATTGAGAACAGACTCGTCGAAATCAGGCCACAGTATTGGCGTAAAATAAAGCTCCGTGTAAGCCAAATGCCAAAGTAAAAAATTGCTGATACGTATTTCTCCACCAGTACGGATGAATAAATCAGGCGCCGGAAGGTCTGCAATACAGAGATTTGATTGAAACATCTCTTCATCAATATCTGCTACTTGAATGTCGCCCATCAGCGCTCGTTCTGCAGCTTTCCTGGCAGCTTGTACAACATCCCAGCGACCTCCGTAATTTGCTGCAACAACCAGATCAAATCGTTTGTTTTCATGGGTTAGCTGTTCTGCCTCCTTAATTTTGAGCTGCAATGCTTGCGGAAAAACACGCGTATCCCCAATAATTCTGAGTCGTATCTCCTGTTCATGTAATTTTTTAACTTCTTTATCCAAAGTTGACATAAACAATTTCATTAACAAAGAGACTTCTTCAGGCGGCCTACGCCAATTCTCGCTACTAAAGGCAAATAATGTCAGCGCCTTAACGCCTTTGCTGATGCAAGATTCCACTGTCTTCCGAACAGACCTTACCCCTGCGTGGTGACCGGCAGCGCGAGGCAAAAACCTTTTTTTAGCCCAGTGCCCGTTACCGTCCATAATAATGGCAATGTGCAATGGCACAGAACTCAGGCATGCGTCAGTTGTTGAAGGGGATGATGATTGATTAGTCATTGGAAATGGTCTGTGCAGAAAGAATTTTTGATAGCATAAAGCTCTCAACCGTGCAGGCCCGAATAGTTTACAATGCCACCCTATAGCCTGATTCAGGTTATAGCCACACCTGAATTGACAGGTCGTGGCGAGTTCATGCATGGCGTTATGAAATAATGGTCTGCTTTGCTGTTTTCATCTGGAATTGAATATAAATCACGCAGTCAACGTGTTACTACGCTGCCTTTGTGAACAGGCAACTACTTCAGTGTCGGATAACGCTGCACCAATCCAGCCTGCACTCGTCTGAACGCAAATCACATGTGTACACTCAGCACCACGCACCTGTACTGCCTGTTTTTTCCTTGCATTGAAAACCAATCCAACAAGCTCGCTGGCCTTTCTATATTGCCATTAAGTCAATTTCCTTGGTCTTCAGAGCAGCCTCAATCTGTTCAATAAAACGATCTGTGATTTTTTGAATTCGATCTTCTGCTTTATGTGCTTCGTCCTCATTGATCATTTTTTCTTTTAGCGCATCTTTGATATCTGCATTCGCATCTCGACGAATATTGCGAATCGCAACACGTGAGTTCTCAGCTTCTGCTCTAACAACTTTCACAAGTTCCTGGCGACGTTGTTCAGTCAGCGGTGGCATAGGCACCCGGATCAAACTGCCTGTTGTGGATGGATTAAGCCCCAGGTCTGAAGACAAGATTGCTTTTTCGACGACACTCACCATATGTTTTTCCCAAGGCGTTACAGTCAACGTTCTTGCATCTTCCACCCCGATATTCGCTACTTGCGCCAGCGGTGTCTCAACCTCATAGTAGGGCACTTTAATCTGTTCTAGTAAACTTGGGTGCGCTCTGCCAGTTCTGATTTTACTCAGCTCGTGTTTAAAGGCTTCCACAGTTTTTTGCATACGCGTTGTGGTATCTGTTTCAATTTCTTTTATCATAATCGAACACTCGTCACTTCGATCAAAGAACCAATATCTTCGCCTTCAATCAATTTTTTGATCGAGCCAGGTTTAAAAATATTCATGACTCTCAATGGAATGTTATTGTCCCGACAGAGTACTAAAGCTGTTGCGTCCATAACGCCCAGCTTTTCCTGCAAGGCCTGGTCAAAACTCAAGCGGGAATAAAATGTTGCGCTTGGATCGGATGTTGGATCAGACGAATAAACACCATCAACTTTAGTCGCTTTGATGAGCAAATCCGCATTAATCTCGATCGCGCGCAAACTGGCCGCTGAATCTGTTGTGAAAAAAGGATTGCCTGTTCCGGCTGCAAACACCACAATCCGGCCTTTTTCAAGATGTCTGACCGCGCGCCTGCGTATATAGCCTTCACAAATCTCATTAATGCGAATTGCCGACATCACCCGAACAGGTTGAGCGTTTTTTTCAATTGCATCCTGTAAAGCGAGTGCATTAATCACCGTCGCCAGCATTCCCATGTGATCGCCTGTCACTGGATCAAAACCACGGGATGCCTGCTCAGCACCTCGAATAATGTTACCCCCGCCAACAACAAGCCCAATCTGGACGCCAGATCGGCATATTCCGGTAATATCCCTGGCCAACCTGGACAGTGTCTCATTTTCGATACCAGAATCCTGGCGTCCTTGCAAAGCCTCGCCACTTATTTTTAGTAACACTCGCTTGTATGGAAGCGAATTTTCAGCGGATTTTATATCAGTCACTGTCGGCGACTGCACTTCTGACATAAGAATACCTGTAACATTGTATTTTAATAGTAAGGAACGTGAACATTCCTAAGAAACAAACGTTCACGTTCCTAAGGCGAGGTGGTGCTTGAAAACAAGTCCCGATTTACTTGCAGCAGCTATAGAAATAGAGCATACCGAAGATCCGGCGCTTGTTATCAACCACTGCCAAAGGTTAGCTTCAGCCCCCCCTGACTTGGGCCATGACTTCCTCAGCAAAGTTTTCCTGAATTTTTTCAATACCTTCCCCAACCTCAAAACGCGTAAAACTGACAACGCGGGCATTGGCGCTGGATAGCAATTGTTCAACGCTCAAATCTGGATCTTTAATATAGGGTTGACCAAGCAAGGTGACCTCTTTCAGGTATTTTTTCAGCCTGCCTTCAACCATTTTTGTAATAATCTGTTCAGGCTTGCCGCTCGCCTCTGCTTGCGCAGAAAAAATTTCCCGCTCTTTTTCCAGCAATGCAGGATCGACTTGATCTTCAGAGACACAAACTGGCTTGCTGGCAGCAATATGCATCGCAATACCACGACCCGTTTCCTGATCAATTCCATTGATATCAGCGATCACGCCAATCCGGCTACCATGCAGATACTGAAATATAACGCCTTCCTGACTTTCAATGCGCTGTAACCGTCTAATATTGATATTTTCCCCGATCTTGGCAATCAATGCCTTACGAGCATCTTCAACAGTGCTCGTGCCGATAGTCTGCTCCTGAAGCGCATCAATGGTTGTCACGCCTGAAGACAAGGCAACATCAGCAATTGCCTGAGTGAACCCACGAAAATCATCGCCATTACCAACAAAATCAGTTTCACAATTGACTTCCACGATCACAGCCTGCTTTCCATCTTCAGACGTCTTGATGGTGATATTCCCTTCCGCAGCGGTACGATCTGACTTTTTATCCGCTTTTGCCAAACCAGCCTTGCGCATTTGTTCAATCGCCACATCCATATCGCCATTAGCTTCGACCAATGCTTTCTTGCACTCCATCATCCCCGAGCCAGTGCGCTCGCGTAATTCTTTCACCATTGCTGCTGTTATACTCATCAATCAATAATTCCTGTTCTAAATGTTGTCTTTCTTAAATGTTAATGCTTGGATAACAATCCAGTTGCAAACTATCATCAATTAACCGGAAAATCCGGCATTGACACTGTTTAGCTTGCCGCCGGTTTGACCGCCTCTGAAGTATCGGCTTGCGCGTTGTCTACGACATTCACAGCCACTTGTGGCGCTGATTGGGTTTGTGTCTGTTTACCGCCCGCCTCGTCAACCATTTCAACGAAGTCATCCTCGCTGGCGCCCATACTGAGTTGTTGAGCCTTCCCCTCAAGTACTGCCGCTGAAGCTCCTTGCGTATACAGTTGAATCGCTCTGATTGAGTCATCATTACCAGGGATCATATGATCGACGCATTCAGGGTTATTATTGGTATCAACAACACCGATCACCGGAATTCCCAATTTTCTTGCTTCACTGACCGCAATATTTTCAACGCCAACATCAATGATAAATAACGCATCAGGCAATGATGGCATATCCTTGATGCCGCCAAGGCTTCGCTCCAATTTAGCCAGTTCTCGTTGGTAACCCAAGGCCTCTTTTTTACTGAACCGCTGAATGCTGCCATCCTCCTGCATACGTTCCAGTTCCTTAAGTCGTCTGATTGACTGCCTGATGGTCTTGAAGTTTGTGAGCATCCCGCCAAGCCAGCGATGATTCACGTAAGGCATTCCACAACGCATTGCTTCTTCTGCAACGGTTTTTTGCGCAGCACGTTTGGTCCCAACAAACAGAATAGAACCGTTGTTAGCAGCGAGATCCTTGATATAATTCATGCTCTCATGAAAAAGAGGCATGGTTTTTTCAAGATTGATAATGTGGATCTTGCTTTTAGCCCCGAAAATATATGGAGCCATTTTTGGACACCAATAACGTGTCTGATGTCCAAAATGTACGCCAGCTTCAAGCATTTGGCGCATTGTAACGTTTGCCATTGTTTAGTCTCCTAACAAAGTCGACAGACTGCGTCTGTCCGGTGGGTTAAGCCTCTGTATATCCCAATTAACAACACCTTTACAAAGTAAAAAAACGCCCGCAATAACACGATTGCAAGCTGTTTCAGCACAGGGCACCCGGTTAATTGTGTCGATACACATGAGAATTATTGTTGTCATCGACAAGCTGCAAACAGGTTATACTGCCAGATTACGCAACAAGCACGACTGTTACAACAAGCCAACCTTTATAACATAAAACAGCACTTTCAAACAATGACCGTTCATAAAAATAAGCAAGTCCTAACGCAAAAACATCGTGTTGTGATCTTTATCCCTATTATCTAATCGGAAAATGAAAGATGAATGTTTCAATAAAATCTGCCGAAGAAATTGAAAAAATGCGTATTGCCGGAAAACTGGCAGCTGATGTGCTCGAAATGATCGAACCCCATGTTGTGCCCGGTATCACAACCAATGAACTTGACAGAATTTGCCATGATTTTATTGTCAACACACAGAACGCCATTCCTGCTCCGCTCAATTATAAGGGGTTCCCAAAATCAATTTGTACATCGGTCAATCATACGGTTTGCCATGGGATCCCGAATGACAAGAAATTGAAAAATGGTGATATCATCAATATAGATATTACCGTCATTAAAGATGGTTACCATGGGGATACCAGTAAGATGTTTGCTGTTGGCAAAATACCCAAATTTGCATCACGATTAATTGAGATTACCCAGCAAGCGCTTTATCTGGGTATCAAGCAAGTTAAACCGGGTGCCCGTTTAGGCGATATCGGCCATGCTATTCAGGAGCTTGCCCATACCTCAAGGTACTCGGTTGTCAGAGAATTCTGTGGTCATGGAATTGGCAAAAACTTCCACGAAGACCCTCAAGTTCTGCATTACGGCCAATCAGGCACTGGCTTGAAACTAAAAGCCGGGATGATCTTCACGATTGAGCCAATGCTCAATCAGGGCAAACGTCAGATCAAAATCCTCCCCGACGGCTGGACTGTTCACACCAAAGACCGCAGTCTGTCAGCACAATGGGAACACACAATACTGGTCACCAAAACAGGCCATGAAGTGCTGACTGCGCGTCCTGATGAGACATTTCAATGACGATTCAAATCAATCCATCACTGACAATATCTGAATTAGTTCAGTCAATTCGCGACCAACTCAATCAGTTTAATCAACAACTGGCAGAACCAGAAAACACTGCACCAGCGACACAACTGATCCGGGAACGTTCGGTTTTTATTGACAAGTTACTGACCCTAAGCTGGCAATATTTCCTTGGCGCTCAGGCCGAATCATTTGCATTGGCAGCAATCGGCGGCTATGGACGCCAAGAACTGTTTCCTTATTCAGATATTGACTTATTGATACTGACGGAACAACCGCCCAACACGGATCTTCAGAAAAGAATTTCCGCATTTCTGCAATTTCTCTGGGATATCGGATTAAAACCTGCCCAGTCGATTCAAACAGTCGCTCAAGCCATCACGCTTGCGCAGCACGACCTCAATTTCATGACTTCAATCCTGGATATGCGTTTTATCCATGGAAATCAACAACTACCAAGTCAGTTGAGCACCCAGTTCAATCATATCATCACTTGCTCTGCGGAAACATTCTATAACCTGAAAATTGAAGAGCAACAACAACGTCATGAAAAATTCGGGGAAACCGGATACCGCCTTGAACCAAACATCAAAGAAGGCCCGGGCGGTTTGCGTGACTTGCAAACAATTCGCTGGGTCGCTCAAAGCCAGTATCAAATCAATACCCTGGCAAAATTGATTTCAATTGGCTTGATTACTGAGCAAGAATATCTTGAATACAGGGATGCTCGACGTTTTTTATGGAAAATACGCTATACACTGCACCTTCTTGCCAACAAACCTGAAGAACGCTTACTGTTTGAATACCAAACCCGAATTGCGCAGATTTTTGGCTATCAGGATGATGCAAACAGTCGTGCTGTGGAAAAATTCATGCAGGCTTATTACTGCACGATTATGGAAGCCGAGCGATTAAATGAAATGTTACTGCAAGTCCTGGCCACCAAATTTGAACCACTACGCAGCGAACAACCCACCACGACCTTAAACAGAAATTTTCAGATTGTTGGTCAATACCTTGAAACATCACACCCGGAGGTATTCAGACAATATCCGCCAGCGCTGCTTGAAATATTCATTTTTATGCAGAAAAACCAACACCTCAAAGGGATTCATGTTTCCACGTTGCGTCAAATTCGCCAATATTTATATTTAATCAATGATGAATTCAGAAGCCAGCCTGATGCGATTCGGACATTTATGATTCTGTGGCGACAAGGGACTGGTTTGACGCACGAGCTGAGGCGAATGAAACGTTACGGAATTTTAGCTGCTTATCTGCCTGAATTTGATTACATTCTTGGCCGCATGCAGTTTGACTTGTTTCATACCCTAACAGTTGATGAACATATCTTGTTCGTGGTAAGGAATCTTCGCCGCATGAGTCTCAAGGCCTTCCGGCATGAACTTCCCTTCTGTCATGATCTTTTTCAATCCATTGCAAAACAGCATATCCTCTACCTCGCAGGTCTGCTTCATGATATCGGCAAGGGACACGGCGGGGATCATTCAGAAATCGGCACATCAATTACTGATGCATTCTGCAAGCAACATGGATTGAATCAAGAAGATACCAGCTTGCTCAGCTGGCTTGTCACAAATCATCTGCAAATGTCCATGACTGCTCAGCGTCTGGATATATCAGACCCGGACGTGATCAACGCGTTTGCACTCCAATGCAAGACACTGGAGCGCTTGAACTATCTGTATCTTCTCACTGTAGCCGACATTCGCGCAACCAATCCGGATTTGTGGAATGCGTGGAAAGATTCGTTGCTTGTACAGCTCTACAATGCTTGCCGCCGCGCATTTCGACGTGGCCTGAACAACCCGGTCACACATCAGGAAATCACCGCAACGATACGCTCCGAAGCTGGACGTAAACTGGCGAAACTTGGCATCTCAAAATCGAACTATCAACAAATATGGCAACAGTTTAGTGATGATTACTTTATCCGCCATAGCGCAAAAGAATGCACTTGGCACACCATCGCGTTGTTGTCGAGGCACGATGATGACTCACCGTTGATTATGCTGCGCCCACGTTCACATGGCCAGGCAGCGGAGATCTTTGCCTACGCCAAGGCAAGCTACCCATTGTTTACCAACGTAATCAAAACCCTGGATCAACTTGGTTTGAACGTTGTCGATGCCCGCGTATTACCGACTAATAATCAAGCGCGTATCTGCAGCTTCCAGGTCATTGAAAACAGCAGTCATGTACTGGATGATTTATCCAGGCAACACCAAATAGTTAACGAGATAAAACAACGTCTCGTTAACAAAGATAAATTGCACTACCCGATTTTGAGAAGAGCGCCTGATAAACTACAAAATTTTCCAATACCAACCCAAGTACTGATCTACGATGACGCTCATAAGCCCTACACCGTCATTGAATTAATCAGCACGGATCGCCCCGGTTTGCTATCAAAAATCGGGGCTGTGCTAGAGGAGCTGCGGCTGGAAATCCACTACGCAAAAATTGCTACAATCGGGGAACGCGCAGAAGACCTGTTTTATGTCACGAACGCCGATGACAAAACAATTCCACTGGAGTCCGAGGAAACACTGGCAATCCGTGAACGCATTATCGAAGCAGTCGATGACAGAGCACTCAGGACAAAACAGCGATCGTCTTCACATCCAGGGAGCCAGCAAAAAAACCACGTCATTTAAAACTTAAAGTTTCTTGGAAAACACACTCCAATATCTCACGCCACCATGCGCAGCAGCAGAGAGGCAAATGAATTTTGTGGTGGTTTGGGTTGATCAGACCAAAGCCGCACACGATCATCCGACAAAGCGGCACCCGAATGTCAAGCAACTCGAACAAAGATTCTACAAGAGTGAAGGTTTAAGCAATGAAGACATCAATACCTTATTGCTCATGTCATAATATAACCATACCAATTAGTTAGTTGAGAAACCGGATGAAGTGACCACGTCAATTCAAGCCTTGGAAAGCAAATTCAATGTGCTTGTCGGGAAGCCCTCCCAGATTGTTACTGTGCTGAAATTGGCGGATATGTTTGTTAAATGACTGATTATGGCGATTCAGCTTCGCTGTCAACTCTGTAACAACAAATCGACAGAAAGTACCCAACAGTATGGAATATGATCAAAGTTACCGGTCCATCTTCAGTCACCCTCAGGTGGTGGAAGAGCTGCTTCAGGAATTTGTGCAAGAACAGTGGGTGAACGACATTGACTTCAGCAGCCTGGAGAAACGAAACGGCAGCTATGTCAGTGACGATCTACGTGACCGCTCTGACGACATCATCTGGCGAGTCAAAGTCAAAGACAGCTGGCTTTATCTATACCTGCTGATTGAGTTTCAAAGTCGCAACGATCCCTGGATGGCAGTACGGCTGATGGTTTACATCGGGCTACTCTACCAGGATTTAATCAAAAGTGGCGCAATCAACGAAGACGAACGACTACCGCCGGTGTTTCCCATCGTGGTGTATAATGGAGAGACACGCTGGACAGCAGAGCAAGCGTTATCCAGGCTTATCGGACCCTGCGCTGGCGGCATGGAAAGCTATCGACCGAAGTTGCGTTATGCCTTGCTGGACGAAGGCAGGGTGCCGGACGCTCTGTTAGCGGAGCTGAACAGCACCTTATCGGAAATGATCCGCCTGGAGAACAGCCCGACACCGCAAGCGTTGAGAGCGATTATCGCCCGCCTGAAAGAACGGCTCAAAGACAAGTGTCACGACAGTCTGCGGCGCGCGTTGGCAGTCTGGCTCAACCGGGTGGTGATCAGGAAACTGGTGCCGGGGGAAAACATCCCGGAACTCACAGATTTACAGGAGATTGACAATATGCTGGCAGAACGCGTTGAACAGTGGACCCGAAAATGGGAATCAGCTGGCAGACAAAAAGGGCGTCAGGAAGGATGTCAGGAAGGCGAGAGCAAGCTACTGCTGCGCCTCATCCAAAAGCGTTTTAGCGATATCCCTGCCTGGGCAAAAGCCAGGATCGACGCGGCCAGCGAAGCCCAGCTGGAACAGTGGGCGGAGAACATACTCGACGCATCAACGCTGGAAGAGGTTTTTCAGGACTGACGAGCAGAAAAGAAAAGGGGTCATTTTTCCCCAATCCGATGTTTTCATGCATCATCTGGTTACAATGAGTTACGGTACACTGACTCAATACATGCTGCGCAAATGCCCGTCGGCAAAATCAGTCATCGACATGTCTTATTGTTCTCAGCGATCACATACATCTTGATTGCTTTCAAAAATCAGGATGCTGCTGAGACACGAAGCGTATCGACCGAGAAAACAACAATCGCTGCAGTGCTCCAAGTCTCATTTAACCAACCACGTTTCGATAGCAATCGGAAATCCAGTCATCATATAACAGCAGCGAAACTGGCCATAACGAAATCATCTGTGACACCTAAGTCACCACATATCATCAATGAAAAAGCGATCATCAGCGGCAAATCAAATGCTGTCAACGCAAAAGAGACGCTAAAAATAAACCACATTCCAGCCCAGGGCAAGCGAATAATAGCGTGCTTAGCCATGACTAAACAATAGTATCTTTTGTCAAAATCCTGCCCAGAGCGGCCATACCTTTCAGCGCCAACTCAAGCACGAACAGACAGTATCATTCTTAAATAAGGGGCAATGTCATTCACTTAAGCAACAAACCCATTCGTTTAAGGGGCTAGATAAATCTCAGCCCAGTGCTGTAGCCACTGTTCAAAAAATCATGTGCAATTGCGCCGCATATTCCATTGCTTTGCGGGTTGCTTCGATTCTCTTGGGTAATGTCGCCCTTTTCTTTTCTTGTGATAGTAACGTGAGATTGAATGTACTAAATCCGCTATCGCCTGATTAATGTATATGCTGGGGGCATACAATATTTCCTCAAGCTGGCGTGCGACGGTGGTCAATGTATTTTTAAAGTTGACTTGTATATTGGATTCGGTTTCTGGATTTTCATAGTCCGGAAGGTTAAGCAATCCTGACAGTAAATCTTCAGAAGCATTGGCGCATAACCGGCTGAGCGTGATCAAGACAAAATGTGCGAACAGTTCTTGTTTAACGGCGCGCTCACTGCGACCATGAAAATCATCGACTTCTACCAGGTGTTTGCTGACTTTATAGAGTTCTTCAATGCCCCAGCGCGCATGGTAAACGTCTTTGAAACCATCAGCGGTGTAATGCTCACCGATGAGTGTCGTCCCTATACAATAGGATTTGTTGTCAATGACGTATTTGACGAGTCGTATCGTTAACGGTACACAGTCCATCTCAGGAAATTCTTTTTTAATGTCTCTTTGCCGCGCTTTGCTGGGCATTAAGGTGATGATGGAATCAGTTTCATCACTGTCGATAAAGGCATCAATCGCTTGACCGGCATTTCTTTTCATCCGAAAGATCGGATGCACACCGGCTTGAATGTGTTGGGCTAATGCCGCGTATGAGAAATAACCGCGATCATAGACGCAGACATCATTAGGCTGTAGGGTTTGTAGA
>Ga0114931_10006647_pt1 | contig 14194 bp, 6 predicted proteins | sample 2SBtaG_FD_89579 | JGI IMG/M metagenome (GOLD analysis project Ga0114931, IMG submission 89579) | Deep subsurface microbial communities from Kolumbo volcano to uncover new lineages of life (NeLLi) - 2SBTROV14_V59a metaG | ecosystem: Environmental > Aquatic > Marine > Volcanic | place: Kolumbo...
ATCAGCAGTTGTTGAGATTGTCATTCCTATGCCATATGTCAATGGGTCGATAATTCCAATAAATTTATTATACTTTGTCTGGCTGCTTGCACCTTCCTCACAACCACCATATTTGCTCTTAAACGTTGTATCCTCGCACCCACTGTATTTACCTGTGTTAACAACAGTTACTGTTGAGCCAGGCTCTGTCTTTCCTCTGACCTTGAATAGTTTGAAATGTGTCTCACCGCGAAAATCTGATAAAAACTCAAGTGCTGGTGCTGTCCTGTCAATATTTAATTGTTTTATAACTGTTCTTTCATTACCATAATTATCTATTGCAGCTATTGTCACATTATATTTTCCATCTGCTGATGTTCTGAGTTCTCCTGAAAATGCACCTTTGCTATCTGATTTTATTGTTGTCTGAGCCTTGCCATTCATCCTAAATTCAACAGTTGCGCCAGGTTCTGTTGTCCCCTGAATTTTCAGGCTTGCTTGATTTGTTGCCGTGGGAAAGTCTGAGACAGTAAGAGATGGCGGCTCAACATCAATTGCAATATCAACAGAATAAGAATCTTTCTCTCCTTTAGGATTATATGCTCTCACTTCTATATGATTACTTTTTTTGCTTGTATCAATAGGTACATCAAAACTAAAAGAACCACTAGATTCACCCTTAACAGCAGCAATGTCATTATGATTGACATATATAAAAATCTTGGAACCAGCAGGTGCAGAACCTTTGATAGTTATTTTCTTCAAGTTTGTTTTTGTTGGAACTTCGTCAAGTTTAAGGAATTTAGCTGTACCGCCGCCAGCTGTAAACGACTGAAAAGAAGAAGTCATGTCATCAGATACAACCTTGAAATTGTATTTTTTGCCAGGCTCAAGTCCTGTTATTTCAACTGAATGATCTTTTGTCGTGCCGCTGGATTTTGCTGATATGCTAAAAGAATCATCCTCACTATATTTAACCTCTGAACTAGATTCTGTTGATGTTGTCCATGTAATAACTGCACTTGTTTTTGTGCTTGTGCTCTTAATGTTTGATATTTCACCTGAGGCTTCAGAAAGAGTCTGAAATGATTTTTTCTCTGATGTTGTATACTTGCAAGTTATCTGAAAATAATAAATTTTGCCTTTCTCAAGACCAGTAAGCTGAACAGAATGTGTGCTTCCTGCAGGTGTTGTTTTCTGGCCTGTAAGGTCTGATTTACCATACCTAATTGTACATTCAAGAGTCTCATCTGTCTGCCATGCAATATTCGCTGATGTCTCTTTTACCAAAGACACATCAATGAACGATATGGTTGTTTGTTTAGAACCAGTCTTTACAATGGTTGCAGATGATTTTTCTGATTCTCGCCCATTTGAATCAATAGCACTCACCTGAAAGGAATACGAGGTTTCAGCAGTAAGTCCAGTAATACTCATTTTGTTATCAGTTGTTTCTTTATAAAACGCATTATTCATGAAAATTTTATAGGCAACAGCATTATTTATTTTCCATGAAAGCTCAATTGAATCAACATTGACTGCAGTAGATTTCAGATCCTCAGGAGGTCCAAGCCTGGTTGTAAAAGATATATAATCAGAGTCAGTAATGCTTGAGTCAACCTCTGAAACAACCCTATATGTATATCTTGTGCCTGCCTGCAAATTTTCAAGTGTTACAGAATGCAATAGTGAATCACTTCCAATCTGTGGAGAAAAAACAAAATTTGGTTGGCCATCAGGCCTGTATTCAACTTTGCCGCTTGCCAAGATATCGCTTCTCCAGCCAATTTTTGCAGAAGTTGCAGTAATTTCTGTATGCTCAACAGAATTTGGAACAATCATAAGTGATAGAGTATATGGCATACTCACTATTAAGAATATCATATATATTGCTATCATTTGTTTGTTCATCTTAGTTCTGGTGGATATTTATCTGAATTATTTATTGGAAAATCATATATTTCCTGCCATTCTTTTGCTGTTGATGGCGCATACAAAGGATCTTTTTTAAGAGCATAAAAAAGTATATAATTGTTTCTTAATAATTCATCCTGATTTACTGTCCAATTGAGTGCCAAACCACCAAGATATCTATCATCATTTACAAGCATGATATCTAAATCATAAGTTAAGTCTCCAACCATCAGACTTAAATTTCTGAAATAATCATTATCAGATGGTATGACTATTGTTTTTTCAAACATTTCATCATTATTCTTAATAGTTATGACTGCTTTTTCATCATCTGTGAGTTCACGAACATCTATTATTCCATTATGGTCCTCTACAACCATTACCTTGTAATTAAACTGCTTCAATGGATACATCTCAAGGGTTACCAGCGCATTGTTGGTATTTTCCTCAACACTCATCTGCACACGCTTTGTCTGATAATTAGGATGCTGTGCTATCACAAGACCTCCTGAGCAATCGGGGAATTTTTTATCAAGCATAGGCTGTGCACCTGTCAAAAGACCATCAATCATTGGATATGATGTCGTACCTATCGAACACTTGAAGTTCACGCATGCGTAACTGATGTTAACTCCAGGAAGAACAGTCCCATAGACCTTATCAATGGCAAAAACTCTTAAAGAATTTTGCCTGTTATTTCGTATTGATGGAGTTGAAACAAGCATACCTTTATCATCAAGCCCAAACATTGATATTTTACTTGTATTGGCACAATATGCAATACTTCCAGCATCATCATACTCTGTCGGCCATGGCAGAATCTCATTATATCTGTTTGCAAGACCTCTTTTCATTATAACAGGACTAGCAAAATAAAACCTGTTACCATATTCATCTGACAACTGAAAGAGAACTGGATAATTTACAGAATATTTATGATGGAATATTTTAACGCATGTATTTAGGTATCTGTCAATTGAGAATTTTATTGGTTTTACAATTCCATTTTTACTAGGTGATACTTCAAAATCCATATCCCACAGAGGATTATATATTACTTTAACACCAATATCTTTAAACTTGTTTTTTGTAAAATCAATCTTATATTGTTTATCATAATATGGTATTTTAGTATCATAATATTTCGTGTTTTTAAACATCAAAAAGTTTAGGTTGTGCATAACAAGAGTCTGAACATATTCCTTCATTTTAGAAAGTTGCCAAACACTTGGTTTGCAACTAATCTCCATACCTTCATAAGGAAGATAATCTGACGAAGCAATCATTTCATCAGTATAATTTTCTAAAAAACCAAAAAAGTTTTCATAGTCCATAAGTTCTGATGCTAGTTGGTAAAACTCACCAAACCTTGATTTAAAACCAGTATTAAAAGTATCAATATAAGTATATTCATCTGCTCCATACTTCTTTACCTTAAGCTTCTGATGCATGGTTACTTCAACATCATGATATCCAATATCAACATCTGTTGAAATGTTGCCTAATTTTTCAATTTCAAATTGAGGGAAATCATCATAATTAAGGCATGTACCTATATTTTCATCAATATATTTCCCGAGCTCTGTTTCCATAAAACGAATAGTGGGTTTTTTATCTCTGCCCTTATAATACCATAGAGGAACTTTAAATCCATTATCAACATACGCATCAGGAAAAATTGACATTTTTTCAGGCAGAGTTATGTATCCGCCTTGTAGAGTCATTACTTCAAGCCCCTGTCTGGCAATGCTTTCCATGCATGTTTCTGTATAGGCAACAAGAGGATCACCAAGGTTTGGAAAGAACTCATGCAATGACCCTTGAAAAAAAACAAGGAATAGTGCTATACCTAAAAGCAGAAAAATACCTATCATAATAAACACAGATAATTGCCCTCTTTTTACCATTTTACTAAATCTCTTTGTTTCATTTATATATTTTTGTGTCAATTGCATATAATAATCTATTCTGAAAAATGTGGTTTATGGTCAATAATTCAAATCCCTGTATTTTGGTTCGTAAGACAGAACCATGCGAATCAATCAAAATCTATTGTCGTGATTCGCGGGATTTGAAGAGCAAAGCACCTTTTTTTTATCTGACTTATTACATTTACATTCTGTAAATTTATGCTTTTTCTGCTCCCACTTTTTTCTGAATTATCTATTGATTCTATTTTTTAGTAATTTTTAATGATTCTATAGATTCTATAATATGATTAAAATAAAATTTTGTCCAATTAAAAAAAACAAGATAAATAAACATACCAAGCACTGCAAAATAATTTCCTGGCAAGCCAACATATTCTAAAGGAATGCTTAAACCCACAAGTATTAAAAAGATTCCTGCAAATATTAGCAAAAACATACACACTGGAATAATCATATACTTGACCTTTGCAAACATCAGGTACAATGTTTTTTTAAGTGAAACAAATAATTTCTTTTCTCTAATAAGTTCTGCGCCTGATATGAAATAAACTCCAATATAAAATGGACTCTGTACAAATAAAAAGAATATAATAAAATAATCCTGCTTAAATATTTGAAAACTTAAGTAAAATAATGCAACAAAACTTATGCACAAAATAATTGATGTCAAGACATATCTTAAAAAATAATATCTGAAAAAATCTTTAAGATTAATTACTTTATTCTTTATTAGGTACCATATTGAACCCTTAAAAGCTGCATGCAAGCAAATAATGAACAATACAAATAAAAATAATAATACAACAAATGTGATGCCGAGACTGTTAAGATTGCTCATTGTTTCTGGAAAACTTGCAGCTGTTGCCTTTGCCTGCATGAGAAGTGTTGCATAAAATAATTCAAATTTATCCATGACCATAATAGGAAACACAAAAAGCATCATCAGAAGTGTTACTGCGTAAAACAATATATCAGCAAGGATAATATATAAAAAATTAATATCCTGTCTAAAACTATTTATGAATGCGTCTGTGTTTAGTTTTAAAAATCTCTTCATTTTTTACCTCCTGGTAATTTATTTAACATGTTGCATCTCCAGCAAGCTTGAAACACCTGGCATTTCCTTCATCTGAAAGTTTAAGACATGCTTCATCAAATTTGCAATTTTCTTCCCCACAGTCAAATATCATGTCATCACCTTCCTGGCCTGCATAAAGCATCTGGAAAATCTGGCCGTATGAAAGTTGTCCTTCTTCTGACCAATCACTGATTGTTTTATCACAACTATTCTGGAAGTATAGCTCCCATTTAGGTGCACTCTCATCACTTATTAATTTTAGTGTTACCTCGTACCTAAATAATGATTCTGTTATCTTTCTTACTTCTCCAAAAACAATGACTGTTCGCAAATCATTATATATATCTCTTTCCTTCTCTGATTCATATGTTGAGGAAGGAACAGGGATTCCAACACTGTTCTTATTGAATTCTGTTTTCTTCTTATACATGCTATCCCCGCAAATACCAGCAGGAATACCATTTGAAAATGGACCTAAGAGTTCTGATACATACGCATTGAGTGTTGATGTTATCTGGCTGCGTGTTTTTGATTCAATAGCGTTGTAATAATCTGTTTTTCTCCTCTGTGTATCTGATGGAGGAATGCCATTTTTTTGATTATGGCCTTCATCATAGTTATCTAACAAATCTTCATACCCTTTTTTCATAAAATTGTACTGATCCTCACTCAAAGCAATAATTCCTGACTTGCTTCGTCTCAAACAAAATTCTTCTTTCTTGCCGCAGTCAGTTGATATAGTATACGCTTTTCCACCAACAACATATTGGTCCTTATTCCAGAAATATTTTCCTTCATGTTTAGTTGCTGTTTTGCCTTTAGGCAAAACAAATGTTTCTTTTCTAGTGCCAGAAGTAGTATCAATTTTATATGTCACGCCGCTTCGTATGAGTTGTGCAGAATTATCACCAAAAATAACTTTGCCACCATTCTGTTTTATTTTGCTCAAAGTATCAGAATATTCTGTTTCACGTGTTTTTGCCAGCTGCAACTGAGCACTATTATATGTTTTATCTGAATTATATATTTCATCTGAAGAACCCTCAATTCTTTTTCGCTCCCAATAAACCACTCCTGAATGTGTTTTTTTTTGAGTATAAACAGTTGTTTTTGTCTCTTTTGGATTACTCCTGTCTGTTTCTTTACTTATTTTATTCCCATAAGTGTCTGTTGTATCAACAACCATGACAATTCCATTTTTTTCCCATGAAACTTTTTCTACCAGATTATCATCTAAGTCAGTTGTCCTTGTCCAGAGGTCCTTATTTGTCACAGGGTCTTTTGCATATCCTGTTTTTACTCTATCTTTAGTTACAAGCGCAACAGGCGACTTTTTTTCAGTGTCTGTTTGTTCATAGAGCATATACCCATCTTCACTATCTACTTTATCTTTTACTTTGCTCATCACATAGTTATCTTTTAATACAATGCTGCGCTCAAAAGCAGCAATAAAAGCACCACTTGGAGTTGTTCCTGTCCATAAAGTCCTGAGTGAAGGAGGTGCAGGCATTGTTTCCTGAAATTTGAATCCCTCGCCTTGTTTTGCATACCTATAATCTTTTGAATCAACAGTGAATTCTTTCCATGTAATTTTGTCTGCAACAGTTGCCATACCAACAATATTTTTATCTTTGTTATGTCCTATACCTTTGTTATGTCCTATACTAATCAACATAAAGCTAACTATGATTATCAAAAACACGCCTAACACTGGTTTTTTCCATTGATTCATTCTAATCTTTGCTTTTTGGTGATTATGTTTCCTATTGAACACTCTGCATACTGTTATTTTACAATTTCCAGTCCAGGTTCATTATCAACCTGCACAAACCCTGCATCTGTAAGTTCTTTTGCTATTTCCCCCATTGAGTTTCCACCACCATCTGCATTGCTAACAACATTTGCAGTTGGGATATTTGAACCCATCAAAAGTGCTGAAAATATTATTATGCACGCAATAATCAACAAAGCCCATTTATACTTATTCTCCGAGGGCATTTTTTGCTCCATCTTCAACCTCCTTATCTGTTTTGAAATATTCATGATTCCCTATATTATCCATTGTATTTATTGTTTCTGATAATTGCAGGAACCATCCGATTATCCTGTAAATCCGCTTTGCCATGCAAACATTCTGCGTAGTTTTTGTCACGTCTGCATGTTCACCACACTCTCCAAGCCTAAGGAGTTTTTGATCAAATACATAAACAAGTGCTTTTGTTATGTAATCCTTGATAAAACTATCAATCAGATACCAGAATTCACCAACAACCTGCTGACAAACTTGGCTTGATAAATATGAATCACACTCACTTACATCTGTCCCCCGAACAGAGGCCACATTGTAACATACATTATAAGTTGCATAAATACTCTTAAGCGCCTGCATCTTGGCAACAAGTGTAGGCAGACATGGTGGCATGCAGGCAAGTGCAACAAGCAGGCTATTATCTGGCGAGAAACTTACTCTTGGTGCATATGTACCAAGACCTCTGTCACGCTCATCAGGAGTCATGCGTGGATAATCTGCTTTTTTGTCTGAGATTCCCCAGAAAGACCATTTGGAAGTCATTGCATCAATGTCTAAACCAAATACATCATTAAAGATGTTTTTCTTCCACATTTTTGAGCAGTCTTCACATAACACAAGGTCACACCAAAAGCCCATGCTCATCAATGACTTGCTGTTAAGCCCGCCAAGAGCAGGATTTTCAATACTTCCATCTGGTGTTCGTTTGCCATACCAAATCCTGTCAAGCAAATCAAACTGAAGGAAACACTGGCTGGGTCCTTCTTTGCCAAATGCAAGCTCAACCCCATTCCATAATTGACAAACACCTGATAAAAGCTGCATAATAAGATTTACAATAGTACATAACGGCTGCATCCATTTAACCCACCAGTTTATGTTTTTTATCCATGTGTCTAAAAATTCTACTTCTTTTTTCTTGGTAGTTATTTTATCAATTGCACTAAGGTCTGGCGTAGAAAATATTGGGTCTGTAAGCTCAACCATTATTGTTGCTTTCACAGGTTCATCTGGTTTGAATACATTACCACGCTGTGAGGAGGCTTGCAAAACCTCACCATCGCATACTATTTGCAGATAGGATGCGTTGCCAAGGTTTCCCTTATCCATCGGTGGAACATTGATTAAAACATATTTGTCACTCTTTTCTTTGCCAGGATAATAAAATTGATCTTTTATTGAAAAATCCTGCATGGTTGTTGCATTCGACATACGGCTTCCTGACATTGAAAGCCCGCCCTGACAGCTTATGATATTGAATGCATGAACATATGAACCACCACCTAGTAACCTGATACCAGCACGAACAATAGTCCCTTCAGATGACATCCATAAAAAATTCCTGTTAAGTTTCCCTACATCATAGACTTCTGCATCATCTGCCCAGTAATCAACTTCACGATCTGTAACACCTGCAGCAAAGATTTTACCAACAACACCATCATCCTTGCTTTCCTTAAGATTTCCTGCATAATCAGATGCTCTGATGTTTAATACTTTATCACCTGCAGTGATTGGACCTGTGTAATGCCACACACATTCATACTCAACACCTTCAAGCTTTGTACATTCATCAGCTGGTGTAAAAACACCCTCAGGACTGAACACAGAATAATCAGCTTCAGCATACCATAGTCCTGAATGTTTTTCTATAATCTTTGCCTTGATTGTTGCTACGTCACCATCAATCAATATGTCAAGCCCTGTTCCCTCTGGCTCAATTGTAATACTTGTGAATCTTGGCATCTCGCCATCATAAAGAAAACTCTCTGTTTTCTTGCCAACTGCTGGATTGCCTGCATCATCGTTTAGCTTGTTAACATATAAATCAATATGCGAGCCAATTATACTATTGATATCAATACCATCCCAAGCACATTCCCAAAGACCAGTTGTATCATTGCATCCATCTGTCTTGACAATACCCAAAGATGGAATTGTAAGATATGCATTATTCTTGGAAAGTCCAGAACCAGATTCTAAAACATCAACAATAATCCTGTTGTCTGTTGCTCTTAAAAACCTGCTTGAATTGCTTCCAAAACTTGAATCTATTGCAACAATTTCAGGTGCATCTGCATCCAGAGGCAATGATACAGTAGATGAATAACTGCCAATGTTGCCTGCATTATCTGTTGCATTTATGTTGACTCTTGCACTACCATTCATTCCTTCTGCATAGAGTGCCCATGTACATGTGAGTGTATTTTCACCATCATCAGCAGTACAACCAAATGGTTTGACATTTTCATATTTTCTTGGTTCCTGAGAAGTAAATCCTGAGAATGAACCCACTATTGAATCCTGGTCAACACCACTTACAGTATCAGTAATATTGATTTTGAGAATTATTGCTGTCTTTCCTTTGCCAACAAATTTCATAGGCAAACCTTCATTATCAACAACCATTACTTCTGAAAAAACAGGCTGCTCACTATCAACAAATACATCTTTGCAACTGCTTGCATTATTTCCTTTTGTGTCCTCAACAACAAAACAGAATTTTGAAGTCCCTTGCGTTAGTCCGTCTGCATTCAGAGTATATTTTCCATCAAGCCTGCAACTTACATTGTCTGGATTAGTATTTGTATTCTCAGGAAGTGTTGCATTTGCAGGAACTGTTGCATTTGCAGGAAGTGTTGTATTTGCAGGAACTGTTGTATTTGCAGGAATTGTTGTATTTGCAGGAACTGCGCCTGAATTACCACTAAGTGGATTTCCACTACCATCGATTGTTTCTTTTACAACACCATCAAAAACAAGACTAATCTTTCCAATTCCACTGCATATTTTACAACCAGGACAAGCAGTATCCACAATGTCATATGTTATTTCTGTTTCGCTTGTAATACTATCAGGCATAATTAGCCTTGAAATAGTAGGCGGTGTTGCATCAACATAAAATACATCAGATAATCTATCAAGTCTTATATAATGATTATCATACAGCTTCACTTCAAAATCATGTTTACCAGGCAAGATATCCCTAAACCCTGAACTATAAGAACATGTATATGCCCCCGAAGAACCCTGGCAGCTATCAAACTTTTTCTCATTATTATCATAAATTATTTTTAGATTGTTCTGATTAAAATCAAAATTCCCTGAAGAGTTAGACTGGTTGTCACCTTGAGTACCTGAATTCAGGTTTGCACTAACAGCCACATCAAATGAATCTCTCTTAGATATTGTTTTCTCAAAATCCAGATTGGATAATTCACCTGTGTAAGTAGCAAAGACACTTGAAACATAAAAAGGGATAGTAATTATTAAAAAGCACATAAATATTGCAATACTTTTTAATTCATTCATTGTAAAGTTTAGGCAGTATCCTCCTTAAATTCAGTTCTGAACATTTTTCTTTGTGTTTTAATGGAACACCGACATCCTCAATAAATTTTGGTATGCCTTCATCAAAAACAAAAAAAGTGATGCCGTCTGATTTTTCCAGTTGTTCTGTTGTAACTGTCCATGTAAACACGCTTCCGCCTGTGTATATTGCAGGAAGCATTAAATCTTCATCAGGATACTGTATTGTTTCATCACCAAATGGTTTTTTAATTACCTTCTCCTCGCTATTCTTCTTAATTGTCATCTCACCATTGAAACGTTCATTTCTTAGAAGCATTATCTCAAATTCATATGTCCCCTCTGCAAGCTTGATTGTGGACTCATTCTTTGGATAAAAAAGTGCAACCCCTGGAGTTTTTAGGTCTCCATTTTGATTGTCAATTTTCTTATAACGAATAATAGCGTTCTCATAGCTTGCCAGGTCTTTTGGCTGGTCGCCAATATTGCATGCAATGACCTCATTATTTTCATTTATCACAACTCCTGGTTCTGGCTCATCCTGGAGTGTAGCTGGTTTTACATATATTTTTTGCAGATTTATTTTTTTATCAAACACCTTATCAAGAACAAATCTGTAATGTTTTGACTTTCCTAAGGTATCACCAATAATTTCTTTTTTAACCAGATAATTGTCTGCTTTAAGCGTTAACATCCCACCACCTGTGCATTGAGGAAAACGAGAAGTAAATGTTCCATTTTTCGTGCTTCCCATATAACACTTGTCTGCAAATTCAGTAATATTTGTAACCGAGCCTTCAGAATTAAACCCATAAACAACACTTGGTCCGCACTGGAACAAAATACTTACATTTTCAATTCCCTTATTATTTATATCCACAACTTCTGTTGAAATCTCATTTGATAATCTCTGTTTTGGGTCGCATTCACTCTTAATATCTTGCTTGGGCTCATCGCCAAACACATCAGAATGCCTAACCCTTGGAAAATTATCTTTGAGAACAACCTCCATTGGAAATTGAAATAAGTATTCTTTGTTGTCAACTATTGATTCCTTATCAGTAAGACTTATGAGAACTGGATATTTCAGATTATAAGCAAATTTATATTCAAACATGCAAAGATTTGCAAACAACAAATCAATCTCATGCCTGTAAGGCTCAAGCAACCCTTCATCTTCAAAACCAAGCTCAATTGGATATGAATGATAATAACTAAAATCTGCTTTAATTCCTGGATAGTCTTTATCAGAGATATTATGAATCATATTGTTATAGATTCCCTGCCGCATTTTTTGTTGCTCATCATTGTTATCATTTATAACTATGGGCTCAAAGTCTGTCCCTTTTATATGCAAATATGGGATGTTTGCAGTAAGCATTTCCTGCATATCATTTTTAACTGCTAATGGAACCCAATAAACATAGTCATGACATGGCCGAAACTGAAGACCACCATACATTGGCGGAAGATAATTATTATCAATTCTTGAATAAATTGATATCAGGTTCATTGTATTTCGCTCGAGAAATACGCTGTTCATTTCATAGTTTTTGATGTCCTTTGCAAGCTCATAAATCTTAGCAAGACGAACAGGAACATTTGCAAAAAATTCATTCTTTGTTTCTATGGTACCATCTGGGTCAAATATTTTTATGGGATAATCAATCTTTACTTCAACAGAATCATCAATATTTACTTCAGCTGTTATATTGCCTGTCTTTTCAATTTTTAACCCTTGGCCGTCAAACACATGAAAATCAGCAATACAATCATCCAAATGTTTTTCAATATAATTTTCAATCTGCCATTGTATTGAATAATCAAAATCATAACTTTTGTGTAGCTTTGGCATTTGAGATTCATCAATGCCTGTGGATTCCTGATACAACCAATAAGGCAAGATTAGATTTCCCTGATAAAGTGCCAGGAATTCAGAATTAAAAGGATCCAACATTGCTGCTTTTGCATCAGCATTTTCAACTTCAATATAACCACCCTGCTGCCCAAGCATGATGAGTGCTTCATCTGTTGTATCCTTAAGACACTGATAAACAAATTTATCAACTGGATCTTTTGGCTCAAATAGGTCTTTTTCAGGGACCATGTTCGTCCTAATATAAAATATGATAATTAATGACAAAATAAGGACAATTCCAAGAATGATAAATATTGTAATCTGTGATTTTTTACCATTCAAAAAACAACTAAAAACACGAGAAGGTTCAGAACAACATCTACCCTTAGAATTACAACTACCTCTTTTCTTTATCCGCTTGCCCACTATGAAGGTATTTTGCCTGTTTAGAGTTTATAAACTTTGCGATTTAGAACAGCTAAAATGCTGAGTTAAAATTTATAGATATATCTTTTTCTGGACAAATGTTTTTGAGAAAGATTGTAAATTATATATCAATATTCTTGGCTTCCAGCGCATGCTCTTCAATGAATACCTTTCTTGGTTCAACCAAATCACCCATAAGAACTGTAAACATCTCATCAGCTGCAATAGCGTCTTCAGTTGTAATTCTTTTCATTCTTCTATATTCTGGATTGAGTGTTGTATTCCAAAGCTGATTTGGATTCATCTCGCCAAGACCTTTATATCTTTGAACATTTGTACTTTCCTTGCCAATCTCTTTTATCTTATTGAATAGTTCTGTTTCATTATAAAGATAATGAATTGTTTTACCTTTTTTAAGACCATAAAGCGGTGGCATTGCAAGGTATAAATGACCTGCTTCAACCAGTGGTGTCATGTATCTATAAAAAAAAGTAAGCAATAAGCATGCAATATGCTGACCATCAACATCTGCATCTGTCATTATTATAACCTTATGATATCTTAATTTTTCAAGATTGAATTCCTCACTTATTCCAGTGCCAAGAGCACTTATTATTGTTATAATCTCATTATTCATAAGAATCTTATCAAGTCTTGCTTTCTCAACATTAATTATTTTACCTCTAAGAGGCAATATTGCCTGAAAATGCCTGTTTCTTCCCTGCTTTGCGCTTCCACCTGCACTGTCACCCTCAACAATGAAGATTTCTGATTTTGCTGGATCTTTTTCAGCGCAATCTGCAAGCTTTCCTGGCAATGCACCTGAGTCAAGAACAGATTTTCTCCTTGTAAGCTCTCTTGCTTTTCTAGCTGCTTCTCTTGCGTGTGATGCATTTATCAGTTTTGAAACAATTAGTTTTGCATCTTTTGGATTTTCCTCAAGAAACTGCCCCAGCCCTTGCGTAATTATTGAATCTACAATACCTTTAACTTCACTGTTTCCAAGTTTTGCTTTTGTCTGTCCTTCAAACTGAGGCTCATGGAGTTTTATTGAGATTACTGCAACCAAACCCTCTCTTACATCCTCACTGGCAAGCTTTGAACCTTTATTCATGTTATTTTTGTCTGCATAATTGTTCATGAGCCTGGTCATTGCAGTCTTAAATCCAGAAAGATGAGTACCGCCATCAATGGTATTAATATTATTTGCAAACGAGAAAATTGTCTCCTGATACCTATCATTATATTGAAGTGCAATCTCAGCTGATATTCCATCTTTTTCTCTCTCAAAATATATTACATCATGAAGCGCTGCTTTATTTTTATTAAGGTATTCAACAAATGATTTAATACCTCCCTCATATTTGAACTCTTTTTCCTTATTATCCCGCTCATCCTTTATTGTTATCCTGATACCTTTGTTGAGGAACGCAAGCTCTCTAAGTCTGGCTGCTACATTATCAAAATGAAAATTTGTTCTCTCAAAAATTTCTGGGTCAGGCTCAAATGTAATTATTGTCCCACTTTTGTCTGTCTTTCCTATAATTTCAAGTTTGGTTATTGCTTTGCCACGCTTGTATTTCTGAGTGTAAATCTTATTGTTCCTATATATTTTGACTTCAAGTGCACTGGCAAGTGCGTTGACAACACTGACACCCACACCATGAAGA
>Ga0114931_10006648_pt1 | contig 14194 bp, 6 predicted proteins | sample 2SBtaG_FD_89579 | JGI IMG/M metagenome (GOLD analysis project Ga0114931, IMG submission 89579) | Deep subsurface microbial communities from Kolumbo volcano to uncover new lineages of life (NeLLi) - 2SBTROV14_V59a metaG | ecosystem: Environmental > Aquatic > Marine > Volcanic | place: Kolumbo...
GGTTTACCCAAGGAGATCAGCGAAACGCTTAGCCCTTCGCGGACAACCTCGAACTTGATCCCGATCTACGCTCCTCGCGCTGGTCTCGTTGTGTCTCGCGACGTGGTTGCCGGTGAGGTTGTCGATATGGCCAAGACGCTTTTTACGGTGGCCGACACGAGTCGCATGTGGTTGGTCCTGAACGTGCCCTTGGAAGAAGCGACCTACGTCGCCATCGGTCAGAAAGTCATCTTTCATCCCGACGGAACCGATCGCGCCGATACCGGAACGCTCGCCTGGATGAGCACCGCGGTGGACAGAGAAACCCGCACAATGAGGGTCCGCGGAGAGTTGCCCAACGAAGACGGTCATTTGCGAAACGAAACTTTCGGGATGGGGCAGATCGTATTGCGTGAGGAGACGGACGCGATTGTCGTGCCTAGTTCCGCGGTCCACTGGGAAGGCTGCTGCAACGTCGTTTTCGTACGCGACAAGAATTATATGCGGGAAGGTGCCTACAAAGTGTTTCATACCCGCTCTGTCAGGCCCGGCGTACCGATGGGCAATCGAACCGAAATCATCGCCGGGTTGTGGCCTGGAGAAGTGGTGGTAACCGAAGGCAGCGACGTACTGCGAGCTGAACTGCTCAAGGGCAACTTGGGGGCCGGGTGACTGTGCGAACAATAACAGCCCGGTCGGGCTGAGGATTGAGAGGGCCACCCTTGTTCATCTCTAAAGCAGTTCTTAAGTAGCTCTGAACTTTACCTTGTGACAAGACACTAAACACAGTTATCGCTTCGAGAAGCGCACGGAAGCAGGGCCTCCCTGCGATAGGATCACGTCATGCTCAATTGGATCATCGACTTCTCGTTGCGAAATCGAGTGTTCGTGCTCATCGTCGCTTTAGGCGTGATGGTTGTCGGCACGTGGTCTTTGCAGTTTCTCGATGTCGATGCCTTCCCTGACACTACGCCCGTGATGGTGCAGGTCAACACCACCGCGCCGTCTCTGGCGCCGGAGGAAGTCGAGCGGCAAATCACCTTTCCAATCGAACAAGTCATCAGCGGGCTGCCCGCCTTGGAAAAGCTTCGCTCGATCTCGAAGTTTGGCCTCTCACAAGTGGTAATCACATTTGAAGACGGCACCGATATTTACTTCGCCAGACAACTGATTAACGAACGTCTCACGACGGTCGAATTGCCTCAAGGAATCGAACGACCAAAGATGGGGCCGGTCTCCACGGGGCTAGGCGAAGTGTTTCACTACGTCTTGCGGTTGGAAGGGGTTGATATCACGGCCCTTCCCAGGGAACGGCAGATCGAGAAACTGACTGAATTGCGGACCATCCACGATTGGGTCGTGAGGCCGCAACTGCGTACCGTCAACGGGACGGCCGAAGTCAACAGTTGGGGTGGCTTTGAGAAGCAATTCCAGATCCGCATCGACCCGGATCGCATCATCGCCCATGGCCTGACGTTTGACGAAGTCGTTAAAGCCGTGAAGGCGAACAACCGTAATGTGGGCGGTGGCAATATCACGCAGAACACCGAAATGCTGCTGGTTCACGGCATCGGACGCACCGTCAACATCAAGCAAATCGAGAACATCGTCATCAAGGCGAACAACGGTGTTCCGATCCGTGTGCGCGACGTTGCCAAGGTTCAAATCGGTCACGAAATTCGCCGTGGAGCCGTCACCGCCGACGGGAGAGGTGAAGTCGTCTACGGACTGGGCTTCATGCTGATGGGCGAAAACAGCCATCAAGTAACCTACGCGCTCAAGGAGAAGATGGAGGAAATTAAATCCTCCTTGCCGCCGGGCGTCGAAGTCGAAACCGTGTACGACCGCACCGAACTGGTCGATCATGTCATCGAAACGGTCCAAAAAAACCTGTTCGAGGGCGGGCTGCTTGTCGTTGCCGTGCTCTTCATTTTCCTGGGTAATCTACGAGCCGGTCTCATTGTCGCGATGGCGATTCCGCTCTCGATGCTCTTCGCCTTCTCAGGCATGTTACAGATCGGAATCGTGGCCAGTCTGCTCAGCCTGGGGGCGATCGACTTTGGGCTGGTCGTCGATAGTTCGGTCGTCATGGTCGAGAACTGCGTGCGCAAACTGTCACACGGTATCCCGCCGGGACAATCGAAACTAGATGTGATTCGCAACGCGGCGATAGAAGTTCGCAAACCAACGATGTTCGGCGAACTGATCATCATGATCGTCTACCTGCCAATCCTCACACTGCAAGGGGTTGAAGGCAAATTGTTTCGTCCGATGGCGTTGACCGTGATCCTGGCGTTGGCTGGTTCCATGGTCATGTCGCTTACGCTGATGCCCGTCTTGGCGAGCTTTCTGTTGCCGAGCAAGTTGGAGGAACGAGAGCCGCTGCTGATTCGCGCCATCAAGCGTCTGTACGCACCCGTCTTGCGTTTCACGCTACACCACAAACTGGCCGTCATCGGATTCGCGCTCTGTATCTTGATCGTCGCCTTCGGACTGATCGCTCCGAACCTGGGAAGCGAGTTCGTGCCCAAGCTGTCCGAAGGAGCGATCGCGATCAATGTTGTCCGCTTGGCGGGTACGGATCTCGACGAATCGATTCGCTACAACACGCAAATAGAGCGGGCGATTCTGAAAGATTTTCCCGACGAAGTCGAGCATCTCTGGAGTCGCATCGGCAGCGCCCAAGTGGCAACCGACCCGATGGGTGTTGAACTGACCGATCTATTCATCACGCTCAAGTCTCGCGAGCACTGGAAACGGGCCGCGACACAGGATGAACTGACGGTATTGATTCAAGAGACCTTACGAGAAATGCCTGGTCAACGGATCGCGATGACACAGCCGATTGAGATGCGGTTAAACGAGATGATCAGCGGCGTGCGATCCGATGTGGCGGTGAAGCTCTTCGGAGACGATTTCGACATCTTGGTCGACAGAGCCGAAGAAATTGAGAAAGTATTGCGTTCGATCGACGGTAGCGCGGACGTCGCGGTTGAACAAGTCATCGGACAGCCCGTGTTGCAAATCAAAATCAAGCAAGATGAAATCGCCCGCTATGGTGTGTCGGCAAAGCAGGTTCTCGATTTAGTGCAGGCGTTGGGAAGCTATCAACTAGGCGAAGTGTTCCAAGGGCAGCTTCGTTTTCCGCTGATCGCTCGTTTGCCCGAAAAGATGCGTGCCAGCCCGACGGCGATTGGAGCGATTCAGATTACCACCGCATCGGGACAGCGGATCCCGCTGGAACGTTTGGCCGAAATTAAGACCATCGAAGGGCCTTCGACGATCACGCGCGAATGGGGGTATCGTCGCATCAATATCTCGTCCAACGTCCGAGGGCGTGACATCGGAAGTTTCGTCGCCGAAGCGCAACAACGGATCGGCGAAGAGGTCAAACTCCCACCCGGACGATATCACCTTGAGTGGGGTGGGCAGTTCGAGAATCTGATCAGCGCCCGTCGACGACTGATGATCGTCGTACCGCTGGCTTTGGTATTGATTTTTGGGCTCCTGTACATGACGTACGACAATGTAATCGACACCATTCGTGTTTTCACCGGCGTGCCGTTCGCTTGGACGGGTGGAATTTTTGCCCTCTGGATTCGCGACATGCCGTTTTCCATCTCCGCGGCAGTCGGTTTCGTCGCGCTTTCCGGCGTTGCCGTCTTGGACGATATGCTGCTGGTTTCCTACATTCGACAGCTCCGTGCTAGAGGGATGGGGCTGGAACTTGCCGTGGAGAAAGCGGCCATGACGCGGTTGCGTCCCGTGTTGATGACGGCGATGGTGGCTAGCCTAGGCTTCGTCCCCATGGCATTCAACACCGGCATGGGCGCGGAAGTTCAACGTCCCCTTGCCACGGTAGTCATCGGCGGCGTCATCAGCGCCATGCTCATGTCGCTGTTGGTGTTGCGTGTCTTATACATGATCTTCTCGGGTCCAATTCGAGTTCGCGCAACCGAAACAGATTCCGAACGAGCCGATTGCGAGGATCTGGTCACCGCATAGCGTCCGCGATGCAAATTGGAATAGGAGATTTCGTTTTGTTGACTCACGAGTTTACTTTTCTGAACTAGCCGAGGGAGAGACGAATGATGGGGACGATTATGAAGTCCGCGGTTAGCCTAGCCGCACTTGGCGTCTTGACGATGTTTGCCAGCGGATGCAGCCAACAGGCGACCGAAGGTAATGCCCCGACCGGGGATGTCTCCGATGCATCCCACGACGTTGACGATCACGGTGGATGGTGGTGTGCCGAACACGGTGTTCCCGAAGATGAGTGCAGCCTTTGCAGCGCCTATGTCGCCGAAGCATGCAAAGCCAACGGCGATTGGTGTGAAGAGCATGGTCGCGCCGAGTCGCAATGTTTTCTATGCGATCCATCCCGCGCCGACAAGTTTGCCAAACTGTACGTCGCCAAATTCGGCGAAGAACCCCCAAAGCCCGCGGAGTAAGAAAGGCCCTTGAGAGCCACAGCCCCGTTGCGCCGGGCCTCTTTTCGGCTGCGTAGAGGTCCTATGTGAATGACCGTGGCGGAATCAAAGTGCCACGGTCACTCTGTTCGTCCGAAACGCGAATCGAGAGAATTGCAAAACGATCTCACCCAGTTCTAATTCACTCAGTTCTAATTCACCTTTGCGGCAGTCACTAGAGATGAGCACGAACCGCCGACGCTTGACGTTCACTATTCATGGCATGGATTGCGCGGAAGAGGTGGCGGCACTCAAACGCGAGCTGGTTCCACTAACCGGCAGTGAAGACCGGCTGGCGTTTGATATTCTTAACGGCAAACTATTCGTCGAGCCACCTTCGGTTGAAGTTACGCCAGAAGCCGTGATGCTGGCCGTGGCCCGAACAGGAATGCGAGCAGAAACTTGGCAAGCCGATGTGCCGAGCAACGGCGATGCGGGGTTCTGGTCGCACTACGGGCGCGGCGTGCTTACCGCCGTCTGCGGCTTCTTCGGCGTGGCAGGCTTTCTCACGCACGCATGGCTGGCTGGTGGCGTCGGGGCCGCGCTAGGTTCTGAGGCCCTGGGTGGCGACGACCGTGTTCCGCTCGTGCCAATCTTGTTGTATACAGCCGGCATCGCCGCAGGGGTATGGTTCATCATTCCCAAGGCATGGCGAGCGGCGATGGGCTTGCGCCCCGATATGAATCTGCTGATGACGATCGCGGTGATCGGCGCGGCGGCAATCAATCAGTGGGTGGAAGCGGTCACCGTCGCGTTCCTCTTTTCGGTGTCGCTGCTCCTAGAGTCGTGGAGCGTCGGGCGTGCCCGTCGTGCTGTCGCCGCATTGATGGATTTGGCCCCACCCATCGCCCGGGTGCGCGATTCTGATGGCACCGAACAGGAAGTTTCACCAGATCAAGTCGAACTAGGGGCCACGTTCATCGTGCGACCGGCCGAGAAGATTCCGCTCGATGGCAATGTCACGCGCGGCGCAAGCGATGTGAACCAAGCCCCCATTACCGGCGAAAGCATACCGGTGTCCAAGAACGAAGGGTCCACGGTTTTCGCGGGCACGATCAACGGCGACGGCGTTCTGGAGGTCCAATGCACGAAGTTGGCCAGCGACACGACGCTCGCTCGGATTATTTGCATGGTTGGTGAAGCCCAGTCGCGGCGCGCGCCGTCGGAGAAATGGGTTGAGAAGTTTGCTCGCGTCTACACGCCGACGGTGATGGTATTGGCCACGACGGTTCTCTTGGTTCCGCCACTGTTTTTTGGCGGAGCGTGGATCGATTGGCTTTATCGATCGCTGGTGCTGCTGGTAATTGCATGCCCCTGTGCATTGGTCATTTCGACGCCCGTCAGCGTGGTCGCCGCATTGGCCGCCGCCGCCCATAACGGTGTATTGGTCAAAGGCGGTATCTACATTGAAGCGCCGGCACGCTTGAAGGCCATCGCGATGGACAAGACGGGAACGCTAACCAAAGGCAGGCCCACGGTCGTGGATATCGTTCCCTTGAGCGGGCACAACGAAATGGAGTTGCTCCAACGGGCCGCCGCGTTGGAATCACACAGCAACCATCCGCTGGCGAACGCCATTGTCGTCGCCGCCAGCGACCGAAACACCACCATCCCGGCCGCCGACGATTACGAAATCATTCAAGGCAAGGGAGCCACCGGCCGCATCGGTGGCAAATCCTATTGGCTGGGATCACATCGCTACCTTGAAGAGCGCAGGCAGGAAACGCCCGCCGTACATGAGCAATTGGAAGCCATGCAAAAGGCTGGTCGCACCGTGGTGGTCGTTGGCAACAACAGCCACGTGTGTGGATTCATTACCTTGGCCGATTCACTACGCCCGAATGCTACGCAAACGCTCAACAGGCTTCGAGACTCTGGAATCGAACACCTCGTCATGCTGACCGGCGACAACGAGGGAACCGCCCTGGCTATCGCGAAGGAATCTGGAATCGATGAGATTCATGCCGAGTTGCTTCCAGAAGACAAGGTCAGCGTAATTGAAACATTGGTCGCGAAGTACGGCCAGGTGGCGATGATTGGCGACGGCGTGAACGATGCCCCGGCGCTTGGTCTCGCATCGCTAGGCATCGCGATGGGCGCCGCAGGCAGCGACGCCGCGATTGAAACAGCCGACATCGCTCTGATGTCCGACGACTTAGCCAAGTTGCCGTGGATCATTGCCCACTCACGTCGCACGTTGGCGATTATTCGCCAAAACATCGCCTTCGCGCTTTCGGTCAAGGCCCTTTTCGTTATCCTCACCTTCGCCGGAGTCGCATCGCTCTGGGCCGCCATCGCCGCCGATACGGGGGCGTCGCTGTTGGTGATCTTCAACGGCTTGCGTTTGCTCAAGGGGTGAGCAAAGCCAAGCAGGCCACGAATCTCGATACTGACCCACGATGGTCATTTCTGCTCTGAAACCAGTAGCTTGGCCAGCGTGGTGGCGAGACCGTTCAAGGCGTTGTCGTCGGGCAGCGTGAAACGAACTTGCAGTCGACCATCGGGATCGCGCTCGATGCAGTCATCCAATCCGGCTCGCACTTGGTTCACGGTCCGAGGATCGGGGGCGCTGCCGCTGTCGATTAAATCGCTAACGAGCTTCATCGCCGCGCCAAGCAGTTCACCTCCAGCGGCGGCTACCTTGTCGCGACGGTCGGCGATGTGCCGTGCTTCCGACTCGACCGCCTGTTGCTGGGAAACGTCGATCGGCGCCGCTGGTTTCTTCCCCAAGAGTTGTTCAAGACGCCGTTTGAGTTCGTCCATGCCGCTGTGCAGTTCGACCTCCGACACGTCACTGTCTACATCCAAAGCCGCCAGCGCCAAATCGTGTTTGGCCGAAAGAGTCCCCAGAAGACGTTCTTCGATCGTGTCTTCGGTGACCAACAGGTAAACTTGAACCGGTCGTTTCTGGCCCATGCGATGGGCACGCGAAATCCGCTGCTCCAGCACGGCGGGGTTCCAAGGCAATTCGACATTGATCACCGTGTTAGCAGCTTGCAGGTTCAAGCCCGTGCTGCCGGCATTACTCATAATGATCGCGCGGCACTCAGGATCGTTCTGGAAACGATGCACCAACTCCTGTCTCTTTTTCTGCGGTACTTTTCCGTCGAGCCGCACAAAGTCTATGCCCAATCGCTTCATAATCGGCTCGATCAAGCCGAGCATCGTGGTCCATTCGCTGAATAGCACCATCTTGCGGTCCTCTTCAGCCGCAAGTTGTTCCAACAATTCGCCCAGTCGTTCGAGCTTGCTGCTGTAGGCCGGTTCTTCCTTATTCACCAGAAACGTGCTATCGCAGGCCATGCGGGCCATCATCAAATACTTTTGTAGCCGCAAGAGATCCATTTCGGTGAGGAATTTTTTGCAGGCGATTTGGCCAGCTCGCTTGACATATTCGTCGCTCATGAGCAACTGTTCTTCGGTGGGGCGAATGCGAACGATTTCTGTGCTGCGCGCGGGCAACTCCTGCATCACACTGCCACGTGTACGGCGCAACAAGATCGGTTTGAGCATTTCGCGCAGTTCGTCCAGATTGCGATAGCCCTCGACCCTGCCCCGATCATCAACCATGCGATGCCGATGAAAGAATCGATAGGCTGGGCCCAACCGCCGGTCATCGATGAAGCCGACGACGGTATAGAGTTCTTCAAGCCGATTCTCAAGCGGCGTGCCAGAGAGGACCAACGCGAAAGGCGACTTAAGGCTCTTGATGAGTTGCGATGTCTTGGATTCCCAGTTCTTAATCCGTTGCCCCTCGTCCAGAATGATCAGATCCCACGCCACGCGTTCAATCGTCGCATGGTCGCGCAATACTTGCTCGTAGTTACAGATCGTGAAGAACGTATCGCTTTCATACTGCCCGACGCGTTCTTCTCCATTGCCCAAGACCACTTGACTGCTTCGCCTGCAGAAACGGTTGATTTCGCTTCGCCACTGGCTCTTCAGCGACGCCGGACAAACCACCAACACACGGCGAATGTCGACCAACCGGGCAAGCAATTCGGCGACGCCGATGCCTTGGATGGTCTTACCCAACCCCATGTCGTCCGCCAAAACGGCGCGGCCCGCGCCCATTGCGAAGGCGATGCCATCCAACTGGTACGGCAACAACTCCGCATCGAGAAGTTCTTTCCGCAGCGGATGGCTCTGGGGATCCTTCCGAATATCGCTGGCAGCTCGCGCGAGCCGCCGTTGCACTAACCGCTGTTCAATAAACTCCTCGGCGTCCGGGTAAACGTGAACCGAATGACCAGCCCGTTCGAGTGCCCGCATGCGCTTCATGAGGGCATCCACATCATCCGTCGTTCGGTCGCCATAGCTACCAAGAATCTTGGCCGCTTCCTCATCCAATCGATACGGCAAATTGAACCGCAGGCCCAATTCGTGGCCATAGTCAAGTCGCAGCGACAGGCTCTTTCGTCGATACGGCTTGTCGAGCTTCTTCTTGGAAAACCGTTTCTTGATTTTGGCCTGCGCATGCAAAACGTGCTTGCACGTTCCCAGGTGGTTGGTACGAAAGTCGGGACAGGTGCAATACGACTGCCCCGATTCGAAGCCACGCAGCGAGACGCGATAGGTCTTACCAGAGAGCCCGCTTGTAATCGTGTAGTCGGTCCACGGCTGTTCGGGGTCCAACGAGCGAAGCGTCATCTTCTCCGCTCTAGCCCGTTCTTCGCGATCGGCCAATGCCCGCCGCAGAAGTTCGTCTTCGGTCAGATTCTCGATCGGTTCGGATGGATCGGGCGGCGCGGAGAGCCCCAGCGCGAGTTTGTCGTCCAAAACCATGCCCAAAACGGCGGCGATGTGATCGCAACGCACCTGACACTCTTCACAGTGCAGATGCAAACCCTTGGGCTTGTTCGTCATCTCGACAACGGTAACCACGGCCTGTCGCACCGGGAGTTCCGGATCGGGCACGCTGACGCGGAGCGTATCGCCACCCAAATAAACGTCGCCTGGCAAGTTGATCTCGAAGCGACCGCCCTTGCGCAAACGGGCTTCGCCGTCTTCGTCCCCCATCAGGCGACAGGCCCCACGATAGGTAAGCTGCCCCAGGCGATCTCGAATTCCTATCCGTCGCTTGCGACTTCGTGTCTTGGCCATCACCAAGCTCCTTCTAACGAATGATGACGAATCCTACTTGCACAGCCGCCAATTGTGACGTCTTGGGTCATGTTTGAAAAGCCAACTCGCAGGAACTCGCGAAACCTAGCTTCGTACCAGCGTGAAAGAACGAGAACCCAGCACTAAGAGATGCACGGAAGATCGCCAAGGACATCATGGCGCACGACGTCCATTCACTACCGCTCAAAGCGACTCCAGGGGATCTTCGACGATGAACTCTCGTTTTGTATCGCGAAGGAGTCGGCCGGCGACTACCTTTGGGTCGTGGCAAAAGACCGCGAGCCAGTGTTCGTCCGCGACACGACCCAACACTTGGGGCTTGCGTCGACGCGTTTCGAGAAGATCAACCTCATAAGCCATGCACCACATCGCGCGTAGATGGGAAAGCGTGAGGCATACATCCGAAAGGTAGACAACCGATTGTTCGGCGGTCTTCAGGATTAGCGACTGATGGCCCTTGGTATGGCCGGGCGTTGGCCATGCGCTAAGATTTGGAAGGATTTCCGTTTCGCCATCGATGAAATCGAGCTGCCCCGCGGCTTCCAGCGGAAGCAGGTTCTCCAAAGGATAGTTGCCCTTTAGTTCCGGGATTTTCGCGACAGCCGTCTCCCATTCCAAGCGTTGTACAACGTACCGTGCCCGAGGGAAGGTCGGCACCAGATTGCCTTCATCATCACGACGCGTTGCCCCTCCGGCATGATCGAAATGCAAATGCGACAAGAGGACCATGTCGATGTCTTCCGCCACAAGACCGCGTGCGACGAGGCATGCCAGCAGCGGTTCGCCTTCATCGAGACAGAATATTTTCCGTTGTCGGTCGTCGAACTTTCCGCCGTAGCCGGTATCGATTAGCACCGTATGCTTGCCATCGCGTAGCAACAGACAGTTTGTCGCCATCTGAATCCGGTTCTTATCGTCCGGTGGATGTTCCTTCTCCCACAGCGTTCGCGGCACGACGCCGAACATGGCTCCGCCATCGAGACGCAAATTGCCACCACTGACGACGTCGAGTTGCCAATTTCCAAGATGCACGCTAGCAGATCCTTCCTCGAAAGGGGTCAAAGACGTTGCATGACAACGCTACCGCCGAGGGTAACGAAGCCCAGCCCATACTTCCAGACGCGACCGAAACCGCCTCAGTGCGATAATTCCCGCTCATTCACGGAGGATTTCCATCCCTCTTGTTTAATAAAGTGGGAAATCCGCACGACATTGCGGCGGTGCGTAACGTTGGCAATCTGCGTCGCTGTTCCTGCCTGTCCCGCTTTCGCTGGAAAGACCGGTTCAATCGGTCGAATCGATACAACATGCCCGATCGTTTGAACCCGTACATACGGGACGCGACACGGCTTCATTTGGAGGGGGAGAGCACCGTGATTCGGAAGTTGTTGTTTATCGCCGTGCTGGGCGTGGTGATTCCCGCGCATGGGTTCGCGAAAGAGACTCCTGACCACGTCACGGCTACCAAGCCTGTCGCCGGGAAGCGAAGCAGCGCCGAGCATGGCAAAACGATCCGCCAGCCTGTTGTGCGGAAAGCCACGCCCGCTGACGAACATCTCAAGGTCGTCGCGCATACCAAGGCGATCGTCATTTCCGACGGACTGATCGACGAGCCATCTGGCGACTATGTGACCATCGACGACAACAAACCGACACAAGACAGTTCGCCTCTCGGATCGACCTGGATCAGCGACTCTGCCTTTTCCGACAGCGGCGGGAATGCTGGCAGTTGCGGCACGGGGACGTGCTCAACAGGCATAGGCGGAAACGGTAACGGAGCCAGCCGTGCAAGCTGTTCCGGCAATGGCGGTGGTGGAATCGGCTCGGACGAAGATTGCTATCGTTACGGCAGCTTTTGGGAAGTCGTCCACTCCGGGCGTCGTTATTGGGTCGAAACGCAAGCGATCGGCTGGTTCGCCAAGGGGCAATATCTGCCCGCGCTGGTCACGACCAGTCCAACGGGAACGCCACAAGGTCAAGCAGGCGTTCTTGGTCAACCGAACACGTCGGTTGCCTTCGGACAGGAACGCGTCGACGACGATGTTCGTTTTGGCGGTCGTATCAACTTCGGAATGTGGCTGATCGAGGGGCAGTTTCTCGGCGTCGTGGGAGACTACTACGCCTTGGACAGCCAAAACTCACAGTTTGGCCTTGGCTCGGTTGGCGACCCGGTCTTGGCACGACCGTTTTACAATACGGAACTTGGAATCCAAGACGCCGCCGAACTGGCGTTTCCCGGGTTCGTCGATGCGACCGGACAAATGCTGAACCTAAGTGGTAGTGTAACCGTCGAGACACACAGTCAAGTTCAATCGGCGGGCGTATCGCTTCGCAAGACCATGAACGTTTCGTTCGCAGGCGATTACCGCCTCAATCTCTTGGGTGGCTATCGTTTTTTCCGCTTGGACGAGGGTGTCCGAATGAGCGATTCCGTGGCCCCCGTGGGTGGCTTCTTCGTTCCGGGCACCACGTTTGATAGCTTCGATCAGTTCGACACGAAGAACGAATTTCACGGGGGTGAAATCGGATTGATGCTTGAGATGCGCCGCTGTCGCTGGTCGTTTGAATTCTTAACACGCGTGGCATTGGGAAATATGCGACAAACCGTGACCATCGATGGAGCATCGTCGATCTTCGATACCATGAACACCGTGGTCACCCCCGGTGGTTTGTTAACACAGCCGACCAACATCGGCACGTACGTCAACGACGAATTCACGGTGATTCCCGAAGCGGGCGCCAAGGTGGGGCTCCAGTTAACCGATCACATCAAGGCATCCGTCGGCTACAACTTTATCTATGTTAGCAATGTCGCCCGACCCGGTGGTCAAATCGACTCTGGCGTCAACATCTCACAGATCGACGGAGGGGCCCTGGCCGGTAGCCCGCGCCCGGCACCACGACTGGGCGACACCGATTTTTGGCTACAAGGCGGCAGCGCGTCGCTGGAGTTGCGTTTCTAAGCAATCGCAACCAGCAATGCACTTGGTAAAAGTTGAAGGTGCGAAGGTGACGCCAACTTACTCTCCGTCGGTGATGGCGTCAGGAGAGGTCGCAACAACGCTTGGTTCGGCGGGTGAACGCCAGCGACGAGGGGTCAAGAACACCACCATTCGCCGGCAGCGTGCCACAATAAACCTCCAGAAGGTCAGTATCAGACCGGCCATCGCAACTAACGCCGAGGTCGCCGGCAGCACTGTCTCTGGACCGATATAGGCAAGAAGAAGTTGTGAATGGTACATCGAACTGATACCTTTCTCGCAGCCGCCGATGATGCCATCCGGCCGAACCTTATCTTCCGACCGTTCGGCACACGAAACCGTCCAGTTAATTATGCGGTACCCGATCCTCTACTTGCAAGTGTCTGATCGCCGGAAAGGGGCGACAGACCGACAATCTCCTCACGCTCCCCACCAGCACCGGCGGCCCCGTGCCTCATTCAATGTAGCCGAGGCCCCGTAGCCTCTCGGTAATGAGGTCTCGGTCCGCGGCCGAGACATCATCCGTATCGGTATTCTCGTCTCGAACTCCCAGCAGCGATGGGCGACTCAACGACTTGGGGATCTCACAGCCGACAAGATCAAGCATCGTCGGCGCTATGTCAAAGAGATGGACTCCCTCAAACGAGCCTTGTAGTCGAGGATCGCTTGCGACCATGATGAACGCACCCACCGGGCAGGGCCCATCCCGCGAGACCGGAGAGACCGCAATTTTTCCCGCGGCATGCCCGACGGTCGCGTCACAATTCCACGAGTGCTCGTCCAACGTGGCGATCAAATCGGGCGGGTTGCCGACGACACGCTGATAAATCCGTTCGGGTCGATCCGCTTGGACTGGAATTGGCTGCCCCTCGGGGCAGGTTACACCCGCCAATCGATCGGCAAGTTCTTGGCAAGTCGCTTGGTGGTCGCCTGCTTCGACAAATCCGTGGGGCTGCCGTCCGAGTTGGTTGATATAGAACCGGGCGACCGAACCGCCCTCGGCCCAGACCTTCGTCCGGGACCAATCCACCGTGGCCTCCGTGAGGGGTGTCGGAAGGTACGGCATTGAGTCCAAGACAAGCAGCCCTTCTCGAATCAACCATTGATTCACAAAAAACGTTCCGGCAAGCCGCCGTGTGCTGTTGGTGCTTACGATCAATATCGCTACATCGTCGTCTAGAAGTTGCAGCAAGCCGCCAAGCTCTTCGTCGATGCAGCGACAGTATTGAAGAGCGAAGTCGTCCGCCAGTTCAGGGGAGAGCACGTTACCATCACAAGTTGCATGCTCTGCGACGTACGCTCGACGGATCTGAGGCAAACCGAAATCGACCATTTGGAAATAGTCCCACGGGAACCGCTCGAGCAGATCCCTTGCAACCCTGAACCGGGCACGGCAATCTTGAAAGATATCAACGGATGACATCACCGGCGACGCCATCGGATCCGTTGCCGCGGAAAACGGGTAGCGACCGACGAGGTGAACGATCTGCTGTTCCAATTCCATGGGATGCGTTCGCGCCGCGGTCGCCGATCGAACTAGCGGATCATTGGCGATGCTGGCTGACACCCTTGTTCGTGGAGGGTACGACGGAGGCACGCCAACCAGTATCGAGCACGCATCATCGCCAAGCTGATTCCAAA
>Ga0114931_10006649_pt1 | contig 14192 bp, 17 predicted proteins | sample 2SBtaG_FD_89579 | JGI IMG/M metagenome (GOLD analysis project Ga0114931, IMG submission 89579) | Deep subsurface microbial communities from Kolumbo volcano to uncover new lineages of life (NeLLi) - 2SBTROV14_V59a metaG | ecosystem: Environmental > Aquatic > Marine > Volcanic | place: Kolumbo...
GTTTTGGTTGGCATTGGCGTTGGTGCGTGGATACATGGCTATGTACCAGCTGATTTTTTGGCGCACTATGCCGGTGCGGATACATGGTACGCCGTACCATTGGCAACGCTTATCGGCATTCCGCTTTACTCCAACGCCGCCGGAGTTATTCCACTGGTAAGCGCGCTCACAGAAAAGGGCGTTGCTATGGGGACCACCTTGTCCTTTATGATGGCGGTAACTGCTCTTTCTATTCCTGAATTTATGATTTTGAAAAAAGTAATGAAAACAAAACTGATTTTAATCTTTGCAGGAGTTGTTGGCGTCGGCATTCTTTTTACCGGTTACCTCTTTAACGTAATTCTGCATTAAAAGGGAGTTTCTTATCGTTGCCTGTGTATAGGAGGGTTGGGATAAGATCAAGAACTATTTATATGCCGGAGAGGAGACGCTTCGCTCTCTCACTCCTGGGAAACCCGCGGTTCCCCCAAACCTTCCCTGCCTGCCTGCCGGTAGGCAGGCTTCACGGGGAAACTCTCGTTTCCCCGCCTGTCCTCCCTCTGGCGGAACCCTCTTCCTGTTCGATTCTCGCAGTTTAAGACAAATACAAAACTTCCTACCAGTTGGCAGGAAGTTCTTTATTTGTGCCGGAGGGGAGAATCGAACTCCCACCTCTTGCGAGACACGATTTTGAGTCGTGCGCGTCTACCAATTCCGCCACTCCGGCATCCTTATCTCGCTTTCAGCGAGACGGACAAGCTACCACCGCATTGTAATGGAGTTTTCAATAAAAATCAATTTTTGTCTGCGGTTGGAAGTCCAACATCTGCGCGTGAAAGGTCGAGTCGTTTGAGCATAGGGTCGACCGAACCTCCGATGAATGCACCAGTCTTTGCGGCGTACTCGATCATTTCGAAAAGATTGCGCCAGTAGACCGGATCAGCTTTCCCTGCGCGAATCATGGGGGTGAATTCGTATTCCCAACTTGAGTAGCCGAGTTTCGCCATATCAAGAACTCCCATCAAGGGAATCAGGGTGTGATTGGTCACGACCGGACTGGTGTTTTTATTGGAGACAAGACCAAGCTCGACGATCTTTTGTTTCAAATACTCTTCATCAAAATCCCAAACAGCGAGCGGAAGGATCGTTCGAGGGATATCTTCTTCCGCGTAGGTGTTTGTTCCACTCCACCAAAATTTGCGCTCTTCTGCGTTGAGTGGAAGCTCATCAATAGTGTAGGTGGTTACTTTTTCACGTGGTGCCAGCTCTACGTTACGATCCACGTCAAATCGTACCGACCCCATACTACTCACAACTTGTCCGCGCGAGAGACCAACTACGACAAGGGGGATACCAAGACGAACAGCAAGATGCCGCCCAATGTCCGTACGCAATTCGCCGTCGAGTATGTCCATTGAATATACTGAACCTTTTGGACTGAGATGACTGAATGTATAGCGGAAAAGTTTTTCGTACATTCCTTGGTCAGGGTTTATGATCATGTGGTCGACACCGAGTATCGCAATAGCTTGCTTCACATTTTCATGCGCGATATCACTCATGAAGCCATTGTCGATCGTTACGGCGAGCAGGCGTAAATCAGGGTAGTCAGTTTTGAGTTTGTGAAGCAGGAAACTGCTGTCCTTGCCACCGCTGAAAAATACGAGCGCGTCATATTTAAACTTGCCGGTGCCGACTGCTCCGATAAATGTTTCGTTCAGTTGTTTCTCAAGTGTTTGCTGTTCTTCGTTTGAAATAAGTGCTTTTTGGTCAGGGCGTTGTGTTTGACAGATTGCGCAAATACCCTCTTTGTCGAGCGGGGAGAGACGTGACGAAATACTGCACCGTTTACACCGTGGTGTGAGATGGCGTTTCGCCATGATGCGATGGATCGGCCAGATGTATTTTGAGTAAAAGGCAAGAATGCTTGGTTTCATAAAAGAATATGCTTGAATAAGATAATTATGTATAATTTCATTATTAATGTCAAGTACCAGGAAAGAGGAAAAAGAAAGGGTTGACAAACAGCGATATATAATGTATCAATTACTCAGACAATTTCGTATGATCAACTCTTTAAAAGGAGGGCGTAATGAGTACTGCGTTAATTGTAGTTCTTTTGGTGCTCACGACGCTGTGGGCGGTTGTATCAACAACGATGCTTTTCTGGAATCCGACCGGATTTCCGGACAAGGGGCATCGTCTGCTCGGAGTGACGAGTGATGCCGCGCGTTCTGACGTCGCGCAACTCTTCGGACGTTGCGGGTTCAAGCCATCGGTATCATACATGCTTTGCAGTGGGCCTGATGAGGAAGAGGTGTTTTCCCGGCAGACGCTCTTGTGCGATGGTATGACCGTCGTGCATAGTGTTCCTGACTCTGCGTTCAAATATGGAGTCAAGCCGAATGGAGCATCGATCCCAACGCGAGATCCGCGCAAGAGTGCAGAGGAAGCCGTTGTGTTTCTGCGCAAGAGGGGACATAAGGCGGAAATCGTTGTGCCACCGTGTGGACCGGAGAACGTGTTCGTATTCGTCAATTCCAGTGCATTTGACGGCTGGAGTCTGACGTACCGTCTGCCGGTGCATCGTCTCGTGAGGGCGCTCATGCCGGGCGGCTTCACAAAAGTGATCCGGTAATAAAAGGGGCCGACCGTGCTTTGAGCATGGCTGGCCCTCTTTCTTTGGTAGAGGAATATTTTTTATTTTCCGTCAATGAGGTCGGTATCCTGAAGCGGTTTTTCAATAAGGTGAATAGCGGCAATAAGCGCGAGCGAGTGTGACCACGCGAGGGGTGTATTTTTATTCGGTTTGCCATTCTGATAAAGTTCGGGTAATTCTCCTTCCGGTGTTATCGTGGCAAGACCGCGTGTGAACCAATCATGTGCCTCGATCGTTCTTCCGCGTTTTGACATAATGATCGACATCCAGAAGAACCCCATGGTCCACTCTGCTGATATACCATTGTCGGAACGGTAGTAATTATCATTCCAATAGCGTTGAAGCCCGTTGTTTCGTACGAGTTGTTCTTCGACACGTCCCAGAATGATATCTGCTGTTTTTTCCGAGAGAAGATTGTATGGCCAGATAAGGGAAAGTTGAGCCATGTCGACCTCGCGATCGGGTGACTCATTTGGAAGAAGATTGGCAAGCGCCTCCTCTCCTCTATGGATCAGTTCATTGGGGACAAACGCAAGTTCTGCTTCTTTGATCGAGCAGAGACCTTTTATCGCCGCACCGATCGATGAGGCATGGAGGTCAAGGCACTCCTCCCACATGCCATTATCGGGAGTTTTCCAGTACTCTACGTTGGTTAGATAGGAGACAAGTAATTGGAGTATCTCTCGGTCCTCGGATGATCTGGTAACAGGGATTCCGTTTTGATCGGCGAACGCGACCATGTAAAGAAAGAGTCCGATCGCGTCGATTTGATGATGACCCCAGTCGTTCGTTATCTCATCGAATGTTTCGGGGTGGTATTTTGCATGAATATATTCGTGAGCTACCGTCGGAGTGGCGCAAGCCCCACGTTCAAGTTTATCCTTGCTATGGGCAAATATGTCAAACACTACGTGGATACCGTCGCTAAATTTTTTTGTTTCTCCAAGGTAATAATAGGCGAAGGTTGAATAGAGCTGGTCGCGAATCCAGCATGCGTTGTAATCATGAGAATCTGCGGCGATGAATACTCCGCGCTCGTTGCGTAATTTCTCAAGACCATTCAGTAGGGCATGGTATGTGCGCGGAGCTGAGCGTTTCAGTGTATGCACTAGCGCCGTGTAGCGTGGTTTGGATGCTGGCGTCGAAAATAGGCGAAAGAGGCCGAAATATGGGCTTTTTGCGTGTTTCCGAGACGCAATATCATCAGTTGAGCTTGTTTTGTATTTATTCATAAAATTATGCCATAAATGGCGACAATCATGATGTACTACCATATATATCTTTATTTGTCAACATGTAACGTTCTATGACCCACTTTCATTGACGGTACACCTTCGCTTGTGTTAGCCTTTTTACCAGAATAAATCACGATAACCCGGGAACAAGGAGCACGTGATGAATGACGAATTTATTCCCTATTTTGAGGACGAAAGCTCAAAGCTTCGTCCTGGTCTACCAATCGTGGAGCGGAAGACTATCAACGCAATTCTGTGGGATTCTGCAACGCATGAAGTCCTTTGTCTTGCTTGGAAGAAGTACGGCTGGAGAACGTTTATCGTTGGCGGGGTGGAAGAAGGGGAAAGCACCATCTTTGCCGCACTGCGAGAGATCAGAGAAGAGACCGGCTATACCGATATCGATCTTATTACCGGTCTCGGATCTCTGTGCTCGGGATATTTTGCCGCGCATAAAGGTGAGAACCGTGTTGCACACGTGACCGGGCTTCTCTTTGAGCTGCGAACTGACGAGCGGGTTGTGGTGCCGAATGTTGATCTGCTTCCGCACACATTCTGTTGGGTTCCGGTACCGGATGTTCACGCATTCATTAACCTCTCAGCGCATCGTTATCTTTGGGAATTAGCACAAGGGTATCTTGCGTAGCACGTGGGAGGAATGTTTGTGGTACAATAGGAATATTATGAGTTAGAGGTACGGAAAAACCACCGCCGACCGTTTCGGAGGAGTAGATGTTCATCCATGGCATTCGCTAGGAGGTGATGATGACAGGATCTGTGGACTCGGGGCCGAGTCAATTCAATGACCTGCTTGTGAAGGTTGGGAGCGGGGAGATGGCTCCGGAAGAAGCGATGAGACGAGCGCGAGGTATCGCAGACACTCGGCAGAATTATCATTGAGTATACTGCTGTCCCTCATTGAAGGATCTTGGACTGTACTGTTGTGTATAGAGAAAGCACTATCCCGTTTGGAATTGGGATAGTGCTTTGTTTTTTTGTATGGATCTTTTCGAGTAAAAAAGGGCGTGATGAGCAATGAACGAGACCTAATTGAGCTGCTTCAAATCGTACTCAAGCTCAAGCGTTGGGCCATGCACCACGGGAGATGTTGCAATGATTGCCACACCGACTTCATCAGAGAGTATTGAATGTGCAACTCTCAACCTTTTCAGATCACTGATGAGTTTTTCCATCTGCGACGACATGGCGGTGAAGATTTGTGTGTCTTTCGCGCCGAAGAACCAGTCAAGGGCTTCAGGCTCGGTTTTGTTGATGTCGTTCCCGGCAAGCATGATCGACTGTGAGATGACCGATGTGCTTGATTTGACCATCATGTCGCCGAGCTTTTCACTTTTCCCCGCGTAGATATCGCGGCGGATGATGATCGGCATTTGTGTTTCAAGTTTGTGGTGGCCAAAGATTCCGATCGGCAGGACACCGACCTTGATGCCGAGCACGATCGCTTGCGGGTCAAGTTCGTGTTGCGCGGCGTGCCAGTGTGCCAGTGCTTCGTACGCCCGTGAGAGATCGGGCAGGTCGTCGCTCTCTAAAAGCCAGAGTGCTCGCTTTGTTGCGGCTTCAGTGTGCGTGGGGGTGAGTATGTCCGTCGCCAGGTCGGGGAGCGGGGCAGGAGCCCCTTCCGGTGTTGGGAGATGCGCCGTGAGCGCAAGGAGTGTGTTTCGAAATTCGGCATCATGCTCTGCGAACGCGATGAGAGTTTGGGCTACGAGTTCGCTGTATGCGGGAGTGGCGTCACGATCCGTGGACCTCCCCGCACGATATTTATTTGTATGAATGGAGTTCTTCATACTTCTATTTTCTCACGTGGGGTAGATGTGTCAATACTTGTTTTTGTATTCTAAAATAGGAAAAGGGCAACGTTTCGAAACTGGCTGAAACGTTGCCCTTTTTTTGTGTGCCACTTGTTAGGTGGCACGAAATTGTGCTAGGTACTCACGAATATGATCTGCGTAGCCCTCGAATCCGGGGAGGCTTCCTTCGGCCAGGAATTCGATCACGTCATCTGCGGTCGCGATAGCGTGAACGGGTATACCGAACTTTTCGGCGATCTCGGTGGTGGCGGAACGGCCACTCTCTGTTCCGCGTTCGTCGCGATCAATGGCGATACATACACCAGTCGGTGTCGCACCCGCGGCCGTGATGATCTCGATGGACTTTTCTACTGATCCACCAGCGGTGATGACGTCGTCGAGGATGAGCACTCGTCCTTCGAGCGGCGCTCCGACAAGATTGCCGCCATCGCCGTGAGCTTTCACCTCTTTGCGGTTGAAGCACCACGGGATGGGTTCACTCCGCCGCTCCGTCAATGCGATTGCTGTGGTACAAACAATCGGTATACCCTTGTATGCCGGTCCGAAGAGCACATCACAATCATCCCGGTACTCATGCAGAATGAGGTCAGTGTATGCGTGACCGAGTGCACGTAACGCGTGTCCCGTGTTGAACATCCCCGCATTGAAGAACCATGGGCTTCTACGTCCTGAACGGAGTGTGAAGTCGCCGAACTGGAGCGCGCCACACTCGCGTGCAGAGATGAGAAAATCTCGCTTCCAAGGTGTTATGTTCATGGTAACTCCTTTTTGTAAGTTATCGGCAAACCGCACCGGCGGCGCGAAATTGCCGGACATACTCCTCGGCACGAGTCGCTTGAAAATCCTGGAAGTTTTCGTGTTCGCGTCCGGCGTTGTCAATCGATGATGAAGCACTGATCGCGATCGATCCGGGTCCGACACAGAGAACCGAATTGAGTTCGATCTGTCGCTGTGTCAATCGTGCTCGAAATCCATCGTTCATCATCTCGCTCCTTTCTTGGGGCTTGCCACTGATTTCAGAAAATATCTGCTACAAGATCGTATTATCCATGCTCCACGATACTGTTTTCCTAGTTTATGTCAATCAGGTCTACTTTCCTTTTTTTTGATATTCGACACCAAAAAACACCCCCGCCTTTCGACGGGGGTGTTTTTTTGCGAGATTACGCTCTGCTGACGTTCACAGCGTTCGGTCCTTTCGGACTGTCCGCTACTTCGAACGCGAGCTCATCGCCTTCGCGAAGTTCGTCAAAAGTGACGTCCTTTAGCTCGTTTGCGTGGAAGAAAAGATCCTTGTCAGAACCTTCCTGGGTGATAAACCCATAGCCATCCTTGAGACGAGCAATTGTTCCTTTTTGCATTTCTGTAATGGAAACTCGGTTAATATACAAATACACAAAACCGTATGAAAAACTCGACTTGGATTCTCTGTACAGCTCTTGATTTGGTTGCGACAAATGTACCATATTTCATTTTTTTAGTCAAGTACTTTTCTGAAGTTGTGAACTTTCTCCCATCAAACGAGCATGAAATAGTACCCTCGTCAACAATAATGGTGATGCTCTTGGTATGGTTTAAAAAAGAAGGATGGGGTGATCGTGTATACCAAAAATACCCCATTCACGGGAGGTACCTTTGGAAAATCTGCTGTATTTATATTGTTGGGCGCAATCGCTCTTACTTGTGCTTTCTTTTTGCAGCTTTTTGTGCCAGCATCTCCTGTTTGATCGCGAGACGCTTTTTCGTTTTCTTTGAACGTGAGGTTTTTCTTTTTTCGATACCGGTTGCTCGTTTTGCCATACTATATTCTTTCTATACTGGTAAATCGTTGAAACTATCAACGTGAACCAGTATACCATCTTTGCAATAAAATAAAAGGGAAGCCCCCATTGTCTATTTCTGTTGCTTTGGTGATATCCTCACTCTGTGCTTTGACGGCTTTGGGTATATGATATACTAAGTGGATAAAGAGCTGTACAAGAAATAGTTTCTTTTGTACGAAAACACACAATGAGCAGACCGGGACTTCTTATTTCATATGGGTTGAGAGATGCTTCGAAGAGCCGCATAGTTCTTTTGTTGATCGTAACCAGTTTGAGCGTAGCTTTTGCGACGGTCTTGGCATCAGCGAGCGTTCTGGATGGGTTTAAAACTATCCTTGTTGATGGAGCAATCGGTACGTTCGGTGATCTTACTATTACTCCGGAGAATGGTGTTGATACTATTCCGAATGTGGAGGATACTCTTGCCAAGATCAAGCGTGTTGATAATGTCGAGTATACGAGCCTAAAAAGCACGGCAACATTCGGGCTTGAATACAAAGGGGTTTCTTCGGCAACCGGAGCGGTAGAGGGAATTGTCCCGGTTGACGAGAATAAAATAACGAATTTTGAAAAAGGTATTACGGACGGGCGCTTCTTAAGTCCGTCGTCTCACAAAGAGGTTGTTCTCGGGCTTTCAATTGCTGATTCCATGGTCGGCGATACGTTTGATAAAACGGTTCCCACTATTGGTGATTACTTGCAGGTGACTTCGTTTGCGGGAGAAAAGGAGGATTTTAAGATCGTTGGGATCACTGATACAAAGGGGTTCATGGGCAATCTCATGGTGTTTTTCAATAAGCAGGATGTTGATGATCTTGATCCTGCCTATAAAGACAGTGAGATCATTATCAAGTTGGCGGATCGTTCAAAGATAGATGCAACAAAAAAAGCGATCGAGGATCTTGGTTTACCGATCCAGGTGTCTACATGGCAGGAGGAGGCAGGGTATGTAAATGACATTGTGTCGGTCGTATCATTCATTATGTTGACGATCAACCGCCTCCTTATTGTATCGGTCTTTATCATTATTAGTATTATTGTATTCATAAATGTATTCCAGAAACGACGGCAGATCGGCATATTAAAATCGATGGGGACAAATAACCGGTTCATTGTTGGTATTTATATGTTTGAAACACTCATCTACACACTTCTTTCATATCTGATCGGTTATCTGATATTTATGCTCATGTATCTTTATTCGAGCGAGCACGTCATCCCAACCTTGATCGGTGATTTTGCGCTTGTGTATAATCAAGATAGCATTATTAGCACTTCGATCATTCTTCTGGTTGCGGCAGTTGCCGGTAGCTTTATTCCTTCGTTTATTGCCGCAAAGACAAGGATCATTGAAACGCTCAATAGTAATGTTTAACAGAGATATGGAAGATCTAGAACAATTGAATAATATCGTTGAATACATACGTCAGAGTCGCGGATTGCATGTTGAAGATAAAGAGATTGCGCGAAGTTTGTATCATGCCGCATGGCCGGTGAATATGATCCAGAAGGCATTTGCTTCACTTAAGAAAGATCCGATTATTCAGGTGCGCGAGCTCTTTAAAGAGTATCGTCTTTCAGAGGAGGTTACCGTACAGGCAATCGACGGTCTTTATTACCTTGATGTTTATGAGGGGGAGTTTCTCTCGATCAGTGGGCAGTCAGGATCGGGGAAGTCGACGTTGCTTAATATTCTCGGTCTGATTGATGAACCGACTCGCGGGGATGTGATCATCAAGGGGGTTAGCACAGCAAGAATGTCCGATCGCCAGAAGACCAAGCATCGCTTGAATACTTTAAGCTATGTCTTTCAGTTCTTCAATCTACTTGAGAATTTTACTGCGGAGGAGAATATTATGTTCCAGGTCAGGATGGGTGGTGTTAGTAAGCGTGAAGCGAAGAAGAAGGCGAAAGAGATACTTGGTTTTCTTGGGATGGAAAGTCGTGCCAAAAATTATCCATCCGAGCTTTCCGGAGGACAACAGCAACGTATTGCTATCGGGAGGGCGATAGCAAAAGAAGCACCACTTATACTTGCCGACGAACCGACAGCACATCTCGATACGCATAATGCGGAAAAAGTGATCGAACTTCTACGGAAAGTGAATGTTATGTTCGGGAGGACCGTTGTATTGGTTACGCATGAACATTCATACGCGAAGATGGCTGATCGGATCGTTTATCTTACCGACGGGAAACTTTCGGGCATTGAGGATCGTGCCGGTGCCTCGTTTGATTGGAAAAAATTTGAGAGTGAAGTGAAAGAAGAGGGGAGTAAAGAGACTCTTTCCACGGACGATTCATCGGTGCGTGATGTGCTTAATTGACAGAGCGGGGACGATCTCTCTGTCGCATAATCAGTTTAGCAGAGTGGCGGTGTCTGTTCGTTTTGCTTCGGCGCTTGTTTGTGGCTCTAATGCAGAGGCGTTTCTGCTCAGTTTTTTGTATTCTCCTTTGATGATCATAAGTATTACGATATCGATGATAATAACGATGGCGAGAATAAGCGAGTGCGTGTGAGAGACCCGGTAAAGTTCATAGAAAATAAATATACTGATAGTGGCAAGGCTGATCGGGTATGCCCATATATTATGTTTTAAGAGATTGATCGAAAGAAAGATATCGACCACTCCCCAAAAAATGAGATAGAACGCAATAAAGTATGTCACCGTGAGCGGCATATGGTGCAGAAGAGGGCTTACTATCCGTAGCAGAATATCATGCGAATCCTCGATAACTTCGTGTCTCGTGAGTTGATAGAAGATCTCTGAGATCGGTGTACCAACAAGTCGCAAAAGCACTCCACCAAGTATGATGCGAATAAACCCATAAAAAATTCGCCACCACATGCTGACGCGAAAGATAATTTCGTAGATTGTGGAACCTGCGCGGCGGGTATTATTTGTGGTAGCTATTGGGTCATGCATCTTTAGATCGGGGGTATCCTCACAAAGACTTCGAGGAGCGTTTTAGAGTGCTTTTTTTATTTCCTCGGCGAGGAGAGCTATTTTTTTTGTCGAAATGTGGTGGATGTGTTCATGGAAGCGCATCCATGCGATACCTCGCTCAATCTCGCCAGAGTCGATGCCTGCCTGTGTTTCTTCCGGTTCGTTCAGGTCTGCACGAAAGATCATCGTGACACGGTCGAGCTCTTCTTCGGTAAAGCCCTTGGAAAAGAGACGAGAGCGTAGGTCATGGAACTCTCGTTTTGATACATGCGGTTCGTTGGTTGTTCCAAAAAATCCCATATGTTCAATCATTATAGCGTATCTTTCTTTGAGAACAAAGTAAGCAGGCAATAGAGGGAACGATCACAGTTCTGTAACTCTGTAAAAAGACCCCTCAAGAGTTATCCTCGTGGTGTTCTTTATGATCAGGTAGCCGGGCGTACTGCGATGTATCGTTTCTTCCATGCGCGCTTGAATGTATCTTTGGAGATCGATCCGCCCTTTTCCCCGGCAGGATCATGGTAATACACTCTGTCGCCACTGATGCCGGTAATAACGACAAGATGAGGGATCGGGTTGTTCGGTTCAAATTTGTAATGTACCGAAGCGATGAGCGGACCGTCTTCGAGTGCTGTGGTGAACGCGACAAAGGCGGTATCGACATCTTTTTTTGCAAGGTCGTAACTTGTTCCGGCAAGGTTATGATCGTTGGCAAGACGCGCTAATCCACGGTGTATCCATCCGGCACCAACCTGATATGCTCTGGAAGCTATTCCTTCTGAAAGGAGTGTGTCGGGTGATACTTCGTTTGGTTTATAAAAATCAATTACCATTGCCAAGCTTGCGATACCACATCCGCGTTTTTGCCAGTCTGTATCGCTTATATCGCGGAATTGAGAGTAAAAAGGAACAGAAAAGACTGTTTCTTTTTTGCGCGCGCGGGTACTAGTGGTCGCCGACAGGATGATTGGTTTTTTAATTGGTTGGACGGGGACGATATTTGGCAGGGGAGTGTTCTTTGCGGTAACCACTGTTACGGACAAGTGCATTGGTGATCCGGGCGCCTTGAGCATCATCGCTTCGTAGTGAGGTTCATCCGCCATGATGCGGGATATATTATGTGCCTCTATCTTTTGCGATACATAAAAAAAGGCGCCAAAGCCCAAGGCGGCACCGGTAAAAAAGGTAATAATAACAGTTGTACGATATCTCAAATCCTTCCCAGTGTACACGAGATGTCGCTGTGGTCAATAGCCAATTTTATGGCTCTTTTTAGACCTTTTTTAGGTTAATCTCGCACGATCACTTGTGTTCCGAGCTCCGCCCATGTGTAGAGCTTATGCGCCTTTTCCGGCGGAAGATTGACACAGCCATGCGAATATTGCTTCCCGAAATTATCGTGCCAGTATGCTCCATGAATGACCGCGCCACCGCTGGTAAAGTAGAGGTTCCAAGGGACCCCGGGGAGGTCATAGTATTGATCGGCTATGTCCGGGATCGGTCCTTGCATATAGCGGCTTGGTGTCTTTTTAAAGATCGTGAATGTGCCACGTGGAGTCGGCGTGAGTTCGAGGCCGGTTGAGATTGGCTCTTCCATAAAAAGCGAATCACCATCATACGCGTAGAGTTTTTGTTCGGAGCGGTCAACGATGATACGTTTAGTGCTTGTGGCAATTTCATGATCGGTTAGGTTGCGGTCGCCTTCATCAAGCAGTACGTCCACATAATCTGCCGCGACATACCAATCACTCGTAACGCGCTCCGGGTAGCGGAGCCATTCATCAAATACGATCTTGTACCATGTACGATCTTTATGCTCCACCTTTCCTCCGACCTTGAGTACGATACCATTGCGTAATCGAGCAACAATAGGATACCCAGTGCCTGGACCGGAGCGTACATTCACGCATTCGTCCTCATAATGATGACCGCACCCGTCGGTGATCTCAACATATTCAAACAGCACTTTTTTAACGGGGAGAATGACTTCTTCTTTGTTGTCAGTTGGTTCTATAATGACCGCTTCTTCATCTCCAAGAAACGGTGTTTTTGGTGCTTCAAGATTTTGCTTTGCAGGATTTTCGTATTCTTCGACGGAGGGTACCGAGATTGCTATTGTGATGAATAGAGTGCAGAGCACGATGAGCACTCCCCCTAAAACAAGTACGATCGTCTGATGGGGTTTAGGATAGCGGTGCATAATAATATTCTCTATAATACCTTATTTTCTTGGTTTAAAAAATATGAAGTATTACAAAATAGTGCATTGTCAAAAAAAATGCTACACTTTTCTACAGTAAGAATTATTAGATAATCTTTTTTATTATGTATCCAATGTATCAAGTTTCTTCAGTCCCCATGATTTTTGATGTTGCGGTATTAGCTATCGGCATCTACATGGTGTATAAAAACTTCGACAAAGGATGGCAATCGCCACCGGTATTGAGTGGTATTGCGTTCATTCTTCTAGCTTTGCCGAGCATCCTGTTTCTCTAGATACTCCAAATCCAAAAGAGTAGAAAACGACCCCGCAACGATTACGCCACTGTTTTGTGAGGTTTAGGATAGTAATGTATATCTTATTCATACAGTACAGGGTTTCCGGCGGTTGCAAAGAATTTCCGAATATCGTCTGGCGGTTTCGGTATCATTTCGGTTGGGTATGTATATCGAATCTTAAGACTGCAAGGCAAGCCATACTATCAGAACCACTACCGCAACCACTACGGGGAGCATAATTAAGCCGGTTATTGATATCGGCAAATTGATGCGTTTGTTTAATACACGCGAGTTTCTTATTTTATCGTCTATGCGCGGATAGGTCCTCACGATCGTGAAATAGACCAATGAGTATCCTATGATAAACGGAATGCCGCCGGTGAAGCGTGGCGGTAGCCATCCTCCCGCCATTTCTTGTACGACAACAAACATTTTTTGGTTAAGGACCATCGTGACAAGCGTAAAGTAAACAAGCCCGATAATGCCAACGGCGTGAATAAAGAACAAAACGATCCTCGTACTTATCCGCGGTTTGGTGTTTGGAGCGATAAATATCGCCTTGGTTAAATCTGTGAAGGCTCGATATGCCTGATGTGTCATTGTTATTTGTTTAGTAAACGTATTTTACCATATGACAGGTATGATCCACTATCCGATGATTAGGGTCAGTGAGGCGAACGGGTTAATCGGACTTCTTCTCACTCCTGCACTCTTTATCGGCTTTGCCGAGCGTTTTGTTCTAACCGCGAGAACAAGGTATAAAAAGAGACCCCACGCTTCCTCCTCCCGCCAGTGGGCGAAAGGAGGAGGTCGCGGGGTTTTTGTTATTCGGCATCGTTGTTTTTTTTGGGTGATATATGATAGATCTTATAGTAGAATAATTTTCCCAATTTCGGGAACAGAAAGGGGCTTCTGATGAATGGTTTGCGGCGAAGTTTGGCGATGGTGTGTAGCGTATTTTTGGTTTTTGCCGTTGGGTGTGGCACTAGCGGTGACGAGGAGACCCCGTTTTGTCCGTCGATTTCAGACGATGCTACGTGGAACTCCTATGGTCATTTCGTCATGAACGATTCAGGGAATGATCAGACCGCGCGTCGGATCGTGTCGGAGTGTGACTGGCACGTATACTCCGGGCACAATGGCGGATACGGTGATACTCTGCAGGTCGCTTCTCGGGATGAAGGTGTTGTCCTTGTGTGGGCGTTCAACGATCTCTA
>Ga0114931_10006650_pt1 | contig 14191 bp, 11 predicted proteins | sample 2SBtaG_FD_89579 | JGI IMG/M metagenome (GOLD analysis project Ga0114931, IMG submission 89579) | Deep subsurface microbial communities from Kolumbo volcano to uncover new lineages of life (NeLLi) - 2SBTROV14_V59a metaG | ecosystem: Environmental > Aquatic > Marine > Volcanic | place: Kolumbo...
ATTGAAGATTGAAGATTGAAGATAATGCTAACTCGTTTAGCCCTCCCCATCTCCAATCTCTCTAATCGCCCAGATCCTTAATCTTCAATCATTCTCCCCCCAACCGGCGCAAATCGAGCAGTGAAATGACGCAGCACCGGCGGCTCTTCGACCATCCTCACGCCGCTGATGCGCTCGCGAATGCTGTGGACATAGGTGATAACCTCGATCAGGTAGTCGATGTGACTCTGGGTGTAGACCCGGCGAGGGAAGGCCAGGCGCACCAGGTCCATGTCCGCGGGTTCCTCCGAACCGTCGGGTTTGCGCCCGAACATGACCGTCCCGATCTCGGCCGAGCGCACGCCTCCGGCCAGGTAGAGGGCCAGCGAGAGCGACCAGCCGGGGTACTCCTGCCAGGGGATATGGGCGAGCATGGCCCGGGCGTCGATGTAGATGGCGTGGCCGCCGGGCGGCAGCAGCAGGGGTACGCCGGCCGCGGTCAGCCTTTCGCCCAGGTATTCCACCGAACGAATGCGGTAATGAAGGTAGTCCTCGTCCAGCGCTTCGTGCAGCCCGACGGCGATGGCCTCCAGATCGTAGCCGGCCAGCCCGCCATAGGTGGGAAAGCCCTCGGTGAGGATGAGCATATTCTTGCACGTCTGGGCCAGGGCGTCGTCGTTCAGGGCCAGGAAGCCGCCGATGTTGGCGATGCCGTCCTTTTTGGCGCTCATGGTGCAGCCGTCCGCGTAGCTGAACATCTCTTGCGCGATCTCCATGGGCGTGCTGTCCGCATAGCCCTCCTCGCGCATCTTGATGAACCAAGCGTTCTCCGCAAAGCGGCAGGCGTCGATGATGAAGGGGACGCCGTGGCGATGGCAGATCTCGCTGGCCGCGTGGATGTTGGCCATGCTCACCGGCTGACCGCCGCCCGAATTGTTGGTGACAGTGATCATGGCCAGGGGAACCCGGTCGCCGTGCTCGGCCAGGGTGCGCTCCAACGCCTCCAGATCCATGTTGCCCTTGAAGGGATGGATCAGGCTGGGGTGGTGGGCCTCCTCGATGGGAATATTGAGCGCGGTCCCACCCCGGTACTCCACGTTGGCCCCCGTGGTGTCGAAATGGGTGTTGTTAGGCACGATGTCACCGGGTTTGACGGTGGAGCCAAACAGGATGCGTTCGGCCGCGCGGCCTTGGTGGGTGGGGATCACGTGCTTAAAGCCGGTGATCTCCTGGACCGCGGCTTCGAAGCGGTAAAACGAGCGCGCGCCGGCGTAGGACTCGTCGCCCCTCATCATGCCCGCCCACTGGTTGGAGGACATGGCGCCCGTACCCGAGTCGGTCAGCAGATCGATGAGCACGTCCTCGGCCCGGAGCAGAAAGACGTTGTAGCCGGCCTCCTCCAGCGCGACCTGACGTTGCGCCGGCGTGGTGCGGCGGATGGGCTCCACCGTTTTGATGCGAAAGGGTTCGATGATGGTTTTGAACTGCATGGGGTTTCTCCGTTTCTGGTCTTGACTTTCACAAAGGGGTCTACTACAATCGTAGCTGCTATCGAGGTAGGCCCCCTTAGCTCAGCGGATAGAGCATCGGTCTTCTAAACCGACGGTCGTAGGTTCGAGTCCTACAGGGGGCGCTAAAAACACAATGTAAACATCCCTTCTCATCGTACGCCGAAAGTGAAAGAGACCGCCGCAATTGCGGCGGTCTCTTTCGCTTATCTCTATTGAAGAACGTCTCGTTTCGCCATTATCGCCTGCAAACGATTCCTTACTCCTCGATCGCGGCCAACATCTCCTCGATGCTCACGAACTTGACCCGCGGGCGGCCTTGCTCCGCGCCCCGAGCCCGCTCGAGTTCATCAATCTTTTTCCAGTCCTCAAAGGTCACGTAGCGTACGTTGCGCTCCTGCAACAGCTTGTCGATGGCTTCGGGTTCCGGATCCTGGGCGACCGGCAGCTTCTCCTGCTTGAAGTCCTCCAACAGACTGTTGACCGACTCCAGCGAGTCCGGCTTGTTGGTGCCGATGACGCCCGACGGGCCGCGCTTGGCCCAGCCAACCACATACTCACCGGGCACAATCTGTTCCCCCCCATTGGCTGTGACTCGGCCCACCTGGTTGGGAATGATGCCCCAGCGCTCGTAGAAGGGTACGCCCGGCAGGGGCACGCCCCGGTAGCCCACCGACCGCAGCACAATGCCCACGTCCAGGGTCTCATATTCGCCGATGCCTTCCGATTGGATGTAGCCGCTGGCTGTCGGACGCAGGCGATTTTTCTCCAGCTTGACCTGAACGATTTTACCCTCGTCGTTAGCGATGATTTCCTTGGGAGAGAGCAGGAAACGGAAGTAAATCCGGCGGAGCTTGCCGGTGGCGCCGATCTCGGCGTAGGCGCGCAGGTAGTCGATGTTTTTCTGGGCTGCGGTGTCGTTCTGGATGGCGGCGCTGCTGGCTGCGTCCAGCTTCAACTCGGCCGGGTCCACGATCACGTCAGCGATCTCCAGGTGGCCCATCTCGCGGATCTCCACGTTGGTGAACTTAGCCTGGGCCGGGCCGCGGCGGGCCACTACATAGATGTCCTTGACCTTGCTCTCGGCCAGCGCAGCCAGCGCATGGTCCGCGATATCCGTCTTCTTCAGTTCATCCACGGACTTGGCCAGAATACGGGCCACATCCATGGCCACGTTGCCCACGCCCACCACCAGTGCGGCTTCGCAACTCAGATCGGGATTCAGGTCCACGTAATCAGGATGACCGTTATACCAGGCTACGAACTCGGTAGCCGACATACTGTTGGGCAGGTCCTCGCCAGGGATGTTCAGCTTGCGATCCGACGGCGTGCCCACTGCATAAATGACGGCGTCATAGTGGGCTTTGATGTCATCGTGGGTGATGTCTTTGCCGAATTCCACATTGCCAAAAAAGCGGAAACGCGGATCGGCTGCGGTGCGATCGTACACCTTGGAGACGGCCTTGATGTTCTGATGGTCCGGCGCCACGCCGTAGCGAACCAGGCCGTGGGGCACTGGCAGGCGTTCGAACATGTCCACCGTCACATTGGCTTTCTTGTCCTTCAGCAGACCACCCGCGGCGTAGAACCCTGACGGGCCAGCCCCAATGATGGCCACGCGCAGCGGGCGTTCCGCTGTTCCAATTTGAGTTGACACAGACTCCTCCTCATTGAGTTTGTTTGGTTGATATTGAACTTTTTTACACGCCGCGTCGTCAGCTTTTGCGCAACATATTGCTGAACTGGCGCGCCAATGTCAGAATACTGATGCCCAAGGCGATATAATCGCCGGGACCTAACTGGGAGACGGCCGAGTTGCGCTGGCCCAATTCGTCCATTTCATCATCGTCGCCCTCGCTGGCCACCCAAGCCAAGGCCGCGCCCAACGCCGCGCCAGATACGGCTCCAATCAACAACGATTTGGTTTTCTCATTCATACTCTTCCCCTTGTTCGCTCAGACCGCGAGGCGATCTATCGTTCTGATTTGGGTGTGTTTCAAACGAGTGAACCTCATTTCGGGATTCGGCCAGACCATGTCCCATTGCGACGCACCTTGTGGCTGAATCCTGGAATGCGGTTCCCACTCATTTTGGACGCACCCTCTTGATTTCATCGCCGTCAGTTCCGTTCACACCAGTTTGAATCGCTCCCTCATCGCCATAGACGGTCTCGCCGATTTCCGTCGAAAAACTCCGCACCGTCGTCTCCATGTGCGCGCCCACCCTGCGCATCTTCAGAAGAGGCGCCGCGATTTTCTCACTGACGTCCTGGGTTCGTTCGCTAACAGTATGCGTAAAGGATTGGGCGCGTTTTATATAACGGGGCAATGCACCACCTGCCATGTTCATGCCGCGGATGAGAAAATAAAATAACACCAACGGCGCAAGCATGAGAATGAAGGCCTGTATCGACAGAAACACGACGGCCACATCCGCCCATTGTGATAGACTCACGATTTCCCTTTCGCCGATCTTCGGCTGCCAGCTACACTGCAACCTTGACATTGTAACAAACGCACTCCCTAACCATCAAAAGTGAGGTGAGTTAAAACAGTTCATGATTGAGCGACCGTCTCTAACTCATTATCATTCCATCGCTAACATGCGCTCCACCATGGCCGCTTCCTCCTCGCGGGTGTGGATTTCACCATCCAACCGGGCCGCGCGCAGGCGGGAGAGGATCGCGCCATAGCGCGGCCCCCGGGGAATGCCCATGGCTTGCAGATCGTGACCATCCAACGCAGGCTGGACGTATTGCCAGGCCTCCTCATAGCGCTCCAGCGCATCGAGCGCAGCTTTATCCCCCTCATCGCCCCCCTGGAGGACAAGGCGAAGCAAGGCCCGGGCCGCGGGCGCGCTGCGATCGAGAATGCGCACTGCCTGGCTGGGGCGCAGGTCCAGGGCCCGCAACGCCTCCAGGTTCGCCTCCAGCGCACCCAGGCTCTCGATCAGCCGCCGGGTCTCCCCCCGCAGGCCAAAGCGCTCCACCACCTCCTGGACGGCTTCAGGAGACAGCCCGCAGGTCATCAGTCCGAAATAGAGTCGCTCGATGCGTTCGGCCACCAGCGCCGGGTTGGCGTCGGGCGCGCTGCGGGCCGCGCGCAGGCGCGCGAACTGGACCGCCAGCCACTCGCCCGCGTTCAGGTCCGGGTGCAGGCGGGCCAGAACGCCCAACTCATCCAGCCGGCACAGGGTCTTTTCCGGCTCCTCCTCCTGGAGGATGCGCTCCATCTCGTGGCGAATGCGGGCCGGCGACACCTTCTCCAGCAGGTCTAGCGCGTCTATCAGCAGTTCCAGCGTGCGCGGCTCGATGGTGAAATCGAAGCGCTGTTCATAGCGCACCGCGCGCAGGATGCGGGTCGGATCATCCACGAAACTGAGGCTGTGGAGGACCCGCACCCGCCCCTGTTCCAGGTCGTTGAGCCCGCCGTAGGTGTCGAGCAACTCCCCCCAGCGGTTGGGATTCAGACAGACGGCCAGGGTGTTGATGGTGAAATCCCGGCGGTGCAGGTCCAACTTGATGCTGCTGCTCTGGACCGTGGGTAGCACGCTGGGCGCAGTATAGAACTCGGTGCGTGCGGTGACGAAATCCAAGTGCGCGGGCAGGGAGGTCTCCGCTCCAGCCACAGGCGGCTCTGCCATGTCCGCGAAGAGCAGGTCCCAACGCACCGGGTGGTCGGGGTCGTCCAGTAGCCACTTGGCCGTGCGAAAGCGTTTGTGGCGCACCACCCGGCCACCGTAAAGGGTCTCCACCTGCTCGGCGAACTTGATGGCGTCGCCCTCGATGACGATGTCCATGTCCAGCGAGAGGATGCGCTTGGTTTTGCCGTCCAGGAGCAGATCGCGCACGAAGCCGCCCACCACATAGACGGTGTAGTTGAGCCTGTCCACTTCGCGGCCGATGAGGCGCAGGAGATGATGCTGCGCGGGCGTCAAGGTCTGGCGCAGCTTGCGTGCGATCGCGGCCGGCTCTCGTTCCGGACGCCGGACGTCGCCCCAAAGTTTGATCAGGTCCGTGCGCGTGACGATGCCGATGATCTCGCCCCGTTCATTCACCACCGGAATCTGGCCCCAGTTGCTCTCGATCATGGTGCGCCGCAACATGGGAATGGAATCGTTGGGATGCACCATCACTGTACCGGCGCGCATGAAGCGGCTGACCGGCTGGTCGCCCAGGTGGTGGCTCATGGCCCGGTCGGCCTCGCGCCGGGTCAGCACACCCAGGAGCCGCTCCGGTTCTCCTGCTTCCAGGGGCGGTGCGACCACGGGAAAGCCCTCATGCCCCCAGCGCTGCATAAGTTCGTGGGCCTCGGCGACGGTCATGTCCGGGGGCAGGGTCTTGGGACGGCCGCTGCTCATGATGTCGCGTACGGTCGTCGCGCTGCGGGTGGTTTCATGGACGAGCTTGAGCAGTCGGTTGCGGATCTCACCCGTAGTCAGGTCGCGGCCGTGGATGGGAGCGGCGGCTGCGCGCGTGTGCCCGCCCCCACCTAACCCGCGCATGATCTCACCCACGTCGATCTCGTCGGTGCTGCTGCGAGCCACCACCTGGATCAGGTCGCCCAGATCGATGATGAGGAAGATGGCGTCGGTCTCGTGGAAATCTCGCAGCCGCGCGGCCAGTGCGCTGATCTCATCGGTGAAACCGGGTGCTTCGGCCTGGGCGATGACGATGGTGTGGCCCACGATGTCCAGGAATTCGCTGTTCTCGATCAGCGCTTCCAGCAGCGCGCGTTGGGCGTCGGAGAGGGGATGGTTGAGAAAATGATTGACCACGCTCAGGTTCACGCCCCGCTCCGGCTCCAGCAGCCAGGCCAGACAGCGGGCGTCGCGCGCGGTGGTGGAGGCGTAGGTGAGGCTGCCAGTGTCCTCGTGGATGCCCAAGGTGAGCAGGGTGGCCTGGACCGGGGAGAGATGAATACGCTCTCGGATCAGGCGCTCCGTCAGCATGGTGGTGTTGGCGCCCACTTCGTCCGTCCACACCTGGGCGTCGGCTGGCAGCTCCACATGGACGCTGTGATGGTCGATGATGTAGAACTGGGTGCGCTTGTCCATGCCCCGGGTCCAGTTGGCCGAGCGCGTATCCACCAGGATGGCGCGCTTGACGTGGGTTCGGGGCAACTCACTGGCCTTCACAAAGCGAAACTGGTTCTTGTAGAGGGCCAGGAATTCGCTGACGTTGCGGTTCAACTGCTGAGGCAGCACCGGGATGGCCTCGGGGAAGAGCAACGCCGCCGCCTGCATGGAGGCCAGCGCGTCGAAATCGGTGTGCTCGTGGGTGAGGATGACCTCGATTTCTTCGCCTGGATTTTTGGTGGGCATGGCAGTCGCTTACCTCATGAAATATCGATCCTCCGCCGGCCGCCATTAAAGAATTAAAAATTAACCATTCACCATTCACCATTAATTATTGAGCGGATACCAAATAATTAATGGTGAATGGTGAATTTTTAATTCTTAATGGTCAGCGCGGAATCTTTATTTACCCTGTTTCTACATCTTCCCCGCGCGCGCCAACAGCCCCCGGGCCGCCCGGTTATGCTCTTCCACCAAGACCGGCAGGTCCACGTGGCGTAGGCGCCCCTCCTCCACCAGCACGCGCCCGTTGACAATGGCCAAGTCCACATCTTGGGGCTGGCAGAAGACCAGGGCCGCCACCGGGTCGTGGACCGCGCCGCCTGCATAGGCCAACGCGTTCAGGTCATAGGCGATGATGTCCGCGGCCATGCCCGGGGCCAGCGCGCCGATGTCGGCGCGGCCCAACACAGCCGCGCCGCCCAGCGTGGCCGTCTCCAGGGCCTCGCGGCCGGTCATGGCCCCGGGATTTCCCTGCACTCGTTGCAGGAGGAGCGCCTGCCGGGCCTCGGCCAGCAGGTGGCTGCCGTCGTTGCTGGCGCTGCCATCCACGCCCAGGCCCACGTGCACGCCGGCGTCGAGCATGGCGCGCACGGGCGCAATGCCGGAAGCCAGGCGCATGTTGCTGCTGGGGCAGTGAGCCACGCCGGTGTGGCTGTGGGCGAACATGTCCACCTCTTCCTGGTTGAGATGGACGCAGTGTGCGTGCCAGACGTCATCGCCCGTCCACGCCAGATCCCGGGCTAGATCGCCGGGCCTCATGCCGAAACGCTCCAGGCAGAAGGCTTCTTCGTCCTGGGTTTCGGCCAGGTGGGTGTGGAGATGGACAGCTGCGCCGGCCGCGGCCGCGGCCTTGAAACTGCGGGCCAGGGCCGCGCTCTCACGCATGAGTTCGGGCGTGACGCTGAAGGGGCTGCACGGCGCTAACACCACCCGGCGCATGGCGTAGCGGCTGCTGTCGTGGTAGATCTCCACCACCCGGCGGGAGTCGCGCAGAATGGCCTCCTCGTTCTCGGTGACCCGGTCCGGCGGCAGGCCGCCCTTGCTCTCGCCCAGGCTCATGCTGCCGCGCGCGCCGTGGAAGCGCACGCCAATGCGTTCCGCGGCCTCGAACTGATCGTCCAGCCGGGCCCCGTTGGGCCACAGGTAATGGTGGTCGCTGGAGGTGGTGCAGCCGCTCAACAGCAGCTCTGTCAGGGCCAATTGAGTGCTGACGCGCACATCCTCCGGCCGCAGTTCGGCCCAGATGGGGTAGAGGGTCTTGAGCCAATCGAATAGTGCGGCGTCCTGCGCGCCGGGGATGACCCGGGTCAGGGTCTGATAGAAGTGGTGATGGGTGTTGACCATGCCCGGCAGCACGATCTTGCCCTGGGCGTCGATGGTCGCGTCGGCCTGCGCGGCCAGATCGGGCGGCAGGTCGGCGGTCGCGCCCACCCACTCCACGGCTGGCCCGCGAACGAAGAGCGCGCCGTCGGCGATCTCCCGCCGGCCGGCATCCATGGTCACCAACATGGTGGCATTGCGAATCAGAAGCGTGGACATGGGAATCCTTTCTTTGGATAGACCGCGGATTGGGCGGATTGAGCGGAAAGGGCCGAATTTTTAAAAAATCCGTGCAGATGGCGCTTACGCCCACTTCGTGATCAGCCCAATCCGCCCAATCCGCGGTCTATAATGATCCGGTCCAGCAGGCCTTCGCAGCCGGAGCGGACCAGCTCGTAAACGTAGTCGAACCCGCCGGCGTAGTAGGGATCGGGCACGTCGCGCACGCCGTTGGTCACCGCGGGGTCGGCCAGATCGAGCAGACGGACGATCTCGCCGCGGGCGCCGTAACGGCGGGCCAGGCGTTCCATGTCGCGTTGGTTGCCGGCGTCCATGACCACCAGGTAGTCGAAACGGTGCAGGTCATCGGACCCGACCTTGCGCGCGGTCATGCCATGGGTGGAGACGCCGTGTTTGCGTAGAACGGCCCGGGTCCCTCGATGGGGGCGATCGCCCACGTGCCAAGAGCCTGTGCCCGCGCTGTCGATCTCGAAGTGATGGACGAGATCGGCGTCCTCCACCAGTTTACGGAACGTGGCTTCCGCCATGGGCGAGCGACAAATGTTGCCCAGGCAGATGAAGAGTACGGATATGGTCATGAAATGGCTTGGTCCTTGGATCGTTTCCTCCGATTGTAGCCTAACGCACTTGCATCCGCAAAGGGATGCAAGTACCATAGTCGAACGGCAGGCGATTTGGCCTGGGTTTTGCCTATTATTCACACCCTGCGAGGTGAGCCATGAGCGTCGCAATCATCGATCGAACCCGCGTCGGCACGCCCTTTGAACCCCATCCTTTGATCCGGGCCGGCAACATTCAGACGGTCCTGTCCAAGGCGCAGCCCAATAACTTGGACATAGTTTTCCAGCGAGAGCGCCCCCTGTTGCTGGACGCCGGCTATGACTATACAGGCTATGACACCGGGCGATCGGTGCGCCTTCTGGCCTATTTCAATGCGACGCCAGCGCCGATCAAGCACGGTTTGGTGCTCATGCTCCATGGCTGGGAAGGATGCAGCCACTCGAACTATAATCTGATCACAACGCGCACATTGTTGTTAGCCGGTTATGACGTGGTGCGTCTGAATATGCGCGATCACGGGCCGGGCATCCACGCGGATCCCTATGCGCTCAACAAGGGCGTCTTCCTCGGCACCCTGCTCGACGAGGCGGCCACAGCCACCCAGCGCATCGCCGAACTGGCGGGAGACAAGCCGTTCTACATCGTGGGCGCGTCCATGGGCGGCAGTTTCGCCCTGCGGCTGGCCATCCGTCACAGTGAGACGCCTTTTCACAACCTTCGGCAGGTGGTAGCCTTCAGCCCGGCCATCAACCCGCACCGCGCCACCAAGGCCATGGACGCGCGGCCCTTTTATCGCTACTACTTCCGCCGTCGCTGGAACGCATCTTTACGGCGGAAGGAGACTCTTTTCCCCGACGTTTATGATTTCTCCGACGTTTACTCCATCCCCCTTGTCTACGACATGACGGACGTCCTGGTGCGGCGGCTCAAAAATTACGCCTCAGCCGATGACTACTTCGAACACTACACTGTACGCGGCGACGCCTTCCGAGATCTAAGCGTTCCCACCACCATCATCACGGCGGCTGATGATCCGGTGATCCCAGTCGTGGACTTCTACGCCCTCGCGCCTCATCCTCTGCTCGACGTTCAGATCCACCCCCACGGCGGCCACGTGGGCTTTGTAGACATCTGGCCCGTCCAGCACTATTTGCCGCAGATGTTGTTGGATGTGATACGGCAGTGATGACAAGGTGAGGGGGTGACGAGATGACAGGATGAGGAGACATTCAGATGGTTCCTGTCATCTTGTCACCCCCTCACCGCTTCACCGAACGCGCCCCTCTGTGATACAATCTCACCGAATCTGTGTAATAGCGGATTGACTGTTTTTGTTGCCAGAGGATGGGGCGAGTGTTTGACTTCCCGTGGGAGCGGACGTGGCCAGAAATCACCGACGAACGGGTGCGCGCAGCATTCGCCGCTGTGCCGCGTGAGGAATTCATTCCCGATCATCTGCGGCGGTGGGCCGACCGGGACGCGCCCCTGCCCATCGGCGAGGGCCAGACCATCAGCCAGCCCTTTGTGGTGGCGCTGATGACCCAGGCATTGGCCCTGAAACCGTGGGACAAGGTGCTGGAGATCGGGGCCGGTTCCGGGTTTCAGACCGCGATCCTGTGCGAGATTACGGCCGAGGAAGGGGAGACGCCCGGTCACACGGTCTACAGCGTGGAGCGCTTCGCGACTCTGGCCGAGCGGGCCGAAAAAACCCTGCACCGGCTGGGCTACTATCCGCACCTGCGGGTGGGGGATGGCGCGGCCGGCTGGCCCGAAGCCGCGCCCTTCGACGGCATCATCCTGAGCGCGGCCCCGGCCTGGCTGCCCCGCCCTCTCTGGGAGCAACTGGCCGAAGGCGGGCGGCTGGTGGCTCCCATCGGTCCGACCGCGTATGAACAGGTCCTGTGGCTGATCCGCAAAGAGAACGGGCGCATGCGGCCCAAGTCTCTGGGACCGGTGCGCTTCGTCCCCCTGGTGTCGCCCCTGTTGGATGATCCGGCTCAGCGGATCTCACACATTTCGGGGTGATTTTAGATAAAAAAGGACTTTTTATTTATTATGCACGTACTCATCGTAGGGCATCGCGGCCAACTGGGCCGCGCCTTCCTGGACCACTACCAGCAGCGCGGAACCGAGCAGGTCACCGGTTGGGATATGGACGAGTGCGACATCACCGACCCCATCATCACCGACCAGATTGTCGCCCTGAACCCGGACCTCGTCATCAACGCCGCGGCGTGGACCAACGTGGACGCGGCCGAGTCCCATCCGAACACGGTTTACGCGGTCAATGCGCTGGGTCCCAAATATCTGGCCGAGGCCTGCGCGCGCTGTGACGCGGCCATGGTGCAGATCAGCACCAATGAGGTCTTCCCCGGCGAGCCGGGGCGCTTCTATCGCGAGTATGACGAGCGCGCGGCCCGGGGCGTCTACGCACGCAGCAAGCTGGCCGCGGAGCGGGCCGCACAGCAGATGCTGGACCGGCTGATGGTGGTGCGCATCGCCTGGCTCTTCGGTCCCGGCGCGGCCAACTTCCCCACCAAGATCGCGGACGCGGCCGATCGCCACGGCAAACTGCAGGTGGTGGCCGACGAATTCGGCAACCCCACCTACGCGCCCGACGCGGTCCGGGCCATCGCCCGCCTGGCCGACCTGGACAGGCCCGGGGTCTATCACCTGACCAACAGCGGCTATTGCAGCCGTTTCACCTTCGCCGAGACTGTGCTCGAACTTAGCGGACGGGAGCATATCCCCATCACCCCCATCACCGCGGACGAGTGGACGCGCCCCGCGCCGCCGCCCCTGCATGCCGTGCTGATCAACCAGGCCGCCGCCGCCCTGGGCGTGACCATGCGCCCCTGGGAAGAGGCGCTGGCCGAGTTTGTGAGTGAGCATATGACGAACGACAAGGTTACAGGATGACAGGATTGTCACCCCCTCATCCTGTCTTGTCATCCTGTCACCCTAGAAAGCAACCATCTATGACCAATCAACCAAAACAGACCGGCGCCAACCCCATCGTGGAAGACGAGACCTACGGCCAGCTGCGCGAGCAGAACCGGGTGGTGATGCGGCATAAGATCGCACTCAATATCGACGAGTTCCGGGCCGCGGACGAGGGATTCACGCCCCGCCCGGCGCGCAACGATCCGCCACTGAAACCGGCGCGAGCGCCCTTCATGTCGGTGATCATTCCCAACTACAACGGCCAGCGTTTTCTGCCCACGGTGCTGGACGCGCTGGCCCGCCAAACCTTCGGCGATTTCGAGACCATCGTCATCGACGACGCCAGCACCGACGACTCTGTGGCCCTGGTGGAGCGAGACTACCCCCACGTACGCCTGATCGTCAACCGGCGCAATCGGGGCTTCGTGGCCTCTTGCAACCTGGCCGCGGACGTAGCCGATGGGCGCGTGCTGGTCCTGCTCAACAGCGACACCGAACCGGAGCCGACCTGGTTAGAGGAGTTGGCCCGCGCCATCGTCACCAATCCCCAGGCCGCGGTGGTGACCAGCAAACTGCTGCTCTTCGACGAACGCAATAAGCTCCACTCGGCCGGCGACATGCTGGGCGTGGATGGCATCCCCCGCAACCGAGGCGTCTGGGCGCAGGATCGTGGCCAGTTCGACCAGGCCACAGCGGTCTTCTCCGGCTGCGGCGGGGCCAGCGCCTATCGTCGCGACGTCTGGGAGACTTTGGGCGGCTTCGACGAAGACTTCTGGATGTTTCTGGAGGATGTGGACTTCAGTTTCCGGGCCAGGCTGTTGGGCTACGAGACCGTCTTCGCGCCCGGCGCCCGGGTCTACCACCACGTGACGGCCAATGCCGGTGACGAGCTGGCCAGCTACTACGTGGGCCGCAACACCCTCTGGAACATCGCCAAGAACATGCCCCGCCGTCTGCTGCTCGATCACTGGTTCGATATCGTCAGCGCCCAGCTTGGCATTGCTGCGGACGCGCTGCGCAACATCCGGGGCGAAGCCGCGCGCCAACGGCTGCGCGGGCAAGCGGCCGGCCTCCTCGGCCTACCCCGCCAACTCAGTAAACGACGCGTCATCCAGGCCCAGAAGCGGGTGGGGGATGACGAGATTGAAGAAGCGTTAGAAGATTGAAGATTGAGGAGTAAAGATTGAACGCCCGGGATCGGCGCGCTGACCCGCCAACTTCGATCGTCCAATCTTTAATCCTCAATCCTCAATCTTCAATCTTCTGATTCATCCCATCAGATTTTGGAGAATCTCATGCAAGCGCCACCTGAAAAACTTGGCTCCTTTTACCTGGGAGCGGCATATGACCTGGACAGCGGCGATCAGTTGGACGAGCCCATCGTCTATGACGCCCGGGACCTGACCACCCACGCGGTCTGTGTGGGCATGACAGGCAGCGGTAAGACGGGCCTGTGCGTGGGCCTGATGGAGGAGGCCGCGCTGGACAAGGTGCCGGCCATTCTCATCGACCCCAAGGGCGACATCACCAACCTGCTGCTCCAGTTCCCCGAACTGCGACCCGAGGATTTCAAACCCTGGATCAACGCCGATGACGCCCGTCGCAAGGGCAAGAGCGTGGACGAGTACGCCGAGGCCACGGCCGAGCTGTGGCGCAACGGCCTGGCCGGATCCGGCATCACGCCGGAGCGCATCCGCCAGACCATCGAGACCGTGGACTACACCATCTTCACCCCCGGCTCGGAGTCCGGCGTCCCCGTCAACATCATGGGCAGCCTGGCCGCGCCCCAGATGGACTTCGACGCCAACGCCGAGGCCATCCGCGAGCAAATCGCGGGCACGGTCTCCGCGCTCTTGGGGCTGGCCCAGATCGACGCCGACCCCATGACCAGCCCTGAATCGATCCTGCTGGCTAATATCTTCGAGCACTACTGGCGGCAGGGCGAGGACCTGGACATGCCCAAGCTCATCATGGCCATCCAGGAGCCGCCCGTGCGCCAGATCGGCGTCTTCGATGTGGACACCTTCTTCCCGGCCAAGGAGCGCTTCAAGCTGGCCATGGCCTTCAACAATCTGGTGGCCTCGCCCACCTTCCAGGCCTGGCTGGAGGGCGAACCTCTGGACATCGACACGCTTTTCTATACGGCGGAGGGCAAGCCGCGCCACAGCGTCTTCTACATCGCCCACCTGAGCGACAGCGAGCGCATGTTCTTCGTCACCCTGCTGCTGGAGAATCTGGTCTCCTGGATGCGTCGCCAGGCCGGCACCACCAGTCTGCGCGCC
>Ga0114931_10006651_pt1 | contig 14190 bp, 5 predicted proteins | sample 2SBtaG_FD_89579 | JGI IMG/M metagenome (GOLD analysis project Ga0114931, IMG submission 89579) | Deep subsurface microbial communities from Kolumbo volcano to uncover new lineages of life (NeLLi) - 2SBTROV14_V59a metaG | ecosystem: Environmental > Aquatic > Marine > Volcanic | place: Kolumbo...
CCTTGTGTCGCGTGTCACGCTTCGATTTTAGCTCTGGCGTCGCCCGCAAACTTTATTTACGATCGCTCGGACGGCAGAGCTGGATTGCCAACGGCCGGTGTAAAAAAACTGCCCTTTGGGCGTTACGTGCCTCTGATTCCCACACGCGAATTAGTGGCCTACCTTTGACGAACTTCAAGCGGCGGCCTCACGGAAATTCCGTGGTTGGCCGCCGCTTTCGTTGGGGCCCCATCATCGCCGCGGCCGCGCTCTGCTCCCTTCTGCGCGCAATCCTGACAAGATCGCTCCCCAAGTCATTCACGTTGCGTTAAACTGCGTCCCGTTAGCAACCAATCCCGTTGCTCACCTCATCTTTCGGGGTGGTCGAGGTTTTTTTCCTGCTCGCGCCTTATCGCGTCGCATATCGGCACGTTTTCTCAGCAAGGCTTTTTCATCGTGCCGCAATTCGATCCTGGGATTACCGCCACGTTGGGCTTGCTGCTCATGGCCGCATTGGCCGGTGGGATCGTTGCTCGGGCCATGCGCTTGCCACGCGTGACCGCTTATCTGATCGTGGGCCTGTTGCTGGGACCGCAAGCGCTCGGAGCCATTCCCGATGGGCACTTGGAGTTTCTCGACCCGATCGGCAAGCTGGCCATGGCTCTGGTGTTGTTCAACATGGGTTGCCATTTTCAGTTGACCTCTTTTCGCCGTGTGATTGGCAGCGTCGGGCGTCTGTCGCTCGGAGAATTGGGGCTCACGTTCGTGCTGGTTGGCGGTGGGCTGCTGATGCTGGGCGAAAGCTGGGAAGCCTCGCTTTTGTTCGCCGCGCTGGCGCTCGCCACGGCGCCGGCAACCACCATGTTGGTGCTCAAGGAAGCCTCCTCGGAAGGTCCGGTCACGGAACGCACCATCGCGCTGATCGCGCTCAATAACTTGGCTTCGATCGTGGCCTTCGAAGTGCTTTTTCTTGGCATCGAGATGCTCTCCGGTAAGCTGGATCGACCGTTCCTCTTAGAGTTGGCGAGATTGTTGCGCGACCTTCTCGGTTCGATCGCCGTGGGGCTGGTGGCCGGGGTGGTGGCGAGCTTGGGATGCGCCCTGGCTAGCCGCACGCGATGGTTCATCCTGCTCGTCGCTCTGGCGACTTTCGTTCTCGGCCTGTGCCAGCAGTGGGACATCCCCTACCTGCTGACCTTTCTCACCATGGGCGCTACGGTGGCCAACGTCTCGGCTCGAACTCGCGAGATCGAGAATGAGTTGGACCGCTTTACCGGGCTGCTGTGCGTCGTGTTTTTCGTGATCCACGGCGCGGAGATGGACCTGCTCTCGCTCGTCGATGCGGGAATGATTGGCGTGGGCTACATTGCCCTACGGACCGCGGGAAAGTACCTCGGCACATTACTGGCCTCTGATGCGAGCCATGACGGGCGAGACGTCAAACGGTGGACCGGCGCTACGCTGCTGTCCCAGGCGGGGGCGGCGATCGCGCTATCCGCGGTCGCCGTCGAACGTGCTCCGGCACTCGGGCTGCACCTGCAGAGCATCATTTTGGGGACCGTCGTATTCTTCGAAATTGTCGGTCCTCTGTTAGTTCGGCAAGCCGTGCTTCGCTCGGGCGAGGTGCCCTTGATCGAGGCCATTCATCACACAAGTACCACGCCGCTCGATGAGGTTCACGCGATGCTGCGACGGGTTCGCCAAGCCGTGGGACTGGCACCTTTTGCGTCACAGGCGGTCGAACAGCTAACGGTCGGACAATTGATGCGAGCCAATGTCGAGGGAATTCCCGCCTCCGCATCGTTTCGTGAATTCGTGTCTTTCATCGAACACAGCCACGACAATCTGTTTGCCGTGGTCAATGATGACGGCGAACTGACGGGCGTGATTCGCTACTCCAATCTGAAGCAGGCCTTGTTCCTACCCACCATCGGCGCGCTGGTCTGTGCCGCCGATCTGGCCGAGATGCCCGGTGAGCTACTCCATCCTGACGACCCGATCGAAAAGGCTTGGCAGCAGTTTCAGTCCAAAGACGACGACTGCGCCCCGGTGGTCCTCCGCGAATCGCCGCATTTGCTGGTCGGCATGGTTCGACGCCGCGATCTATTCCGGCTGTTCGCGAGGCAGACAGCCGTTTCCTGAAAAATAACGGACTGAAAGATTCCGCCCGTGCCAACGCGTCAACCGCGAGATCGGTAGCAGTCGTCTTCTTTTTTTCAGCAAGCTCCCCACGCCCGGAGGGAGCAAGGCACGGATGCCAGTTCCGGTTGGAAGCCGTCATGCCCGTCGGGATCGAAGTGAGATTCGGAGCAGCAAGGCGGCATGCCAACCTTCGGGTGCGGCCGTGGCAGCCGTCGCAGGGAAAGGCCGGGCATTACGGCGAAACCGGGCGCACGGTGATCGACATCAGATTGAAAAGCGCTGCGTTGATTCGCCCGTCGGATCGGACCCCCAAACGATGTTTTCCCGCGGCCAATTTTAGTCGCCCGATCACCGTACGGCGTTGACGACTCCAGCCGCCGGTACCTTCAACCGTGCGAATGAGCCGCTGCCCACCAACTTCGAGCACAAACGAGTTGCCCGCCGCCTGGTCATCGCAAGACCATTCGAGAATGACAAGATAGGTCGAATCGCGAGGCGCCTCGATTGTCCAGGCAACATGATCCGCCTCGCTGTGCCAACCGCTCAGCGCGCCGCTCGTTTCGTCGATCGTGAGCGTGTCGCCATAGATTTCAGCATTATTCGGCAGGCAGAACAGCTCGCTGCGAAGCGGGTCGGCGGTTACCAAGGCCGGAGAATTTCCGCGAATCGCTTTTGGCGCGGGAGTGCCGGAGCGCAGATAGGCCATCACGTCGGCAAGATTTTGCGGGGAAAGGTCGTTTTCCAGCCCTTCGGGCATCAGCGACTTGCCCGTGCTTTCCAGCACGTCGAGTTCGCTACGAAGCAGCGTGTGCTGCTTGCCTTCCTGGGCGAGCAGCGTGACGCTGCTACTAGTTTCCGCGGTCAATAGCCCCGTGTAGATAAGCCCTCCGCTGGTCACGGCGTTATAAGCGACAAACTTGGCTTCGACCGCCCGGTTGGGATCAAGCATGGCCAGCAGCAGCGCTTCATTGGACTTGTCCGTCAGCGCGCTGAGATCAGGGCCGAGCGGAAACCCTTGTTCGCGGAAATGGTGGCACACGGCGCAGCGTTTGTTGAAAATCGGCTCGCCGCGGTGCGCATCTCCGGCAAGGCTCAAAACCGCGCGGTGCCGATCGAGCACCTCTTGCCGATTGGACGATGTCGCACCGGCCAACAATCGCGCGGCGCGTTGACGAATCGACTTGCTTCGGTAGCCAAGCAGTTGCTGCCTGCGTGCCGCATCGAGATCGGTTGGCCGGAACGCTCCTTTCTCGAGCGCATCGAGTAACGCTTCGACCCACGTGGTACGCTGCAACATAAGATCCAGCAACTCGACGCGCACGGTGGGACCGTACTCGCGCCAATCGGCCAACAGCAGGGTCGGCAACTCATTGAGCCGCGAGTGCCCCAAGCCGCGGATCGCCGCTTGTTGAACAGTCGCGGATTGCTTCGGTCGCAACAGCTCACGCAGCAGTTGACCATCGTCGTCCGCGTGATCGAGCCCGCGACCAAGAAGCCGGATCGCCACGAGACGATCCGCGTCGCTCCCCTTCGCATCGATTGCCAGCCGCCGAGCGTAATCAAACAAGCCACCAAGCTGCGCGATCGCCCGTTGAACCGCTTGCGGCATATGCGCATGGAGCGAAGCGAGGCTTTCGTTGCGTTTTCCCAGGGCGTCGAGCCAATCGCCCAGCGCCTGAAGTTGCCATGTCGCGGGTTGCTCATCGCCCCCGCCAGCCACGATCCGTATGAGCGGCAACATGGCATCTGCCTGATTCATCGCCGAGGCGACCGCTAGCAACTTGGCCAACACTTCAGCTTGCGGTTGTTGTGGAACACTGTCGGCGATTGCGTCGACAACGTCGCCCAGCCGGCGAGTGACGGAACTCATGATCGCCGCCTCGATCAGCGGATGCTCGGCTTCCACGAGTGCCAATTTCGCCAACAGCCGGCCCGCGCGAGGGTCGTCCCATTCGCCCAGCGTATAGGCCAACTGAAGACGCACGGCAGGCTGATCATCGTCAGCCAGCGGGATCATCGCCGCGGCCAATTCGTCATGGTCGGCCAGCAGCGGCTCGCACAGTCGAAGCGCGTGCCGCCGCACGCCGGGATGCGAATCCCCCAGTCGCTGCTTGAGCAAGTCGGCGTCCAACGCATGCAAACCGGCCAACGTATACATCGCGTGCAGTCGGCCTTCCGCGCTTTTTGATTCTCCCGCTAGACGCCGGACCATCTCGATCGATTCTGGGGCGGCCCGTTCGACAAGCACCTGCCCGGCCAGATCGCGAACCGCCGCGTTGGGGCTTTCCAGGGCCGCCACAAGCCGTGGCGTAGCCATTTTATCGAACTTCAGCATCGGCCGCAGCGGCACGCCCACCGGAAAAACGCGATAGATACGACCGCGGTCGCTGCCGGCTCGGAGGTCAAGCCGCTGTTGCATGCTGGGTGGAATCCACTCGGGATGCTCGATCACGTAGCGGTACATATCCGCAACCCACAGCGCCCCGTCCGGCCCGGTTCTCAGTCGTGTGGGCCGGAACCAGTTGTCCGTCGAAGCCAGAAACTCGGACCGTTGTTCATCGACGGCGCGGTGGCTGTGGTACGCCAGGCCCTCGATTGAAGTCACCTCGCGATGAACCAAGTTATGAACCGGTTCACTGACAAAACTGCTGTGAGAAAAGGCGGGCCCAAAAAGATCGTCGCGATACATGATCGAACTGCACGCCGATGTGAAGCGATTCGCCGTGTGCAGGTCATTGAATCGCTCGATCGTCCGGCTTCGTGGAAAAACCGGCGCTGAGCCGGGTTGCTCGGAAACCTGTCGCACGGCATACGGCGAAGGCAAGTAAGGGTTGCGGGCCAGGTAATGGTCTTCGAGCAGAAATTGGAACATGGGATCGATATTGTTGCTGCCGAACCAATGGCCCCAGGCATCGCGGCTGCGAATGAACTGGCTGACGCCGAGCAACGGCTCGATCAGCCCGCGGTCCGGCTGAATGCGAAAGTCGCGTCCGCGAATTGTGACCGTCCTGCCGGTTTTCAAGGAGCGCAGCTTCCCCGTGTTGCTCGACCCGGCGCAGTAGATCCAGTTGTCCAGGCCACGGACCAGGCCGTTGGCGAGGTGTTGCGGATTGGCTCGACTCAAGCCGGTGAACAGCACTTCGCGGCGATCCGCTTTGCCATCGCCGTCGGTATCTTGGGCATAAAAAATATCCGGGGCACTGATGACCAACACACCATCGCGCCAAGCCATGACGCCGGTGGGATAATGCAGCTTGTCGAGAAACATCGACGCATGGTCGTACTGCCCGTCACCGTCGAGGTCTTCGAGAAAACGGACGCGCCCGCCCGCTTTGCCGTGGCCCTCGGGCCCCTGAGGATAGTCTCCCATTTCGGCAACCCATAGCCGCCCGTCCGGACCCCAATCGAAATCAATCGGGTCGACCGTCAACGGTTCGGCGGCGACCAACTGCACCTGGAAACCGTCGCGCGGCCGCAACGCTTTGAGGGAAGCCCGCGGCGACTTCGGGCGAGGGGTCGTGCCGGCGATCATATCGTTGAACGAGCGGCGTTCCACAAGATCGGGCAGTCGCGCGGTGTCTTCGTTTTGAACCCAAAGATGGCGCGAGTGGAACCATGCGCCGTTGTTCGTCTGCCCGCGAACGATCCGGGGAATGCGACTGCTCTTCGCGGTCGATTTGCGGGCGACCTCCGTGGTCCAACCTTTTTCGATGCCGTCGAACAGATAAAGGCCATCGCCGTGGTTGCCTGAAAACAGCACGTCGGGTTGCCGGTCGTCGTCCACATCCTTCAGCCGCAGCCCCCAATCGTGCCCTTGATCGTCGACAAATCGTGATTCTCCTGGCAGCGTGAAAGAAAGCTTTTTCCATCCAGTATCGTCCGACCAGGAAAAAACCGCCCGCTGGTGTGGATTGCCGACGATCATCTCCGCACGCCCGTTGTCGTCAAGATCAACCATCCGCACGCCGCGATCGATGCCGTGCCGGGCGGTGAAAATCGCCTTGCCGTCGATCGTCAGTCCGGCGAGAAGTCGGGCATCTTCGACCCACTGTTGCCCGTCGAAGTGCCATCCGCCGGCCTGTCGATCATTCCGAACCACCAGGCTGGCATGGCCGTCTTGGTGAACCACTCCGAAGCGGACGCCCGCATCGCGAGCTTCGCCTCGATCGCGTTTTCCGTCCGCACTGCCCGGTTCGACCAAGGCGACGGGAAAGTCGGTTTCGCGCCAGCGGTGTGTTGCCGGCTGCCAAAGGCGTGTGCGACGCAGCGATGAATTTCCGATCACCACGTCCTGAAACCCGTCACCATCGAGATCCACGATCCGCACGCCGTTCTCTCCGCCATCGGCTGCCCGCAACGGTTGGCCGGCCAAGAGGTTTCGATTCAAACGATCCCGTGCCTCGCGAAACGTGAGGAATTTGATCTTACGGCCATACTTCGCCACGGCGTGGTCGATGAGCTGCACAATCTGCTCGCTGCGGATCCAGCCGTGCGGGTGAAAGACCAGATCGAAGACCCCCTGCTTGGCCACCACCGCGTCGATCGCCGCCTGCATATCTTCCACGGTGCGCGGGTTATTAGGCTTCTGGAGATTTTGCGCCTCCCAGTCACTTGGAACAATACAGGGAAACTCCCAGCACAAGGGTCCGATGGGGTAAGGATAGGGATAATCCTCCACCGTGTTGACGAAAGACGGGAACGGCAAGTACTTGCGAAACCGCTCGCGTCCGTCGCTGTCTTGAACCAGACGCCGCGGCAACGCCGGATCGTTGGACGTCAGCACGACAAACACCGACGAATCGATGGATAGGAAATTTCCCGTCGGGGTCGTACGATTGAAAATCTCGCTAAAGAAGCGTGGGCTGACGGTGTTCAGCGAATCGCAGCAGGGCATCCGGTAAGCGACCGGACGGCTGTTGGGAACGCTGAACATCAGATCAACGCACCGATCGTAGGTCGAGCGCGCTTTTTTGAAATCGCCATCCTTCAACAACGGGCAAGGATGGTCCGCCGTATGCGTTTCAAGACTAAGCCCTTCGGCCAGCCACGTTTGAAGATGAGGCTGTTTGGGGTCGATGCGAATCGTCATGATGCTGACCGGAGCCCGGCCATCGATCTGCTTCAGACGATCGATAATCGGACGCAAAAAAGCCTCCCAACGCTCATAACCACGCATATCGTCAATGGCCAAAATCACGACCGCCTCGACGCCGGGCTCGCCGATCCACTGGGGCGTCACGAGACGCGGAAAATCACGTGAGACGTAATAGGGGTCGATCTGTTCGAGATGGCGAAATCGATTCACGCCGGCGATCGTGGACTCGGCGCTGGCGCCAATCGCGGCGATAGCAACTAGCAGGAACAAGACAAAACGGCGCATTCACCTGCTCCTAAAGGCGTTTGGGAAATCACAATCGCATCTTTCACGCATGCAGCACATTATGAGCTGCCGGCCGCCGGGTGGATACATCCGCACGGTAGCACCGCGGAAACACGGAAATACGGCCATGTTCCACAAGCTGCGCCAGCCCTTGATGAGCCGCGGCTTTCGTTGACCAGCGGGCGATAGGCAATTTGTGGCTCTTGTGCCAGGGAACGTATAGAATAGAAGGCGTGTCGGGCAAGTCCAGCCGCAAGGCTCACTCCGATCATGCTAGTGTCTACGGGCGATATTTTATTCACGTGCGCGTTTTTTTATCCTGCCGGTAGGATGAGTCGCCATCAGACGGCTTCTTTCCGTGGTCGCCAAGTGGCAAGTCAGTGGCTAACTACCGGACAACATGGACTTCATGAAGCGAATCATCCCTTCGGTTCTTGCTGCTGGCGACCTACGCAAGGAAGCCAGACGCGTCTCAGAGACCGCTCGAGCCTCGACAAGCACTCCCTCGCATTCCCTCGATAAACATTTCTTCATCGAACGAATCTCATTAGAACGGCCTTTTCATGTCCGTTGCTCCGCGAAAACCCCGCGACGACTCGGCAAAGTCGAAAGCACAGCTCGTCGACGAGGTTCGCCGGCTTCTTGCGCGTGTGGAGCAACTTCAGCAGGCCGAAGTCCGCTGGCGCCAAGCGGAAGAAGCGCTGCGTGAAAACCGTTTGCGGCTTGGAACCGTCGTCTCGGATGCCCCGATTATTCTTTGGAAGTTCGACCGCGACGGGGTCTTCACGTTTATCGATGGACGTGGTCTTCAGACACTGGGAATGAAGGCCTCGGAGGTCGTGGGGACATCGGCATTTGATCATTTCGCCGACTCACCCCGCGTGCAGAGTTTCATTCGGCGCGCGTTGCGTGGTAAGCCGGTGCGCGAAATCGTTGAATTTCGCGGTCGTTCCTACGAAGTTCGTTGCGAGCCGTTTTACGAGTCCGGCGAGCAAAGCGGCATGACCGGTGTGATCGGCGTCAGCACGGATATCACCGAGCAGCGTGAAGCGGCCGAATGCCTGCGATTGGTAATCGAGAAAACGTCGGCAGCGACCGGGAAAGGGTTCTTCCGTTCGCTCGCTCAGCATCTGGCCGAAGCCATGCACACCCGGGGCGCGCTGGTGTGTGAAGTCGTTGATGTGGCCCATGAGCGTTTGGCGCCGCTCGCGATTTGGATCGATGGCACGCCGGGTGAGAATCTTCCCTACATGATGTCCTCCATCCCGTGCCGCGAAGTTGTGCGGCACGGCATGCTTCACGTCCCGTGCCGTTTACAGGATCGGTTCCCCCACGAAGCGTGGATCGCTCAAGCGGGCGTCGAAAGCTATCTGGGCGTGGCGTTGATTGGCTCGACCGGCCAAGTGATCGGTTCGCTTAGCGTCATCGACGACAAGCCGCTTGATCAACGAGAGTTCGCCGAACCGATTTTGCGTGTGTTTGCCGTTCGCGCCGCCGCCGAACTTGAACGGCAACGGGCCGATGATGCAATTCGCGAATCACGGCGGCAACTGCTTCGCCAGAATCAGGCATTAGCCCGGCTCAGCAAGCTCGAGGCGATCGGCGAAGGCGACCTTCAGAAGGCCGTCATGGCGATCACCGAAACGGCCGCCCACACTCTTGAAACGCAGCGCGTCAATGTTTGGTTTTACGATGAGCACGAACTACTAATCCATTGTATCGACCAGTTCGAGCTGAACGACCGTCGGCACAGCGAAGGTTATGAGCTGACCGCGAATGAATTTCCTTCCTATTTCAAGGCGCTCGAGGAGCGGCGCATCATCGCCGCCGCCGACGCCACGACCGACTCGCGGACGCGCGAGTTCACGGAACCTTACCTTAAGCCCAACGGGATCGGTGCGCTTCTCGACGCGCCGATTCGCGTTGCCGGCCGCATGATCGGCGTGATCTGTCATGAACACGTCGGTTCGCGGCGTGACTGGACGCTCGAAGAAGAGCAGTTCGCCGCCTCGATGGCCGATTATGTGGCACTGGCCATCGAGGCTCGAGATCGCCGTTGTGCCGAAGATGCCCTGCGCCAGGCACGCAACGAATTGGAACAGCGCGTCAAGGAACGCACGGCACGGTTGACGCAGACCAACCGCCGACTGCGAACCGAGATTGTCGAGCGTCGCAAAACCGAAGCCGCGTTGCGGCGCAGCGAGGCACGTTTCCGCCGGCTTTTTGAATCCAACATCATCGGCGTCGTTTTCGCTCATGTGGACGGTCCGATCATCGATGCCAACGAGGCGTTTCTGCGCATGCTCGGCTACGATCGCGACGACCTGCCGATAAATTGGGAAAAGCTGACCCCCGAGGAGTGGGTGCCCGAGAACGAACGACGGCTTAAAGAGCTCTTGGTTCATGGCGTCGCGAGTCCCTGGGAAAAAGAGTGTTTCCGCAAGGACGGTAGCCGCGTGCCGGTTTACATCGGTACGGCGCAGATGGACGATGAACCGGGGCTCTGCGTGGCGTTCGTGGTTGACCTGACCGAGCGAAAGCGTGCCGAGAGGGCGTTGGCACAATCCGAGGATCGGCTGCGTTCGCTCGTCAGCACGGCCCCGGATTTTATTCTCGTGCTCGACAAGCAAGATCGCATCCAATTCATCAATCGCAGGATGACCGCAACGCCGGACAATCAGATTCTTGGCGCCAATGCTTTCGATTTTGCCGTGCCTGAACACCGCGACCGCATGCGCCGTTGTATCGACCGCGTCTGGCAGACCGGCGAATTTGAAACTTTCGATATCAAGGCGATCGTGGAAACGAAACATGATGCGACATGGTACACCGTCCGCGTGGGGCCGTTTGTGCAGGACAACCACATTGCCGGCGTAACGTTGATCGCACGCGACGTAACCGAAGCCAAACGCATTGAAAAAGCGCTACGCGAAAGTGAAACCAAGTTCCGTCAACTAGCCGAGACCGTGGCATCCGCTGCATTCATCTTTCAAGGGGAAAAAATCCGCTACGTCAATCGAGCAGCAACCCACATTACAGGTTACTCGGAACAAGAACTACTCAAGATGCGATTCTTCGAGGTCGTTCACCCGGAACACCGCGAATTGACCCGGCAGCGCGGTCTGACGCGACAGCAGGGCGCATCGCCGCCACCACGCTACGAAGTGAAAATACTTCGCAAGGACGGCGCGCAGCGGTGGATCGACTTTGTTGCCGCCGAAATCCAGTACGAAGGCCGACCCGATGTTTTGGGAACGGCTTTTAACATTACGGATCGCAAGGAAGCCGAAAAGGAACTGCTTTCCAAGCAGGAATTTCTCAAACGCTTGCTGGCGGCTCATGAGCGCGAACGTCAACTCACGGCGTACGAAGTTCACGACGGGCTTGCCCAGGACATTGCCGCCGCCAAGATGCACTTCGAAGCCTTTCGGCGAAAACAGACCGTGATGTCGAATCGCGGGGCTCAGGAATTCGGCCGCGGACTGGAGCTGTTGAGCAGCTCGATCGGCGAAGCCCGACGCTTGGTCAGCGGACTAAGACCGCCGATCATCGACGAGCATGGTGTGGTCGCCGCGATCGACTATCTAATCAATGAGCGAAACGCCGCCGCCAAATTGGACATCGATTTTGTCCACGATGTCCAATTCGATCGGCTCGATCCGATGATCGAAGGAGCCGTTTTCCGAATTGTCCAGGAAGCTCTTACCAACGTGGTTCGGCATAGCAAGGCGAAGCGGGCCGCCGTGACGCTGAAACAGATCGACGGGCGGATGCAAATCGAAATCCGTGACTGGGGCATCGGGTTCCATCTTGAAAAGGTTGCGGAAAATCGCTTCGGTCTGCAAGGCATTCGCGAGCGGGCACGATTGTATCAAGGCAGAGCGACCATCAAGAGCCGGCCGGGCGAGGGAACTCGCATCGCGGTCGAATTGCCGATTCAGCACGTCTCGGCGTCCGAGCTTGATCGGAGCGGCCGATGAGCGTTCGACTGGTGATTGCCGATGACCAAGAGGTCGTCCGGGCTGGTTTGAAAAGTCTGCTGGCGGGTACGGAGTTCGAGATCGTCGGTGAGGCGGAAACCGGCGCGCAGGCGGTTCGTGAAACGTTTAAATATCAGCCTGATATCGTCGTCCTCGATGTGCGAATGACCGACTGTGACGGCTTGTCGGCATTGGAAGAAATCAAACAGCGCCACCCCGCCACGCCCGTGCTCATGCTTTCGTCGTACGACAATCCGACCTACGTTGCGCGGGCGTCGGCACTCGGCGCGAGCGGCTACATTCTCAAGTCGCGCGGCCGGGGAGAATTGTTAACTTCGTTGCGTAAGGCGGCAATCGGGCAAAACGCTTGGAACCGTCACGATTTGCGGCGCGTGACCGGCGCGCTGGCAACGCCTCGCGCGGGCGGCGAACTCGAAGTCCCGCTTACGCAACGCGAATCCGAGGTCTTGCGGCAAGTCGCCCTTGGCCTGACCAACAAGGAAATCGCCCAAGCGCTCAACATCAGCTACGAGACGGTTAAAGAACACGTACAACACATCCTTCGTAAAGTCGGCGTTTCCGACCGCACTCAGGCCGCGGTCTGGGCCGTTCGCAAGGGGCTGGCTTGAACGCGGATCCGTGATACGATCGAGACTGGGCACGCCATCGCCTCGCCGGGGCCGGTCATGGACGTGCGATCCAATGCCGACGCACGCGATTCATCGCCCCCCCAAGACGGTGAAACGAATTTCTGCCCGGTCGCCGTGCTTTCGCAGTCAAACGCCTCCGCAAATTCTTCTTCATGCCCAAACCAACCGATATCCGCATCCTGGAAGCCACGAGCAGTACGGTGGCACTCGACTATCGCACGCCGATCAAGTTCGGCGGGCAAGTGGTCAGTACCGCCGTGCTGCTTGATGTTGAAGTGCTCGTTGAAACGCGTGACGGCCGCCGCGACGCGGGCCGGGGCTCGATGCCCATGGGCAACATCTGGGCATGGCCGAAAGCAGGCGATGCCTCGAAGGCCCTACAAGCCATGACGGCGCTTGGCGAGCGGCTCGCGCGGGAGTCGCCTCATAAGGCCGGACAAGGGCATCCGCTGGATTTGACGTCCGCCCTCGCCCAATCTCGGACGAACTTTGCCCAGCACGCAACTCGGGCCCTCGGCATCGATGGGCCGATGCCGGTGCTCGCGCAACTCGTCTCGGCAAGTCCGCTCGATGCGGCGATCCACGACGCCTATGGGAAAGTACTGGGTCGAAACGCGTTCAACCTCTTGGGCGAATCGCTGGTCAGCCACGACCTTGGTTATTATCTGGACGCCGACTTCGCCGGTGAAGATCTCGACCGCTATACGCTGCGCGAGCCGAAACCCCGGATGCCGTTGTACCACCTTGTCGGGGCACTCGATCCGCTGACCACGGCAGAGGTCGTCAAGCCGGTCGCCGACGGTTTGCCCGAAACCTTGGCCGAGTGGATTGTCGCTGACGGCCTGACCCATTTGAAGATCAAGCTCAACGGCGATGACCTTGCTTGGGACGTCGCGCGGGTGGCCGCCGTCGAGGCCGTGGCAAACGAAGTTCAATCCCTCCGGGGCATTGATACATGGCATTATTCCACGGATTTCAACGAGCGCTGCGAGAGCGTCGACTATGTGCTCGACTTTCTTGCCGGCGTTCGGGAACGTGCGCCCTCGGCGCTAGCAAGAATTCAGTACATCGAGCAACCGACTCGCCGGGATCTTCTTGATCGGCCCGAATATCGCATGCACGAGGCCTCGCGGATCCGACCGGTCGTGATCGACGAATCGCTCATCGATCTGGAAAGCCTGCGGTTGGCTCGCCGGTTGGGCTATTCAGGCGTGGCGCTCAAGGCGTGCAAGGGCCAGACCGAGTCGCTGTTGCTAGGCGCCGCGGCGCAGAAATACGGCATGTTCCTCTGCGTTCAGGATCTTACCTGTCCAGGAGCCTCGTTCCTGCATTCGGCGAGTCTCGCGGCACGGATTCCCGGCGTTGCCGCCGTCGAAGGCAACGGGCGACAGTACTGCCCGGCGGGCAATCAAGGCTGGGCGGATCGTTTCCCCTCGATGTTCGACATCCATGACGGTACGCTCGAAACCGCCGTGCTCAACGGACCGGGGCTTGGGTTCTGAGCACGGCAGCACGCAAGTACCAAATGGAAACCTTGCCAGAGGCGCGACGCAACGCATCATCACGTTTGTCTTGACTCGAGCCGCGACCATTTCGGCGGAATCCCGCGCGATGAAACAATTCAGCGGCTCTTGGACCAAGTGTCCCGGGGTATCTCGACATCGCCGCGTTTCGCTACCTCGCGGCAAGGGTTAGACTGACACAAGTGGGCCATCTTGGCCGTTCTTTACGCAGAAGAAGGCAAAATCCAGTGGAATGCCGCGAACCCACCATACGTTGCGAAGGCTTGCCCGGTTCCGTCGCATTAGGTCTTGCTCGGCGAGGGTGTCGTGGCAGCCGGGCTTGCGAGTCATGGCGGCGCCGGACTTTCCGGCATGCTGGCTTCTTTCGCCTTGTGGCGGCGATGCTTCTTGTTCTCATGGCAAGTAGCGCTCGTGCGGGAGTCGTGGTGCTGTCAAATCGATCGTTGCGAGACGTGACGTTCGCGCTGCGTTTCTCTAGCGGTCGCGAGACCACCTACAGGATGGTTTCCGGCAAAGTCGTGCCGCTTCAGGTCAAC
>Ga0114931_10006652_pt1 | contig 14187 bp, 9 predicted proteins | sample 2SBtaG_FD_89579 | JGI IMG/M metagenome (GOLD analysis project Ga0114931, IMG submission 89579) | Deep subsurface microbial communities from Kolumbo volcano to uncover new lineages of life (NeLLi) - 2SBTROV14_V59a metaG | ecosystem: Environmental > Aquatic > Marine > Volcanic | place: Kolumbo...
CGATCACCCGGTCCATGCACCTGCCGCACTGGGTCTTTCGGACCTCCGGGTGCGTGGATCCGGGTACAGGGCAAGGCGGAGGTATGCGGGCATATCACTCACCGGCTACCGCTCCCCGGGGAGGCCCTGCGAGGAAAGCCGGATGAGTGCGGCCAGCGGCGGGCGAAGCGGGGACATCGCTGTCGTGTCGGGTCTTTCGGCCTTGGTTCAGCGCGTGGGACCGGGAGATGACGCCGCCAGATCACCCCTAGGAGCCTGTCGGACTTGGGGCCAATCTACTGCGTCGGTGGGAGAAAGGGCCAAATATCCCTGCTTTCTCGTTGCGTAGTCCCCACTATGCGCCTAGAAATCATGAATATTTATCCTCATTCTCCCACCTTGCTCGCTACGATCGCCCAAATCCGACAGACTCCTAGGGCACGTCTACCCGTCGTGCACCCTGAGACGCTGGAGCTGGAGGCCGACAGATCGAGCCCCCTTAACCGGCGGCGGCACCGGCCTGGGTCCCAGAGGTACCCGCGCGGCTGTTGATGTAGTCCAGTCTGGCCCGCGACCGGGAGAGCTTGCCTGACGAGGTCCTGGGCAGGGTGTGCAGTGGCGCCAGCTCGACGACACACTCGATGCCCAGCTCCTGCCGGACCCGGCCACGCAGCCGGGTGATCAAGGCCGCGCGCTGTTGTGGATCGGTCTCCCGGCACTGAACGACCATGATGGTCGTGTCCCGACCATCCGGGCCCGGCGCGGCAAAGGCCAGAGAATCCCCTGGACGCACCTCGGGCTGCTGCTCGGCGATATGTTCCAGGTCCTGCGGCCAGATATTTCTCCCATTGATAATGATCAGGTCCTTCTTGCGGCCGGTGATGAACAGATCCGAACCGGCCCGGTACCCGAGATCACCGGTATTCAGCCACCCGTCCTCACCCAACACCTCAGCGGTGGTCTGCGGGTCTTCAAAGTAACCGGACATCACGCTCGGCCCCCGCACATAGACGGTACCGACCCTGCGCTCGTCCAGAAGCTGTCCCTGGTCGTCCCGGATCTCCACCTCGAAGTCCGGCAACGGGGCGCCGCAATCAACGAAGGGATTACGCTTGCCAGCCGGCTCGGGGAGGGCGATCTCCTGCTGATCCCGTGCCGGGCACTCACTGTCCACCTCGTCGACACGCAACCCCTGCCCCAAGGGGGCAAAGCTCACCGCCAGGGAACACTCCGCCATCCCGTAACAGGCCAAAAAGGCCTTGTCCGAGAAGCCGCTTGGCGCCAGGGCCTGTGCAAACCGCTGCAGCGGCTCGGGCCGGATGGTCTCGGCCCCGACGCCGGCGACCCGCCAGCTGCGCAGGTCGTAGCCCTGCGCCTCAGCGGACTTGATCCGCCGCGCGCACAGTTCGTAGCCGAAGGGCGGGCTGAACGATATGGTGCCCTTGTTCTCACTCATGAGTCTCAGCCACTGCCGGGGCCGCATGGCGAATTCACGGGTGCTGAGGTAATCGACAGAGACCTGAGAGGCCACAGGACCGAGCATCTGACCCACCAGCCCCATATCGTGGTAGAAGGGTAGCCAGGAGACACAGCGGTCACCGGGCCTGACCTGGATGCCATATTTGATGATCCCGGCGAGATTGTTCATCACCGTCTCCTCGGTAATCATCACCCCGCGGGGAAAGCGGGTGCTACCGGAGGTATATTGCAGGTAGGCGACCTCGTCCGGACGTGACGGGTGCAACGTCACGTCCGCCTCCGGGTATGCCGTATAGAAGGACTCCGAATCCCCGACAAAGGCCACCTCATCGTGCCCGCTCGCCGCCTCTTCCACGAAGGGCACAAAGCCCGTCGGCGACATGATCAATGCGGGCCTGCAACTGGCCAACATGCCCTCAAGCTGGCGCACATAGGCGCGCTGGTTACCGAGGTTGATGGATACCGGCAGAGGCACAGGGACCAGCCCCGCATACTGGCACGCAAAGAAAAATCGCAGGAAATCGGGATGGGTCTCGGCGATGAGGGCTACCCGCGCGCCACGTTGGAACCCCCCTCCAACCAGCCGTCCGGCGATTACCCGGGCGTCCCGGCGCAACTGTCTATAGCTCAGGGCCTCGTAGAGCTCACCTCGCCCGGTAAAGAAATTGCACCCCGTATCGCCCAGAGCGGCATAATCAAGAGCGTCGGCCAGGCCGGGAAAGTCCCCAGGGCGGAGAGGCAGCCGGTTGTTGGTTGGTGTCGCTTTCATCTCTTTAGCCCGCTCGTTTTTAGGTAGCTGTTTCGGTTTGGTCCAGGTCAAGGCCTGTCTGCCGGCCGCCACTCCCGGGCTCGGCGGCCCTGAATCGCTATCTGTTGCAAAATCCATACACATCCCCTGTTTCGCCATATCCGGGCCCTTGATCCCCACGCCGGTTCGAAGTCAAAGGCCTTCACTCAGAGGCCGGGGGCCGGATAGGCGGACAAAAAACACGGCTCAGGCGCACAAAAAACAGATACCGGTTGCCCTGACCACCGGGTATTTTGTAAATTTACCACATAAGTGGGAATTTTGCCACAAGAGTGATATGATTACCACATTCATCGGACAAAAGAACTCATGTCTGTCTCAGGCATGGGCCGAATTTGTCTCATCTGCGGGACACAACGAATCATCGGGGATCCACCATGACCACCACGGACCTTAAGGCTTTATGGAAGGGGCAGCGACACCACCTGGACAAGATGTCTCTGCGCGAATTGATGCTGGCATACCTACTCTACCCGGCGGTACGGGTCTATCTCTCTCTGCTGGCCGCCAGCACGGCGGCGCTGGCCTACCTGAGGCCGGAGCCGTTCCCGGTGTTATTGGCGGCGCTGTCCACCTTCCTGGTCTATCCGCTGGCATGGTATCTGATCCACCGGCACATACTCCACGGTCGCATCCTGTATCGCTCCGCCCTCACCGCCGCCCTGTGGAAGCGCATACACTACGATCATCACCGGGACCCCAACGACCTGCGGGTGCTGTTTGGCGCCCTGTACACCACCCTCCCCACCATCGCCCTGGTCGCCCTTCCCCTGGGCTACCTTCTGGGCGGGATTGCGGGCGCGGTAGGTGCCTTTGCGGCCGGCATTGCCAGCACGCTATTCTATGAGTTCTTCCACTGCATCCAGCACCTGAGATACGTGCCCCGCACGCCTGGAATGCGGCGCTTCAAACGACTCCATATGATGCATCATTTCCACAATGAACAGGGCAACTTCGGGATCACCAATTTCTTGTGGGACCGTATCCTCGGCACCTACTACGATCACGCCAGCGAGATGCCCGCCAGCGAGACCGTCTTCAACCTCGGTTACGACGCCAGGGAACAGGTGCGTTACCCGTGGGTCGGGCGCATCTCGGAACAGGCCGAACCCGAGCTCAGACAGTCCACTTCGGCCCGCTGAGCGTCTGTCATCCCCGCCATCATTGGAGTCCAGATCATCAGCATGCCGGACCTGGGGCTGCCCGACCGGAAGCCTGTGCGAGTCATGTGAGCCGCGGGCAGATCGTGGGCGCGACAGGCGACCCGGCCTCGCCATGCCCGTGAGGAGGCGGACCCCGGACCGGACCTCAGGTGCGGCGGCGCACCCGGCCGGGGCACAGACGAACCTGGGGAGCGGCCATTGACCGATATCGTCCCTGTCGACGACAAGAGGGTGATGGACGGGTTCATTCGCCTTCCGTGGGACATCTATCGGCAGGATCCACACTGGGTCCCCCCGCTGATCGTGGAGCGCAGACAGCATCTGTCCGCCCGCAACCCCTACTTCCGACACGCCAAGGCACGGTTCTGGATCGCCCGGCGGTCGGGGCGGGTCGTCGGCCGCATCAGCGCCCAGGTCGATGAGCTCTATCTGTCGCGTTACCCGGATCGGACCGGTTTTTTCGGCATGATCGAGGCGCACGACGCCCCCGAGATCTTCACCCGCCTGATAGAGACCGCCAGCCAGTGGCTCAAAGGCCAGGGGATGACCCGGCTGCGGGGTCCGTTCAGTCTTTCCATCAACGACGAATGCGGCCTGCTGGTGGCGGGATTCGACGCTCCGCCCTCGGTCATGATGGGTCACGCGCGGCCCTACTATGGCCCCCAGCTCGAGGCCCTTGGCCTCGAGCCGGTCAAAGACCTGCTGGCCTACCGGATCCGAAGCACCGTCGAACCGACCCGGGTCATGGCGCGGATGATGAGCAAAGTCGGAGGACGTATCCGGGTGCGGGCCCTGCGGCGTCGCCAGCTCAAGCAAGAGCTTGAGATCATGCGTGACATCTTCAACGACGCGTGGTCTGAAAACTGGGGGTTCGTGCCCTTTACCCGTGAAGAGTTTCTGGAGATGGGGCAGACCCTGAGCCTCCTCGTCGACAAGGAGTTCATACAGATCGCGGAAGTGGATGGCAGGCCCGCCGCCATGATCGTGTTGCTGCCCAACGTCAATGAGGCCGCACGTGACCTGAACGGGCGTCTGCTGCCCCTCGGCTGGGCCAGGCTCCTGTGGAGGCTCAAGGTGGCCCACCCGCGCACCGGGCGGATCGCGCTGATGGGGGTGCGCAAGGCGTTCCAGCACAAGATCCTGGGCACCGCCCTCTCCTACCGGGTCATCAGTGAGGTCCAGAGACGCGGGGTGCAGCGCGGAATCGAGGAGGCGGAGATGTCCTGGGTCCTGGAGGACAATACGCGGATGCGCAAGATCATCGAGGCCTCAGGGGGAGAGGCCTACAAACGTTACCGGATCTATGAAAAAGGGCTGGATTAGCCCGCCCCTCAACCCCATGACCGAGACCGTTTCATCCACCTGCACAGCCGTCGTGCTTGCCGCAGACCGCGGCAGGGGCGACCCTGTGGCGGCCCTGACCGGGGCACCCTGCAAGGCGCTGGCCCCGGTGGGCGGCACCCCGATGCTGTTGCGGGTACTCGATGCCCTTGAGGATGCCCGATCTGTCGCTCGCGCCGTCATCTGCGGACCACCGCCCGAGATCGTCGAGGGGAACGAGGCCCTGCAGCGCCGGCTGAGCGCCGAGCGCCTGTCGTGGACCCCGGCCCAGTCCACCCCGAGCCTCAGCGTGCTCCATGCCCTGGCGCCTCTGCTCAATGAGGCCCCGGTGCTGCTCACCACGGCCGACCACGCCCTGCTGACCCCCTCGATCGTAGACTACTTCTGGCGGCAGGCGAGCCGGCTGCCTGCACAGATCGTCGCCGGCGTGGCCTCCTGCGCCATCGTCACTCAGGCCTTCCCGCAGGTCCGCCGCACCCCGCTGCGCTTCCGCGACGGCGCCGTATGCGGGTGTAATCTGTTCGCGTTCAAGAGTCCGGACAGCCTCCTGGCAGCACGCTTCTGGCGCCGGGTGGAACAGGACCGCAAGCGTCCCCTCAGGATCGCGCGCGCCCTGGGGTGGATGACGGTCCTGCGTTATCTCAGTGGTCGCCTGAGCCTGAATCAGGCCCTCGGGGCCCTGTCCAAGCGGATCGGTGTTCGCGCCGCCACGATCTCCCTGCCCTTTCCCGAGGCGGCCATCGACGTGGACACGCCGCAAGACTGGCATCTCGTGGAGCATCTGCTCACCCGACGGACCGGGTCATCGACGGACGCGTAGACCGGCCCCGGGGCCGACAGACTCATCACCTTGGATACCCGCACCGACACCCCTCCACCTGCCCTGGACCGCCCACCCACGGTGTGGGCACTGACCAGTCACCGGGCCGGCGAGACCTCACAGATCCTGGCGCTGGCCGAGGGCCTGGGCTGGCCCTTCCATACCAAACGGATCCGACATCGCCCCGGAGTCCCGTTCTTTCTCCTCGGCGCCTCACGCCTGGGCCTGGATCCGGCCCGCTCCGATCACCTGGCCCCACCGTGGCCCGACCTGATCATCAGCGCCGGGGCCCGCAACGAGCCGATCGCACGCTGGATCCAGGCCCAGGCGGACAAGCCGGTCCGGCTGGTCCACATCGGGCGGACCTGGGCGGCGGCCAGACACTTCGACCTGGTCATCACCACCCCACAGTACCGGCTCGCGCCGGCCCCCAACATACTCCAGAACGTCACCACCTTGCATCGCATCACGCCTGGGCGTCTCGAGGCGGCGGCCCGAGAGTGGGCCCCCCGCCTGGAAGACCTGCCCCGGCCGTATATCGCGGTCGTCGTGGGAGGAAACAGCGGCCCCTACAGCTTCAGCTGCGACGAGGCGGGGCGCCTGGCGAGGCGGGCCAGCGAACTCGCCCGCCGACGCGGCGGCGCACTGCTGGTGAGCACCAGTGCACGCACCCCCCGCGCGGCCGCCCTGGCGCTGGAACAAGGGCTGAGCGTCCCCTATCAGATGTACCACTGGGATTCCGAGCCCGCGACCAATCCCTACTATGCCTACCTCGCCCTGGCCGATGAGCTGATCGTGACAGGCGACAGTATCGCCATGCTGAGCGAGGCCTGCGCGACTGGAAATCCAGTCTACATCGCCGACCTGGGGGCCGGCCGCCATGGGATGCGCGACGGACAGCCCACGGAGCATGGATCCGGGATCCGCTGTCTGGATCGGGACTGGCTGCGCCGGTCCGTATATCGCCTGACCATGCGCGTCGGGCCCCGGCGCGCCAGCCGCGACATACGCCTCGTCCACAGGTTGCTCATCGGCTCCGGCCGTGCGGCCTGGCTGGGGGAACCCTTTCCATCGTCCCCGCCCCCACCCCTGGAGGACATGCCCCGCGCCCTGACCCGGGTCCGCGCCCTGCTCGACCCCGGCGCCCACCATGGCCGGGCAGGCAGCCCCTCCAGCCGGGTCCGCGCGTCCTGAGCCCCATGCCGCCGGACCACGACCACCGAACCGCGCCGCCCCCCCGGGTATGGCTGCTGTTCGGCCACAAGGCAGGTGACAACGAACAGCTCCGCGCCCTGGCCGACTCCCTGGGCTGGCCCTACGAGATCAAGCACCTCGTCTACCGTCGCACCGAACTGATCACCAACCGCCTGCTCGGAGTCACCCTGGCGGGGATCGTAAAATCCCGTTCGAGCCCGCTGCGCCCCCCCTGGCCGGAGCTGATCATCACCGCCGGAAGGCGTAACGATCCGGTGGCCCAGTGGATCCGGCGGCAGGCGCGGGGCAGGGTCAGGCTCGTTCGTCTGGGCCGGCCGTGGGCCGCGCTGGAGGTATTCTACCTGGTGGTCGTCACCCCCCAGTACCCGCTCCCTCCACACCCCAGGCTGATCAGAAATACCCTGCCCCTGCACCGCATAGACGACCACCGACTGGGCCGGGCCGCGGCCGAGTGGGGCCCCCGCCTGGCCCATCTCCCCCGCCCCTATATCGCGGTATTGGCCGGAGGCAACAGCGGCGCCTACACCCTTGAACCGGAGCTTGCGGACTACATGGGGCATAAGGCCGCCGAGATGGCCGAGGCAGGGGGTGGCTCGATCCTGGTGACGACCAGCCCGCGGACCCCGAAGGCCGCAGCGCGCAGGCTCATCGAGGCGGCGCGCAGGCGACCCTCCTTCATCTACGAATGGGGAAGTAGCGAGGGGCCAAACCCCTATCTCGGATACCTGGCACTGGCCGACGAACTGATCGTTACCGGAGAGAGCATCTCCATGCTCACCGAGGCCTACGCGAGTGGCAGGCCGGTGCACATCGTCGATCTGGATCCGGCGGGCGCAGCCGCCCACCACGGCATCCCACGCCCCCGCTTCGTGACCCGTCTGAAGCGGGCGCGCATCCACCCCCTCATCCACCGCCTAGGGATGTGGACCGGCCCCAGGCGGCTGCGCCGCGACCTGCGCGAGGTCCACCGCGTCCTGATCGAGGCGGGCCATGCCGCCTACCTGGGCACCGGGCACCCCACCGCCGCGCGGACCGCCCCTATGGACGACGACCTGGAGACGACGATGAGGCATGTGAGGGCCTTGTTTGCCGACAGCCTCCCGGTCCGCCCTACCACTCGATCTTGAACTTGAGCTGAAGGGAACGGTCATCGGAGGTCACGTCGTCCACCTCCACAAACAAGGTCTTGTCCTCGTTGAGGGTCAGCTTACCCCCCTTCTTGACCAGCGCCATTGCGGCGCCTGTCATGTACATCCCGGCGCGGGGGACGCCAAGCAGAGAGAAGGCGCCCTGGACATAGTCCTTGACCGCATCCTTGATGAGGTGTTTATTTCTGCGTGCGGCCAGTCGATATTGGGCCGGTGACATCGCTGCGCTGACATCCCGCCACTGCCCCCTGTCGGTCACATGCAGCTTGCCCAGCTCATAGGGCCCTTCTTCGGCCTGGGCGAGTGCGCTCATGACGGCGAGCGCGATGGTCAGGCCCTTGATGGCTCGTTGCATCATCCACCTCCCGAGTCCCTTCTCGTTGTTTTGTAGGCGATCGTTCTCTTCTCCCATCACCCTACTCCAAGCATAGCTCAGATGGACCCCAAGGCTGTTCATACGTGCCTGTCACAACGGCCTTTTTGTCTCCCTTCCATGCGTGGGCCCGGTACGTGACGGCGCAATCAGGCGGGCATGCCGCCTGGGGTGGTATCCCGGGGGCCACCCGCGTCCGCAGTCCTCAATCCCGGCGACCACGCCACCGAACGTGACCGCTGTAGCCCTCAGGCGGAATCAGGTGATCGTACCTGAGCACAAGACCCCGGGGGAAAGGGAAGGCCCATCTACGGCGGTTGTTCTCTGACGGCCGGCGCCGGGCCCCCGAGTGCCCGGAAGACAGACCGGTCTCGATCAGGTGGCGGGAAGGGGAATCGGGGGATTGGGGGGAGACGCCAGGGGGGCGGTGCGCTCAATGACCTCGAAGGCGTCATGCCGGACGTGGTTCTGCTTCATCTCCTGACGCAGCAGCGCCTCGGTCACGATACCCTCATCCAGACACTCCTTGAGCAGTCCAAAGAAGTACCGCTCCTGATTCGGATCCGGGTGCCTGCCGTAGTTGCCCAGGAAGGCGTACTCGCCAAACAGGCGGCGCCGGGCGCGCATCACCCAGGCCACGGGGGGAAACAGGCGAAAACGCTCCGCCGGGCGCCAGTCCACGGGGAGCCCCGTCTTCCAGGGCTGTGTCTTGCGCCGGGTGGTGTGCAGCATCTTGGTCCGGGCCGTGAGGCGGTCGAAGTCATTCCATTCGTTCTCGAGGGTCCCGATGGTCTCTCTCGGCTCCAGCTTCAGACAGATCCATGGCATGTAGTCCCGTTTGAACTCGAACATGTCGTTGAACTGCTCTTCGACGTGCCAATGGGTTAATTTCGCACAGTCCAGGAGCATGACGCTGCTCGCCAGGCAGCGATCGATCAGCCCCTTGGGTCCGGACCTTGCCCGGCACATGATCGCCTTGCCCTGCATGTCGCGGGAGAGCAGTTCCCACACGTCGGCGACGGCGAAGATATCCGGGTCTATCACCACGGCCCGGCCCTGATATCCCATCAACTCGGGTGGCATGAACCGCGTGGGGGTGAAGGACTGGAGGTCGTCGTAGAGCCACACGCGCTTGACGCCATCGCGCAGATAGAGTTGCCCCTCCCGCTCCCGGAAGTAGGGATAGTCCTCGGTGTGAATGATCCGGACGTCGAACTTGTCGTTGTTCCGGGAGTTCCGATGCAGCGCGTGCTGGGCGACGAGGGCCCCCACGATCTGCTTGTGATTGGTCTGGATGAATACAGAATGGTCCACGGAGTGCCTACCTCTTACCTGGGGACGACGCAACCGTGTATTTATAGCAGATATGCCATCCACTGGAAAGGCGAGGACACCCCAAGCCGTACCCGTGACAACGACTTCGATTCAGGCGGGGAAAAAAGAAAGCCCTGCCAAGAGGCAGGGCTCAGGCCAGCATGACGCCAAAGAGCTAAATAGGTGTAACGTTTTTCGCACTCAGCCCCTTTGGACCATCCTCGATCTCGAAGGAGACCTTCTGTCCCTCGACGAGGGTACGAAACCCATCCCCGTTTATCCCCGAAAAGTGGACAAAGACGTCCTTCTCCCCATCATCCGGGGCGATGAAACCAAACCCCTTAGAATCGTTAAACCACTTCACAGTACCAATTGCCATTACAAAACACCTCTTGCTCGTGACCTATCCAGAAGAGCCTACAGGTTTCGGAATGTTCCAACGGATTCCGAGACTGTCTTCCGCGCCTCCCACCGCCCGTTACCTGTGGGCGAAGGCAGTATAATCCAGCCCATCGGGGCTCGCCACGAAAAAATGGTTCCTGCCGTTCAAATGGCCGACAATGCGAACCCACTCACCGCACGCCGCCGAGCCCGCCCCCGGTCCCGTAGTGCCTGGCCGGGCGGCGTTCGCGGATCAGGGCCGCCCTCACCTGTGACGACACCTCGCCCCCCGCGGCCCCGAGCCCTCTGATCCGTCCCCCTGTCGCCACCGCCACGGGGACGCCGTCCCGGTATGCGATGCGGTTTCCCGTGATCGCGGGGATCCGCTCGCCTGCGGATACGACACCACTCAGGTTCAAGGGATCGATGGCACTCAGGACCACCAGCTCTCCGTCACTTCGCCGCCTGCGCAATTCCCTCAACAGGCCGACCGCATCGGAAAGCGCAAACTGCTCACCCCCCATACCCGCCACGAAACGGCCACCGCGCAGCTCGCCGCGGTCCTCCAGACGGCGGTAGACCCTGATCAATTCGCGCCACGGCGGGGCCTGAGGTTCGCGTGCGAGCATGGCGCGCGACACCACACCATAACGCCGCAGCAACACCCGCGCCATGTGCTCGATCCGCTCCTCGGGGTCCACCTCCATCCCGTCCGCGAGGCCGATCCATGCCCAGCGACCCGAGCCGTCGAGGCCGCGGCCCTTGTGCTGCTGACGTCCCCGACTCCGACCCCGTCGCGGTGGGCAGATCAGGGACCGCAACCCCGCGAAGGAGTCCGAGCTCGCCAGGCCCAGTGCCGCCAGCTCGGCCAGGGCCGCCTCCAGCTGGGCAGGCAGGAGCCCACAGGCCATGAGCAGCTCAGCAAAAAACGTGGCCCCCTGGGCCTTCAGGCAAGCCAGCACACGCTGTGCCGGACTGGACAGATCGGCGTGCAGGGGAGCCCCCTGCCAATAGGGCCGCCGGATCCGCTCCAGCAGGGTGATCGGGGTACTGCGAATCGGGCCTGCACGTCCCCTGCCCCCCTCGGTCCGGGGCGCGCTGGCGCTGGCCAGGCGCAGCCACATAAACCGGCCGCTGGCGCATAGGCCATCGAGCCACGACGGGTCGTAGTGGGACAGCCGGGCAGGCAGCACCTCGGTCTCCCATGCGCCGGCCGCGATGCCGTAACCCTCCAGCTGGGTCAATACCCGGGCCAGGGCCTGTTCGCCTTCGCCCCGTTCATCGCCTTCCACCAGGCCGTGCCAATGGAGCAGAAAGCGCATGAACCCGGCGCTGTCCACGGGCTCGATCTCGCGCCGCAACCGGTGCAGGGTATAGCGATGGATCCGGGCCAGCAGCCCTCTCTCACACCACTCCTGCTCGGCGGCCCCGGAGTAGTGTCCGCACAGGGCGAAGCCCTCTGATTGCAGCGCCATCAGGCCCGCCTGGACCCTGTCCGAATCCAGGCCAAGGATCCCGGCCAGGTCCGCCACCCCCACCGGCCCCACCCCCAGCAGGCGGGCCCGCACCAGCTCGACCACGGCCTCCTCGTGCGAAGGCGCCTCCGGTATCGGCAGCGCCGCCAGTCCCTTCGGGCGCTCCAGACCGGGATGCACCCGGTGCAGCAGAGGCCAGAGCTCGGCACAGACCCACACCCGCGCCCCGCCGGGCAATTGCAGCTCCGCGGCCCTGTGTTCCCGGCTCAGGGCCTCGAGCATTCCCCGCCCACCGCCTGCGCCGAGACGCTCACCCTCCGCGGCGCTCAGCAGCCCGAGGAGCATCAGGGCGTCATGGAGTTCGTCCGGGCTGCGTGCCAGCGGCCAAGCCTCACTGCGCACCCTCTCGATCGCCCCCTTGTCCAGGCTGCCCAATATCGCAGCCTGTCCGGGAGATCCAAAGCGCCGGGTCTGGACCATCTGAGTCCGCCGTTCCTCGGCCGGGGCGTCGTCCAGAAAGGCGTAGGGGTGGGCGGTGAGCACCTCCTGGGCCAGAGGTGACGGCCCGGCCAGGTCCCGGCTGTGGATCTCGATCCGGCCTTCCTCGATCCCGGACAGGAGCCGCTCCAGGCCGCCCACGTCCATCACCTCGTTGAGACAGTCATAGAGCGTCTGATCCACCAGCGGGTGCTCGGGGATCTCCCGGTTGCCAGCGATATTCTCCAGACAGGCGAGTTGATCGGGAAAGACCACGGCCAGCAGGTCCTCGGCATCCATGCGCTGCAGCTGCGGCGGCACGCGCCGACCCGTACGATTGCGCTGAACCGCCAGGGCGATGGTGGCGTTCCACCGCCAGTGGGTGGCAAACATGGGGGCGTCCAGCAGGGCCTGGACGAGCAGTGCGCGCACCGATGCGGAGCGCAGATAGCCTCCCACCTCGTCCAGTGGAAAGCTGTGGGTGGGTCCCAGCGAGAGCACGATGGCGTCCTCCAGGGCCGCCGCCTGGAGCTCGAAGTTGAATTTCCGGCAGAACCGTTTGCGCAGGGCGAGGCCCCAGGCCCGGTTCACCCTGGAGCCGAAACAGGAGTGGACCACCAGGTGCTGATCACCCGCCTCATCGAAGAACCGCTCCAGGACCACCGCCTCCTGGGTGGGCAGCCGGCCGAGTGCCGCCCGCGCGGTGGCCAGGTAGTCGACCACGGCGCAGGCCGTGTCCCGATCCGTGCCGGTGCGCCGACTCAGGAGCTTGACCGTCTCCGCCCGGGAGCCTTCGTCCAGGGCGGTGTCGACCCATCGACGCAGCCTGGATACGGCCTCGCTGAGCTCGTCGCTGCGCCCCGGGGCCTCCCCGAACCAGAAGGGGATGTTCGGTGGCTGACCCCGGGCATCCTCCACGTGCACCTTGCCCCCGGTGGTCTTGAGGATCCGATAGGCCGTGTTACCGAGCTGAAAGATGTCCCCCGGTAGCGATTCGAAGGCGAAGTCCTCGTTGAGGGTGCCCACGAAGGTCCCGCCCGGCTGCAGCACCACGTCATAGTCGAACAGGTCCGGGATGGCGCCGCCATTGAGCAGGGCGACCAGACGGGCCGCCCGACCCGGGCGCAGACGGCCGTTGACCCGGTCCCAGTGCAACCACGCCCCACGCCGTCCGCGACGGGTGGAGAAACCCTCGGCCACCATGGTCACGACCGCATCGAAGCGCTGGCGTTCCAGATCCCGGTAGGGCCAGGCGCGCCTGACTAGTTCATAGAGGGCATCGGTGGCCCACTCACCCCCGCTGACCTCGGCCACGATCTGCTGGGCCAGTACATCCAGGGGCTGCGCAGGGACCGCCAGGGCATCCAGCTCGCCGCCGTGCACCGCCTCGAGCAGGGCCACACACTCCACCAGGTCGTCCCGGCTGGTGGGAAACAGACGGCCGACAGGCACGCGGCCCACGCCGTGACCCGATCGTCCGACCCGCTGCACAAAGGTGGCAATGGCCCGCGGGGAGCCGATCTGGCAGACCAGATCCACATCGCCGATATCGATCCCCAGCTCCAGGGAGGCGGTCGCCACCAGGGCCCGCAACGCCCCGGCCTTCAGCCGGGCCTCGGCCTCCAGGCGGTGCTCGCGGGACAGACTGCCATGGTGGGCGCTCACCTCCGCCTCGCCCATGCGCTCCGCCAGGGCCTTGGCCAGCCGTTCGGCCTGGCGCCGGGTATTGACGAACAGCAAGGTGGTGCGCCGGTCGCGGATCAGCCGGGCCAGGCGATCATAGAGTTCCTGCCAGACCTCCCCGGACATGACGGCCTCCAGGGGTGCATCCGGGAGCTCGATGCCGATGTCCCACTCCCGGGCGTGACCGCTGTCCACAACGGTACACGGCCCTGCCGCGGCTCCGGTAAGGAAGGAGGACACGAGGGTGAGGGGCCTCTGGGTGGCCGACAGGCCGATGCGGGTCAGCGGACCGGCGCACAGGGCCTGCAGACGTTCCAGGGAGAGGGTCAGGTGGGCGCCGCGCTTGTTGCCCGCCAGCGCATGGATCTCGTCCACGATGACCGTACTGACCGAGGACAGCATCCGCCGCCCCGAGTCGGAGGTGAGCAGCAGGTACAGCGACTCGGGGGTGGTGACCAGGATATGGGGCGGTCGGCGGCGCATCCGCTCGCGCTCCCCGGCGGGCGTATCACCGGTGCGCACCGCGGTGCG
>Ga0114931_10006653_pt1 | contig 14187 bp, 9 predicted proteins | sample 2SBtaG_FD_89579 | JGI IMG/M metagenome (GOLD analysis project Ga0114931, IMG submission 89579) | Deep subsurface microbial communities from Kolumbo volcano to uncover new lineages of life (NeLLi) - 2SBTROV14_V59a metaG | ecosystem: Environmental > Aquatic > Marine > Volcanic | place: Kolumbo...
CCAAAGATTGCAAAAGGTCGCTGCGCACCTTTGGGAGCATGAGTTGGCGCCGCCGGGGCTCGATCTCAAAGAGGGCGTCAGGCTTCTCAAAGCCGCGTCCCCTTTGCACCCTCTCACAGCTAGCTTGATCGGTCCAATTTTCCGTCGTGTTGGGCAGAATACGCGATCAGCATTTAGTTTTCTCGCATCCGATGACCCAATGGCTCTTCGATCTTTCGTTCTGGAAACCAACAGAAAAAGCCGTTGCCTATATGACGTGGTGGACCTCTACTCCTACCTCCGGGGCGCTATTGGAAACGGCCTACTACACACGCCTGATGCGAAGCGATGGGCAGAGGTGTTCGAAGCCGAATCACGTCACCCCAACCTGTCAGCGAGCGCGATGCGAACACTGCAAGCGATTGCTCTGCTCAACATCGCTTCCCGGTGGTATCGCCTGCGACCGACGAGGGAAGTGCTGGCATACGCTTTAGCGGAACGCGTCCCGGCACAGGAACTCGACGCTGCACTCGATGAACTCCAGTGCGCATCAGTCATCGTAAATCGAAAGTACAACAACAGTTACTCTCTCTGGGAGGGTAGCGACGTAGACATCGAGGCAAGGCTTGAGGAGGGAAGAAGCTGCATAGCAAAGACGGAAGTCGTCGCCTTTCTATTGCGTCGTCATCATCGTGTGCGCCCGATCCTGGCGCGTCGACATGGGTTCAAGTCAGGCACACTCAGGTTCTTTGAGATCGAGTTCGCACACGCGGAAGATCTCGACTCGATACCCCCTTTTCCGGTGGAGCAAGATGGCAGGATCATCATTGTGCTGCCCGCGCGAGGCCGCGGACCTAAATTAAGCAAAAACGCACTAAAGCGATTTGATGCCACACCCTCCTGCGGACTTTACCGTCTCATGATCGTCTGTTTGAATATGCGCTCGAATTTGGCGCGATCGATTGGGTGAAGCGCAATACGCCAGAGCTTGAGAATGACGCTACAGCCCGGCGAGAACTGCATGCTCGGACTCTGGATGTAGAGCGCTCGCTCGATGGGCTGATTGCCGAGATGCTCACTGCGGGGGGGCTCTCCGCTGGACGATGGGTTCACAACGGCACAGAATCCAAAATCCGATCCGGCAGGCAACTCAACGAAAAGCTTTCAGATATCTGTGATAAGGTCTACGAATCATCTCCCCGAATCGACAATGAGATCATCAATCGACGAAAACTGTCAAGCGCCGCAGCTGCAGCGCGGCGAACTCTCATCAAGCGAATGATCGAATCGTCCACGCTGCCAGTGCTCGGCGTTGATGGCGATCCTCCGGAAAAGAGCATCTACCGCTCTGTGCTTGGCCCTGAGAGTCACTTGGAGTTGCATCGAGTGGTCAAAGGGGAGTGGGCGTTTCGCACACCCTCAAAGCAATCGGGAGGCTACTCGGCGTTCAAGTTTGTTGAGGCTTTCTTCAATTCAGCAAGCGGTGGCGCTGTAAGCGTTGCAGATCTGTTCGTCGAGCTCCGCAAACCCCCGTTCGGCCTGCGGGATGGCGTTATTCCTCTCATCGTGTGCGCCGCCATGCTCGTTCGAGAATCCGACGTTGCGCTGTATGAGGAGGGTGCCTTCAGACCGGAACTGAGCGCTCCGACATTTGAGCGTCTGATCAAATCCCCGGAACGATTCACGATTCGTCGGTGGCGTGTGACCGGAGTGCGCAGCAAGGTCTTTGAGGAGCTCGAGCGCGTTGTAGGATCGAATGAGAAGGTTCGCGGTGGAAAGATCCGGATCCTCAATATTGTCCGGCCATTGCTCCGATTTGTCTCATCACTACCTCCGTACACAATGCAGACATCCCAACTTTCTCCGACCACCGCCGGTATTCGAAATGCGCTGGAGCAGGCTACTGAGCCAGACATCCTTCTCTTCTTCGATCTGCCGCGAGCATGTGGTCTAGATCCCTTTGAACTCTCCCAACGAGCCCGGGCAGAGGACATTCGACGCTATCGCAAATCTCTTAAAGCATCATTTGCAGAGTTACGCTCGGTTTATCCGACTCTCATCGACGTTGTCCGGACCTCCATCGCCGACACCTTCGGGATCTCGGAAGATGATGATGCATTCATTCTCCAACTCCAAGAACGAGCGACAACTCTTGCCGAATATGCGGTTGAACGAGATCTGAAAATGCTCGTTGATCGTATTCGTCGTCCTGAGTCCAACGTGGATCGATGGACCGAAGGCGTCGCCGGATTCGTGGCTGAACGTCCCGTGAAGAAATGGCGGGACGAGGACCAAGCTCGCTTCCAAGTCCGCCTCAGTCAGTTTGCGCGCCGCTTTACCCTACTTGAAGCGACGGTTGCTGATCGTCCCAAAGAATGTCGGCTCGAAGCATCAATCCGAGTCTCACTAACCGGCACTTCTTTTGGTCAACTCGATCACGCAGTCCATCTCGGCAAGCGTGCCGTGAAACAAGCAGCTACGCTTGAGCAAGCTCTACAGGGCGTCCTGGACGACGCCAAAGATTCCAATGTGGCCGTTGCCGCCCTCTGTGAGGCGTTGCGGAGGCGTCTTGTCAATGATTCGTGACAGTGATTACAAGGGGAGGCAGCCATGAGCCGAACGAAATTGCGACACATCGTTTCCCTGTCGGGTGGCAAAGACAGCACCGCCTTATCCATCTACCTCCGCGATCGCATCCAGGATGTTGAGTATGTCTTCTCTGACACCGACAAAGAATTGCCAGAGACCTATGAGTACCTCGACAAGCTCGAAGCTTACCTCGGGCAGCCCATCGTCCGTCTGAAATCAGAGCAAGGCTTCGATCACTGGCTGAAGATCTATGGCGGATATCTTCCGTCGGCACGAATGCGTTGGTGCACCAAAATGCTCAAGATCCGTCCTTTCGAGCAATACATCGGTGAAGATGAAGTGAACATGTACATAGGCATTCGTGCCGACGAGAATCGTGGCGGCTACCAACCCAGCAAGCCGAACATCCATCCGATATATCCGTTCGTAGAAGCAGGATACGACCTTGAGGACGTGCACCGAATCCTCGAAGAGAGCGGCATCAGCTTTCCTGCGTATTACTCGTGGCTAACTCGTTCAGGCTGCTACTTCTGTTTCTACCAACAGCGTCACGAGTGGATCGGACTCAAAGAGAACCACCCAGATCTATTCGAGCTAGCCAAGTCCTATGAGAAACCAGAAGCGAAGGACGGATTGGGTTATACGTGGTCGGAACGAGAGTCACTTGAAGCCCTAGACGATCCTGCACGGCAAGCGGAGATCAAACAAAAGCTGGAAAATAGAAAGCAAGCAGTGCGCTCCGGTGACTCGAAGAAGTTGCTACACATTCTTGGACAGGACAACGACGAAACTGATTTGCTCCCGTGCTCTTTTTGCCATATCTAGCCGGCAAGGACAATGGCTCAAGAGAGACACACTGCTACGCCCGTCAGTCGGCTAGTGCTTCGACAAGCGCAGTCATATTGAACCGGATGAGAAATTCGGCATAACAACTCTGAAATACGTCTTTCAGGTATTCCTCCACAGCAATAATCTCTGCTTCTTCTCCTTCCTTCTCGTGCCGTACCTGGTAACCGCGTGTCTTCATGATCATGTACAGAAACAGTGTGTGGAAGTACACAGAGGAGATATACCGGCGTTGCGCAACTTCCAGTTGTTCCTCTGTCGGCGAGGAACCAATGCTCGTTCGATAGTTCATCCAGACTGAGCTATCCATGTTGATCAGGATGTATTTGAGTGTTTCGCCTTCTGCGATCGGATGCATCACTGTACCGTGATCAACCTCGGCACCCATTTCCCCCGCCTGATCCCAAGACAACCACCCGTCCTGTTTTGGCTCTTTCGCTAATAGTTTGTAGGGAGGGAGGCCAAGATCAGGTATATTATCCTTCTCTTCCATGGGGCGCTTCTTCTGCGGCTTCTGGGGATTGCGAATCTTCACCCAGAACGCTTGCTCGAAGTCACCTGAAGGATTGCTGAGTGTAGCTTTGATTTTCAACGCATCGCCAACGCTCGCGGCCTTCGTCGGAGATAGGTGCAGCTTGATCGTCCCGTTGTTCGGGCTCGATTTCCGCACATTAAGCAATGCAGAGAGTGTTTTTCCTTTGCCCGCACCCTCACCACCAGAGGTCTCATTCTCTGCGTGATCAAGCAGCGCGATCTCAAGGTCGCCCGGTTCTTCAACACGGTCGAAGTACATGTTCTCGACATCGGTCGAAAACATGACCGTACGGTCTCCATCAACCGGAATGCTGATCGCTGAGACCTCACCGTCTTGTTTGGGCAGAATCTTGAAGAACGATGGGAATCGCTTTGGCTCAAAACCCGCGTCCTCCCGCCTCGATTGTTTCCTCTTTGCTTTGCTTTTCTGGTTGTCTATTTTTGCACTTGGGTCCGGCCGGTCGAGTTTGAAAACCTGATCGAGCAATCTGGTCATCGATGAGTCAAGGGGTAGATTGCGGGCGAAAGACCGGACAAGATCGTCGGCTTGGGAACTATCTAGGTCCAATACATCCTTACGACGCTTGTGGATCTCGACTAGTTTACTGCTCCGAAGCATCTTGCCTAGCTCATCTCGCAGCCGACGCGACTCAACACCGCCCTTGAGCCTATCACGTGACGCCATCGTCAATTCATTGCGGAACTCCGGTACGAGTTCCGTGCAATCAACATGGATCAGGAGGTAATTCTTTAGTAGGTTCATCTTCAGCGTGCGCGAGATGAATTCAGACGTGTAGTCACCGTGGACCTGGCCATTCACGGAGAATAGTACAGACATGTTATTCTTGAAGAATTCCCGAGAGATTGTCTGCCGTGTTTCCTTCGGACTCTTGCCCTTGATCCGTGTCCGAAAGATGTAGCATGTGGCCTTGAGCTTGCCGATATCGGAGAACGTGGCCTCTTCTGAAAAGTATTCCTCGATATAGACACGGTCCTCCTGCTCCAGGCGGCGCTTTAGGCCGTAAAAATGTCTGTCCCGTTGCACATCGTGCGGGTAGCGTGACTCGCTCTCGATAATATAAATGGGTAGGGCAGGTTCGAAAAGGTATTCGTTGATGCTCTGGTTAAGGTCGCGGGAGATAACAGAGATGCCGGTTGGAAGCTGGTAGGAGTAGAGTTTGATGATGGTCCCGGTCGTGAATGGTCGCTTGTGAAGGCCTAACTCCATCTCACCAGACTTGAATGCTGGGATGCAACCATCAAGCACAAAGTACTCGTACCAAGTGTTTTTGTACCGTTCACTCTCCTTGTTCGTAAAGGGATGTTTCCGAACCAATGTGAACCCGAATAGCCCCTTGCCATCGTACCGTTTGGAACCGATTAATTGGTAGCGCTTGGTGCCGCAAAACACGATGGCTCCACTTCCACCCATGTTGTACTTACCTTGAACGAAATGAATGTCGTTCTTGTTGCCACGGAGCAGAGAGAGGAATGTATCTTCGAATGCGTCAGGGTGTTGTCCCTCACCGTCATCGTAGATGATCAATGACGTATCTCGCTTCGGACCGTCCGCAAGCACCTGAATGCGCTCCGCTTGCTCCCGACGTTCACTGGCCTTCGCGTAATCCCAAAGTTTGTGCCTTGGAAAGAATCGTTCGACAGCGTCGTGCATGCTCACCGGGGCCGTCGATGATGTTGGATCAATTCCATGTTCTCTGCACTTGCGCATCAGGATCGCATCGATTGAATTCGTGAGTTTCTCAATTAGCGCAGCAACCGGTGTGGCCTGTTGGTTTTCGATTACGCCGAAGTTGTTCTCGATCCCACCAAGGGAGCGCCAGTTGTTCGGGTCGGCAAAGATTCTGGGATAGCGTTTAAGCACATCATCGACGGCGTCTTCCCGATCCGCCGAGAACAACTCCTTGAACAACTGCTTGAGATCGTGTTCGCCAAGCGCCATCATGTCGTCCTCATCGGCAGGAAGAAAACAGAACGACCTAGGCGGCATTCCTAGCATGCCGCCTAGGTCAAACCATGTTACTGCTTCTTGCGCCAGTGCCGGATTAGGTCTCGGAGTTCGAGCCCCCAATTGGACCGCAGGCTATCGAAGATTGAAGGGTCTTCGTACTGCCCCTCAGCTCGAGCGTAGCCGACCACGAGGAGGTCGATCCCGTTCCGGATGAGGCGCGCCATCTCCTTCGTCTGCTCATCATTCTCCTGCTCCTCTATGCTGATCAACTTCGCGTAGACCTCCGTGTAGAAGGGGTGCTGCATGTTGAGACGGACAATGGCATTCGAACCCAGGTGTTTGATCTCGATGAACTCACTGCCTGGCCACGACTCCTGGATCAACGTGATCGGCTGGTGCGTGATCTTCGCCATCACTTGCGCCTTCTTCGCGGGCCGCAGCTCTTTCGGCACCTCCCTCGTAATCGACTCCGCCGCTTTGTCAATCTCCTTCTCACGCTCTTCGGGCGTAGTGTCCTTGCCTGCCCTAGGCTTCCGGGCCGTCCGCTGCGTCTCTGCGGCGACGCGTTCAGCCTCGGCATGGAGTCCCTCGTCCTGAAGTCGCTGGGTTTCGACTTCGTCGAAGTGCTGGCGGATATCCTGACGTAAGGTCACGATCGACTTGTGGATGACCTCGCGGAGCTTGTCGCGGAGTCCCTCGATCGGCTCAGCCCCCTTCTTCACATTCCGAACGTGGAAACACTCATCGAGGTCAGGCTCGAAGTGGATCTCCTTGCCGATGAAGCGGTCGATGGGGCGCCCCTCCAACGAGGGCTGGACGCCTAGAAGGTAACCATTGAAGATCTCCCGGTCGGCACGGAGAATAGACACACCCTCGTTCTCCGGAATGCGGCGCTCCTTGTCGAACTCCTTGCCACCAGCGCCGCGATTTTGTCGGTACTCTTTCGGCAGCAGAGTAAGCGTCACCTGGACAGGTGAGGTACTAGATGGCTTGCTGGGGATCGGGAAATCGATCGTTTCGCTCACCTTGATCACCCCGATAGGATCGGACTGACCGTCCTGGTGAAACCGCGTTGTCGTCATAAGATAAAGCGGGTCGTGCGGGTACACAGTGCCCGAATCGAATTCGATGACCCTCCCGCTGTCGAGAAACTTGCGGAAAGTCCGCGCGATGTAGCGGACCAAATCCGTGCGGACAGTGTCGGCGCGCCGGCCACCACCGGACTCGTTCTCTTCGAGGCGATCAGTCTTCGACCACACCACCAGCGTGCCGTGCTCACCAACGAGGTCTTCGCAGCCCTCAGGCAGGTCCAAGGGCATCGGCCGATCGATATGCTCCATCTCACCAGCCTTAATCTCATCGAGATCGATGTAGGTGTGCAGCCAGGGGTCTCCTGGAGTTTCGCGGCTCCAAACGTCAATGCGCTTCGCCTGCGAGATACCTCCCATCTTGGCCCCGACGCCGAAACGTCCCATGCCCTTGCGATCGTCGTAGCGGCTGGAGTAGCCGAGCATGAGGCATTTTTGAAGCGTATCAATGTCCATGCCGTTGCCATCGTCACCGACGGCGATTTGCTGCACGACCTCTGTCGATTTTTTGTTCTTGCCGATCTTCTTCTTCGCAGTGAAGACGCGCACGCGGACAGTGTTCGCGTTGGCCTGAAGGCTGTTATCGATGACTTCCCCGATCGCGCTACAGTAGTCGTGCCCCTACGAGCGGAGAGAGAGGAGGGCCTTCTCCGCCGCGATGAGCGGAACAGTCTGAACAGACACATCATTCGTCGTCGCCATAACTGGGCTCCTTGCCCCCGACATGATTGCCGGAGGGAGATCCATTGCGCATTTCGACTAGCAGTTGGAAAAGCGTGCGCAGAACCACATCCGCCAACGTCACGGGCTAGCCGAGAACTATTCAGTTGTATGGATCGGAGCCCTACAGGCGAGAGGGCTGAACAACCGGCTCGACACGCCTTACCCCAGTCGCCATAAGGTCAACCGAGGACGAGGAACCGATCCAGATTAGGGAGCATAGCCATTTCTTCATCCTCTGTCAATCCCACGCACGCCTCCGAGAACGACAACCCGAGCTGATTGAACGCCCCGAAGTGGTAGAGGGCGTCGTTCGTCGCGGCCGAGATGTCGAGCGTGTGCGCGTCTGAAGTGAGGAGCACCGGTGGGAGGGATCGAGTCGACCGGAATTGTCTCCGCAATCAAAACGGATCGCCGGGGGTGACGACTCGGCCGAAGCCGGTCCATCCGCCCTTCGGCGCTGCGGGCGGGATGGTCCAGACGGCGCCGTCCCACGCGGCGAGGTCGTACGGGACCGCCTGTGTGCCGTTATTTACGGTGTCCATGAATCGCGTGCCGACCCAGAGTTTGCCGCCTTCGACGAGCAGTTGGTGGAAGTTCGGATCGAAGGGAGACGTTCCGCGCTGAAGGCCGCCGCCGACGTCGAACACGCCGGGCGGCTCGAGCGTGATGCGAGCGATGTTGCTCACCGAGAGCGTGCTTGCGGGTGGCCCTTGAGAAACGTTTTGCTGCACCGTGAACTCGTCGAACTTGCCGAGCACGTACAGCCCGCCATTGAAGCTCCCGAGCCTGAGGATCGTGCCGTTTACTCCACCGAATCGAGGCGTCACGAAGAACCCTTTTTCGGAGCCGTCGGCGTTGATGCGGCGGAGCTGCGTGTTGCTCGCGCGGTAATGGATCAGCCCGTTGTGAACGATCATGTCGTTGCCGCCGGGCGCGAAACTCAGCCAGCTCGATCGCGGAAACCACGATGAACCGTTCCACCCGATCGCCGCCGTCGCCTTGGAATCAGAAGCGCGCCTGAACCCTCCGAAGAGTGTGGGCACGCCACCGAGCAACTTGAATCCCAAGACATTCGTCACATTGAGGCCGAGATCAATAGCGGGGTTCGAATGCGTGACCCACGCCGCGCCGTCCCATCTAAGCACGACCCCGCCGATGAGTGTGTCGACGATGACTGGTTCTCCACCGATCCACCCGACGAACGCCTCGCTGCTTGTGTATGGCTGGCCGTGCTGCGTCCACGTATAGGTCGCAGGATCGATTATCCACAGGTCGATGACGCTGCCCAAGCCTCCGCCGGGCGCAGTATTACGACCATGAACTATCCGTCCATCCGCCAGCGCGATGATCGGGAAGTCGCCTCCGTTGAGCACCGCATCCGAGAACCCCGAGAGCGGAACAGGGCGCCAGCGATTGATCAACGCATCGAGCCAGTAGCCCTTGACCTGATCATCGCCGAGCAGCGGCTCGACCGCTCGTCCTTGTCTGATGAGCGATGTATCGCCGGCGAACGGCCCGCTTGGTTTGTAGAGCAGCGCGCCCTCGCCGTCGGTCAGGATGCGCCCCCCCCATGATGTCGGAGGCACACCGCTTTCCGAGCCGTTCCACAGGAGCGCGTCGGGCACGGCTTAGTCCCCGACCTTGAGCGGGATGGTGTCGAAACCGTCGCTGGTCACAGCGACAGTCAGTTTGGCCTGGCTGCCAACCACAGACGCGCTCATGGTGATCTTCTTTCGTGGGAACTGAAGGAAGAGCCCATTGATGGAGGGCGCTCCGGAGTGAAAACTTCCGAGGATGATCGACTGCACCAGATTTGAAATCTGCACAACGAAACTCGTGATCCCGCTTCCGCCGGGGATCGTGACCGTCGAGAGCGTGGTTTCGCTCGCGCTGAGTGACGACGCCACAACGAGCTTGTTGGCGAAGGGGTCGGCTGGGTCTTGTGCGGCCAGCGGGTCACCCGGCAGCGCCTGCTTGAGCGCCATCGACAGCGCGTTGGTGATGAGTTTGAGCGTGGTCGAACCATCCGCGTTGGCCACGGTCTCAAGGCGGGTCGGGTTGTTGACTATTGACCCGGCATTGCCGACCCATGGCGCAACGATCGTCGCGCCTGGCTCGTCGTCATTGGCCACGAGCAACTTCTGCGGCTCGCCTTCTTGGAGGATGAGTTCATCGACGACCGGCGCTTGCTGCGCGTCCAGGCCGATCTTGGCGGCGCACACGTCGCCCACCGCCGCTGCGATAATCTGGCCCGTCGCATTGGTCGGCCGAGCGTGCGTCGGCGCCATGTCTGTGAAGTCCGCCGTCGCGCCGACGGGGTTCACCTTGATGTCGTAGGTGATCGTGCCGGGGTTGCCGACGATCGGCGCAGTGGCAATCACGCCACCTACGCGCACCGCGTGGATGAAGTACGCCTGGAAGTCGCCCTGGCCAGCCGCGAAGACCTCGTTGATCCACGCCAGCGCGAGGGCGCCGGAGGCGTCGTAGAACGCAAGGCCCGCCGTTGCCTTGACCACGGCCCCGGTCGCCGGCCTCACCCAGACGCTCGGCGCCGTCGTCGGATCGGCCGCAGTGACGATTGGCGGCAAAGTCGGATCAAAACCGCCGATTGGAAGCGCGTCGAAAACGTCATATGTCCACGTCGCTGGGCCAGCGCCGCTGCCGTCGGCCCCGCCGACTTGTGTGAGATTGACTGGAAATATCACAGAGGCGTTCGAGTCGCCGACGCGGACGATCGCCCATTTGACGCCTCCGCCGGCCGGGACCGCCTCGTGCCAGAGGATCGCCGCGGCGCCCCGCTCTTTGGAGACGAGATTGGCCGTCACGCCGTCGCCAATGTCAGCGAACTTGGGTTGACTGACATTTGGATCAGGGAACTGAACTTGAGTGATACAGACCCCGTGGGCGCACGCTTTGCCGACGTCGCCGGCGGCGATCGGTTCAAGGGCGATGACAAACTTGCGTGTGTGCGACACGGCGATGGGCGTCGAGCCTGTCAGCACGACATCCCGCTTGAAGGCGTCGAGCGAGTCGCTTGGAAGGAAGATCGGGCCGTCGACGCCGAGGACGCTGAACCGCGCGATCGCGACGCCGGAGTTGTTCTTCACGAGCGTCACGCCGGCAGTTTGGTCGCGCAGAGTCCCCCGCTTGGCGTCTTGCGTGACGCCCTTATTCGCCTTGGCGGCGTCGATGAAGGCGTTGTACGCAGCGGCGGGGATGCGCAGCGGCGCGCCCGGGGTCACCTTGTCCAGCGCGTCTCGTGGCATGTCAGTCAATGAGTTGGGGCATGCCTGCGACGAGGTTTGCAAACGTCGCGCCGTTGTAGACGCGCTCCACGTACGCCGCGACCGGCCGTTTCACGATTGTGTTCGACGCCGCGTCCACAGCCTCCTCGTAGCGGGTCCACAGGTAATCCCAGCCGAACTTCGACACCACAGTGATGTCGCCCACCTGAAGGCTGTCCGCGTTCTCGCTGGCAGCGAACCTGAAGGTGATCTCCCAGTCGCCGTCGCCGCGCTGCGTGCCGGACGCGCCGAGGAAGAGAACCTCCCCCGCGAGGAACCCCGCGAAGTTGTCGGTGTTGAATCGCCCGGTGGTCGTCATGAGCAGGCGTTTATAGGTGTCGTCCACCAGTTCGGGTTTGAGCACGTGCGTCTCGGTGAACTGGTAGACGGGCACGACGATGTCGACGCCTTCGATACTGTCCTTGGTCACGCCGATCGCGCCCTTGAAGTCGGGCGCGGTCAGCCCGGGCGCGGGTGTGGACGAGACCGTCAGGAGCGATTGCGTGATGTGCTGCGTGCCGCCGCCGGTGTCGAAGCTGAACGTCGGCTGCCCCGGCTGCGCCGTCGGCGCATTGGAGACAAGATTGTAGGTGATCTCCGCGTCCCACGCGCCGTCGCTGATCGGCTCGATGCGGATGTTCGTGCGCGTGAGACCGCCGAGCGCAATCGGCAACGCCGCGGTCAGTGTGCTGAGAACGACCGTCTCGTCTGTTTCGCCGGTGACCCAGTACCGCGTGGTCGCAGAGTCCTGCCCGAACTCGGGGCTCGTGTCACGCTCGCCAAACTGGATGGCCATGATTGGACCTCTATTGGCCCACTATTGGACCGCCATTTGACTGCTATTTCATTCACGCAGGCGTGATGATGGCGAGTTGCATGTCCGTCACCGCGGACCACGCGAACTGCACCTTGGCGTTGGCGTCGTTGTACCACTGCTGCGGCCACGGCCGAGCACGTGTGTCTCGCCAACGCCGATCACAATGACCTTGTCGGCCACGGCTTCTGTGTCCACGGTCGCCGTCGTCGTGACCGTCAGCGTGACGGCAGCGCCGCCGGGATTGGTGTGCTCGACAACCGCGAGCTCTTTGCCAGTGTTGACGAAGTCATCGCCCATGCCGTCTGCGGCGGCAAAGGTGACCGGATTGGCCGCGCGAAGCGGCACGACGGGTGTGTGGGTAGCCATGCGTCATTCTCCATTTCAGGTGGTCATGCGAACGCGAGTCCGCTCGTGCGGATCGTGTCGTTGATGCGTTTTGTGTTATGGGCGGTTTGCTCGGTCGCGGCCGCGGTGCGGTCGGCCGCGGAGGAAGCGCCCGCGAGGCCGCGAATGGCGAGCGCGTTGAACGTGCCCCGCACGGTGGTCTTGCTCACCGTCTTGGCAAGATCGGTCCCTACGCCGGCGAGTTGATCCTGCAGACCCTTGATGCGGTCGGAGAGCGACTTGCCCTTCGCGTCCGCCGCATTCGCATTGTTCTTCTCATCTTTGGCCTGTGCGATCGCGGCGTCGAGGTCTTTCTTGGCCTGCTCGATCGCCTTGCCCTGATCTTCCATCTTCTTGATCGAATCGTTGATGATCTTGCTGGTGCGGTCGTTCTGGTCCTTGTCGATCTTGTCCAGCGCGTCGTTCGCCTGCTTGGCGATCGCTTCGAGGTTCCGCTTCGACTGCGCGTCGAGCTGCTGTTTGGCCGCCTTGGTGTCGAGCGACTTGTCGAAGAGGCCGAAGAGATCGGTGAAGCCCTTGGCCAGGAAGTTCTGTACCTTCTCCCACACCGACTTGATCTTGGACGTGATGCTCGCCCACGCCGTGAGCATCCCTGCGAGCAGGTTGCTCCACGTCAGTTTGATGATCGTCAGGCCGTCGGAGAACGTCTTGCGAATCTCCTTCGTCCCTTCGAGAAAGGCGACCTTCACGCCGTTCCACAGCACCTTGGCGGCGAGTTTGATGTCGCCCGCGGCGAGGGCGTCCTTGATGCCGCCGAGTGTTGCACCGACGATGTCCGAGAGCGTGGCAAACTTCTGCTTGAGGAAGTCCATCGCGGCGCCGCCGATTCCGCTGAACTTGAGGAACACGACGCCGGCCGCGACGAGCGCCGCAACGACGAGTCCGATCGGCGAAAGGATCGCGCCGATCACCGCGACGACTGCTCCAATGACGCCGCCGACCACAGTGACGATCGCCGCGAGTCCGCCGAAGGCGAACCCGACGAGACCGAGCGCGAGGCTCAGCGCGACAAGGGCGGCGCCTGCACCGACCACGCCCAGCGCGACCTTGGCGATCGTGACGACAAGTTGCCGGTTCTGTTTGATCCAGTCGTTGTCCTTGATGACGACGCGGGTGACGAACGCCGCGACCCTCTCCATCGCGGGGGCGAGCGCTGCGCCGACGACGATCGCCGTCACCTTGAGCACCTTGCGAACGCGGTTGAAGGCGTCGGTGAGCGACGCCGCGTTCTTGGCTGTCTTGGTCGAGATGGTCAACCCCAGGCGGCGAGCCTCCTGCTGAAGGGCCTCCATGCCCGCCGCGCCGTCCTCGAAGAGAGGGAGGAGTTTCGTGCCCGCACGGCCGAAGAGCTGCTGGGCGACTCCCGCTCGCTTGGTCGCGTCGGTCACCTTGCTCAACCGCTCGGCGATGAGTTTGAACTGTTCCTCCGGCTTCAGGCTCTGCACGTCCTTGAGCGTCAATCCCAACGCGCCGAAGGCGTCCACCTGCGTCGAGAGGCCACGGCCAAGATCGACAATCGCGCGTTGCATCGTCTTGACGCCCTTCTCAACGGTGGCGAGATCGGCGCCCGACTGTTCGGCGGCGAAACCCAACTCGCTGAGCGCTTCGACGCTGATGCCAGTCCTGCGCGACATCTTCTCGAGTTCGTCGCCGGCCTTGGCAAAGACCTTGATGGCGATGCCGAGCGGGACGAGCGCCGCTGCGCCCAGCGCGATCAATCTGAGCCCCACCTGTCGCACGCCTGCGCCGAAGGCCTTGAGACGGCGTTGTGCGCGTTTGAGGCCGCGGCTCAGTTTGTCGCGCAGGCTGAGTTCGACGAACGCACGGCCTGCCCTGATGCCCCGTTGGCTGGCCATTACAAATCACCCCTCGTGAATGCGTTGCGGCTTCGATCGCGCAACCACCGCGACACGATCGGCGGCGACGCGTCCGTCGTGAACGACGGCGACGTGA
>Ga0114931_10006654_pt1 | contig 14187 bp, 10 predicted proteins | sample 2SBtaG_FD_89579 | JGI IMG/M metagenome (GOLD analysis project Ga0114931, IMG submission 89579) | Deep subsurface microbial communities from Kolumbo volcano to uncover new lineages of life (NeLLi) - 2SBTROV14_V59a metaG | ecosystem: Environmental > Aquatic > Marine > Volcanic | place: Kolumbo...
CCGTCGATGTTGGCAGATCGAGCCCAGCCTTCGATCCACATCGCGGAGCAGCTCCACCTCCCGCTCGATGGCTCGACGAACCTCAGTGAGGGTGGGACGGTCTCTCTCGACGCCAGGGTCAGAAGGGACGATACGCTCGGGCCAGCTTCGCATAGGGGTCACTCCTGTGCGTGGTTAGGCTCCGGCAGTGGGTGCCATCCGCTGTCGGGGCCATCGCTTTGAGATGGGAGGCTCTCCTCCCTGCTTGCACAAGAGCGTACCGCAGTTACGGAATGCCGTAAAACTGGAACGCATGAGTTGCTACCCTCCGGCACCATGGCCGACGACGAACACAGCGAGCGCGACTCCGGCGGGATCACCAAGACTGGTGTGAAGAAGACCATCTGGTTCCACCGCGACGAGGCCGAGGCTCTGCGCCGGGAAGCCTTCGAGAAGCGGATGAAGGAATCCGAGATCGTGCGGATTGCTGTCCGCCTATATCTCCAGATCGAAGATTGATGCTGTTTTCACATATCATCTAGATCTCGACCAAAACGACACACAGATGCTAGCCTTGCTCTCAAGCAACCCTGCTAGTCTGATCTTGATGCTGCGAGCCCGAACCACTCGCAGGCAAGACGACTCTCATGAAGACCAAGCGGATCAAGGCGCTCGTCCGCCCCGAACTCCTCAAGTGGGCACGAGAAGACGCTGGACTTTCGGAGTCTGACGCTGCCAAGAAGGCATCGACCAAGATCGAGCGCCTCTTAGATTGGGAAGCTGGTGAGGATCGACCGACAATTAGGCAGCTTCGATTGCTTGCGAATGCCTACAAGCGGCCGATCGCTGTCTTCTACCTACCGGAGCCACCAAAGGGCTTCCAAGCGATGCGAGACTATCGACGGCTCCCTGGAGAAGTCGCTGGAAAGGAATCCGCTCTAGTCCGCCTAGAAGTCCGCAAGGCCCGCTACCGTCGCCAGATTGCTCTTGATCTTTTGTCGGATCTCGGAGAAGGACCTGGCGCTTTCACACTGAAGGCATCCCTTTCCGAAGACCCGGAAGCGGTAGCGACGCGCGCAAGAGCCGCACTCAACATCTCGCGAGAAGATCAACGATCGTGGAAGGCGCCGTATGAGGCTTTTCACCGATGGCGAGCAGCTATTGAGAACCTAGGCATCCTCGTATTCCAAGTCATGGGGATTGAGGTGTCAGAGCTACGCGGATTCTCACTCTTTGAGGAACCACTGCCGATCCTTGTTGTCAACACCAAAGATCACCCTCACGGTATAGTGTTTACTCTTCTCCATGAGCTAGCACATTTGATGCTTCGCCGCGAGGGACTTTGCGACCTTGTTGAGGAAGCACATCGCCCTCCCGAAGAGCAAGAGGTCGAGGTCTTCTGCAATCATGTTGCAGGTGCGATCGCGATCCCAGCAAATACACTTCTTCGAATGGACCTTGTCAGGTCAAGACGAGTCGAGCGCTGGACCAGCGAAGAACTTCGCGGAGCTGCCACCGAACTTCGAGTAAGCCGTGTCGCACTCCTACGAAGGCTCTTGATCCTTGGAAAGACAACCAGATCTCACTATCAGGCGCGATGCGAAGAGATCGATGAAGAGCACCGAAGACGAGAGAAACCAAAGAAGAAGGGAGGATTTGCACCTCCGAACATTAAAGCAGTAAGCACGGCTGGCCCCTCATTTGTCCGCCTAGTACTTGAGGGCCTCTACCAGGAAAAGATCACTTCGAGCGCAGCTTCGGATTACCTAGAAGTCAAGCTTAAGTGGATTCCCAAGATTGAAGAGGCTGTCTTCGGAGAGTCAAAAGATATCCTTGCCGTCGCCTAAGTGAAATACTCAATAGACACGAGTGCGATTCTCGACGGGTGGGTGCGATACTATCCACCAGACGTATTCCCGTCTCTGTGGACGCGCCTCGAAGGCCTGATCAGTGAGGGCCGACTAGTTGCGACCGAAGAAGTCCTTACCGAGCTAGCAAAGAAGTCGGACGAGGTTCACGCATGGGCCAAGAACCAAGAAAAGCTGTTCGTCCCAATCGATGAACCCACGCAGCTCAGCGTTGCCAATATCCTCAGCCGTTTCCCACGCCTCGTTAACTCCCAACGCAATCGATCCATGGCGGACCCATGGGTTATCGCACTTGCTCAAGTGAATGGATACATAGTTGTTACGGGCGAAAACGAGAGCGGCAATCTCAATCGCCCCAAGATCCCTGATGTTTGCAAGCAGCTAGGCATTCGCCCATTAACCCTATTGAAGCTGTTTCGCCGAGAGAATTGGAAATTCTTCAAGTAGTCCCCTCACTGTCCACGAGCGACAGCCTCTCACCCAATCCTTCCAACGCCTACCGTGGCCCGGCCGACGCAGCATGGATGTACTTCATCGTCGTCTGCAAGCTCTGATGCCCCAACGCCTGCTGGATGAACTGCGCTGCATGCCCTTCATCAGCGAGCCACGTCGCCACGCTGTGCCGCAGGTCGTGAATCCGTAGATCCCGACATCCTGCGCGCCTGCGAATCCGTCGCCACGGCTTGAAGAGATCCACCCTCGGGGCATCCTCCTTCGAGGGTGACGCGAAGACGTACGGGCTCCCCACCATCTGCGGCAGCTCCCCCAGGATCTCAAGCGCAGCTCGCGAGAGCGGCACATGCCGAGGACGCCCCGCCTTCGTATCGACTAGCCGCAGTGTCCCTCGCCCAAAGTCGATGTCCTGCCAGCGGGCATTCAGCAGCTCGCGCTTCCTGAGCCCCGTCAAGAGGTAGAGATGCACCGCAGCCCGGACGAACGGGTCCTCCTCCTCGGCAACTGACGCCATGAGCTTTGGCAGCTCATCCGAGGTCACCGGTCGGTCGCGGCTCTTCTCCTGGAAGCGTGTGCCCCTCGGGATCTTCGCTGGATTCCCTGACCCTGCGGGCAGCAGCTCCCAGGAGATGGCGAGGTTGAACATCGTCGAGAGGAGTGCAAGCACCCGATTCGCCTCGTAGGGCTTCGTCTTCCCGATCTCGCTGTAGAGCCTACCTACGTCGTCCCGACTCACCTTCTCCAAGGGGAGTCTCCCCATGGCAGGAACGATGTACTGACGAATCCGCCTCTCGTCAGCCTGCCAGGTCTTTTTCCTCGGCTTGGCGTGTCGCTCCAGGTAATGCTCGGCGAAGTCCGCCACGGTCGAAGCCCGTGCGGCGTTCTGGCGCTTACGTAGCGGATCATCCCCGTCACGGGCAGCGATGAGGATCTTCTTGGCCTTGTCCCTGGCTTGCTGGAGTGTCAACACACCGTAGGTGCCGACGACCATGAGCCGTTGCCTGGCCTCTGTACGGTAGAAGACGACGAAAGTCTTGCGGCCGGACGGGTACAATCGAAGACCGAATCCAGGAAGCCCGTTGTCCCAGGGGACATCCCGGCTTGTGCCATTCCCTTCGTAGCTCGCCTGGTCGATCGCCCGCTTCGTGAGCTTCATCTCGGCCTCTCCAAGTCAGCAGTAAGTCAGCACGAGTCAGCAAAAAGTCAGCAGATTTCCTCGCATCGAAAGGTAGAGTGTAGCAGCTCGTGAAGCTGTATATCTACTATTTTCAGCACTTAGAGACAACAGGACGAAACAAGTCGAAGTCGGCATCCAAGACTGAAAATCACGGTGTCGGTGGTTCGATTCCGCCCCTGGGAACCATCGCAACTCGTTACCCATCAACAAGTTAGCGCCTTCCAACCGGGCCGGCTGGGGCGTTTAGGTACTGCATAGGAGCTGGCGTGACGGCTCTCGACTGTCCCTTGGCTGGGGACCGAGGGTGACCAACATCGTCGGTCCAACCCTGCCTCTGCGGACCGCCCTACCCGTCCTGCATCGAATCCCAGAAGTCGCCATCGAGCCTTTTGATCTCGATGGTCTGCTCGACCTGCATGCCGAGACCGTAGTCGTAAATGAACTCCGCGAGCTGCTGGCCGTCGACCAGGACGAGCTGCGTGCTGCCATGGAGGCTGTCAGCGTACTCACGGGCGCCTGGCGAGTAGGACGATGTCGTGATGAAGACGCCCTTGTTCGACTGAGCGACGGCGAGAGCGCCGACGAATTTCTGGATCTCCTCGCGGCCGACGGTGTTCTTGCGCGCGTAGCGCTTGGCCTGGATGTGGATGCGTCCGAGCCCGAGGATGTCCTCCCGAATCACGCCGTCGATCCCGCCGTCGTTGGTGTACTGCGTGACCTCGCCCGAGCCCTTGACCTGGCCGCCGTAGCCCATCTTCTGCAGTACCTTGACCACCAGGTCCTCGAACGCTCGGGGGGACTTGCTCAGGATGGTGTCGAGAATCTCTTCGAATACGGATTGTCGGATGTTCTCGTACGATTGGTAGAGGCGCTCTTGCGGCGTCAGCTCCGAGGCTTCGTCGTCGGTCGCCCCGTCATCCTCCGTGAGCGACTCGGCCTGCGCTGCTTTCTGCTCCTGACGGCGGGCTTCGATCCGCTCGCGAATGAACTCGTCGAGATTGTCGGGCGTCGCGAGCAACCTGCGGCCGGCGTCGTTGATCTGGTAGATGCCCCGCTTGGGTTTATCGACCAGGCCGGACATGTTGAGATAGCTCAAGGCCCACCCGATGCGGTCGTAGAAGATCGGCCCGCTGCCCGACGGATACCTGCGCGCGAGCTCTTCTTCGGTCAGCCCGAAGTGCTCAGCCAACGGCTGCTCGAAGTCGCGTGAGCGGCGGGCGGCGCCGTCGCTCATCAGCTCGAGGGCAGGGAGTCGGATGTCGTCGTGCTTGGGAATCATCGCCTCACCAATGGAATCATGGGTTGAAGTTGACGTGCTGGTCGTGGCAGCTCACCAGCCCACTTCGCGACCGCCGCGCTCGGCGAGCCACTTCTTGCGCTTCTCGAAGTCCGGCAGCACGCGCTCGACCCGCCGCCAGAACGCGGGCGTGTGGTGCTTCTCCGTGAGATGCACCAGCTCGTGGACGATGACGTAGTCGACGATCGCGGGCGGGAACAGCAGGGTCGCCCAGTGAAAGTTGACGCCGCCGTCTGCGCTACAGGAGCCCCAGCGGAAGCCGAGATCGCGGACGCGGATGGCCTCGACCTGGACATCGATTCTGCGTGCGAAGGGCGGTACGCGCTTCGTGAGCCAACGACGGCCGGCTTGCCGGTACCAGTCGACGAACAGCGCGCGGCCGCGATCGGCCTCGGTGCGCAGGAGCTTGAACCGCCCGTGCTCGAGCTTGAGCGGTGTATCTTGCTCAGCAACCAGGAGCAGACGGTAGCGGCGGCCGAGGTAGGGGAAGCCCTCTCCCGACACGAACGCTTTCTCCGGCGTGGGATGCTGAAGCGCTTCCTTCTCGGCCAGCTTGGTGTAGATCCAGAAGCGCTTCTCCCGCACAAAGTCTTCCATCGTCGCGGTGGAGCAATCGTCGGGCGCGGTGATCACCAGCTCACCACCGCGATCGACGGTGATCTGCACACTTCGGCGACGTGCGCTTCGCCGCAGCTCGAACGCCAGGTCGCCGACGATGAGGGAGCCGGTGGTCATCGGTCTTGCGCTCCTGGGTCCTTCGTCAGCCTGTGGTGGTTGGCCTTGGCGAGCTCCATCAGCCGATCGGCGACAGCATCGGCGCGCTCGAAGTCGACGATCTCGTTCTCGTCGAGAAAACGAAAGACCTGGCCACGCAGGTCTTCTTGACGCGATGTGCTTTTCCAAAAGTCGACGATACCGATGGCGGGACGAATGACCCGCTCGACGAGCTGGACGGCGAGGTCGGCGAGCCAGCCGACATCGCCGGCCATGACCGGCGCTTCCCTCTCGCGTTCCTGCTCGAGCACGTCGTAGAACGGTGCGTGACGCTCGGGATCGATGCCGATGTTGTCATCCTTCTCTCGCCCTTTCTTCACCGTCTCGACGAATTCGGCAAGGGCGATCACGAGCTGATCCCAATCGTTCTCGAATCGCTCCAGGATCGCTTCGAGGCGTTTGGCCAGACCCTCGTAGTGCACCGGGTCTTCGTCGAGCTTCTTGCGGATGTGGCTGCGGACCGCGTGCTCCATCTCGGACGCCTTGGCGCGATTCGAGGCCTGCTTGCCGACATGGTCGGCGAACGCGGCGTCGGTGATGGCGATCGGCGGAATTTTGGGGTCGATGCCGAGGGAGATCACGTGCTCGTCGATCAAGCGTTGCACCTTGCGGCCCACCGCCTTACCGAGCGGCGGCAGGCCCTGGCGGTAGCGATTGCGCGCGCGGGTGTAGATCTCGCCCAGCGCTGCCGCGTCGTTGACAAAGGGCAGGGCCTCCGGGCGCGGCAGCACCAGGTCGAGGGTGACGAGGAAATGCCGCAGCTTGACCGCGAACTCGGCCCGCAGACGCTCGTCGACGAGCAGCCCGATCGCGCCTTCCTTGTCCACGATCGGATCGATGCCGCGAACCTGGAAGATCGCGAGGACGCGGGCGTGCCGATCGCGCAGCTTGGGAATCTCGTCGGCCATGCTTTCGAGCGCGCCCTTGATGTCCTCCGCGGTGTAGGCCGACAAGGCTTCGGTCAGGTTCTGGCCGATGTTGGCGTAGTCGACCACGATGCCCGCGGTCTTGCCGTGTCCGGTGCGGTTGACGCGGGCGATGGCCTGGAGCAGCTCGGCCTCGCGGATCGGGCGATCGAGGTACATGACGCCCTCGATCGGCGCGTCGAAACCGGTCAAGAGCATCGATTTGACGATCAGGAAAGAAAGGGCGTCGGTCTTGTCGTTGGCCTTGCCGCTGACCCGCTCCGAAACGGCTTCGGATTCGGTATCCGGCATCGGCCGCTTGAAGCGCTCGATCCGGCTGTCGATCTTGCCGGCGTCGCTCCATTCCTTCCATTCCCCCGGGTCGTTGTTGCCCGGTGAGATGACGGCGGCGAATTCGAGCCGCTCGAGGGCAGCGAGCGAGCGCCAAGCACGTACGGCCGTGCGCACCGTGCGCGGCTTGGCATCGAGACGAACGTCGTCGAGCTGCCGCGTCGCCTCGTCGAGGGCGAGGGCTTCCTCGACCAAGGCATCGCGCGCGGCCACGAAGGCGGCCTGGTAGCGCACCGCTGCCTGGCGACTGTAGGCCACGAGCTGCGCCTTCAGTCCGCTCGGCAGGATGTTCTCGACGTAGTGGCCGAGCATGTCGCGGGCCTTGGCCTCGATGAGCTTCTTGGCCTCGAAGACGGCGCGCTTGGTGCCGTACTTGCGCTTGATCGATTCGCGCTCGTCGTCACTGTGGTCGGCGAAGAGATCCTCAAAAAGCTGGTCGAGATCGCGCCCGTCGGCCACCGCGCCCATGACGGTGCGCGCCTCGTAGAGAATCGGCACGGTGGTGCCGTCTTCCTCGGACTGCTTGATGGTGTAGCGGTCGATGAACTCGCCAAAGATCTCGTGGGTCCGCTTCTTCGCGCCCATGATGATCGGGGTGCCCGTGAAGCCGATCTTGGCGCAATTCGGCAGCGCCTGGACCAAGTACGCGTGCGCCTTGTTGGTGTGCGATCGGTGCGCCTCGTCGACCATGACCAGGATCGACTCGTCGTCGTTCACCACGCCGAGGTCACCCACTTCATCGTCTGGCGTGAGCGCTGCGAGGTCGCGGTCGCTGTGCTTTTGGATCATCACAAACACGAGGCCCGGACCCTTGCGCCGGAGCACCGGCGGGACGTGCCGCACCTTGCGCACGATCTCGACGGTCTCGCCGGTCAATGTCGCGGTCTCGGAAAGCTGCTTCTCGAGGTTCTTGCGGTCGGTGACGACGACCAGCTTGAACCGCCGTAGGGCCTCGATGCTCCTGAGCTTGCGCACCAGGAAGACCATGGTCAGGCTCTTGCCCGAGCCCTGGGTATGCCAAACGATGCCGCCGCGCCGGTCGTACTCGCCGTCCTCGCGGCGTGTCTTGCCGGTGAGCAGCCGCTCGATCGCCAGGTGCACGGCGCGAAACTGCTGGTAGCGGCTGACGATCTTGTATGTCTTGCCCTGGTCGACCTTGTAGAGCGTGAAGTGACGCACGATGTCGAGCAGGTGCGCCGGGCGGAGCATGCCGGCAATCAGCGTGTTCTGGCTCGACAAGGACGTCTTCGGCTTGCCCAGCTCCGAAGCCACCTCGGCGAGGGGTACCGGCTCGGTGTCCTTCCATTCCTTGTAGTGCCGGGTGTCGGCGCCGATGGTGCCGAAGCGCGCCTCGTCGTAGCTGCTGGCGACCAGGAACTGGTTGGTGTGAAACAGTCGTTCGTTGCCCTCGTTGTCCTCCACCTCTCCCGCGGCCTTGCGCGCGTTGTGGTAGCGGCGAAGCTGGTCGACCGCCGAGGCCATGGGCTCGGACGTTCCGGGGCTCTTGCATTCCACGACGACGAGAGGAATGCCGTTGACCAGGAGCGTGATGTCGGGCCGGATGGACTTCTTGGCCATGCCGCCCGGGCAGGCGACCTGGTACTGGCTGATGGCGGTGAAGGTATTTCGCTCGGGGTTCTCCCAATCGATCACATGCACGGTTCGCGCGCGGCCTCCATGCCAATCGTCGAGCCCCTTGACCTCTACCCCTTCGAGCAGAACCCGGGTCGCTTCCTGGTTGGCTTCGATCAGCTTCGCATGGCCGATGCGGTCGAGCGCGCTCACCACCTGGGTGATCCGTACGTCATCGAGCCAGGGCGTGCCGTCCCGCAGGTTGATCCGTGCGATGGCCTGGCACAGGTCGTCCTTCATCAGCACCTCGCGAAACGACGCACGCCCGGTCACCGATGGAAAGTCAAGGCTGCCCATGAGGATCTTCCAGCCCATGGACGCGAGCTGGTCGAGGAAGGGCTGCTCGACCTCGGTGAATTCAGGGCCGGTGGTCATGCGGGGGTCTCGTCGAGAAGGGGCGTGACGCGGACGCGGCCGGTGAGGAGATCTTCCATCAGGCCATGCTTGAGTGACCTGAGTTTCCCAAGCTCGCGAAGTTCTAGACTAGTACGGTCATCGAGTGTGCTCAGCCTACGCGCGATCTGTTGCTGCTCAGTGATATTTGGTACCGCTATCTGTAGCTCTTGAAGCAGAGGCCAGTGACCTTGGTAGCTCACCTGAGGGATTCTTCCAGCGATGGTGTAGAAGAGAAAACGGGCGGAACCTTCACCTGCTGGCCGCAGAAAAAAAACGTTCTGGATCGCCGAACAATCGAAGGTGACCCAACGTACTTCGCAGGTATGATTCGCGAACGTGATGACCGGATTGGTCTCAGACGCCCGAACTCCGGCCGGTCCTTGAAAGCTTCCGATGAACCCGAAAGCGGACTGGTCCAGCACCGGCACCGGGCCGCTTAGAGCACAACTCTCGGCATCCTGGCGCGGCCCTGGCCGGACTGTAGTGAACAAGGCCGGGATTCTGCGGACTTTCCACGCCTTCGGAATCCGACCGAGCGGAGAATCCTTGAACTGCTCGGGGTGGCGATCGGGATCGCGCAGCTCGCCGTTGTCGTCGATGCCGCGGGTGAGGAGGTCGTGGAGCAGGCCCTGCTTCACCTGCTCGAGCTTGGCGATGATCGCCTCGGTCTTCTGGATCGCGTCGTCGATGGTGTCGAGGATCTCCGCGATCATTCGTTGTTCGGGGAGGGGTGGGACAGGTATTTCGAAACGTTTTATCTTCGCCAGCGTGAGCCGGCGAATGGCGTTGCCAGACATAAGATCCTGAAGGCGTTGCTGCCCCTCGCTAGATAGCAGATACTGAAGTAGGAATCCTGGCGCGGCAATGTCCAGAGACGGACGGATAAAGGCAATGCTAGAGAGCAGGCTAAGCTCCTCAGCGAGCGGATTCAGGGCGGCATTCCCCGTATTCGCGCCGTCCTTCGTTAGCAAGATATCGCCTTCTCGAACGTCGCATCGTTGGTAGATTGAACGGTGCTCCGACTCAGAGATCCAACCGCAGTTTGAAAGGTCCATGTATCCGAAACGGATGTTTCTCGATGTGACGTAGCGACGAGGTCCAGAGCCACTCTTCGGCGAGAAGTGCGTCCCGTCTTGAATCTTTTGGGAGACCTCGCTTAGGGGCCTTGAAGGCCACGATCTCTCAAACATACCCAAGCCCCTTCAAGAACTCCGAGAGCTTACTGGCCGAAGCGTCCCGTTCCGCTTCGATACTCGTCAATGTGACCCGATACTTGTCCCACCACCCTTCGGACGCCGCCACGATCCTCTGCCGGTGCTCGGCGACATGGCGATCGAGGATGGCGTCGAGGTCGGCGCGCAGGATACGGAGGACCAGCGCTGCGGCACCTTCCTCGTCCAGCGCGGCCCTGGCATCCACGAGCCGGTGCGCAAACGCACTCACCTCCGTCTTGAGGGCTTTCCTAACGCCGGTAAGATCCTTCTTGAGCGCCTTGACCTCGGCGTCCGAGAGCCGCGACTCATCGCTGTCTTCCTCCTCGTCCTCATCGGAATCCGCTGCCGCGGCACCCTTGATCGTCGAATCGAGCTCGGCCTTCTTGGCCTCCAGCGCCGCGACGTTGTCGAGGTAGTCGGGCAGCAGTCGCCGGACCAGGCGGTGGTCCAGAACGTTTTCCTTCTTGGCGCGGTCCTGGATCACCTTGTCGTCGGACTCGCGGTCTTCGAGGATGGAGAGAATGCTCGCGACCCAGGCGTCGACCAGGCCGAGGATGCCTTGGGCGGTGAGGGTCTTGAGGTCGTTCTGGGCATCGTGCCACCAGGCCGCGACGATGCCGGCGACCTGAAAGCGGTCGAGCAGGCCGACCGGGCGAAGCGCGTCCTCGAAGCTTTCGAGCAACCGCTCACGAAGCTGCATCAGCGCCCGTTTTTGGGGAAGCGCGCGGATGCCTTTGATCTGCGCCCGCCACCAGGCGTCGACGGCGTCGGTGAGGGCTCGCTCTTTCGCCTGGAGACCTTCGTCCGACTCGATTCGCGTCTTGAGCTCGGCCTTGGCGTCGAGGTCTGGCGCGAAGTCGAGGTAGCGCGCGTCCTTCTCGATCAGCAGGCCATCCGGATCGAAGCCATGGGCGTCGAAGAGATCACGCTTCGCCGCGACCTCGGCCGAGGGCACGCCGCCGTAGAGATGCGCGCGCACGTCGTGGGGCTCGGGCGGCGGCGCATTGTCGGCATAGCGGCGGATGTTGAGGTTGTCGTCGTTCTCGCGCAGCTTCTTTCGGCTGACCACCCGCGCGAAGCCCTCGACATCGGCAAAGCTGTGCCAGGTGCTGACGATCTTCTCGATGTGCTCGGGATCGAGGTGGTTCTGCGCCCGCCCCTCGCGATACTCCCGGTCGGCGTTGATGAAGAGCACCTTGCCTTTGCGCTCCGGAGGCTTGGCCTCGGGCGCGCGCAGGACCAACAGGCAGGCGGGAATGCCGGTGCCGTAAAACAGATTGGCGCCGAGACCGATGACGGCATCGAGCAGGTCTTGGTCGAGCAAGCCGGTGCGGATACGCTTTTCGTCGCCACCACGGAAGAGCACGCCGTGCGGCATCACCGTGACGCACATTCCCTTCGGCCGCATCACCGACACCATGTGCTGCACGAACATCAGATCGGCCTTCTTGCCGCCCTCGGGGCAGAAGCCGAAGCGGAAGCGCTCGGGGAAGGGGATGCCGTCGCGCGTGTAGTTCTGGCTGAACGGCGGGTTGGTGAGCACACGGTCGAAGCGCATCAGCTCGCCGCCCTCGGTGTGCAGGGGCTCGGCCAGGGTGTCGCCGTTCCGGAGGTCGGCGTCGGGAATGCCGTGGAGCAGCATGTTCATCTTGCTGATCGACCACACGCCGCCATTCGATTCCTGGCCGTAGAGGCCGAGGTTGCGCGAGTTCATCCGGTGCTCGTCGAGGTACTCTTTCGCCAACACCAGCATGCCACCCGAGCCCGAGCACGGGTCATAGATCCGCATCTTCTCTTTCGGTTGGGCAATGCGCACCATCATGCGCACCACCGACCGCGGCGTGTAGAACTCGCCGCCCTTCTTGCCGGCGGAATCGGCGAACTCGCGGATCAGGTACTCATAGGCCGCGCCGAGCAGATCCGGGTACTCGAAGTCGCCGTTGCGCAGGCGCACCTTCGAGAAGTGCTTGATCAGGTCGCGCAACCGCTTGTCCGGGATCTTCGACTGCCCGACCTTGCGGTTGAAGTCGATATGCGCGAGCACGCCTTCGAGGCTGGTGTTCGACTCCTCGAGCGCTCCGAGCGCCTTGTTCAGCCCGTCGCCGACGTTGTGGTGCACCTCGTCGCGCAGGTGCTGCCAACGGGCGCCTTCGGGTACGAAAAACGCGCCGGCGTCCGCGTAGTAGCTGGCATTCCGCGCCCGCTTCTCGGCGTCGGCCGGTGAGCGTCCGAGCGCGATCTGACCGCGCACGACCTCCTCGAAGCGCTCGTCGAAAACATCCGAGCAGCGCTTCAAGAAGAGCACGCCGAAGATGTACTCCTTGAATTCCGAAGCGTCCATCTTGCCGCGCAGGATGTCCGCGGCCGCGAAGAGGTGGCGTTCGAGCTGAGGCAGGGTCAAGGGCATCGCCGGATACTAACCTGGCCCCATGGCATTCGTGCAAGACGCAGCGGGACCTCATGGTTCTTGCCCGATTTCTCGCCGCAGCGCAGCATCTAGCGTTGACTTCCCGCCGCAGCCCGGCATAGGAGTCCACCACCGGGTCAGCACCGACCCGGCAACCAACAAAGGGGGGCACTCCCATGGCAAGTGGATTCGAGTTCTTCGAAGGCAGCGCGACCGAGGGCACCCTCAGCACGCGCGTGACGGTACGCAAGGGCGGGCAGTTCGTCCTGACCCAGGCGGCGGTCAATCTACTGGGCGAGGGAACGACGCACGTCCAGGTCGGCTTCAACCCGGAGACGCGGGCGATCGGCATCCGCGCCGCTGAGGACGAGACGAAGGGACGGTATCGGCTGCGGCAGCAGAAGAATAGCGCCCGGCTGCTGGTCGACGGCAAGCGGCTGTTCGCGCTCCACGGCATCGAGGTGGAGAAGGCCCACACCGTCGATGCCGAGGACTTCGGCGACGGCATCATCGGCTTCCATCTCGCCGACGCGGCCAAGGTCAAATCGAACGGCGCCAAGGCCACGAAGCCCGCCGCGCGCTCGAAGTCGTCCCGCTCCGCATCCTGATTCGCACCGCATTGCACATCTACAAACGGCCCGACGGGCGCGCTGACACGCGCTCGCCGGGCCTGATCCAACAAGGGAGAGACCCCCATGTCGGACTATCCGAAGCATAGCCCCACGGCGCACGGCTGTCGCTGGCCGCCTTCTGGCACCACCGTCTACCTCGAACCGTCGCCCCTCCTCATCGTGCTGGCTGCTGAGCAGGCCGAGGCGCAGTGCCGAGCCCTGGCTGCCAGCGATCGTACGATCGACCGCTCGGCCTTACCCTCTGCCTGGTCGCGGTCACGCGGGCTTTCGCCGTTGCACGGCCGAAGGACGCCCAAGACGCCACGATGGCCCTCGCCGAGCTGGGGGCCTTCGCTCGAATCTTCGAGCGCATCGCGTCGACGTGGGGACCGGCACGAACCTTCAGCGGCCCGAATGGCGGGCACGCGTCGTGACGCGCCGTCGGCCCGGTTCCGAAGTCCGCGACGCACCGACAGCCGAACGACCTCGCGAGCGCCTCATCCGCTACGGCCCGCGCGCGCTGACCGACGCCGAGCTGCTGGCGATCATCCTGCGTAGCGGCGGTCGGGGCCAGACGGCACTCGACGTGGCACGCCAGGTGCTCGATGATTTCGACGGCTTGGCCGGTCTGGCAATCTCGTCGTCGCAGGTCCAGGAGCAGGCAGGCATCGGAACCTCGCGGGCTGCCACGCTGCTCGCAGCGATCGAGCTCGGCTGTCGCCTGGCGCGGGCCGAGATGCCGCCCCGCCGGCTGCTCGATCGTCCGCAATCGGTCGCCCGCTACCTGCGTTTGCGGTACGCCCTGGGCGTGCCCGCCACGGGTGCCAGACACATTTGGCGCCACGGGTGCCAGACACGGGTGCCAGACACATTTGGCGCCACGGGTGCCAGACACATTTGGCGCCACGGGTGCCCGCCACGGGTGCCAGACACATTTGGCGCACGGGTGCCAGACACATTTGGCGCACGGGTGCCCGCCACGGGTGCCAGACACATTTGGCGCCGCGGGTGACGTCGCGGGTGCCCGCCACGGGTGCCAGACACATTTGGCGCGCGCCTTTGGCGCGCGTAACCGGCTCCAAAGCAGCGCGCTTGAGGCCACGGCGGCGCGGCGGGCTGTAAC
>Ga0114931_10006655_pt1 | contig 14186 bp, 10 predicted proteins | sample 2SBtaG_FD_89579 | JGI IMG/M metagenome (GOLD analysis project Ga0114931, IMG submission 89579) | Deep subsurface microbial communities from Kolumbo volcano to uncover new lineages of life (NeLLi) - 2SBTROV14_V59a metaG | ecosystem: Environmental > Aquatic > Marine > Volcanic | place: Kolumbo...
CAGGTCTTTCTTGGTGATAAGCCCGCCGTTAATTCGCATATTCTTATCGACCAGGTCGGCGGTCCGACCCCGGTAGAATCCATCGCGTCCGCTGCGAGCAATTCGTTTCAAAGTCGCCGCCAGGTCCGTTTGAATGAACCGATCACCCGGTTCATAGAAGGTTGAGTCGGTTTTCAGGAACACCCTCGCGGACGCCGGGTATTTCTTGAAATCGTCAGCATATCTCTTAAAGTGTTGGCTCATATAATAGGGGATGGCAAACCCTTTTTCCGCCAGGGTAATGGCCGGTTTTATCAGTTCGGAAAGAGGCATGGTGCCGAACTTCTCCAGTGCCAGGGTCAGTCCCGCCACCGTGCCGGGCACGCCAACGGCCAGATAGCCAGCATGGTTGAGATTCTTAATAAATTGCCCGTTTTCATCCAGATACATCTTTTGGCTGGCTGCGCCGGGCGCCTTTTCCCGGTAGTCGATGGCTGCCCTGCGGCCGTCGGCGAGTTGAATCATCATGAAACCGCCGCCGCCGATGTTGCCCGCCGCAGGATTTACACCCGCAAGTGCAAATGCCGTTGCCACGGCAGCATCAATCGCATTGCCACCTTGCTTCAAAATATCGCGACCGACTGCGGAGGCAATTCTGTCCGCGGAAACCACAATTCCGTGCCTGGCATAAACTGGTCTCTTCTGGGCAGTAACCGCTCCCGAAACAACCAATTGCAGAATAAACAAGAGATAAAATGAGAGTCGTCTGGTGCTCATACGATATCCTCTTATAAAGAAAGTCGGCTGATTTTGAACCAAGGCAATATAGAAATTTGGGATCTGTATTGAAAGAAATTTTTGTTGAAATATCTGTGCGGCACACCCCTGCCAGCGGTTTCCAATAGGTTCTCGCGAAGGCTTCCGCCGTGGTGCTTACTGAATATTTTTCTTGCTTCTTTACAAGCAATTGTTAATTTCCAACATTCCGTGGAAACAATAAAGCACGACAGCGAGGCGTTTTGGAATGCTCATCTGCACAGTTGATGTGACCTAGAGGGAATACGATACGTCAAAGATTTTCAGGCTAGTGGTCGCCTGAAGAGTTCTCCTTGTTGTTCTGTTTTGCTCTAATTGCAGGACGACAAACAAAAAAATCGTTTCCTCCCTCCATTCGTACAATTTCCGTTATTTTTATCATGACATTTCGAGGATCCTGTTTTCGATAAGGAACATGGATCCCTTTAACTAAGGACGCTTTTCGCATGAATAAATCTATGCGCCCGGGACGCGCTTCCTTGCCAGAAGCGCGAGCGCCGGGAAAATCAAACCGTTGGTTTTTCCTCTGGCGGGATGTTCGCGAATCGATAGCGGGCAGTCAGCAGGATTTCACCACGGGTCACATTGGGCGCGCTATTTTGCTGTTGGCCATCCCGATGGTGCTTGAGCTGGTGTTGGAGTCGGTTTTTGCGGTCGTCGACATTTTCTTTGTCTCAAAACTCGGGGCTGATGCCGTCGCGACCGTTGGAACGACTGAATCGATGGTCACGATCGTCTATGCGGTTGCCATCGGATTGAGCATGTCGGTGACGGCGATTGTTGCTCGCAGAACTGGCGAAAAAGATCCCGCCGGGGCCGCCGTGGCGGCAGCACAAGCGATTTGGGTCGCCCTCATCGTTTCTCTACCCATCATGCTGCTGGGGTTCCTCGCCGCGCCCAAATTGTTAGCCTGGATGGGCATGTCTCGGGCTATCGTCGACTCTCACTCCTCCTACACATCCATCATGTTGGCCAGCAACGTCGTGATCATGTTGCTATTTGTGATCAACGCAATTTTTCGTGGCGCTGGTGATGCAGCAATCGCGATGCGCGTTTTGTGGCTGGCGAATTCGATCAATATCATTCTCGATCCTTGCCTTATTCTGGGTTTGGGGCCTTTCCCTGAACTGGGCGTCAAGGGTGCCGCTATCGCAACCGCGATCGGTCGGGGCTCTGGTGTTTTGTTTCAACTGTTTCAGCTATCGAAGCCAGGAGGGCGAATTAGCATTACCAGCGAGCAATGGCGCCTCAAGCTTAAGGTGATGACGCAATTGCTGCGATTATCTTTAGGGGGTATCGGACAGTTCATTATCGCGACATCGAGTTGGATTGGTCTGGTTCGAATCATGAACACTTTTGGCAGCGAATCGGTCGCTGGCTACACGATTGCCATCCGTATCGTCATGTTTTCAATCCTGCCATCATGGGGAATGAGTAATGCAGCGGCCACGCTGGTAGGTCAGAACTTGGGTGCAAAAGAGCCGGGCCGCGCCGAAAAATCAGTCTGGACCACCGGTTGGGTCAATACGATTTTTCTGTGTGCAATTGGAATATGGTTTCATAATTTTGCGGAGGAACTGGTACGTATTTTTACGGCCGACCCGGCAGTGGTGCGGGTTGGCGCACAATGTTTGAAATATGTCAGTTACGGCTATCCGGCTTATGCCTACGGTCTGGTAATGACTCAGGCGTTCAATGGCGCCGGAGATACCACGACACCAACCCTGATGAATTTCGTGTGTTTCTGGTTGATCGAGCTGCCATTTGCATTTTTTCTTGCTTATGAGGTTGGCCTGAATGAAAGTGGGGTTTTCATATCGATCATTATCGCGGAATCACTCCTCGGGGTTGCGGGCATCCTTCTGTTCAAATTAGGGCGCTGGAAAATGCGAATGGTTTAGCCGGATTAATGCCTGGCGCCGCAAAACCGCAATGTTTAACCGCAGCCGCGAATGAACGCCAATGCACTCGAATGAAAGGATGGAAAAGCAATTAACGTCCATTAGCGTGGCTTAGCGGTTTGTTAAAGAACATCGTTTCAAAACGTGGCATTTTCTTGAAATAAACAAAGGAGTAAGGTGATGAGCAAGATTCGAATCTGGCATAATCCACGTTGCTCTAAAAGCAGGCAGGGACTGGAGTATTTGACCGAACGCGGATGCGAGGTCGACATTTTCGAATATTCGACCGACGAGATTGATGCCGCGGAGCTGGCGCACATCATCGAGATGAGCGATCAGCCTTTGGTGGATTTTATCCGGACGGGTGAACCGGAGTACCGGGAACTGGGGGTAGATGAAAAAACCATCACGGTCAGGGAGTTTGCCGAGATTGCCGCCAGACATCCGAAACTCCTGCAACGGCCGATCGTGATCAAGGATGGTAAAGCGATTATCGCGCGGCCTACGGATAGGATCGATGGCATTCTATAGCAAGTTTGGCAATGGAATGAAATGAATAAACACCGAGATGGTTTTCATGAAATCTGGCGACAGACACGCCTGACTCTTAAAGTTGGTGCCCCGATTGTGGCCGCGCAACTGGTCCAGATGGCAATGGGCGTCGTGGATACGATTATGGCCGGCCGTCTGAGTGCACGGGACCTCGCCGCCGTTGGCGTCGGGGGCAGCTTGTATGCTCCGCTCTTATTGTTTGTAATGGGTCTTCTAATGGGCGTCAATCCGGTTGTGGCTCAGTTGCACGGTGCCGGTGAGCGCGAACGAATCGGTAGAAAAGTCTGGCAGGTCCTGTGGCTTGGCCTCGGCGCGGCGATCCCGGTATTTTTCATGTACCGGAACATGTCCATCGTCTTCGTTTCCGTCGGCATTTCCGACGACCTGATTCCGGTGGCACAGGGATATCTGAATGCTCTGGCCTGTGGTCTCCCGGCCGCTTTCGGATATTTTGCGCTGCGTTTTTTCCACGAAGGTTTGACCATCAGCAAACCCAGCATGTATTTTGCCGTGGTCGGGCTTTTTGTAAATATTCTTGCGAATTGGGTCTTCATGTACGGTCACTGGGGTTTCCCCGCCCTGGGGGCCGTGGGCACGGGGTGGGCAACGGCCCTGGTGCAATGGGTGATGTTTGGCGGCATGCTGGTTTTTACTTTTAGAAGAAAAAATGAGCGCAGATTTCACATCTATCAAGGCTTTGACCGCCCCAGATGGCAATTTCAACGGCACATTTTACACGTTGGGTTGGCGAACGGTCTTAGCATTTGCATCGAGGTGTCGATGTTTGCGACGGTTGCTTTGATCATGGGTTCAATAGGCACCAAGACGGTGGCGGCGCATCAGGTGACAATCAACTTCGCCGCCTTTACTTTCATGATTCCGCTAGGACTTTCCTTTGCCACCACGGCACGCGTTGGATTTGCCATCGGGCGAAACGACTTGGCGCAGGCCCGCATGATTGGTTTTATTGGGGCAGCCCTTTCCTTTGCGGTCATGACTTGCACGGCGGCTATGATGATCTCACAGCCCGAGATGATTGCACGGTTTTACACCGAGGACCGTGACGTTCTCAACATTGCCGCCGGACTGATCGTTTTGGCGGGTGCCTTTCAGATTTCGGATGGCCTGCAGGTGGCCGGTTTTGGCGCCCTGCGCGGCCTGAAGGACACAAAGGTGCCAGTCATCGTTAACGTGATTTCATACTGGCTGATCGGGTTGCCTTGCGGCTATCTGCTTGGCATGCACTTTGGTTTGGGTGCGAGAGGATTGTGGCTTGGATTAACGGCCGGGCTTTCGGTGGCCGCCATTTTGCACAACTACCGCTTTCATAAGTTGACTCACGCATTCGGAAACAAAAGATTTTCGACCCGGCGGAACACAGAGCGGGCCACTGAAAAGACGGCCTGACCCGATCATGGGTCAACTGAGTGCCACGACGTTTTTTGTCGTGGTGTATCGAAGGGTTCGACCTGTTGGGGTGGCGGAATTCAGTGGGCACGTGTGCCGTCACCCTTCGATACGGTCGCAGGAAACGCGCCCTACTCAGGATGACTCGCATTGGTGACGACCTTCAGTAAATCCTCACTACTTCGCTATCATATTGCAGCAACCCGTGTCCTTCCGCACCTCCAACTCCAGTCCTACTCTAATTCCAGTGAAATATATTTCATTTCGCGGAAACGCTCGATTTGGGCCACCACGGGAGCATAGGAATCGAGGGTTGCCAAAATGTTTCTTAGATCCTGAACGGAAGTCACGGCTTCATTGTTGACCGCATGAATAACATCCCCGGGGCGGAAACCATCTCCTTCATAGGCGAGATTGGCTTGATTGGCGACAACCACACCCGACTTGATTCGTAGCGGTGGCAGCATGTGCAGCACGGTCTCGTTCAGGTCGAGGCCAAGCAAGCCGAGTTTTGGAAGTAGATTGCGCTCGGGGGTGACGAGTTCGCTGAAGCGGTCCGGGTCATCTGGCCTTTCGCGAATCGGTACCCTTAAGGTTTTATTAACCACGCCGCGCTGGATCTCGACGAGTACAGCATCCCCAATGCCACGGCGATAGAGATTCACTTCGAATTGTCTGCCATTTTCAACGGCGCGGTTGTCCAGTGTCAGGATAATGTCTCCGGTCCGCAGTCCTGCTTTGTCCGCCGGACCGTGCGGAATGACGTTGGCGACAATAATGTGTCCAACGTTGGGCAGATCCAGAGCAGAAGCCATCAGGGGAGTGATAGTTTGTACCTCGGCGCCGATCTCGCCCCGGTGGACGTGGCCGGTGGCTTTAATATTTTCATAAACGTTTTTGACGATGTTGCTCGGAGCCGCGAAGCCAACGCCCTCGCTACCTCCTGATTGCGAAAAAATAAGCGTGTTTATGCCAACGATTTTGCCGGTTGTACTGACCAACGGGCCTCCGCTGTTGCCCGGATTGATGGGAGCGTCCGTCTGGATGTAAATCATCGGGTCTTCAGGTCGGAGTTGACGTGCAACCGAGCTGACGACTCCCATCGTCACGCTATTTTCCAGGCCCAACGGACTGCCAAAAGCCAGAACAATTTGTCCTTTTCTGATATCATCCGAATCGCCGAGGGACATGAAGGGAAGGTTCGTTTCCATGACGCGCAACACGGCCAGGTCGGTTTCGAGGTCCACCCCTACAATTTGTGCGCCCACAACACGACCGCGTGGCTTCAGAATAGAGCGATGCTCCCCATTTTTTTCCGGCGCCGGCGTCAGAACGACCTGTGTTCTCCGTGACCCTCGTATGACATGGGCATTCGTGACAATATAGCCATTCGGATCCAGGATTACTCCGGAGCCCGTGCTGCGCTGTTTGCTCAACAGGCTGGTTTGGCCGTTTCCGCCAGACGCATAACCAGAGGCAATTATCTGAACGATGGCCGGACTCACTTCTTGCGCGATGTTCTCAAGCTCTCCGCTTAACTGGGCAAGGCTTGTTTCATGAGAAAGCTGACTCGGCTGCGCGGAAAGGAAATGCGGAAGAGAAATCAGCAAGACCGTTTGGAGGATGGCAACGGCTAGTTTTTTTAATAGCATTTTTCTCTCCTTACGTTTTAATTCCTCACGACTCTGAAATTTTCACCGTTAAGTTTCTCCTGGTCATCTCGTCCAGGTATTTCTTGCCGTCGACGACTTCCTCAATTCTGACCGTGCCGGTGGGCAGCTCTCCTTTTGAGATCATGATGCCAACCATCGCGGCACCGAACCCCGTGGTCCTTTGCATGGCGCTGAAGCCGGTCGTTTCATCATAATAATCGATTAGATCCATTGTGATTTTGCCATCTTCTTCGGTGATGATGACACGCAGAAGCACAACATCCCTCGGATCTTCGGATTTCAGCAACGGCGTGACCACCGCGTGGAAAACATCCCTTGGAACAACGGATTGCTCCTTTACGCTGACCGGTTTCAGATCGAGTAGTCCCAGATCATGAATGGTCTTCATCTTCTCATAGTGCCCGGGATAGCGAATGGTTTTTTCATCATATTCCTGCAATTGACCCGCAAAGGTCCAGGGACAGGTGGAGGTGCCGCCGGCGGTCATGAAGGCTTCACAGCGTCCGATGGGTGCCGGAAAATCCATTTCTTCCAATTCAGTAAACGTATCGACTTCCGTGACCTCGCCACCTCGCAAGACCTGAGCTTTTCCGAAGTACTCGTTGGTCAGGCCTTCTATATTAAAGAAGAGGGAATACCCAAGTGGTGGCCTGGGGTTTTGCGGTAACCCGCCAACTCGAATGTAGGCCCCTTGCGGTTTGTTGATGTTTCGAATGCCGTACGCGGCAAGAATGTTGGCCATGCCTGGGGCAAGGCCGCAGTCCGGCGCGATGGTCAGCCCGGCACGTTTAGCCGCATCGTTGAGGCCGTGCTGTTTCCAAACAATGCCGGTATTGCCGCCCAAATCGCAAAAGTGACACTGCGATTCGATTGCCAAACCGGACAGGTCAAAATTGAAATAATATGGCACGGCGCTCAGGCAGACGTCAGATTGCCGCATGAGCTTCCGCAGGTTATTTAAGTTAGTAACGTCAGCGTTTTCCGGTTTTACCGTTGAGGTGTTCAACAGAGTATTGAGGCGGTGCGCACCCGTTTCCGCGGCCCGCAGATTCGCGTCCGCTATCGTGACCGTTTCCGCATCTCCAAAACGTGCAAAATCATATCCGGCTGCCAGCCCCTGCTTGCCGGCGCCAAGAACAAGGTACCGTGTTGCCATAAGGTAACTCCCTCCGTGTGTGTATTGAGTAAGATTTCCAAGGACGGATGAATATAGATTTTTCAAACATGATTTCAAACTTTTTGATGAACCGACCACCGACGAGAGGCGGTTTTTCAGAAACAGGGAGTGGCGGAACAATTTGCAACTGGCGTATTTTATATTAACTTTTAAAAAATACCTCTCTAAAGGGAAAGTCGCCCTATGCCAGGATTTCCGTATTTCTCCAGCCGGCAAGATGTGATCCCGGGGTCTGTTTTCGAAAAATTTCAAGCGAAAATGGCCTCACATGGTCAAAATTTAATGAAACTCCACATTGGCGACACCTACCTGCCGACTCGCTATCCTCTACCGATTGCGTCGTCCCTACTAGAAGAACACCCAGATTACAATCGTTATTGCAACACTTTTGGGCTAGGGTCATTGCGTGAGGTCCTGGTGGATAAGCTCCTGTGTGACAACAGCCTGCAAGTCTCACGGGATCAAATTTTGCTGACGGCGGGTGCCACAAACGCGCTCAGTATCAGCATGATGACCCTCTTGAACGACGGGGACGAAGTGCTGGTACTTTCACCGGCGTGGCCCTTCTTTTTTGGCATGGTGAAAGTGGCCGGAGGCCGCGTTGTGGATGTTCCCTTTTATATGAAATTATATGAAGAGCCGGGCCTTGATATCGCGGATTACCTCGGCGAATTCATTACGGATAAAAGTGTTGCTTTGTACCTCAATACACCCAACAATCCCAGCGGCAAGGTTCTTTCGCACGGCCAGATCGAACAGGTTGCGGAGGTGACCAGGAAACATGACCTGTGGGTGATTTCCGATGAAGCGTATGACGGACTCACTTTCGACGACCGCCCCCACATCTCAATCGCCTCCTTGCCGGACATGTTCGAACGCACTATCTCAATTTTTACCTTTTCGAAAAGCCTGATGTTCGCGGGTTTGCGGTTGGGTTATCTAACCGCCGCGGAGACGGTGGTCAAGTGTCTCAATAAGATGATGGTACACCAGATTTACAGCCCATCGACGCTGGCGCAGCACATGATGGTGCAGCCAGTCGCAACCAGGGCCGAGTGGCTGCCGGCCGTCCGGCAACATTACCAGCAGTTGCGCGATGTCATGGCGCAACGGTTGCGGCTAGACGCGCCACTTCCGGAAGCGGGATATTTTTTCTTCTTTCCGGTTGCGGAACATCTGCACGGCCGCGACTATTGGGAGGTTGTCGAGGCCTGCCTCGACGAGGGTGTCGCTGTTGCACCCGGGGACAGCTTCGGGGCGTCTTACGGCACCTATATTCGACTCTGTTTTACGGGAGAACCCAGGGAGAGGTTGGAAAAAGGAATAGACCGGTTTAACATGGTGCTCTTCGGAAGGCATAAATAACTGTGGCGCGTGCGTGAACCAAATTCGAACTGAACCCACTCAGCGAGAGGACCACGAAATATGCTTAAGGTAGGCTATTACCAATTCAGGCCCGTTTTCGGACAAGTTGATAAAAATGTGAAAAAGGTCGTGAAAGCGTTAAGTGCCACAACCGCCGATCTGGTGGTATTGCCTGAACTCGCTTTCACGGGCTATTATTTTCGGAATCGGGAAGAGGCCATTTCTCTTGCCGAAGATCCCGATCGCTCCGAAACGGTCGCAAGTCTGGTCAGTTTATGCAAGGAAAAGGATTTTTACCTGGTCGCCGGGTTCGCCGAAAGGAAAAAGGATCGGGTCTTCAACAGTGCCCTCTTGCTGGGCCCGGAGGGGTTGATTCACACTTACCGCAAGCTCCATCTTTTTTTCGAAGAGAAGAAATGCTTTGACCCTGGCGACACCCCTTTAACCTTGCGGACGATTCGGGGCGCGAAGCTTGGCATGATGATCTGTTTCGATTGGATTTTTCCCGAAGTCACGAGAAGCCTGGCCGTGCAAGGCGCCGATATCATCTGTCATCCCGCCAATCTGGTGCTCAATTACTGCCAGCAAACCATGCTCGCCCGTTGTCTGGAGAATAGCGTGTTCGCCATCACGGCCAATCGCTTTGGCGCAGACCGCCGGCCACACGGGGAGCTAAAGTTTACCGGAAGGAGTCAAATCGTCGCGCCCAGGGGGCAGCTCCTGCACCGGGCACCCTCACAACGCAACGAACTCTTTGTGGCTGCGGTTGACCTGGCCCTGGCGCGGGACAAGAATATTACCTCGCTAAACGACATGATGCGGGACCGGCGCCCGGAGTTTTATTCAGCTCTCTCCTAATGCTGCGATTCAAAACCGGCGACAGACCGCCGTTGGGAATTAGTGCGGATTTACAATCCCGGCCCCAGGGATAGATGCATTCAGGTGCTTTTTCGACAGAAGGCACCGGTGGCGTCACCTTAGTTTCTGAAAAATTGTTTCCTGCCGCGCCCGCACAAAAAGTGGTATCGGACCCGAACCTACCCAACCTTCTCCCTTTTGCGCGCCGAGGCCCGCTTGCCGGCATCGAGCTCCATTTTGCGAATCCGAATGCTGGCGGGGGTTACTTCCACCAATTCATCTTCGGCAATGAATTCGATCGACTGGTCGAGGGATTGGATGCGCGGTGGTCGAAGCGTCACGGTTGCGTCGGAGGTCGAGCTGCGCATGTTGGTGAGTTTCTTCTCACGCGTGATATTGACGACCAGGTCCTCACCGCGGTTGCGTTCGCCGATCACCATGCCGTCGTAAACTTCGGTGCCAACCGGTACAAATAACTCGCCCCGATCGACCATGCCAAAAACCGCGTAGCCGGTCACCTTGCCGACCCGATCGGCCACGATCGCCCCGCTGGTTCGCTGGGGAATCGGACCGAACCAATCGGCGTGGCCATCGAAAAGGGTATTCATGATGCCAGCGCCTTTGGTGTCGGTGAGGAACTGACTGCGAAAACCGATCAGGCCGCGCGAGGGGATGCGAAATTCCATCATGACCCGGCCGTGGCCGTGATTCTGCATGTTGGTCATCCGGCCTTTGCGGATCGAGAGCTTTTCGGTGACGACGCCGACGTGCTCTTCCGGGATATCCAGGAAAACACGTTCCATCGGCTCTTGTACCTTGCCATCTACTTCGCGGGTAATTACACGCGGCTTGGAGACCATGAACTCAAAGCCTTCGCGCCGCATGGTTTCGATGAGAATGGCCATCTGCAGCTCACCGCGGCCGCGCACTTCGAAAGCATCCGCCCGGTCCGTCGATCTGACTTGCAGGGAAACATTGCCGAGAATTTCTTTTTGCAGCCGTTCACTTAAATTGCGGGAGGTCACGTACTTACCCTCCCTGCCGGCGAACGGGCTGTTGTTGACGTAAAATATCATCGAGACCGTCGGTTTGTCTATCTTGATACGTGGCAGCGGTTTCGGATTTTCTTCCGAAGAAATCGTGTCGCCTATCTTGACGTTCTCCGGTCCCGAAACCGCGATAATATCGCCGGCCTCCAAGCATTGTACCTGCGTCTTAAGCAAACCCTGGAAGGTGTAGCAAGCCGAGAATTTAACCGGTCTGATGGAGCCGTTCTCGCCGCACAGGCTGTACGTCTTGTTCATTTCCAGTATGCCGTTGCTCAGTCTGCCGATGGCCAATTGGCCGACATAAGGATCATAATCAAGATTCGTCACCAGAAATTGTGGCACGTGGTCTTCGCTGGCCACGGGCCCAGGAATTTTGGACAGGATTGTCTCAAACAAGGGTCGCAGATCCCGCGAGTCGTCACCGATTTCCGCATGGGCGATCCCCGCTTTCGCATTCGTGTAAAGTACCGGAAACTCAATTTGTTCGTCGGTCGCATCCAGGTCGATAAACAAGTCATAGACTTCATTTACGACCTCTTCGATGCGTGCATCGCCGCGGTCGATCTTGTTAATCACCAGTACAATCGGTAGCGCTTTAGCCAAAGCCTTCTTGACCACGAAACGAGTTTGCGGCAAGGGCCCTTCGCTGGCATCTACCAGCAGAAGGGCACCATCGACTAGGTTCAAACTCCGCTCTACTTCACCACCAAAATCGGCATGGCCCGGCGTGTCAACGATATTGATTTTTACGTCATGATACCGCACGGCTGTGTTCTTTGCCATGATGGTTATGCCACGTTCACGCTCCAAATCCATCGAATCCATCACACGGTCGGCGACCTCTTGATTCTCCCGAAACGTGCCGCTTTGTCGCAACATGCCATCCACCAGGGTTGTCTTGCCGTGGTCGACATGTGCGATAATCGCGATATTTCTAAAGGTTTCTTTTCTCATTTTATATTCTATTTTTCACGGTTGATTATTTTGTTTTTCTGGAGAAATCAAACTCTTTCTCTCCCCCTTAGCTGTCTCGATAAAGAGGCTAAAAATATGAATTCGCAACCGTAACTCAAAGAGAAAAATTTTAATTTTCTGGCATTAACGCATGGGATTCATGGAGGCCTACTGTTTGGTGGCGGGAACATCGACCGTTAGGTTTTGCTTGCATAAACAGATGTTTTTGTTAATTTAGCCGAGAGATAAAACATGAACACGCGGAAATTTTCACTGGAGGCGATGCTTGCCTCGTCACTTTCCTGGCATTGGGGAAAAGCGCCATTACCCAGGTCCCGAAGAGCGTGGCCGATGTCATTTGATGCGATGAAGCACTAATAGCCATTGAGCGGGATTTGGGTCGTCGTCCAACATTCGCGGAATAAGAGAATGGAATCAAATTATGAAGCATGTAACTATTTACACCGACGGGGCCTGTCATGGCAACCCGGGACCCGGAGGATACGCCGCCATTCTTCTTTTCAACGGAAAGCGCAAAGAGCTATCGCAAGGGTACAGGAACACCACGAACAATCGCATGGAGTTGAGGGCGGCAATCAGTGGATTAGCCGCCCTTAAGGATAAGTGTCGGGTCACGCTGTATAGCGATTCGCAATATCTTGTCCAGGGCATGACGCAAGGATGGGCTGTGAAATGGCGCGCCAACGATTGGAAAAGGAACAAGAAGGAAGCCGCCAAGAATCCGGACCTTTGGGAGCAATTACTGAATCTGTGCGAGTATCATCAGGTAGAATTCAAGTGGACCCGTGGGCACGCCGGCGATGTGGAAAACGAACGGTGCGATGAATTGGCTAATGAAGCCGTGCGCGCACCGAATCCCGAGGAAGACAAGGTGGAGGGAAATGGTCAACAGGAACAGTTCTTCTGATTGCAATCAATTGGTGAAGAAGCAGGCCGTCCAGCAAAGTTTAAAGTAGCACGTTTGTAACACGCCGCCGCATATACAACATTTCGAACAAATAAAAAAGCCGACCCAAAGTCGGCTTTTCCATTCACATAATGCTGCTAAGGTTTACACGTGAAATTTCTCTTTGATGTTCTCGGTCACAACATTGCCATCAAAAAGATGAATGGTGCGATGCGCGAACTCAGCGTAAGCCGGAGAATGCGTCACCATAACCACGGTCGTACCATTTTCATTGAGTTCGGTCAGGATGCCCATCACTTCATCGCCATTGGCCGAATCCAGATTGCCGGTCGGCTCATCAGCCAAAATCAGTTTCGGACGCGCCACAACCGCCCGGGAAACCGCAACGCGCTGCTGCTGACCCCCTGACAGTTGTTGCGGAAAGTGGTTCTTCCGGTGCATGATCTGCATATGCTCCATAATCTCCCCGACGCGTTCCTTCCGTTCAGAGGAGGAATAACCTAGGTAGAGCAATGGCAATTCTATGTTCTCGTAAACGGTCAGCTCATCGATCAAATTGAAACTCTGGAAAACAAAGCCGATGTTTTCCTTTCGAAGGTTCGCCCGTTGTCGTTCCGAATAGTTGGACACTTCGTGCTCGATGAAATTGAATTCCCCGCTGCTGGGATTGTCCAAAAGACCTAAAATGTTCAGGAGGGTCGATTTGCCACACCCGGACGGTCCCATGATGGCAACGAATTCCCCACTCTTCACTTCAATATTCACATTGTTCAGGGCGGTAGTCTCGACTTCCTCCGTCGTATAAATTTTCTTTAAATCGACCGTTCGAATCATTGTCCTCTCCTTAGCTTTACAAAAAAGTTTGCCGACTGCGCGTCGTTTCCGGCCTTGTGTGTTCTCTCAACCATGACCTTCCAGGTTTTGCTGTTGCTGCTGAACGACTTTGGAAATAGCCAACTCTATAATAATATGACAGTCAACGGCATCTGATTGTTGCCCCGCCGTTGCGTTTTATTTTTTCAATATCAATTTATCGATATCCCCAAAGCTGTCGTACGATGACGTCACCACCCGTTCACCAGGTTCGAGACCCTCCAGCACTTCGAATACCTGAGGGTTCTGCCGGCCCAATCGAATCCTGCGTTTTACCGCAACTGATTCGTCATCGTCGACAACGTAAATCCATTGTCCGCCGGTTTTTTGGTAAAAGCCGCCACGCGGAATGAGAACAGCTTCGGAGAGATCGCCTAACTCCAATCGAATGTGAAGGGTCTGGCCACGACGAATCCCGGCAGGGGTCGCCCCTAGAAATTCGAGGTCAACCTCGAATCGTCCGTCGCGCACTTCGGGATAAACCCGTTTCGTTTGCAGTTTGTAGGTCTCACCCGCAAAATCAAACTCACCTTTTTGGCCGTTGCCGATGCGGGCGAGATAATGTTCATCGATGCCGGCCCGCACTTTGAATCCGTTCATGTTGTCCACCTGGCCAATCCGTTCGCCTTGTGCCACGGACTGCCCCGCCTCCGG
>Ga0114931_10006656_pt1 | contig 14185 bp, 9 predicted proteins | sample 2SBtaG_FD_89579 | JGI IMG/M metagenome (GOLD analysis project Ga0114931, IMG submission 89579) | Deep subsurface microbial communities from Kolumbo volcano to uncover new lineages of life (NeLLi) - 2SBTROV14_V59a metaG | ecosystem: Environmental > Aquatic > Marine > Volcanic | place: Kolumbo...
CCAGGCGCCGCGCCAAATGGGTCGGACTTTTTTCTTTGTGTGGCGCACTGGTGCTGTCGGCAATTTCTTTTACGCTGGACACGGAGGCTGCCACGGAACTTTTTTTTGGAGTCGGAACGCTCCTTCTGATCGCGGGACTGGCTTTCTTTTCGACCTGGCTGAGAGGCAAACACAAGTCCATGTCAGCGGGCCAGGGTGTGATGATTTTTCCGCGGATGGCGGCCCGCAATAGCCCGAGAAATCCGGGGCGGAGCATGCTCAGCGTTGCTTTGGTGGGCTGCGCCTGTTTTACGATTGTCGCGGTTGAATCATTCAGACATAATTTTGGTGACGAAGTGTTGCAAAAAAATTCCGGCGCCGGCGGGTTTGCGTTGCTGGCGCAGGCGGACGTTCCACTACTACACGACCTGAGTTCGAATGAAGGACGGTTAGCTTTAGGATTTTCAGATGCCGATTCCGATCTTTTGGGTCAGTCGACAATTATTCCCTTTCGCTTTCTTCCCGGTGACGATGCCAGTTGCCTGAACCTGTATCAAGTGAAAAAACCCCGGATTCTCGGCGTCCCCAAGGCTCAAATCGAACGCGGGGGATTCAGCTTTCAGCAAGTCGCAGCCGGAGATGATGAGGCCAGCCCCTGGGAGGACCTGTCCCAGGATCTCGGACCCGATGTCATTCCAGCTTTTGGCGACTACAATTCCGTTATTTGGATTTTGCACTCCGGACTCGGCAAAGATCTGGTGATGACCGATGAACTCGGTCAGGAAATTCGGTTGTGCTTTGTCGGTCTTTTCAAGAAAAGTATCTTTCAAAGTGAAGTACTGATTTCGGAAGAACAATTTCTGCGTCACTTTCCCAGTCAAAGCGGTTACGGATATTACCTGATTGCGCCTCCTGCGGGAACCGCTTCATCTAACGCCCAAATACTTGAGAAGACTTTAGCTGACTACGGTTTTGACTCAGAAAAGACCGCTGACAAGCTGGCGAATTTTCAAGCGGTTGAGAACACTTACTTATCGACGTTTCAGGCCCTTGGCGGGCTAGGCCTCTTACTTGGCACTCTGGGTCTCGGCCTAATCCTGATCAGAAATGTAATTGAACGACGTGGGGAGCTGGCGACACTGCGGGCATTTGGTTTCAAGCGGGCCACGCTGGCCACGTTGGTGGTTGCGGAAAACGGCTTTCTACTGGCGGTTGGTGTACTTGTCGGCGGCATCGCGGCCTTGATTTCAGTTGCGCCGCACATCATTTCGCAGCCAGAAAAAATTCCGTGGCCGTCGATGTTGGGCACGCTGGTCATCGTCTTCCTGGTCGGTATGTTGGCGAGTCTTGCGGCCGTTTCTATCGCGCTTCGTATTCCCCTTCTGCCGGCACTGCGTGCGGAGTAGAATGCCGAGGCCCGGACCATGAAGGAAAAAGATGTTCTTGGAAATCTCAAGGAGCCGGATGGCCCGGCCGGTTACCCTTTAGTCGGCATTCTGCCCTACCTGCGAAAGAACCCCCTGCAATATTTTGTAGAGGTGTCGCGCGAATTTGGGGACATCATTCGCCTTGATTTTGGCCCACGCCGTTTTTACCTGCTGAATCATCCGGACTACATTCAATTCGTTTTGCAGGACAGCCAGGCGATTTTCACAAAAGGCTACGACCTGGTTAAGCCGGTCACCGGCAACGGCCTGATCGCCAGTGAAGGTGAGTTTTGGCGTCGTCAGAGACGAATCGTGCAGCCGGCGTTTCACCGCAACAAGATCGCCGGACTGATTTCGATCATGACCGACAACGTGCGGACAATGCTGGACCGCTGGGCCACCCATTCTGAAAAAGGTTCCCCTGTTGATATCGAAGCGGAAATGTTGCGGCTGACGCGTCACAACATTGTGCGGACCATGTTTACAGTGGACATTGAGGGGGAACTGACCCAGACCACTCGGGATTTTGAGGCTTGTTTACAATATCTGGCGCAATTGATGAAAGCCCCTTTCGAATTTATGACGTACGTGCCGACCCCTACCAACCTGCGCTTCCGGCAAGCACGGCGACGGCTGGATGATTTGGTTTACACGATACTGGAGAAACGACGCAGGCAGTCGACTGAATCGGACGATCTGCTTGGCTTGCTGCTATCTGCCCGCGACGATGCAACCAACGAGACCATGACGGATCAGCAACTTCGTGACGAGATCATGACGCTGCTGATCACGGGCCACGAGACCACTGCGAGTGCGCTGACCTGGACCTGGTATTTGCTCTCGAAACACCCAGCCGTTTTAGAAAAAATGCAGCGTGAAATTCAGTCAGTACTTGGGGCCAGGCGGCCTGAATTTGAAGACATCCAGAAGCTGACATACTCCGGGATGGTCATGGATGAAGTGCTACGGCTCTTTCCCTCAACCTGGATCTTTGCCCGCAAAGCGATGCAATCCTTTGGGTTGGGTTCATTCCAAATTCCAGAGAAAGCCATGCTTTTCCTGAGCCCGTTTATCGTGCACCGGGATGAGCGCTTTTGGGATGATCCAGAGCAATTTCGGCCAGAACGATTTCTTGCCGACGAAAAGGAAACAAGACACCCCTTTGCCTATTTTCCGTTCGGAGGCGGTCCCCGGCGTTGCCTGGGTGAAACCGTTGCGTTGACAGTCATGAAGTTGGTGGTGGCGATGGTTTTACAGCGTTATCGTTTGGAACCCGTGCAGGAGGAGGAGATCCAGCCGGTGCCAAAGGCGACTCTCAGAATGGGCGACCGGCTTAGTATGCGCGTCTTGTCCGCGTAGTCGCAATCATTCACCCAGCTTGACTTTCAGAATCGTAGGTTCTTGCAGCCGATCATCCGGCAAGATATGTCCCTCCTTATCAAAACTCCCCCACTGACTATTGGCGATGAAATAAAATTCATCGCCCACGATGGTGCCCAGCGTTGGATCTTCCATCCTCGGATGGTTGGCGGCTAATATTGTTGCATCAGTGATCGTATCATATTCCTCATTCAAAGCCAGGCTGACCACCCGATGCGGCCGCACGCCATTTTGAACGGCAACCAGACGGTCGAGATAGAAATAGAGTCCGTCTATTCCGAGTGTGCAAATCGTGTCGGCATGCGCAATCCGGTCAACCTCCCTTGTGCCCATGTTGATTCGAAAGATCCCCTGTGAGTAGTCCGCCACGAACAGCCATTCTTCATCCCCCGAGAAGGTGAGTCCCTGCAAGGAGGCGAACTCACCTGGCGGAATAAATTCTTCAGGAGTCGCCGCGGCGGGGCTGAACCGGTAGACGGCATTGTACCGGCTGTCGGTGGCGAAGATATTTCCGTTTGCCTTAACCACAAGGTCGCCCAGAACGTGCTGTGCTTTTTCGTTTGAGAGAACATAGTGGCGCGTCAGTGTTCCGAGATCGATATCATACTGGAAAATGCCGGCAACCCCTTTTTCCTCCGACTTAAAATCATTCATTTCCTTCATGGCGCTGCTGCTGACATACAAGGAACGGCGTTTCATATCAGCTTTCATGGCGAACACCGCCCAGAGACCATCCTGGGCCGGCCTGATAAAATCGGAAATTTTTCCGTCAGGAGAAAGGGCAACAATTTTTCTCTTGTGAATGCTGCTGACGAAAAAATTTTCCGTCTTAGGATCGAATGCTACCGACTCCGTCACCAGGTCCTTTTCGGGCAGCGTGAAAGCCACCCTGGGCGTGCCGACCGGTTGTTCCAAATTGTTGAACCTTTGGATTACTTTCTCGAAATTTTGATTTCCCAAAAGCAGTGAAAAATCGGGATCCTTCTCCGCCGGAAAACGCACGTTCATGTCAGCTATTTTGTTAAGCATGCCCAGGGCCTTTTCAACGTTGCCTGACAGTGCGCCCGTGGCCGCCACATTGTACATGATACCCGGGTGGTTGGGACGAAGGTTCAGAGCGCGCTCAAAATACGCCAGACTAGTGGCGTAGTCTTTAGCCTCATATGCCGTCATGCCTTGCGCATAGGCTTCCTGCGCCATCTGAAAAAAATGGGGCTGTGCCTGCAACACGGTGCAGGGCACAAGGAAAAAGGGGAAAAATAAAAGGAGGCGGCTCATATTCTCCGCGACTCGAATTGCTGCAAAATCCTTCGCTATCCGGTTCATTATTTGATCTTATTTTTCCGTTCGTAGTGAATATTCCAATGATCCTTCCAGTTCTTGCCGCCGTCGATAGAGCTTTGCCAGTCCCAGTCAAATGAATCTGTTTTAATATTTTTGAAAACCATGCGTGAGATAAATTCCTTGCCGTTTCTTTCAGCGGGTTCCGTGCGCAACTCCATTTTGCCATCCTTGAAATGGCCTGTAAAAAGAAGATAGCCACCCTGATTGTCAACCCAGGTTTGCTGCCAGTATTTTTTCTTCGCATTGTAGACCGACACACTATGTCCGTTGAAATTCCCTTTTGGGAAACGGAATTCTTCCTGCACAATGCACTCGGTCAGTATTTTGGTAATCGTATTTGTGCCATGCCCCGATTCGCCTGCCGGCCCACCAAATTGTTCCGCCGGCCAGGTAAGCTCCCACTCGCCCAGCCAGAAATCGAGCTGTTTCCCTTCCGGCATGTCGCACGGCCGCTTCGCTTTGCCATTTTGTGCTGCGGCACTACCTAAAACCGCCAGCAGCATCAGGGTTGAAAGGAAAAATTTTGAAAATCGACTGATCGCTATCATACGTTGACTCCTAACAAATTAAAAATATAATTTAACAATCCAGCTTACTTATTACAATAATAATGATAGAGAACCTCATTGAAATTTGATGAGGGGTCCATTTGTTTGAGCAAGGTGGCCTATTGTTTAAATAACAGGTGATCCGTCCTACTCGCCCACCTGTCCGTTTTCATGGACGTGCCTGCATGAAACTGGTTTCAACGGCGGCTGGCTTAGCGTATGACATTCTTCTGCTTTTTGGATTTCAGCCCAAATCTATATTGACTAAGAGCAAAAAAATGGCTAAACTTAAGGTTAATTTGGCGGAGCAACGATAATCCCGGTTTGGAACAAAAGGTCAGTTTGAACAAGATTTCATTTCAAATGAAAGTTAGGTTTCCTTTATCTTGATTGTTTGGACGAGGTCGGATCTGCGCTCATATAAAAACGAAGTTAGCGTTTCGGTGCTTTCTTCCTAAACATTTGAGAAATAGACGTGGCGACAGCCCATATTCGAAATTTCTGCATCATTGCGCATATTGACCACGGTAAGTCAACATTAGCTGACCGGATGTTGGAGAAAACCGGAATGCTGAAAAGAGTGGCAATGGACCAGGTTCTGGATGATATGGATCTGGAGCGGGAGCGGGGTATTACCATCAAAGCTCATGCGGTTTCGATGGAATACCATCATGCTGACAAACGCGCCTACACACTCAATCTGATCGATACACCCGGTCATGTCGATTTCACCTACGAGGTGTCGAGAAGCCTTGCCGCGTGTGAAGGGGCGATCCTGGTAGTTGATGCCTCGCAGGGTGTCGAGGCACAGACCATCAGCAATCTTTATCTGGCGATGGAAAATGATCTGACCATTATTCCCGTTTTGAACAAAGTCGATCTGCAAAGTTCACAGGTGGATGTTGTGTCCCAGCAAGTGGTGGACATTCTGGGCATTGACAGCGATGAAATTATTTTGGCCAGCGCCAAAGAAGGCAAGGGCGTTGATGAGATCATGGCGGCCGTGGTGGAACGCATCCCACCGCCACGCGACAAGCCCGACGAGCCCCTCCGCGCCCTCATTTTTGACTCTCTCTTTGATCCCTACCGCGGCGCCATTGCCACCATTCGAATTTTCGAAGGGGAGCTGCGTCCCGGTATGGAGATTAAATTTTTCTCCACCGGCAAACGGTTCGAAGTGGCGGACGTAGGAGTCATGCAACTACGTAGAGTAAAACGTGGCAAACTTTCGGTCGGTGAAGTAGGCTACTGCATCGCCGGCGTCAAACGCGTTGAGGACACCAAAGTAGGCGATACGATCATGTCGGTCGCACGGCCGGCGGCGGAGGCGCTTCCCGGTTATCAGGAAGTCAAACCGATGGTTTTCAGTGGATTGTTTCCGTCAGACAACGAAGATTATGAGGAGTTGCGGTCATCCCTGGAAAAGCTTAAACTTAACGATGCTTCGTTGATGTACGAACCGGAAACCTCTCAGGCACTAGGATTTGGGTTCAGGGCGGGATTTTTGGGGTTGCTCCATATGGAAATTATCCAGGAGCGCCTGGAAAGAGAATATGATCTCAATATTCTGACAACCGTGCCTAACGTAGAGTACAAGGCCTTTACCAAAACAGGAGAATGTATCGGCGTAGATAATCCTGCTTTGTTGCCTCCGGTCGGCGATCTTGACTATATCACGGAACCCTATATCTCAGCTGACATCATTACTCCGTCAGAATATATCGGGAACATCATGAAACTTTCGCAGGATCGGCGTGGTATTTATAAAAACACCGAATACATCGATCAGACCAGAGCAAATTTGCACTACGATTTTCCGCTAGCGGAAATTATCTTTGATTTTTACGATAAGTTGAAATCCTTCACGCGTGGCTATGCCTCCCTTGATTACCAGTTTGCTGATTATCGCCGCTCCGATTTGGTTAAACTCGACATTCTTCTGAATGGTGAACCCGTGGATGCATTGTCATATATCATTCACACCGACAAGGCATTCGAGTGGGGCCGAAAGATTTGTAGTAAACTGAAGGAACTAATTCCCCGGCAAATGTTTGAAGTGGCCGTGCAGGCCGCGATTGGCAACAAAGTGATTTCCCGTACCACCGTGAAAGCTTTGCGAAAGAACGTAACGGCTAAATGTTACGGTGGTGACATTTCGCGCAAACGAAAACTACTTGAGAGGCAGAAAGAAGGAAAGAAACGTATGAAGCAAATCGGCAAGGTTGAGTTGCCGCAGGAAGCTTTCCTTGCTGTTTTGAAAGTAGAATAGGTGGCCGCTCACGAGGACCCGGCTAATTCAACGACGATTAAGGAAGCAAGCATGAAACATCAAGCGACAGGAAACAAAAGGGGCAGCAACCATGGACCCCAAACGACACTCGATCGTAAGAAACGTAAGAAATCTAATGGTAACGTTCGCGAGACAACGGAAGCCATTTTTATCGCACTCCTGGCTGCTCTCGTGTTACGGGCTTTTGTTATCCAGGCCTTCAGGATTCCCACGGGCTCCATGAAAGACACACTCCTGGTCGGCGATTTTCTTCTGGTCAACAAATTTGTTTACGGTGTTCGCACCCCAGATAGCATCCCGTTCGTAAATGCACAGATTCCGTTTTTTCGACTCCCGGCTTTTAAGCAACCCCAAAACGGTGATGTCGTCGTGTTCAAATATCCCAAAGATGAAACTCTCGACTATATTAAAAGATGTATTGGCGTAGCCGGAGAAACCATTGAAATCCTGGACGACGATGTCTTCATAAATGGCGAACCGGAAGGCGAGAAGGTTAAGCTTGGCCAAAACTGGGATCCGGCAGAGGCCAGATACGTTGAGCTGACCCGGACCACAACCCCGTTCGGAAAATCTTATGTCGTGCGTCACTATGCGGATTCCCACGATTCCTTCCACCTGCCACCCCTACTGATTCCGAAAGCCGGGATGACAATTGAAGTCAATTATCACACCATGGCCAGGTACGGAGAGGCCATCAAGGATTATGAAGGCGTTGAGGCTTCGGTGCGTAACGACAAGCTCTATATCGATGGCAAATCAGTCTCCGAATATACCTTTAAGCACAATTACTACTTCATGATGGGGGACAATCGTGACAACAGTTCAGACAGCCGGGTTTGGGGATTGCTGCCTGAACAAAACGTCGTTGGAGAGGCTCTCCTAATCTATTTTTCCTGGAACAAAGCGAGCGAGTATTGGAACTTACTTGAGAGTGTGCGCTGGCCCAGAATCTTGAGTCTCATCAGGTAACCTTAAGCCGCGCCGGAGAATCCCAGAAGCGTCGGGAAGTAGCAGCAGTGGGCAGTGGCAGCCTTTTTACTGCTACTCTCTGGAGGATTACTCATATTGCCGGGAAAATTTCTTACCAAAAAACCGCAAGACTTTACAACTGAGGGAATAGAGCGGATGACTTCGTCGTCTGCCGGCCTTTATATTCACATCCCTTTCTGCAACATCCAGTGTGGCTATTGTGATTTTTTTACGCTAAAAACCGGAATAGCCAATTTCAACCCTACCTGAATGCGGTCACGACCGAATTGACCCTGTATGCGGCCGATGACCGGTTCCGCAAGTTGATGTTCGATTCAATATTTATTGGCGGTGGCACCCCCTCTCTTTTGAACCCCAAAGACATCGCCGCCTTACTGACAACCGTGCGCGGCCTTTTTGAGGTTGCGACCGAATCAGAAATAACAATCGAAGCAAACCCCGGCACCCTGAATCAGGACATTTTGGCTGACCTGAAAGCCGGCGGCGTTAATCGTCTTAGCCTAGGCGCGCAATCATTTGATGAAGCAGAGCTGGCCTTTCTTGACCGCGACCACAGTGCCGCCGATACCCGTTCATGCATGGCTGCTGCGCGGGCAGCGGGTCATGAGAATGTCAGTCTGGATTTGATTTACGGACTCCCGGGCCAAACCACACGTGCCTGGCGGGACAATCTGCGGGCTGCGGTGGCACTTTGTCCTGATCACATTTCAGCCTATTGTTTGACTTTCGAACCAGGGACGCCTTTAACGCATCGGTACCGTAAAGGAGAAGTCAAAATGCCGCCGGAGGAGAGCGTACGCGAAATGCAGCTCCTCACTTCAGACTACCTGGATGAGGCCGGTTACGACCGGTATGAAATTTCAAATTATGCCCACCCCACTTTTGAATCGAGACACAATAAAAAATATTGGAGCGGAGCGCCTTATTTGGGAATTGGTGTTTCGGCTCACTCCTTCGTTGCCGGGTCACGGTTCTGGAATGTTCGCAATTACAAAAGCTACATGGAGCGTCTGTCTCAGAGCAGCCTGCCCGTCGCCGAGGAAGAGATTCTGTCAGACGGACAACGATGTTTGGAAAGAATTTTCCTCGGTCTACGTCAGCGATGCGGGGTTCACTTACAGCACTTCCGGCACGAGTTTGGCGAATCACTGTTCGACCGCTACGAGGCCGTCATGAAAAAACATTTCCCTGCCGTTCAAACGACCGGTGCCCTTGCTTTGGAATTTGAGGAGGGGACCAGAAGTATCGCAGGCCAATATCTCGTGATCGAAGATGGGTGGCTGAGATTGACGCGCGAGGCTTTGCCTCTGTGTGACAGTCTGTGCGCGGAGTTCGCCTAATGTTTTTTTGTAACTTCACCTGACAACAGTGGCCAAAATTACCGGCCTACCCCAGCACCTTTCGGTAGTATCAGTCAGTTGCTTTGCGAGAAATGCCCGGTGGTACATCTTCTTACTCGATTCTCAGTCAAGCACTTTTTACTACTCACACTTGAGTGTGTTCACCGGATTGACGGTCGCTGCTTTAGCCGATTGAAAGCTGACCGTCAACCAGGCGATGAACAGAGCTGTCACTCCGGCCAGGAAAAAGTGCACGGAACCCAAACCCACATTGTAGGCAAAATTTTGCAGCCAGTTCCTCAACACCCAGTAGGCCACCGGCCAGGCGATGAGGTTGGAGAGCAGTACCAGGCGTCCGTACTCGCTTGACAGAAGAAACACGATACTGGTAACCGACGCCCCCAGAACTTTGCGGATGCCGATTTCCTTGCGCTTGCGAGAGGCTGTTAAAGCGGAGAGCCCAAACAAGCCCATGCAGCCGATGAGAACCGTGAAAGCGGATGCGGCCTGAATAATATTGCCCCAGCGCTGTTGCTCGTTGTATTGTTTCCGCACATTTTGATCTAAGAACGTAAAAGCGAAAGGCTGGTTTGGTGCCACTGCTTGCCACGTCTTTTTTAAATCCTCTATCATTTTCGACATGTCGTTTGGTGAGACCCTGACGTGGACGAAGTTGAGTGAACTGAGAGAGAAGGAGGTCATCACTTCGTTAATGCCTTTCATCAACGTGGCCGGCTGCAGGACGATGGCCAGAGGCGCGACATCTTTTTCGAGAGACTCAAAATTGAAATTTTCCGTGACCCCGATAATATGGGCTCTGGAGGCACTGCCGGGAAGATTTTCCGAGAGAGGGTCTTGCCAGTTGAGATAGTCCGCCATCGCCTGATTGACAATGATCGCTTCCGTAGAGTCAGTGGCGAATTCCCTGGAGAAATTTCGACCCTGTACAAGTCGGATTTGCATCGTCGTCAGAAAGTCGGCATCAGCGGTAAGCTGATAAAACTGCTTGAAGGAACCGTCTTCGCTGCTAAAGCCCATGGAGGTCCACGGCTTGCCAAATGAGCTGGAGGCACCCGTGACACCCAAAACGCGCCGGTCATTCACCAGAGCGGACCGAAAACGTTCCACCAGCGGTGCGCTCTCACGTTGGGCACTCTTATTTTCTATTACCAGCACCTGCTCTTTGTCGAAGCCCAGGTCCTTGCTCAAAAGGAAACGTAATTGGTCTCCGACAACCAGCGTACTGATAATAAGGAAAATGGAAATAGAGAATTGCAGAACCACCAACGTTTTGCCGAGAAGGCTGGAACCGCCGGAAGCGGTTGCCCCCCTTAGAACCGTGACCGGTTGAAAACGCGCCAGAACAAAGGCGGGATAACCCCCGGCCAACAAACTGACGACTATGGCAAGGATGGTTAAGCCAACGATTCCTGTCACATCGTATGCGAGAGTCAGATGCGTTTGTGCCAATTGGTTGAATGTGGGCAGGAGCAGCTTTGCCAGTAGCAGGCCGAGTGCAAGCGCAAGCAAACTCATGAGCATGGCCTCTCCACAAAACTGGCCGATGAGTTGGCGGCTAAATGCACCAAGGACTTTACGCACCCCGACCTCACGGGCTCTCGGTGCGGATCGTCCTATTGCCAGTGTGGTGAAATTAATGCAGGCAATGATGAGGATCAGAAACGCGATACAAGTCAAGATGTAAGAATAGATGGGATTGCTTATAGGTTCGGTTCCCTCGGGAATGTCCGTGTTCAGATGAATATCCGTAATCGGCTGCAGGTGCAAGGTCACCTCGTCGCGGTGGTTCTCCGGGTAGTACTTTTGGACGATGGCCGCCAGCTTGCTTTCGATCTCGCCGGGCTGCAGCGGTCCGTCGAGTTCAACGTAGGTTTCGAGATAGATATTGAACAACGAGTTGAGGGCCCGTTCCGGTACATATTTTTTCAGATTATCAGATGAGATGAGGATGTCAGACTTGATGCTGGAATTTTCGGGCGGATCGGCCACGATGCCGGAAACGACATAGTCGCCATATTTATTTCCCAGTTTGATCGCGATCGTCTCTCCCAACACATTTTCTTCGCCGAAGAATTTATTGGCCATTTTTCGCGAGAGGACGACGGCGTTTGGATTTTGCAAAACGCTGGCCGGAGAGCCCTTGACCAGGGGAAAATTGAAGGTCTCAAAAAAATCGCCGTCCACCAGATGAATGCGTTCCGTGAATGAAGCGTCCTTGACACGGATCAAATCCGTTCGGACGGCTACCCGCACCGACCGCTTTACTTCCGGGAGGGACTCCTCCAGAGCGTCGTCGATGCGGGACGAGGTAAAGGAGTAGGAGAAGGCATCCCGGTCCGGCGGGTCTTCAGTGATCCAAACCCGGTACAGCCGGTCCGCGTTCGGATGGAACGTGTCATAGCTGAGTTCATTTCGAACAAATAGGAGCAAGAGGATACAGGAGGCAAGCCCAATAGCAAGACCGGCGATTTTAATAGTGGAATAAATTTTTTCCCGCCAAAGGTTGCGCAGTGCGATCTTTAGATAATTTTGCAGCATGTTTGTCTCTCCGGGATTTGGATTCAGCTATTGATTGTTATGATCGAATTTCAGGCCTCGAACTTGCCAGGCAGGTGAATTCAAAGCCATTAATAATGGCCCAATAATAATAAGACGTTCGTGCCAGGGATTTGTTTGTAATTTTTTCGCGAAAAAGTTGATTGCGACCTTGCGGACTTTCGCGACAGGCTCTAGCGGGAACCCTTGGTTCATTTTGGTAGTAGGCCGGATCGAATCTTTCGTCTATTGATCTACGGCCATTTTGGGAGGAATCTAATTTGAAGCAGTTTCCGGGTTTTCTCGTTCGTGTGATTATATTTCTTATTTGTCTCATCAAGTCAGTCGGTGCCAGTGAACCGCCCTTTTCTGTTGCACTGGAAAATTCTCTCCAGATCAGATACATCGCCAATGAGGGAGTTCTGCTAACGCACGGCAAGCAGAAAGTCCTCATCGATGCGCACCATTTTCAGGGTAATCCGCTCTATGATCATGTCCCGCCGCTCCGACTTCAGCAAATGGTAAACGGTTTAAAGCCGTTTGATGGCGTTAGTCTAATATTAGCCACGCATATGCACGCGGACCACTTCGATGCGGCGACAGTGGGTCAGCATCTGCTGCTGAATTCACGAACACGTTTCGTGGCATCAGAACAAATGACTTCCTTGATCAAGAAGGAGTTCAAGCAATACGAAAAAATTCGCGGACAAATCGAGACGGTGACGCCGGGCGTTGGTTTTTTTGAGGAAGGAGAGTTCAACGGAATCAGGGTGAAACTGCTGGGAATGAAGCACAGCGGCAAACGGTTTAACACGATGCAAAATATCGCCTATATTATTAAACTTGGAAAATACAAACTCTTGCACATCGGCGATGCCGACGGGTCGATTCAGAATTTCGAGCCGTTCAAATTGCCTTCGGAAGGCATCGATATCGCCTTCATTCCTTATTGGTTTCTCACTCACAAAGCACTCCAAAAAATCGTCAACGAGTACATTCAGCCGGGCCGCATCATCGCCATCCATATCCCGCCGGCGAAGGCTGCCGAGGTGGCTAAGGAGGTGCTGGAATACTATCCGGGAGCGATTGTTTTCACCAAACCACTCCAGACCGTTGAATTCTGACCTTCGATCCCGGTTCAACAAACAACCTCTTATTCAGAGTAAAATGCTCCATGCTTGAAACCGCCCTGCTCCTGCTCGCTATTCTCACCCTGACCATCCAGTGCGCGGCACTTTTGCAGCTTAATCGTGGCCGCCTTTTGATCAAAACGCTGGCTGACGCTGCTTCTGTTCAACACCTTTCCGGGCCTGAGGTTAGCGTCGTCATCCCGGCCCGCAACGAGGAAAGACATCTGGCCCAGGCGCTTGAGAGCGTGTTACGGCAGGATTATGAAGCGTTCGAGGTTATCGTTGTCGATGACCGTTCTGAAGATGGCACGCCGGCTATTCTTCAAAGGCTGCGGAAAGAATACACAAGTCTCAAGGTTGTCCGAGTCGCGGACTTGCCGTCGGGCTGGCTTGGTAAGACGCATGCCCTGCACCAGGGTGCTGCCGTTGCAACAGGAGAATACTTGCTGTTCGCCGATGCTGATGTTGTAATGCAGCCACAAGCGCTGCGTTTCACGATCAACCACATGCTGCGGAACGGACTCGATCATCTGGTAGTCGGTCCTCAGGTCAGGCCAGGCAGTTTTCTCGTGAACGCCATGCTGGTGACTTTTGCCATCAATTTTTTGCTCGTCCTTCAACCCTGGCGCGCTGCCGACCCGCGCAGCAAAAAATCCATTGGTAGCGGGGCCTTTAGCCTTATGAAAACCGAGGCGTATCAAAAAGTTGGCACGATGGCCGCGCTGCGACTCGCCGTTGTCGATGACCTCAAACTCGGTTCATTGATCAAATCCCACGGGTTCCGGCAGGAATTTGTCGCCGGGCAGGGGTTAATTGCCATCGAATGGTACCGCACGGTGGGCGAGATGGTCGATGGTTTGACCAAGAACGTGTTTGCCATTTTCGATTTTTCTTTGTGGAAAATCGTGCGTGCTTTCCTGGGATTTGCCGCGCTGAACCTGTGGCCTTTGTTCGCCATCTTTCTTACGGAAGACCTGGCCCGGGCCGTGAATCTCATTTTGGTTGTCCTGCAAGGGGGCCTTTACGTAACCGGCGCGCGCTACTTGCGGCTTTCCCCTCTCTCCGGACTTGCATTCCCGATCGCCCAGATGATTCATGCCTGCATCCTTTGGCGTTCCACCATTGTGACGTTGAAGAACGGCGGGGTGCGCTGGCGCGAGACTTTTTACAGTTTGAGTGAATTGAAATCGTCCTAGTGCCG
>Ga0114931_10006657_pt1 | contig 14183 bp, 13 predicted proteins | sample 2SBtaG_FD_89579 | JGI IMG/M metagenome (GOLD analysis project Ga0114931, IMG submission 89579) | Deep subsurface microbial communities from Kolumbo volcano to uncover new lineages of life (NeLLi) - 2SBTROV14_V59a metaG | ecosystem: Environmental > Aquatic > Marine > Volcanic | place: Kolumbo...
ACCTGTTCGCATGAGAAGGTCGATGGCAGCGATCACGGGAGTCTCCGGCTGGGGAAAATCCGTTTTTTGAAGCACAAGCCTTACATCGGGTTGATCGGGAAAGGCCTTGGTTTGGAAGCGTTGTTGAAAGTCATTCCTGGCCTCTTTCGCAGCAACCGCCCCTTGGTACCGAGCCACCAACAATTCAGCCAAGGCCATCTTCGCTTCCATCGGATGCTGAGATTTGACATGATCCAGATTCTCGGTTGTGAGCAGCTCATAATATCGCAGCATCAAGTCATCACTCACCGACATCAATTTTCCAAACATCTCCCCGGGTTTGTCCTCCAGCGCCACATAATTCCTAAAACTCTTGCTCATTTTGCGAACGCCGTCAAGCCCTTCTAATAACGGCATCGTGATCACCGTTTGTGGCGGTTGTCCATAACCCCGTTGAAGATCTCTGCCCACCAGCAGGTTGAACTTCTGATCGGTGCCGCCCAATTCCACGTCGGCCCGCAAGGCGACTGAATCATACCCCTGAATCAGGGGATACAAAAATTCATGCACGCTAATCGGTTTTTGCTCGCGGTACCGATTGGCGAAATCGTCCCGTTCCAGCATCCGCGCCACACGGTAATGAGAACAGAGTTCCACCAGAGCTTCCGCGTGCATATCACTCATCCACCGGCTATTAAATTCAATCCGGGTTTTTGCCGGATCCAATGTTTTGAAAATCTGCCGTTCATAGGTTTGAGCATTTTCCAGTACCTGCTCTTTGGTGAGCGATTTTCTGGTTTCCGAGACCCCACTCGGATCGCCAATCATACCGGTAAAATCGCCAATGAGAAAAATGACCTCATGCCCAAGATCTTGAAAATGCTTGAGTTTTTTAATGAGGACCATGTGCCCTACATGCAGATCGGGTGCGGTGGGATCAAATCCGGCCTTAATCCGCAAGGGCCGGTGACTCTTGATTGACTCTGTGATATGGTCTTCCAGCTCCTTTTGCTGAATGACTTCAGCCGTTCCACGAAGAATCAATTCAAGCTGTTGTTGCAAGGTCCATTGAGACATCGTGTATCAGAAAGCCGTCGTTACTGTCCGTGAGATGATCATGGCGCTGAGGTCTCTACTTTGACAAAACGACGAAGGCGGCCGAACCGGCCATCGCCGATTCCCTTCACTGACTTGAGATCTTCGACGTGGTGGAAGGGACCATGGGAGGTTCGGTGCTGCACAATTCGAGCCGCCAAGCTGGGACCAATGCCTGGAAGAGTCTGTAATTCGCCCAAGGTTCCTCGATTCAAATCGACTCGAAAGGAAGGGGATCTACTCCGATCGAGGGCCGCTGCTATTGAGGAAGGCGATTCACTCAGCCCAATGGATCTGCCGCCCCCCGGCATATTTCCTTGATGGTGTTGCGAACCAGGCCATCCAATCCATACAACAATCCCCGCGGCCATTCCAAGCATGGTCACTTTTAGAATCAAGGAGTGGATCAACGGGATGTTCATGGCCGGCTTCCCTCATCATCAAGTCGCTGAAGCCCGTTTTCTGGCCTGATGGATAGCCATTCCTGCAACATCTTCCGCAGCTTCCATAAGTCCTTCCGAAAGGGTCGGATGCGCGTGAATCATGCCTGCCAGTTTCTCCACCGGCGCGCCAACCTCCATGGCCAACGCCGCTTCATGAACCAGATCGGCCGCATGAGCGCCAACAATATGAACCCCAAGAATTTTCCCGGATCCCGCTTCGGCCATTACCTTAAACATCCCGGTCGTTTCTCCCATGGCATGCGCTTTCCCTAATCCCCCATACCGAAACCGCCCGATTTTCACGTTGAGTCCGCGATCTTGAACCTCCTGTTCCGTGAGTCCGACCCGGCCGATTTCCGGAATGGTGAAAATTCCTGCCGGGATCACATCATAGTTGATGGTTTGCGGATGGCCTAAAATATTTTCCGCGGCGACCTTCCCCTGCGCCGATGCCACATGCGCCAGCATCGCCTTTCCCACGACATCGCCAATGGCATAGACCCCCGGCACATTGGTTTCCATTCGATCGTTGACGAGAATTTCACCGCGCGATCCTACCTGGACGCCAACGGAATCCAACCCAATCCCTGTGGAATGAAAACCTCGCCCAACAGAGACCAACACCGTATCGACCTGGATTTCTTCCTGGGAACTCAATGTCGCCATGACCCCACCTTCCTGAACGGCGATATGCTGAACGGTCGACCCTGTATACATTTTTACGCCACGCTTGGTCAGTTCCCGCGTTAAGATCCCCACGATTTCCTTGTCTTCCAAAGGCAGAATGGAGGGCATCATTTCAACCACAGAGACCTGGGCCCCCATTCCACGATAGAACACCGCAAATTCACACCCCTCCACCCCACCACCCACAATCAATAAGCGCTGAGGGACTTCTGTTCCATCAAGCGCTTCTTTGCTGGTGATGATGCGTTGTCCATCAATAGGGAACATCGGCAAATTCGGCCAGGACGATCCGGTCGCGATGATAACCGCATCAGCCGCAACAGTGGTCATGGTCCCATCGGTTTTTTCCACATTGACGGCATGTTCATTCAGAAGGGAACCGGTGCCTTGGATGTAGGTAATGCCCCAGGTTTTCAATAAGGTTGTAATACCCTTGACCAGAGTCCCGACCACTTCATTTTTCCTCTTGATCATTTGAGGAAGGTCATAGGTGACCGGGCCGGGTACCTGGACCCCCCAGGTCTCAGCTTTGCGAATTTTTTCCCCAAGCTCGACAGCAGAGAGCAACGCCTTGCTGGGAATACACCCCCAGTTCAGACAGACCCCGCCAAAGACCTGATGGTCGATGATCGTCACGCGACCTCCGAGTTGCGCCGCGCGAATAGCAGCGACATAGCCTCCCGGCCCACCTCCCAAAATGACAATGTGTTTTCCGGGTTCCATTATGATTGAGATTTCAAGAAATCTTCATATTGGGAGGCCGTCATCATTCCCTCCACTTCGGAGAAGTTGGATAGTTCCAATACAGCCATCCACCCTTTTCCATAAGGATCTTGATTCACCAGTTCAGGGTGTTCCCCTAATTCTTCATTCACGCGGATAATTTTTCCGCTCACCGGCGTATACAGCGTCGAGGTTGCCTTCGTGGATTCCACCTCTCCTATTTCTGCTTCGGCCTGAACAACGGACCCGATTGTGGGCAGTTCAACAAAGACCACATCTCCCAGGGCATCCTGAGCAAATTCACTGATTCCTAACGTCGCCTGACCATTTTCGACTCTGATCCATTCGTGCTCTTTGTGAAATCGCAAATCATTTGGCGCCATAAACACCCTCCATGCCATCAAAGACACAACAAGAAAAAAGGCTTAATCCAAGAGAGCGGAACTCATCAAGGAAGCGACCGTCTGTCATACACAACCCCCACACCTTTCGGAAATGCCGATCCAGCTCTTGCACGATCGTCCTTTTCCGAGCCGTCCCATCCCAGCGCCCCCCGTGTTGCCGGATCCATCATCCAAATCCTTCGCGGATTTTTCAACACCACCATCATCTGTTTCACCAAATCAATGGATGTTGCTTTCCCTGGTGAATCTTCCAGATGAGTTGAATAACCAACAGGGTCCTGATTACCCAAGATCTGCACAAACAAAAACGTAAAGTCCCCCTGAGCCGCTTCCAGAAAATCCTCACTATCCTGGACCAGCGCATCGAGAGGATGTTCAATACTTTTCGAATGGAGTTCCAAACCAAAAACCAAGTCGGGATGCTGCATCCGAAGTCGTCGCATCAGGCCTTGCATGACGTGAAGCCGTTCACGAGATTTCCACCCAATCCATCGCCAAAATTCAGGCATCTGGGGAACCGGCTTCTGTTGCGCGGGCGTCTCGCTCGCCAAATGGGCCCGAGCCGATTGATCCACGCGATCGAACAATCGAGGTAGATTCAATCGAAAGCCGAACGCCTTTGCAAAGGCTTGTTGCGCTGCTGGCGTCACGCCATCATGACTATGCATGGGATCGCCGGTGAGGAACAAGACCCCATCCACTTGCGCCCCGGCCAAATGCAAGAGAAATGTTTCAACAAAAGCCTGATAGTAAGGATTGAACAGATCATACTGTTTCAATCGACGAACGCTCCGTGTCCGAGCATCATACCGGCGATCCCTCCAGTTCCGGTTGGTCAATGCATCGGGCCCTCCTAGACAGCGAAGATCAATCCCCGCCACGACATCAAGGTGACGCCGATGTGCTCGAGTCGTGATGGCCTTGAACTTCTTCTTGAGGGCCTGGCTTTTGATCTCCCATGCACCAACAGGTATTTCTGCTGAAGAGGGTTCAAAAAGATGACATCCCACATCAACCAACAATGTCGTGGCTCCCAGCCGTTTAATGTGTCCTGTGAGTGCTTCAAGAGGTTCCGGCCCCACAAATTGAGAAAGAGACAATCGAATCGCCCGCACATCTTTTTGACGTCGAGTCACGACCTCACTCGTTACATTCAATTCGTTCAAACGTCGGCGAGCCTGTTTGCCGTAACGGCCCGGGCGTGGTCCATGCAGGACTTTTTGATAATACTGGCGCGCGGTCTCCGGTTGTCCCAATTGATCATAGGATCGGGCCAGAAGCCAGTGGGCATCCGTTTTTATTGGGGAATCGGCATACAACGTCAACATACGGTCAATGCGTTGAATGGTTCTTTTATACTGTCCCTGTTCATAGTCCATCCGGGCTTGATGGAGCAGGCGCTCCTGGGCGCGCACCTGAATGTCCTCGAGAACATGCTGTCGATACGTTGATTCCGCACATCCCCCGACCAGAACCAGGCACGCGAAAGAAAGCGCTACCCTTGCGATAGAACACAATTGATCGTTCCATCTTCTTTGGAGAAAGAGCATTGGGCAGTCATCCGGGAGACCGGGAAAGGCGCCTCATGAGGGATGCCTTACCGGTCACTGAATTCAGCGCCCGGGAAGAAGAATCCGATCTCCCATTGCGCGGTTTCCGGCGAATCGGAACCATGCACGGCATTGGCTTCAATGGATGTCCCGTGAGCGGCGCGAATCGTTCCGGCATCGGCTTGGGTAGGATCCGTGCTCCCCATGAGCTCGCGATTTCGCTTAATGGCATCGTTCCCTTCCAAAACCATGATGACCAGCCTTCCAGAAGACATAAAGGTGGTCAGACTATTAAAAAAGGGCCGTGTCTGATGAACCGCATAGAACCCTTCGGCAACCCCTTTAGTCAATCTCGCCATTTTCATGGCGATGGGACGCAGACCCGCCTGTTCGTAGCGATGAATAATGTCTCCAATGACCTGTTTTTGGGCAGCATCAGGTTTAATAATCGCCAGCGTTCTTTCAACCATCATGAGTTTTCTCCCATTTTCTTATACATACCGATGAAGAGGCATAAAAATCAGGCCCATTCTAGAAAAGCCACTGCCATCGTTGCAACCATGTGAGGGAACGGTCATGGAAAATGCTAGGGGGAACACTTGACGGAGGGACGGGTATCTCGCCCTAACCCCTGGGACAGCTCAATACGCGCAACATGCTTGACATGGGCACATAAATCTCCAAGCCCCGGCGTGACCAATCGAAACGGGCCGCCATATTGTTGCGGTAAGGGACCTTCATCCAGTTCATAGATCACAATACCATGCTCACGAGCCTGTTCAAGCGTGAGACAAGCCGAAAACCGGCTGTCCAGTGCATGAAACGTCACATGATCGGCACCAGGCCGGAGCGTCGCCATCTCAAGCAATCCTTCCATCCGAACCCCCCGGCCTCGCAAACCTGACGCAACCTTACTGACATCAGGCACTTGGTAGTCAGATGCCAGTTTGGCCAAGGACACCCTATCAAACGAAAGAGGCTGGACCACCTCCCCGTCAATCTGAAGCACAGCGGGTTCAGCATGGGGTTGTTCAGTGATGACCTTCACGAGAGCCGTCAACGCTTCATTGACCGGCGTTGGAATGCCGAACTCTTTTCCCATCCGAACGATGTAGCCGTTGAGATCGTCAATCTCCGTAGTACGACCGGCTTTCCAGTCATCATACATCGAGGTATGAATATCACGAATTTCTTGCGACCATTGCACCACTTTTTCAGCCATATTGCCTTCTAACGGTACATGCGCACCAGTTGCCACGGCACAGACTTCTTCAACAATGGAAGCAATCACACGCGACATGTCAGGGTGATCCAAGGCTTTGGCAATGCGATCATTCAGTACAACCGTCAATGGATTAAAAACGCAATTCCAGCACATTTTTTCCCACTTGGCCCGCCGAATGTCCCTACTGACATGGCAAGAGATTCCCGCCTCTTGAAACAAGGCGGCGATCCGGCTGACTCGCGGGGTTGCCTGACCCATGACCTCGCCGATGGTGACGGCTCCCCGTTTGTAATGGGCGATCACGCTTGGCTCTAACTTTTTGGCATAAATAAAGGCCACCCCGCCCACAATACGGTCTCGTCCAAACCGGTCCATCAATCGATCTTCAATCGTGACGCCATTTTGAAGTGACAGGATAACCGTCTCATTCCCCACAACCGGCTCGATCTGCAGCATGACTTCATCCAGGTCATAGGCCTTGACTCCCAGAACAATCAGGGCAGGAGAAGGAAGATCTCTTGGATCGGCTGCGACACGGGGATGGACAGTCACGTTTCCCGAAGAACTCTGAATAGTGAGTCCATTGGTTTTCACGGCTTCCAGCGTTCGGGGGCGAAGTAAAAAGGAGACATTCTCGTTTGTTTTCGCCAAATGAGCGCCGAAGAATCCACCTACCGCTCCGGCACCCACCATCATGATGTGCTCCATCATTTGTGATTCCCTCTCCCTCATGCGATATGTAGGATACAGGCTACTATATCATAGCCTTACAGGAAAAAAAGAGGTATATCCCTTATCGGGAAGATTGCATGCCATCCAGGAACTACGGTAAAAAGTCTCCATCCTGTTCTCATTCTTCACCAACAAGAGGTGTCTCCGTCATGAACTGGGCTGTTCTTATTCTCTTTATTCTTTTAGGAAGTTCATCCTTCGTGTGGGGCAATCCCATGAATCACCATCAAACCTGTCAGGCAACGCCTTACCACGTCCATGTGATTGTCCAACAGGTACGGAGCAATCATGGAAATGTCGCCGCGCTCCTCTATGGCGATAATCCGGATGATTTTCTCGCCAGAGGAAAGAGATTGGCAAAAATACGGGTTCCCGCCAAGAAAGGCTCTGTGGCCATCTGTTTGCCGGCCCCACATCCAGGCATCTTTGCCGTGGGCATCTATCATGATGAAAATGACAACAAGAAATTTGACAAATCCTGGATCGGTCTTCCCGTTGAAGGATTCGGCGTCTCAAATAACCCTGAGATGTTCCTTCTCCCTCCAAGCCACGCAGAGTCAGCCTTCAAGGTTCAGGGCACCGACACGACTGTGAAGATCAAAATTCGATACTAAAAGTCCCGCCATGTTTTTCCAATCGGCAAACAGCAATAGATGGGACGCTTGTCTTCGCTCGTTTTTTGAAATATTCCTCTCTTGATTTTGTGGCTAGGGGCTGGAGTACAATAGAAGAAATATTCTCTCATACATCAATTATCCACCCTGTTGAAAAGAGTGGAGGGCTTGACAATGAATCGATGGGAAACATTCAGGACGTCTGCCGGGTGGCTGATGGCGTGTGTTCTTCTCACGTCTTGCCAGAGTTCGGAAATTCGTGCCGATTCCGTGGCGACTGTGACGAGCACCATTCCCCAATCCTCTCTCGTTCCGGGTTCCGTCAAGCGATTAGCTGTTTTTTATCCAAAAACTTCCATGAAGACCCTGGCCGACGCCTACCTTCGGCTCGAAGGGGCTACCTTCCAGCTCAAGAAAGAACGGCCATCGCTCAAAATCGTTGAGCGTCTCGATCTGTCAACGATTCGTAATGAACTGCGTCTCCAATCAAGTGGGTTTACCTCTGATGAATCAGCTCTCCGGTTGGGGAAAATTCTTGGTGTGGACGGTATCCTTGTCTACCGTATCAGTTGTTCGTCTCCAACAAGCCAAATTTTATCCAGATTTTCCGGTGTCGCCTCCCCGATTTCCGTGATGAGCAAAATTCTTTCAGTCGAAACAGGGGAGGTGCTTTATGATAATGTGGTCACCACTCAGGCCAGAGATGTTTCCTCCTTTCATTCGTACGACCTGAAGCCATTGCAGACTCTTGCGTTGAACCGTGGCATGAAACAGACAATCATTGACCTTCGCCACGCCTTTCGGATGCCGAAACAGCGGGACAAGACGAACGGCCTCAGGACAAAAACCATTCTGTAATAACCATGCTGTCGGGGGAATGACCCTACGCAGACATTCATCCGGGCAGACAATCGTCTAACGCTCAACCAATTTGCTCCGTCCCGCCGAGACACCGGTGTAGAAGCAGATTCACCTTGCCGGCTTTCTCCTCTCTTTCCGCTCATTGCCAGGGGAGCACTAATGGCATGATAATTGAGCACCAGAGCCCGTTGCGGAAATATTCCGGAAAGGGGGTTTTCCTTTTTGTTGGTGTCATCTTCCTCATGGGGTTTGGCTGTCGCTATCCTCCTCCACTTCCCCAAGACTTGTTTGCTCAACAACACTCAAGCGTCCTGGGACCAGAGTACGATTCACCCGGTTCCCTCAAAACAAGCAATCTTCTTCCCGCGGACATTCTGAAGGGTGAACACTACACGGTCAAGGATCAAGCCATGACCAATGGCTTGATGACTCGATTCACCATTGATTCTTCATTCGGCCAATTCACCGTCAACGAAGAGGATCTTCTCCGCATTCGCATCAAGGAGATCAACGCGCTAGCTGAGTTAAAGAAGATCAGCAAAACCAACGCCTTTGGAGAAGGTATCAAACAAACACTGTTAAGTCCCGTGACATTTTTCAAGAACCTCTTCAAAAAGCCGGAGACAACGATGGAGGGCATCCCTCAAGGATTTCAGCAGGAAATGACGCAAATCTCTGACATGATGGATCATGACCGAAGCCACTTGGACGACAGCAAAGGCCGGGAGTTTATTGGATTCTCCAAGCTCAAACGCCAACTGGCGTATACATTAGGGGTGGACGTCTATTCCTCCAATCAGATCCTCCAAGATGAATTGGACCGTGTGGCTTGGTCCAGCTACGCCGGTGGGATGGGGATGAACCTTGCGCTTCTCCCCATCCCAGGCGCCGGTCTGATCCTTATGGGGATGTCATTCAGTAATAGTATGAACAGTCTGTTTCGGGACAAAACACCGGAGGAGCTTGGCCGTATCAACAAAGAAAAGCTGAAACAGTTGGGGCTAGGAAAAGATCTCATAACACAATTCCTCACCAACCCGTGGTATTCTCCCAGACATGAAACCATTTTAGTTGAGGCCCTCACACAGATGAGAGGTGTTCGCGATCGGGGACAGTTTCTTAGGATTGCCATTGGAGCCAAAGCAGAAGAGGAAGCGCTCTTCTTTCAACGATTGGCGGAAATGATGGCTGATTTTCACCGGCACGTGGTCCCACTGGCTGCCATTGTGGTGGTGCCAAAGCCATGGCTCGTTGCCTATAGCACGGACCGGGCACTCGTCGCCTTCCTCCCATGGACATTTCTCCGGTGGACCCCATCGGTGGAAGCCGCAACCGATCGTGTGACTGGCTGGACCTCTACCCGGTATCCCACCAAACGAGTTGAACTATGGATCACCGGGACGCTTTCGTCCAAAGCCAGGATTCAACTAGAAAATCGAGGGGTGATGATCCACGAACACGCAACAATTCAAAGGAAACGATTGTATGATTAAACAAAGTTACGTTCTTGCAACGATCATCTGCCTGTGTGTCACCTCAGCCATGGCAAAAAATTCCGATAAACAGGGTATATCCATCCAAGGCCTCGATGAAAAAAGTGCACGGATTTACCTGGACGGTGTCGCTGACGGGTTTCAAGTCCTCAATACAGCGCTATTACAGCAAGGGAAGGATCCGTTATATTGCATCCCTGAAAAAATCGTCTTGTATGGACGGGACCTCTTAGAATTTATCTCTTCCAAGGTCACAGGCTCTCAAGAAGGCATCAATGTGGCCATCTCCGCCTTATTCGCTCTGAGAAACAAATACCCTTGCCAACACAAGGTGAAAGCAGCGGAACACCGATCCATCCGTGACATCGGGCAAGAAAAGCCTTGAGTCCATGAGCGAACATTCATATAATCACTGAAAAGAATCGGTCACGGCCCTATTCATCCTCATATACTCCTTACTCTTCATGTTTGGCTTACAGGCATTTTGGAAAAATCGAAAGCACCATCTTGACCGGATGTCTTTCTCCGATCTCATCGTGGCCTATTTTCAATACCCTGGGATTCAAGTCTATTTACTGCTCCTCCTCATCAGCAGCACCGTTTCGCTGAAATGGGGAACGCCATCATTCAGCGAACGAGGACTATCTCTCGTCGTCGCAATGTTGCTGGCTCTCCTCATCTATCCCTTGGCTTGGTATCTGCTTCACCGATTTGTCCTTCATGGACAGTTTTTGTATAAATCCGCTCATTTTGCGTCTATATGGAAACGTATCCATTTTGACCATCATCAAGATCCGAACGATTTACGCGTGTTGTTCGGTTCGCTGTATACCACCCTCCCCACCATTGCCATCATTACCATTCCCATCGGCGCCATGATCGGACATGGACCGGGCGGCGCGGCAGCGTTTTCCGGCGGCTTGCTCGGCACACTGTTTTATGAATTTTGCCACTGCATCCAACATTTGCACTATACGCCACGGAGCCGTTTTCTCCGGAGGATTAAACAGCTCCATCTCCTGCACCATTTCCATAACGAACAAGGGAACTACGGCATCACCAATTTCTTTTGGGATCGGGTGGCCGGCACGTTTTATGGGAAAGCCGGCGACGTGCCCCATAGCGAGACAGTCTTTAACCTTGGCTATGTCAATGAAGAATGCAGCCGATATCCATGGGTCGCCCAACTGTCCGAGAACCAACGATAACCTCTTCTCCATCTTTTGTCGTCAAATCCACGGCATCGTCTGAACGCTCCTTGCGGCGTTGACCTTTGAAATCTTACACCCAACACCTCAATTCGGTTCGGATCATTCCCGTACAGGATCGACGCACCATCCGCCAATTCATTCGCTTTCCCTGGGCAATCTATCAGAATGATCCCGTCTGGGTCCCGCCCCTCTTCCTCGAACGGCGCGCGCACCTTTCCCACTGGAATCCATATTTCACTCACGCCCACGTTCAATTATGGTTGGCCGTGCGAGGCCGACAACCTGTGGGACGCATCAGCGCTCAAATCGACACCCTTCATTTGGAACAATTTCATGACAGAACCGGCTTTTGGGGAATGCTCGAGGCGGAAGATCATCCCGAAACCTTTCGCGCGCTCCTGCACACCGCGGAAACCTGGTTGCAACAACAAGGGATGAACCGTCTCCGCGGGCCATTCAACTTCTCGATCAATGAAGAATGTGGATTGCTAGTTGAGGGCTTCCACAGTCCGCCGATGATCATGATGGGACATGCTCCATCGTATTACGCGACTCAGGTAGAGGCACTTGGCCACCATGGAAGGATGGACACCTTGGCCTATCAGATTGATGCCGGTTTTGAAACACCCCCCTTCATGCAACGCGTGATGGATCGTATGGGAACAGGCGTGCGGATCCGACCCTTGCGGCGTTTCGATTTTGAGCGGGACGTGGCGTTGCTCCGTGACATTTTTAATGATGCCTGGTCTGATAATTGGGGATTTCTCCCCTTTACCGAGGCTGAGTTCAACCAAATCGCCCAAGCCCTTAAATGGTTTGTGGATGATGCGTTTGTTCAAATCGCTGAAGTGAATGGAACGCCTGCCGCTATGATTGTGGCCTTTCCAAACATCAATGAAGCCATACGTGACTGCAATGGACGTCTTTTCCCCTTTGGATGGCTGAAGCTTCTCTGGCGCCTCAAAATCACCCATCCCAAAACCGCCAGGATTCCACTCATGGGTGTTCGAAAACAATTTCAGCGAACCCCTTTGGGTATCGCATTGGCCTATCTGCTCATCAATGCGCTCAGAGTACCAGGAGCCAAACACGGGGTGGAAACCGTCGAACTCTCTTGGATCCTTGAAACGAACACGGCCATGCGCAACATTCTTCAGTCCTTAGGGGCTATCCCATACAAACGATACCGTATTTATGAAAAAGAACTGGCATAAAATGGATGACCCCCTGAAGAAAACTGTTTCCCCGCTTCACACTCCTCCACCATTGACGGCACTCATTCTGGCAGGTGACCGCAAGCCAGACGATCCGGTCGCGGCCGCTGCCGGTGTCCCCTGTAAGGCGCTGACCCCCGTGGGAGGAAAACCCATGGTTCTCAGGGTGCTTGACGCCCTGAATGAGTCCGATGCCATTGGCAGACAGATTTTGTGTGGACCTTCATGGACCGCAGTGGAACAAGAAAAGGAGTTGCATACGCGCGTTCAATCGGGAACCGTTCAATGGATGCCCCCCCAAGCGACACCTAGTGCCAGTGCCTCTAGCGTTCTCCAATCCATACCGGACACCCACCCGGTCCTTCTCACCACGGCTGACCACGCGCTTCTTACGACTGACATGGTGAGCTACTTCTGCGCCCATGCCAGAGATTCAGGAAGCGATTTGGCAGTGGCCCTGACCCCATACCAACACGTCAGCAGAGCTTTCCCCGGTATGCGGAGAACCGCCATCCGCTTGCAAGATGGCGCCTATTGTAGTTGCAATTTATTCGCCTTCTTCACGCCGCGGGCTCGCGCTGCCGCCGCGTTCTGGAAGCGGGTTGAACAAGACCGTAAACATCCCTTTCGAATCGTTCGGATTTTTGGGTGGCACGCCATTATCCGGTATGTCACCGGCACACTTTCTCTCACCAAAGGGTTCTCTCTGATATCCAGCCGGCTGGGGTATCACGTCTCTCCCATTATGATGCCATTTCCACAAGCCGCCGTGGATGTTGATACCGTGGATGATTGGAAATTCGTTCAGACCCTGGTTTCGCCGTCACACGGGATAATCAGCACCAAATAAGGTACATTGCAAAAGGCAAATTGCAAAATGTAAAGTGCAAAATGAAGTGAAGAAAACGAATTTCCAAAAAGTTGGATTGGTCGTGAGCATCCAATCTTTCTCTTTCTTAGCTCCTGAACCGTTGAACTCCTGAACCCTGAGTTCAAAAGACGCCCCGATTTCGGCAGTTGCGCTCTATCCTCTCCCATGGTATTCATTCTTGTCGGCACAAACCTCCTCCTCTAACGACAGTTCCCACCTTGATCATCAGTCGCTACCTTCTTCGAGAAATCCTCAAGCCCCTGGTCGTCGTCTCTGCCGTCCTGGTGGTCATTTTTGTTAGTTATAGTTCCTCTCGGTATCTCGCCCGGGCCGCCAATGGAGAACTCCCCATGGACACGATTATGTCTTTGTTGTTCCTGAAAGCTTTGATCGCCCTAGAAGTGCTATTACCCATTACGTTGTTTTTGTCGGTCGTTCTCGGATTAGGCCGAATGCACGCCGATTCGGAAATGACAGCCTTATCGGCCTGCGGGATCAGCTCGCTGACCGTTGTCAAAGTGGTCTGGTGGTGTTCATTGTTTCTGGCTTTTCTGGTCGGTGGCCTTTCTCTCTTCGTCAGACCCTGGGCTTACCAGACCAGTTATTGGTTGCTCGCTCAAGCCGAAGCTCACTTTGATGTCGCCACATTGGAACCAGGTATCTTTTACGAAAAAAAGGAAGGAAAATCCGTCATTTTCATCGATCGATTTGATCGTGCGCGAAATCAAATGGAAGGAGTGTTCATTCAACAGGATCAAGATAATGGCACCCGAATCATTTTCGCCAACCAAGGATACCTTCAAACCGATCCAGTCACCGGAGAATCGATTCCCGTTCTTTTGAACGGTCATGAATATCGACTTTCACGGGGAACGGAACCTGACCGGATCGCGGCGTTTCACAAAGTCGCCATTCACATAGAATCGCATGAAAAATCACCGGCATATAAGCGAAAGGCTGTCCCCACCCTTCAATTGGCCCAATCCGATCGCCCCCAAGATCTTGATGAATTTCAGTGGCGTCTCTCAACGCCTCTCTCAACCATTCTGTTGGGGCTGCTTGGCATTCCACTGAGCCGGGC
>Ga0114931_10006658_pt1 | contig 14182 bp, 11 predicted proteins | sample 2SBtaG_FD_89579 | JGI IMG/M metagenome (GOLD analysis project Ga0114931, IMG submission 89579) | Deep subsurface microbial communities from Kolumbo volcano to uncover new lineages of life (NeLLi) - 2SBTROV14_V59a metaG | ecosystem: Environmental > Aquatic > Marine > Volcanic | place: Kolumbo...
CGCCCTCTGACGCGCGGCAAGTGGCACAAGCCGTGGCCCGCATGGGCTTTTATGCAACCGGCGCGGGTGTGGTGGACATCAATCATTTCATCAAGGCCGCCCAAGTTATCCAGGACGGAAAGTCTGCCGCAAAGGCCAAGGCGCGCCGCAGCCTGGGGGAGGGGCCGGAGGAGAGGCCGGGGGGCGCGGCGATTGTCCCGCTGCTGTTCTATCGGGCGATGCTTCTGGCCGGTGATTGCGCGCCCATTGATGCCTTGGCCGCAGCCCTGGCAAGACGCGGCATGCTCGCTGTGCCGATCTTCGTGCCGACCTTGAAGGACGCAGATGTTGCCGATTTCATAAAGGCAACCATGACGGCATTGCCGCCTGCCGTGATGATAACAACAACCGCCTTTGCCATCTCACCTGCTGCAGATGGCGCCTCCCTGTTTGACGACATCGGCGTTCCCGTAATGCAGGCGGTGATCGCCACCACCCGGCGCCAGTCCTGGGCGACAAGCGCGCGCGGCCTTGGCGTATCTGATATTGCCATGCATGTCGTGCTGCCGGAACTGGATGGGCGCATTCTGGCCGGTGCGCTGTCGTTCAAGGACTATGAGCATGCCGCTGGCGATTGTCTTGACGATGATCTTGTGCGGCCACCACAATCGCCACAGCCGCTGCAGTTGCCGCAAGACTCACAATCACCACGCCAGCCACCGCGCTCGCCACGCCAGCCGCCACCGTCCCCGCCGGCTGGGCCTTTGCAGTTCAATGCCCTGCACAACCGTCCTGAGGCCGATCGCATCGAGATGGTGGCGGCGCGGGTGGCGGCCCTGATAAAACTGCAGACAACGCCGCCTGGCGATCGCCGGCTGCTGATTATCATGCCGGATTATCCCGGTGCTGACGGGCGAACCGGCTATGCCGTCGGTCTTGATGTGCCCGCTTCGGTTCTGGCGATGCTCGCCGATCTCGCCGCTGTCGGCTATGATGTGCGGAATATTCCGGCGGGCGCGCGCGATCTGCTGGCCCTGCTGGCCGAAGCCAAGCCCGGTCTTGCCGCGCAACACTGGTGCCAGGCGTTTCAACGGCTGCCCGAAGCGGCGCGCGATGACCTTGTCAAGGCCTGGGGAGCGCCGTCGGCCAGCGGGGTCCATCAATTTCGCCATGCCAGCTTTGGCAATATCACCGTGGCGCTGGCGCCGGACCGCGGACAGGCCGCAAAGCGGCGCGCCGACTATCATGATCCGGCCTTGCCGCCGCGCCATGAGCTGCTGGCATTCGGGCTCTGGGCGCGCGAGGCCCTGCGCTGTCATGCCATCGTGCATTGCGGTGCTCATGGCACGCTCGAATGGCTGCCGGGCAAGGCGGTGGCGCTGTCAAAAGCCTGTTTCCCCGAGATCATCGGCGGGCCGCTGCCAATCATCTATCCCTTCATTGTCAACAACCCCGGTGAAGCCGCGCAGGCCAAACGGCGGATTGCCGCCCTGACCATCGGTCATATGCCGCCGCCGATGATTGACGCCGGATTGAGCCCGCAACAGCGTGATCTTGAGCGTCTTGTCGATGAATATGTGCAGGCGGATGGTCTCGATGTTCGCCGCCAGCGGCGGTTGGCGCGGCTGATCCTCGACAAGGCCGCCGCAACCAGGCTGGACAGCGCCGCCGGTGTCGGCCCCGGCGATGGCGATGACGAGGCGCTGAAGCGGATTGATACCTGGCTGTGTGACCTGAAAGACTTCGCCATCAAGGACGGCCAGCATATCTATGGCCGCGCCGAACCCGGCTGCTGCGACCGCAAGCGGCTCACCAGCGCAGGCCTTGAGCGCGATAATTTTCTCGCCGCGCTGAACGGCCGTTTCGTCAGTCCGGGACCTGCCGGGTCGCCATCGCGCGGGCGCCGCGATATTTACCCCACCGGGCGCAACCTGTTCACCATCGACCCGCGCATGATGCCGACCAGTGTCGCCTTCGAAATCGGCACGGCGGCGGCCGAGGAAGTCTTGCGGCTTTATCTTCTCGATCATGGCGACTGGCCGCGCGCGCTGGTGATCGATCTTTGGGCCAGCGCCAGCCTGCGCAGCGGCGGCGAACAGATCGCGCAAGGCCTGGCGCTGCTCGGCTGCCGGCCGCAATGGCACGGCGAGAGCGGACGTGTCAGCGGCATAGAAGTGCTGCCGCCGGCGGCCATCGGGCGTCCGCGCATTGACGTCACTTGGCGCATTTCAGGTCTCTTCCGCGACATGTTTCCGGCCCAGATCGCCTTGATGAACGCCGCTGTCGAGGCCATCGCGCGGCGCGGTGAGGAGGATGGCGACAACCCCCTGGCGGTTGAATTCAAAAGCAGCGGCATTGTTCCGAGGCGTGTCTTCGGCTCATCGCCGGGCAGCTATGGCAGCGGCGCCGAGGCGCTCCTGCAAAGCGGCGGCTGGCAAGACCGCCAGGAGCTGGGCGAGGCCTATCTGGCGGGCGGGTCATACAGTTTTTCAGGTGCCGAAGGTGCTGGCGAACTTCTGCCGGGTGCCTTTGGCGAGCGTCTTGCCGGCGCCGATCTGCTGGTTCATGTCAGCGATGACAATGGTCATGATCTGCTTGAAGGATCGGCCGATGTCGCGCATGTCGGCGGCTTTGCCGCGGCCATTGAGGCCATTGGCAGCACAGCCGATGTGATCTGTCTCGACACCACCGATCCGCAGCGCCCGCGTGCAAGGCGGCTGGCCGATGCGATTGCCCGTGTCGTGCACGCCAGGGCGATCAATCCGCGCTATATTCGCGGCCAGATGCGGCATGGCCCGCGCGGTGCCTCCGATTTCGCCGAGACCGTCGATCGCCTGATCGGCTTTGCCGAGACCACCAATGCCGTGCCCGATGGGCTGATTGATGCGCTTTATGATGCCTATATCGGCGATCATGACGTGCGGGCCTTCCTGCTGCACGAAAACCCGGAGGCGGCGCAGGCCATTGCGGCGCGCATGGACAATGCCTTGCAGCGCGGGCTGTGGCATCCGCGGCGCAACAGCACGCCCAATGAGCTTCGCAAGTTGATCGCTGAAGCCAGCATGGCGCCATGCCTGTCGGATGCGGGCAGGTCAGCAGAGAATAGGTCAGATGCGGATTTGACCGATGCGGGCCTATATGATGCGGACTTGTCTGATGCGGATCTGGCAGCCGGGGAGGGCTCTGAAAAATGACCGTCATTCCACCAGCCCGGCGCGGCGCCTGCCCCAGCCTGTCAAGACCAATGCAAACCGGCGATGGCCTGATTGCCCGCCTCAGCCCGGCTTCCGGCGCATTCACGGCGCGGCAACTGGCGCAGGTCGCGCAGTTGGCCGCCCGCCATGGTAATGGACTGCTGGAAGTGAGCCTGCGCGGCAATCTGCAAGTGCGCGGCTTGAGTGCGTCTTCAGCGCCGTTATTTGCCGCCGCCGTGACGCGCGCCGGCATCGAGGTGCGTCGCGGCATTGCCATCGACATCAGTCCGCTGTCCGGCCTCGACCCGCAGGAGCCGCGTGATGGCCGGGCGCTTGCCGCGGCGGTCGGAGCGCGCCTGCAACAGGCGCCCTGGTCGCAAAACCTCGCCCCCAAGGTGTCCGTGGTGATTGATGGCGGCGGCCAGATTTCACTGGCGCGCTTGATCGGCGATTTGCGGCTGGTCGCCCATGGCGGCGGCGACTGCAGCAGCAGCAACAGCGGTGGTGAAAGCGGCTGGCTGGTGTTTGTCGGCAGCATTGAGGCAGAGTCGATTTGTCTGGGGCTGCTGTGCGGCGATGACAAGGCGGCCGATGCGGTGACGGCGCTGTTGCAACGGCTGGCGAATATGGGCAGCAGAGCGCGCGGTCGTGACCTTACTGCGGCTGATCTCGTCCTGCCCGATCATGTCATGGACGCCCTGCAGCCGGCGCCGCCCCTGTCGCGGCAGGCCAGCAATCCCGCGCCGCCGTTGCTTGGACTGCGGCGGCTGCGCGGCGGCGGCTTTGTTGCCGGCTTTGCTCTCGACCTGGGAACCATCACGGCGGACCGGCTGAGCGGATTCGCCAATGCGGTAGTCCAGGCCAATGCGGCAACCCAGATCCATGCAGGTGCTTGCCAAATCACCGATCGCGAGATCACTGGTGGCCAGATCATTGACGGCCAGATCCGTTTCGCTCCCGGCAGGATCATGCTGGTGCTGCTACCCGATGCGGCGGCGGGCGAGGCCCTGCGCAGCAGCGCTGCGAAACTGGGATTGATCTGTCAGCGCGACGATCCGCGCCTGCGCTATGTGACCTGCGCCGGCGCCCCGGCCTGCGCCTCGGCCCATGTGCAAACGCATGAGCTGGCGCGCGCCATTCACGCCACTTGCGGCGATCTGTTGCATGAGGCCTCTCAATTGCCCGATGGTGGTCGCATCCATATTTCCGGCTGCAGCAAGCGCTGCGCCGATCCGGGCGGCGCCATGATCGACATTATTGCTGGCGCCGACGGTTGCTCGATCTTTCATAATGGCACCTTGCAGGCCGGTTGTGTTGCGCCATCAGACATGCCAATGGTCATCGGCGAACTGGTGTCAAAACCATGAGTCTGCATGCTGAACATATCCTTGCCGCCTGGCAGGCGTCCCGCGCGTTACCGCCTTGCGCGTCTCGCGGCAGCGCCTTCCCGGTCTGCCTGCCCGCCTGCCGTTCTCATTGCCGCGCTCCCGATCAGCACATCGGGCCGCCAAGACGAAAACCATTTGACAAACGGATCGCCGCCCAATGACCAGCTATGACTACCTCCGCGACGGCGCTACCATTTATGAGCGCTCGTTCAGCATCATCCGCTCCGAAGCCGATCTGTCGCGCTTTTCCGCCGCCGAGGCCGATGTGGCGATCAGGATGATTCATGCCTGCGGTCAGGTCGAGGCCGCCGCGTCATTCCACTTCTCGCCCGATTTCGTCGATGTGGCCAGAGGCGCTCTGCGGGCCGGCGCGCCAATCCTGTGCGATGCGCAGATGGTCGCGCGCGGCATTACCCAGGCCCGCCTGCCCGCCGGCAATGACATTATCTGCACATTGCGCGAGGCGCGCACCAAGGCGCTAGCCGATGAACTCGCCACCACCCGATCGGCGGCCGCCCTGGAGCTGTGGCGGGAGCGGCTGGGCGGCGCGCTTGTCGCCATCGGCAATGCACCGACGGCATTGTTCCACCTGCTGGAGATGCTGCAAAAGGGTGCGCCGAAGCCGGCAGCGATCATCGGCATGCCGGTTGGCTTTGTCGGTGCTGCCGAATCGAAAGAGGCGTTGCGCCGCGGCGACAGCGATTGTCCCTGGGCGACTGTTTGCGGACGCCTCGGCGGCAGTGCGCTGACCGCAGCGGCAGTCAACGCCCTGGCCAAGAGCGGCATATAGGAACAGGAAAGGCATACAGGAAATGGCGGCAGCAGGACCATGGATGATGTCGAAACGCAGATCGCTGACCGCGCCGTGCGGGCGAATGGATCGGGTTAAAGGAAAACCGAAATGAAGCAGACGGGCGCATTATACGGCGTCGGCACCGGGCCGGGCGATCCGGAGCTGTTGACCATCAAGGCGGTTCGCGTGCTTGAATCATGCGATGTCGTTGCGCATTTTGCCAAGCGCGGCAATGTCAGCAACGCCCGCCGCGCCGTTGCGGCTGTTCTGCCTGCCGATATGCTTGAGCTTTGCCTGGCCTATCCCGTCACCACCGAACTCGACAAGCACAGCGACGGTTACATTCAGGCCATAGCCGCCTTCTTCGACGCTGCGGCAGACGCCTTGCGCGCCCATCTTGTGGCCGGCCGCAAGGTCGCGGTTCTGAGCGAGGGCGATCCGCTGTTCTACGGCTCCTACATGCATCTGCATCTGCGTCTGGCATCTGAATTCAGGACCGAGGTTATTCCCGGTATTACCGCCATGTCGGGGTGCTGGTCGGCGGTCGGTCTGCCGATCATCCAGGGCGAGGACAGCCTGACGGTGCTCGCCGGGACGCTCGACGAAGATGAGCTGACCCGGCGGTTACGGCAAAATGATGCCGCCGTGATTATGAAGGTGGGACGCAATCTGGCCAAGATCCGCCGCGCGCTAAGGGCTGCCGGTAAATATGAACGCGCGGTCTATGTCGAGCGCGGCACCATGAGCGAGGGCTTTCATCTGCCGCTGGCTGACAAGCATGACGAGCAGGCGCCTTATTTTTCGCTGCTGCTGGTGCCTGGCTGGGTCAAGGGCGCGGCATTAAATGGCAAAGACCGGCGCGGCCGGGCTGCGGTGACAGAGGCGGCAGAAGCGTTGCAGGCGGCGGAGGTATCAAAAGTGACGGAGGTGGCAAAGCTGCTTGCAGATCGCCCGCCAGCAGGGCGTGATGATCGCGCCCAAGGTGGCAGCGGCAAGAGAAGCAGGGGAGGCTGAAGCCATGAGCGGACGTCTGGCAATCATCGGCATTGGACCGGGCAGCCCGCAGCAGTTGACGCTACAGGCGCAGGGCGAAATCTGCCGGGCGCGGTATTTTTTCGGCTATAAGCCCTATCTTGAGCGCTTGCAACTCAGGCCTGACCAGAGCTGCCAGCCATCGGACAACCGGCAGGAGCTGGCGCGCGCGCAAGCGGCACTTGAAATGGCGGCTGGCGGCGAACAGGTGGCGCTGGTCTCCGGCGGCGATCCGGGTGTTTTTGCCATGGCAGCGGCGGTTTGCGAAGCTATCGAGCATGGCCCGGCGGCCTGGCGCGAATTGGACGTGAGCATTGTGCCGGGGGTCAGCGCCATGCTGGCGGTGGCGGCACGCGCCGGGGCGCCGCTCGGGGCCGACTTTTGCGCCATCTCGCTGTCGGACAATCTCAAGCCCATCGAGGTCATCGAGCAGCGGCTCGCCGCCTGTGCCGCTGCCGGGCTGGTGATGGCGCTGTACAATCCGGTCAGCAGGGCGCGCCCGTGGCAGCTTGATCGCGCCTTCGATTTGTTGCGCAGCATTCTGCCGCCGGACACAATCGTCATATTCGGGCGTGCCGCCGGCAGAGCTGATGAGTCGATCAAGGTTGTTGAACTGGCCGCCGCCAGGGGATGCGATGCTGACATGGCGACCTGCGTGATTGTCGGTTCACCTGAGACACGCCTTATCGAGCGGGACGGGCGCGCGGCGCTGATCTATTCGCCGCGCTCAATGCCGGTTGGCGGCGGTTCTGCCCGGCGGCTTGGCTCACCGGTTGGCCCGCCTGTTGCCCCGCCGCTGACTGGCCCGCCGCCTGGCGAGACAAGCAAATGATCGAGCAGGGCGATTGCGGCGCTTGCCTCATCAACAGAGCGGACATCGGGCAGCGCCGGCCGCCTGATGAGACAGACCTCGATGCCAAGACGGCGCGCCGCCGCCAGCTTGCCACAGGCCGCCGCACCGCCGCTGTTTTTGGCAATAACCAGATCTATGTCGTGCCGGCGCAACAGCGCCATCTCGTCATCGACGTCGAAGGGGCCGCGGGCAAGCAGATAGCTGGCATGGGGCAGCGGCGGCGGCGGAGTGACCGGCTCGATACTGCGAATGACGTAATGGTGGAACGGCGCCACGGCCAGAGACGCCAGCTGCTGGCGGCCAAGGGATGCAAAAACATACCGCGGCTGCTGGCCGGCAAGGGCCAGGGCGCCGGCGACATCATCGACCTCCCGCCACAGGTCACCACTGACCTTCTGCCAGGGCGGGCGGCGGATGGCGAAATGTGCAACGCCCGTCTGGCGCGCCGCCTTGGCCGCGTTGCCAGAGATAATGGCAGCGAAGGGATGGGTCGCATCAATCAGCACATCCGTTCGGCTGTGGCGCAGATAGTCCGCCAGTCCGTCCACCCCGCCAAAGCCGCCGATCCGCACCGGCACTGCCTGCGCAACGGGTCGGCTTGTCCGTCCGGCCAGTGACAGCATACAATCGAGGTCGGATCGTCCGGCAATCATCTGCGCCAACTGGCGCGCTTCAGTGGTGCCGCCAAGAATGAGAATTTTGTGAGCCATGCCCCTATCTACTGACAAATCCAGCAAAGCCGCAATGGCTGTTGGCAGCGCGCCGGCAACAAAGTCACCGGGTTCAGCAGCCTCGCCTGCTTCTGCGGCCCCGCCATGTTCGTCATATTCACCATGGTTGACAATCGTCGGCATCGGTGAAGATGGCCCGGCGGGGCTTGGCGCGGCGGCAAAGGCAGCCATTTCCAGCGCGCGCCATGTCTTTGGCGGCATAAGGCATCTGGCGCTGGCCGGTGATCTGATCCGCGGCACCGGCCATCGCTGGCCAAGCCCGTTCGATAAAGGCATGGCGGCAGTTGTCTCCCGGCGCGGCGAGACTGTCTGCGTGCTGGCTTCCGGCGATCCGTTCTGGCACGGCGTTGGCACGACGCTTTCGCGGCTTGTGAGCGCCAGCGAAATGCGCGTGTTTCCGGCGCCGTCGTCCTTTTCCCTCGCCGCCGCGCGCCTGGCCTGGCCCTTGCCCGAGGTGTCATGCCTGTCACTGCATGATCGCGGCGTTGAAATCCTGCGGCGTCATCTGCAGCCGGGCCGGCGCATAATTGCCCTGACGGCGGGGGCAAAGGGGCCGGAAGAGGTCGCGCGCTTTCTGCAGCAGCAGGGCTTTGGCGCCTCGCAAGTTACTGTTCTCGAAGCCATTGGCGGACCGAAGGAGCGCATCAGCCAACATATCGCGGACGATCTTGCCGCGCGCAGCGGTTGTGGCTCAACGGCCAGTTCCGCATCAACGGCCAGCGCAGACCTGACAAACTGGCATCCGCTCAATGTGCTGGCCATCAAGGTTGCTGCTGCTGATCGAAGTGCGAGGGTCGTGCCGCTGTCATCGGGCATGCCGGACAACTGGTTCGCTCATGATGGCCAGATCAGCAAACGCGATATTCGTGCCTTGACAATCAGCGCCCTGCGGCCGCATCACGGCGACCTGTTGTGGGATATTGGCGCCGGCTCCGGAGCGGTGGCCATCGAATGGATGCTTGCCCATCCATCATTGCGCGCCATTACCATTGAAGCGAACCCGGCGCGCGCTGCCCAAATTGCTGCCAATGCGCGAAACTTCGGCCTGCCCGCCCTGCAGGTGGTGGAGAGCCGCGCCCCGCAGGCCTTGCACGACTTGGCGCCGCCCGATGCGATATTCATCGGCGGTGGCGGCACTGGCGAGGGCATGATGCAGGCCGCGATGGAGGCGCTTGGCCCGGGCGGACGGCTGGTCGCCAATGCCGTGACGCTGGAGATGGAAAGCCTGCTCGCCGGGCTCAGCGCGCGCCATGGCGGCAGGCTGATGCGCATAGACCTCAGCGAGGCGGCTCCCCTTGGCGCTTTCAGGACCTGGCGCCCTGCCTTGCCGATTACGCAATGGTCGTGGTGCAAGCCATGATCTGTATCACGTTTATCCGTGCCACCTTTGGCCATACCATTCCGGGGATGAAGCAATGGTGAGCGAACCGAGGTTGGAGGGGGGCAAGCTCATTGCCGGCGTTGGCTTTTCCAGCCGGGCCGGCGCTGGCGACATTGCCGCGGCGGTGCGGGCCGTCCTGCATGACAATGGCCTTGATGCCGCAAGGCTTGACGTTCTGGCATCACTTGCGGCAAAGCGCCATTGTGCTGCGCTTGCAGAGGCGGCAGACGCGCTCGGCGTCAGGCTGATGTTGATCGGCGATGCGGCGCTTGGCTCTGCCGCCGCACGCGGATTGACCCATTCGCAGCTGTCGATGAAAATCACTGGGCTGCCATCGGCCAGTGAAGCGGCGGCGCTTGCTGCGGCAGGGCGGACAAGCCGGCTGTTGGCGGCGCGCAACCGTCATGGCCCGGTGACCTGCGCGCTGGCGCTACAGGTGGATGCTGGACAACCTTCTTCGCCGGCCGGCGGAGCATCGGCTGAGTGACAATAATGACAGAGCGTAAAATGATTGACTTGATTCGCACGGGCGGTGGACCACAAAAGAGCAAAACCATGACCGTTCATTTCATTGGCGCCGGACCTGGTGCCGCCGACCTTATGACCCTCCGCGGGCGTGACCTCATCGCGCAAAGCCCGGTCTGCCTTTATGCCGGCTCGCTGGTGCCGCGCGCGTTGCTGCGCCATTGCCCTGAGGGGGCGCGCATCGTCAATAGCGCGCCGCTGTCGCTCGATGAGATCGAGCAGGAATTTGTCGCCGCCGCCAAGGCCGGCCAGGACGTGGCACGATTGCATTCGGGCGATCTTTCGCTGTGGAGCGCTGTGGCCGAGCAGACCCGGCGCTTGAAGCGTCTTGGCATCGCCTACACCATGACGCCCGGTGTGCCGGCCTTTGCCGCGGCCAGCGCCGCCCTCGGGCAGGAACTGACCATCCCGGCACAGGCGCAAAGTCTGGTGTTGACGCGCCTCTCGGGCCGCGCCTCGGCGATGCCGCCGGATGAGACATTGCAGAATTTTGCCATCTCCGGTGCGACGCTGGCCATCCATCTTGCCATTCACGCGCTCGATCGTGTCGTTGCCCAGTTGACACCGGCTTACGGGGCTGCTTGCCCGGTGGTGATTGTCGCGCGCGCCAGCTGGTCCGATCAGCGGATCGTCAGGGCAACCCTCGCGACGGTTGAAGCCGCCATTGCCAGCGCCCCCATCGAGCGCACGGCAATCATCTTTGTCGGCACAGCGCTGGCCAGCCAGGACTTCCGCGAAAGCGCCCTTTATGACGCCAGCTATCAACGGCGTTTTCGTGGCCGCGATGCATCCTGAATGGGCGCAAATGGCGCAAGCCCGCGCTGCCTGCCCTTGTGGTCGAAAAGCAGAATTTCCAGCTCAATGTCATTGTCGCCAAGCACCGGCGCGGCGACCTGCCAGGCCTTGCCGGCGATGACATCACCGAGCGCCAGCCCCTGTTGATGAGCATGCTGGAAGGCTTCCGCAACAGTGTTGGCGTGGCGGATGCTGTCCGCCAGTTGCCCTGCCTCCGCCAGCGCACCGCCCGCCATCATTCCGCCAGCGGCCGCCGACAGCGCGACATCGGCAAGCGCATCAAGATCGGCGCGCCCGCGCTTTGAGTGCAGATCAAGCAGGCCCTGCGATAGCTTGGTCATCTTGGCGATGCCGCCGGCAATTGTCAGCCGGGGCAGCGGATGGGTCTTGATATATTTCAGCGTCCCGCCGACGAAATCGCCCATGTCAATGAGCTGCAGCTCATTGAGCCCATGCAACAACTGCACGGCCTTTTCCGAGCTATCGCCGGTGGCGGCGGCGACATGGGTCAAACCGCTGGCGCGCGCCACATCAATGGCGCGGTGAATGGAATGGATCCAGGCGGCGCAGGAAAAGGGAATGACAATGCCGGTGGTGCCGAGAATCGAGATGCCGCCCAAGATGCCAAGCCGCGGGTTAAGCGTCTTGCTGGCCATCTGTTCGCCGCCGGGAACTGAAATCTCGACGATGAAATCGGCGCATCCCGGTGAGACATCGGCAATGGCGCGCGCGATCATTTCGCGGGGTTTGGGGTTGATCGCCGGTTCTCCGGGCGCAATCGGCAGGCCCGGCAGGGTGACCGTCCCGACGCCGGGGCCGGCACGAAAGGTCAGGCCGCTGCCTGCAGCGCCTTTGCACAGACGCACCGTTATCAGCGCGCCATGGGTCACATCGGGATCATCGCCTGCATCCTTGACGATGGCGGCGATGGCGCAGTCTCCCGCCAGTTCGGCGCGCGCCAGGACAAAGGCCGGCTGCTGGCCGCCGGGCAGGGTTATGCTCACCGGATCGGGAAAGTCGCCTTGCACAAGCGCCGCGCAGGCCGCCTTGGCCGCCGCCGCCGCACAGGCACCCGTGGTCCATCCGCGCCGCAACCCTGCCTGCTTGCTGTTCATGAGAAAACTCTATAGAGCATGGCCGTTGCGGCGTCACTACCATAGCAGAACAGGCTGCGCGCCGCGCATGGCTTAAGCGGGCCAGAGCAGAAGACCAGCGGGCCAGAGCGCCTGTGTCAAAGCCGGACGGTCAAGAGGGCACAGCCAAAGAGCCGGAGCCGGAGGGGCCAGGAGCAGGATCATGGCGGCAAAACTGATCGAAACCGGAAGAGGGCTGATCGTTGGTGCGGCAAGATCGGGCGCCGGCAAGACAAGCGTCACCATCGGCCTTCTCAGGGCCTTGCGCCGGCGCGGTCTCAAGGTCCGCGGCGCCAAATCAGGACCAGATTACATCGATCCTGGTTTTCACCAGGCGGCATCTGGCCGGCAAGGCGTCAATCTCGATAGCTGGGCGATGGGCCCCATGCTGCTGGCTTCACTGCTCAGCCAGGCCGCGCAAGACGCCGACATGGTGCTCATTGAAAGCGCCATGGGCCTGTTCGACGGCGTTGACGCAGAGCCGGAGCGCAGCGGTGCGGCCAGCGATCTGGCGCGCCGCTTCAAGATCCCGGTGTTGCTCGTTGTCGATGTCTCCGGCCAGTCAAGGTCCGCAGCCGCCATCGCTCATGGCTTCAACAGCTTTGATCCCGGCGTCACGCTGGCCGGCGTCGTGCTCAATCAGGTGGCCAGCGATCGCCATTACGCGCAGGCCGCTGCTGCCATTGAGCGCGCAGGCATTGCCGTTCTTGGCGGCATCAGGCGCAACCCGGATATGGCCATGCCCGAGCGCCATCTCGGTCTCGTACAGGCGGGCGAACATGATGATCTCGACGCCTTCATCGAGCGGCTGGCCGACGTGATGGAGGAATGGGTTGATATTGATGCGGTGCTGGCGAAAGCCGCGGCGATCGGCTTTGACGATGTTGCAGCCGATGTCTCCGGCGTCTCTGGCGACGGCGTGGTGAGTATCGCGCCGCCGGGACAGCGCATAGCTCTTGCCCGTGACCAGGCCTTTACCTTTCTCTATCCGCATCTTCTGCGGCACTGGCGCAAGGCCGGCGCCGAGATCATTGCCTTTTCGCCACTGGCAGATGAAGCCCCGCCGAAAGATTGCGACATATGCTGGTTGCCGGGTGGCTATCCGGAATTGCATGCCGGCAGGCTCGCCGCCGCGCAGCGCTTCCAGCAGGGCCTCAGGCAGTTTGCCGTTACGCGCAGGGTTCACGGTGAATGCGGTGGCTTCATGGTGCTTGGGGAGAGGCTGGAAGATGGCGATGGCACAATGCACAAGATGGCCGGACTGCTCGGACATGGCACCAGCTTTGCCAAACGCAAGATGAATCTGGGCTATCGCCGCGCGCAACTGCTCGCCGATTGTCCGGTCGGGCGCAAGGGCATGAACCTGCGCGGCCATGAATTCCACTATGCGCGGCTAATCCAGCCGGGCAGTGATGAGCCTCTGGCCAGTCTCGCCGATGCACTGGGCAGGGATCTCGGTCCAGCAGGGGCGCGGCGCGGACAGGTCAGCGGCACCTTCTTCCATGCCATCGCCGAGGACAGGTGATGGAGGTGATAAAAGTGAGAAAGGTGATCATGCCGGCAGTTGTCAGCAGAGCCCTTGCCGACAGCCGCCTTTGTATCGGTTTGTTCACGCTGCTGCCCGTTGGTGCCGCCACTTCTGCCGCACCCGCCGATGTTGCCGCTGCTGCTGATACCGTTACCGCCGACGACGCCGCACCCGATTTCGCGGCGGCACAATGGGCAGCTCCCGTTGCCGGTGCCGTGGTCGGCTGTCTGGCTGGCGGCGTCTTTGTCCTTGCAAATTACGCAGGTCTGTCGGATTTTGCCTGTGCCGCCGTGACGCTTAGCGCTGCGCTTCTGATGACCGGCGCCCTGCATGAAGACGGCCTTGCCGATGTTGCCGATGGCTTTGGTGGCGGGCGCAGTATTGCGCGCAAACTGGCCATCATGAAGGACAGCCGGATCGGCACTTATGGCGGGCTGGCGCTGATCGCCAGTTTTGTCCTGCGTGTGGCCGCCATAGCCTCTCTTGCCGCCTCTGTTGCGCCGGTTACTGTTGTTCTGGCGCTGATTGCGGCGCATGGTGCATCGCGGGCGCTGTTGCCGTTGTTCATGCGCCTTGTACCGCCGGCGCGCGCTGACGGTCTGGCCGCCGGCATCGGCGCTGTTCCCGATGGCGCGGTGGCGATTGCACTTTGCCTGGGCGTGCTGGCCTTGCTGCCTTGCGGGATTTGGGCGGCCTTTGTGATGATTGTGCTGCTTGGCTTGCTGGTTGCGCTCATGCGGGTCCTGGCATGCGCTCAGATCAATGGACAAACCGGCGACGTGCTGGGCACAGTGCAGCAAGGCGGCGAGATCATCATCCTGCTTGCCGCATCGGCACTGTTAAGCTGACC
>Ga0114931_10006659_pt1 | contig 14182 bp, 10 predicted proteins | sample 2SBtaG_FD_89579 | JGI IMG/M metagenome (GOLD analysis project Ga0114931, IMG submission 89579) | Deep subsurface microbial communities from Kolumbo volcano to uncover new lineages of life (NeLLi) - 2SBTROV14_V59a metaG | ecosystem: Environmental > Aquatic > Marine > Volcanic | place: Kolumbo...
ACGACAACGACGATCTCGCCTTTGCTGTCGAGCAAGTCGCGCAAAATATAACGGCGGAACAATAAATCACCATAGGTGATCACGGTGTCTTCCTTGATGTCATCGCGTGCACAGGCGAGTGAAGCCAGTTCGCCGCCTTTCATGTAATCAGCATTTTCTACCTTTTTGATGCTGTTGATGTTGATGGCATCTGATTTGTAACCACTGACCACGGCCATGTGATTGATCTTCTGGCGTTTGAATTCATCGACTAAATGTTGCAGGAGAGGTTTGCCGCTCACTGGCAGCATGACTTTTGGCCGTTCTTCAGTCATGGCTTCAAGGCCGTGACCACGAGAGGCCGCCAGTACAATAGCATTAGTATTGTCGTGCTCGGAAGCAAGGTACTGCTGTTCTGCGCGCGACAGTTCTTCAGCGCCTTGCAGGCGAAAAATTTCATTCACGGTAACGATCTGGTCTTCGATGTTGGCGAGCGTTTCCGTGTCATGAATTTCGCGGGCGACGGCTGTCATGCTGGCTGCAGCGGTGCGGATCAGATGGTTGGCCCAGATCACCAGACTGATGCCTGATTTACGGAAGACGTCAGTCGGTGTGCTGTAATATTTTGTGGGTACGACAATGACGGGGGAGCGTCCGGCCCATTCTTTGGTAAAGGCAAGTACTTCGTCCGGGCGCGACAGCTTGCTGTGAATGAGAATCGCATCGGCACCGGCTTCATGATAAGCCTCAGCACGACGCAGGGCTTCATCCAGCCCCCAACCGGCGATTAACGCTTCTACCCGGGCAGCAATATTGAAATCAGGATCGTCCTGGGAATCTTTACCGGCTTTGATCTTGCCGCAAAATTCATCAACGTCGCATAAAGGTTGGCGTTCGCCGTCGATAAAACTGTTGGTTTTCGGGAACAACTTGTCTTCGATACAAACGCCAGCGATGTTGCGCTGTTCGAGTTTTTTCACCAGTCGGCGCATGTTGTTGAAATTGCCATAACCGGTGTCGCCGTCGAGTAAAATCGGAATGGTGGTCACATCCGACATGAATTCCAGCATGTCGACCACCTGGGTCCAACTGGCTTCGTTACTGTCACGCACGCCAAACTGGGCTGAAATCGCCAGGCCGCTGCCCCAGATCCCCTTGAATCCGGCTTCCTCGACGATGCGTGCGCTCATGCCGTTATGCGCTTCCATGATGAATTGAAGGTCCTCTGATTCCAGTATTGCGCGAAGCTGCGCACTTTTTGACGGCATGGGAATGTCTGATGCTTTTGTTGCCATTTGCTTTATTTTACTCCAATTTACTTGACGATGATGCCTTAAATATAGGGTGCTTTGAGTATTGAATCCTGTCTTTATTATTCTGGATTCCCGCTTTCGCGGGAATGACAGATCGAATGTTAATCCTGACAATCTTGTCTATTTTATTTTTTCTGGATTCCGGATAAGCGCTATGCGCTTTCCGGAATGACAGGACATGGTTAATCCTGTCTATTTATTTTTTTATAATTTCTTCCAATCCTGGAAGCACGTTCTCCCGGGCGCTGACCACGTCTTCCGGAAAATCGATCTCGGTCCAGGGCAGGCCGGTGATGTCTTCAAAACCAAAATCGGCCGGTGCTGATAACAGCACATCACGCAAAGCTTCCTCATAAGGTGTGTCGAGATCGCCAGCATCAATATATGTTGATGCAGCGTTGATCACGTTCTGCGCAGTGTCGGATCGTAAGCGGAAAAAACCCACCGACTCACCACAAAAATCACTGTCAACGTCAACCTGTTTGCGAAATTCGACGAGCGTATTTTCACGGACACATAATTTAACCGGCTCTTCGCCCGGTTCATAATCGCGGTCCATCAGAAAACAGTTGCTATACCCGGAGGCCAGGAGCCGCTGCAAAAGGCGGTGATCATACAGCACATCGGCGTCCATGAGCAGAATTTCTTCATCGCCCGGCAAATGGTCAGCCAGGGTCGTTTTCAGGGTAATAACACTGCCTTTTTCATAATCCGGATTAAAGACAGTCGAGACTTCGATACCATTACCATTTGCAGTAATAGCACGTTCAATATGATCGGAACGGTAACCGACACCAATGACAACTTCACTGATACCGCAGTGAGATAAAATATCGAAATGTCGCTGGAGAAGCGTTTTGCCGGAAAATTCCAGCAGACATTTAGGCGGGCCTTCGTTGTCCGTGCCCAGACGTTTACCAATGCCCGCTGCCATGATGAACGCTTTCATAAATAAGGAAACACAGCAGACGTCAGGGCCGGAGACCATAGCGGCCGAACCAGGCAACAGCATCGCGAATGGCTTCGATGGCAGGACGTGGTTCGTAACCTAATGCCTGTCTGGCTTTATCACTTGAGAAGAACATCAGTTTTTTGGCAAGACGCACACCATCGACCGTGACCAGTGGTTCTTTTTTGCTGCCAGTCATTCGCGCCCATGTTTCCATTATATAGGCGATGGGCAGGATTAAATTGTGTGGTAACCGGATCGTCGGTGGTTTTCTTTGTGCAATCATGGCGATCTCGGTCAGGATTTTACGCAAGTGCATGTCTTCACCACCGAGAATATACCGTTCGCCAATGGCGCCTTTTTCATACGCCAGCACATGCCCTTGAGCAACATCATCGACGTGAACAATATTAAGGCCGGTATCAACATAAGCCGGCATTTTACCTGCCGCCGCATCGGCGATCATGCGTCCGGTCGGTGTTGGCCGGATATCACGAGGACCGATCGGCGTTGAAGGATTGACAATGACGGCTGGCAAATCTTCATGTTCGATCATTTGCTTTACTTCTGCTTCTGCCATAAATTTTGAACGCTTGTGATGACCGATCATGTCATCAAGCGTGACAGGTGTATCTTCATTGGCGGGTGTACCATCCTTGTTTAGTCCCAGTGTGGCAACACTGCTGGTATAAACGATGCGTTCAACACCGGCATCAATGGCCGTATTCATAATATTGCGCGTACCGGCCACATTGTTTTCATAGATGGCATTCGGCCTGGGCACCCACAAGCGGTAATCAGCAGCGACATGAAACAATGCATTGCAACCATTCAGTGCGCGGTTCAGTGATTCGCGATCAGTCAAATCACCCGTGATTCGTTCAACAGGCAATTCATCAAGATTGCGCAAGTCACTTGTTGCACGCAAAAGAACACGCACCTTGTGTCCTGCTTTCAATAATTGACGCATCACAGAGGAGCCAACAAAGCCGGAAGCACCGGTCACCAGCGATACGGGTTGCATCATTTTATTTACTCACAGGTTTCCAGTTGTTTGCGAAATTGGTTGTGTCATTTTATTTACTCACGAGGTTATCGCTTATTTGCGAAGTTGCGTGTGCCAGCCGGGCATCCCGGGCTATTCTCGTCATGTGTCTACTCTTGAATATGCGCCAAGTTATTGAATAAAAAGGATGATCAGAAGACGGTATTCTACAGCAATACAGGTGTGATGGGGATAGGTGAAGTGCTGGCTGAGGCCGTTGAATGATAGACAAGTTGATTGGCAGAATCATGATATAATTCATTTTCTTCGTTATTTACAAGGCTTTTACGGGCTGCACCCGGCACTGATGCGCCGATGGTACTGCGGGCATTAACAACAATGATCTCTCCAATGATATCTTTGGCAATCTCCTGGAGTTTACTGATATTGACCCTGATGGCGGTCGCCTACGGTGTCATCTCCCTGTGGCGAACAGTCTTGTTTTGCCGACAGCAGCAGCCTGCATCAAGTGACTATCACCCGCCAGTCACCGTATTAAAGCCCTTATGTGGTGATGAGCCCGGTCTTGAGGAGAATCTTCACTCATTTTGTACCCAGGATTACCCGGAATATCAGGTGATTTTTGGTGTTCGCCAGGCCGATGATCCAGCGGTCGAGATCATCCAGTGTGTGATTGAGGCTTTTCCGGAGCGTGACCTGACACTGGTTATTGATGACAGGATTATCGGTACGAACTATAAGGTCAGCAACCTGTCGAACATGGCGCGGGAGGCCAAACACGACATCATTGCTGTGGTGGACAGTGATATGCGCGTAGATGCGCACTATCTGGAGGCCATTGCCGCTCCTTTCCAGGATCAGCAGATCGGCTTTGTGACCTGCCTGTATAAGGGCGTGCCAGCCGGTAATCCGGCCTCTGTTCTGGGCGCCATGTACATTAATACCACGTTCATGCCCTCGGTGTTGGTGGCACTGGCGTTTCAGGAGCTCCGCTTCACTTTCGGCGCCACCATGGCAGTAAGACGGCAAGCACTGGAGGCCATTGGTGGTTTTGAGGTGCTGGCTGACCAGTTGGCGGATGATTACATGCTGGGCAAACTGGCCACAGAGCAGGGCTATAAAGGGCACTTATCGCCGTATGTGGTCGAAGATGTGCTGCTGGAACCGGACTTGAAGGCACTTTTGAAACATGAATTGCGCTGGGCGCGGACAGTGCGTACTGTGCGCCCCCTGGGATATATGTTTTCATTTCTAACCAATCCCGTGGCGTTGTCAGGGCTATTCCTGTTAATAGCACCCTGGAAGGCTGTGGGTCTGGTGTTGTTTGTATTATCGGTCGCACTGCGGTTTTGGTTACACTACACAGTTTATACCCGACTGCGGATCCCGTCACTGGCTTCTGTCTGGTGGGTGCCGGTCCGGGATGTGCTTTCATTCCTGGTGTGGATGGCGAGTTTTTTTGGCAAGAATGTATTGTGGAAGGACCATAATTTTCTGGTCAAACCCACAGGTGATATGACGATTAATAAGAGGACAACATAGCTCATGTTAAAAACTTTATTTCTTAACCCGCCTTCCTTTGAGGGGTTTGATGGCGGTGCCGGTTCGCGTTATCAGGCAAAACGTGAAATTCGCTCATACTGGTATCCGACCTGGCTGGCACAACCGGCTGCGTTGGTTCCCGGAAGCAAACTAATCGATGCACCTGCGCGCGGCTTATCGCTTGACGATATTCTGCCGCAGATGAAAGATTTCGAGCTTGTTATTTTACACACAAGCACACCGTCGTTTGCTTCCGATGTCAGGATTGCAGAGGCCATCAAGCAAGAGAATCCGGATGTGATGATCGGTTTTGTGGGTGCTCATGTAGCCATTTCACCGGATGCTTCACTGGAGGCATCTGACGTCATTGATTTTGTTGCCCGTCACGAATTTGATTACACGCTAAAAGACATCGCCGAGGGGAAATCATTCGAGTCTGTTGATGGTATCAGTTACAAGAAGGACGGCAAGATTATCCATAATCCGGACCGCACGCTGATTGAAGATATGGACGCGTTACCGTTTGTGGTCGATGTCTACAAACGCGATTTGGTGATTGAGGATTATTTCATTGGTTATCTACAACATCCTTATGTTTCGGTGTACACAGGACGTGGTTGTAAATCACGATGCACTTTCTGTTTGTGGCCACAAACGATCAGTGGACACAAGTACCGTACACGCAGTCCGGAAAGCGTTGCCAAAGAGATTGCGTTGGCAAAAGAATACTTTCCGCAAGTCAAAGAATTTTTCTTTGATGATGATACGTTTACTGATGACCTGCCACGTGTCGAGGCCACGGCGAAACTGCTGGGGAAACTTGGCGTAACATGGTCGTGCAACGCCAAAGCCAATGTGCCCTATGAAACATTAAAGATCATGAAGGAAAACGGTCTGCGCCTGTTACTGGTGGGTTATGAATCCGGCAATCAGCAGATCCTGTTTAATATCAAAAAAGGTATGCGCGTGGAGCGTGCCCGCCAGTTCACAAAAGATTGTCACGAACTGGGCATTACCATTCACGGGACTTTCATTGTCGGCTTGCCCGGCGAGACCCATGAGACCATTGAAGAAACCATCAAATTTGCCAAGGAAATTAATCCGCACACTATCCAGGTTTCATTGGCAGCTGCGTTGCCTGGCACATTCTTGTACAAGCAGGCACAGGAAAACGGCTGGTTGCTCAATACCGGTGGTGCCCAGGTGGCATCTGATGGCTTACAAGTCAGCTCGTTGAACTATCCGCACCTGTCTCATGAAGAAATCTTCAAAGCTTTGGAGAAATTCTATAAACGTTTTTATTTCCGCCCGAGCAAAATTGCAGAAATTACTTTTGAAATGATGAAAAGCTGGACAATGACCAAGCGGCGCTTGCGTGAAGGTGCCGAGTTCTTCCAGTTCCTGTACGGGCGGGAAAACAGGGCTTGAGAAAACTCATTGTGACAGGTGATGATTTCGGGGTATCCGAAGCCGTCAATGAAGCTATTGAGCAGGCCAACAAGAACGGTATCCTGACAACGACCAGTTTGATGGTAGGCGCAAGCGCGATGGATGATGCCGTCGCACGTGCACGCCGACTGCCCTCGTTGCAGGTGGGTTTGCATATCGTTCTGGTAAGAGGCCAATCCGTGCTTGCTCACAATCAAATACCTGATTTGGTTGATCGAGAAGGAAATTTCTCGTCTCATCTGGTGTCGGCCGGTGTTAATTATTTTTTTAAATCTACTGTTCGCCGGCAGCTGGAAGCAGAAATCCGTGCCCAGTTCGCGGCCTTTCGGGAGACCGGTTTGCCGCTGGACCACGTTAATGCCCACAATCATTACCATATGCACCCTACTGTGCTGGGCCTTATTATCAAGGTCGGCCGGGAATTTGGTTTAAAAGCAGTACGTGTACCCTCCGAGCCCTTTATTCAATCATGGCGCGCAGCGCATGAAGGGCTGTGGCGACGTTTAATAACCGCCATGTTCCTTGGCCCATGGGCGGCCCTGGTCCGGTGGCGATTAGCGCAGGCTGGTTTGCAGAGTAATGATCATGTGTTCGGGTTACACGATACCGGGCACATGACGCCTGGCCATGTACTGGAAGTCATTGCCAATTTACCGGCAGGTATTTCTGAAATGTATTTTCATCCAGCCACTCACAAATGGCCTGAGATGGATCCGGCAATGAAGGGTTATCAGTGCGAACAGGAGCTCGCGGCTTTGACCAGTGCTGAAGTGATGAAAGCACTTGAACGATCAGATATCAAGAAAGTCAGTTTCAGCGACCTTGCTGCAATGCGGGCATAACGAGTTACCGGAACCAGGGAGACAGTTCGTTGCTGAAGACATTAGGCGAAAAATATTTCAAATTTCTCATATGCACTGTCGATGTATCCAGAAAAAATGCACACTGGATCATTCTGATTACTGTCTTGCTTACGAGCGGACTTGGATATTACATAACAAAAAATATTTCCATCAACACCAATACCATCGACATGCTCGATGCCAGTTTGCCTTTCCGCAAACTCGATGACGATCTTGATAAAACATTTCCCCAGTTCAGTGGGCTCATCGTTGCTGTAGTAGAGTCAAGTTCATTGATCCGTGCCAATGATAATGCGGAGTTGCTCGCCAAAAAACTGAAACAATCAACAGATATACTGAACTCGGTTTACCGGCCCGGGCAGGGATCTTTCTTCAAGACAAATGGATTGCTTTATCTGGATACGGACAAGTTGTGGGATTTATCCGAGCGTCTTTCAGAAGCACAGCCATTTATTGGCGCACTTTCCTACGATCCAAGTTTACGTGGATTATTTTCCATGCTGGGTCACAGCCTTGATGAAGATTTAGGCGCCGAAAATAAAAAACAGTTAGCAACTATGTTCAATCGAATCAATACCTCGATTGAAGCACAAATTGCAGGGAAAGAGGAATATCAATCATGGCGAGAGGGCATGATTGACGAATCTGATGCACCGGGAAAGATTTATCGCAGTTTTATTCTCATTCAGCCACGATTTAATTATTCCACCTTACAGCCAGGCCAGGAAGCTATAAAAAAGATCAGGGATGTGATTGTGCAGCTTGGCTTGAATGATCAACCCGATCTTCGCGTTCGTCTGACTGGATCAGTTGCCATGGAAGATGAAGAACTCGACAGTGTGGCCAAGGGGGCCGGGATAGCAACCATGCTATCGTTTTTACTGGTCTGTATTATTTTATTTATTGGTCTTGGTGCGCCGCGACTGGTGATATCAATTTTGTTAACACTTCTTGCAGGTTTAGTATGGACAGCAGCATTTGCAACGTTTGCTATTGGCTCACTGAATTTAATATCGGTCACTTTTGCTGTGCTGTTTATTGGCCTGGGAGTAGATTTTGGTATCCAGTTCGGCATGCGTTACCGCGAAGAATTTGCCGGGCAGGGCACTCACTCAGCTGCACTGAGTCTTGCTGCAAAAGGGACGGGCGGCGCCTTAACGCTGGCAGCAGTAGCAGCAGCATTGAGCTTTTTCTCATTTTCACCAACCAGTTACCGCGGCCTGGCCGAGTTAGGTATCATTGCTGGCGCAGGTATGTTCATTGCGCTAATTGCCAATCTTACCTTGTTGCCCGCCCTGTTTACCCTGATGCCACTCAAGAACCGTCCCGCCAGAAAACCCGGGGAAGACATTTCTCGCCCCGGTTTTTCAGTGCGTAAATATCGTCGGTTTATTTTACTGCTGGCAATTATTGCGGGAGGCTGGGCTATATATCAAGCGCCAAAAATGAAATTTGATTTTAATCCATTAAACATGAAAGACCCTGATGCTGAATCAGTCAAGACATTTATTGACTTGTTGAGTGACCCTGATACAACACCGTACACGATAGAAATTATTGCCGGAAATCTTGACGAAGCTGATCAACTGGCAACCAAACTGGAGAAACTGGAAGTGGTTGACAAGACAGTGACGTTGTCCAGTTATGTGCCGGGCGATCAGGACGAAAAGATGGGTATTATTGACGATATGAATGTCACACTTTTGCCGATTCTCAGACAAGGCCCACCAGGAGCAGCTCCGAGTACTGATGAGGAAGTTAATGCGATTAATGTTTTCAGAAATAAACTTGCAACAGCAATCCAGAAAGAGAATAGCAATAGTATCTATAGAGAGAGTCTGCAACGACTGGGTAAAAATATTGATGCATTGAAAACGCAACCAGGCTGGCCTGCAATAATAGTCAGGAATCTGCGGCAACGAATACTGGGAGACCTTCCTGAAGGTTTGGCAGAGTTACGTCAGCAATTATCACCACAGGCTATTACGCTTGACAAGCTACCCAAAGACATCAAGGAACGTTATGTTGCCCCGGATGGGAGGGCACGCGTGGAAGTGTTTCCGGAGGAAGACTTGAGCGATAATGATGCACTGCGGCGTTTTGTGCGAGATATCCAGAAAATTGCTCCTGATGCAACCAGTTCACCGGTGGCACTACTGGAGGGGGGTGATGCTGTGGTACATGCCACATTACTGGCCACCATGATTGCTTTGCTGGCTGCTATCAGCCTCCTGATTATAGTCTTGCGCAGTATAGTGGATGTTTTGCTGGTATTGATGCCGTTGGTACTCGCTGCATTACTGACTATGGCAACATCTGTAACGGTTGGTCTTGATTTCAATCTTGCCAATATCATTGCATTGCCGTTGCTGCTTGGGTTAGGTGTCGCCTTTGGTATTTATCTGGTTCTGCGCAAACGCAGTGGCATGGATGTTGATCATTTAATGCATAGCAGCACATCACGCGCTGTGCTGTTCAGCGCACTTACTACCATGGCGACATTTGGCACCTTGTCATTCACCCATCATAAGGGCATGTCCAGCATGGGTCTGCTGTTGATGCTTGCATTGACGTTTGCACTGATATGTACACTTGTTATATTGCCTGCAATCATGGCTGAAATTGATGAATATCTACGCCAGGTGAAACTTAAACTTACCGGTAAAGTTGAGAAAGTTGATCAGGATTAAAATATTTATCTATAATATTGCTTCGTTCAAGAGGAGGGAGGTGCCATGAATAATATCTTACAAAAACACTCTGGTTTTAGCGCACAGTTCATAAGATATATTGCTCTTGTTTTTATGTTTGTTGGCAGCGCCACTTTACATGCGCATGCCATCGTCAAACATGCGGCAGTGAAAGGCTCGTCACTTGAAGAAACCCCTGTACTTGCCAACATAGCGACCGACGCCAAACTCTATTTTAATGCGGGCATTGAACTTAAATTCACAAAAGTAACCCTGGTGAAAGACGGCACTAAAAAGGAATCCATCTTGTCATTTGAGGCAGGAAAGAAACCGGGCGAACTAATCGTGAAATTACCTGCATTGCCGGAAGGCACCTACCTGATCCGATACAAGGTTCTTGCAGAAGACGGTCATTTGACTGAAGACATTGTACGTTTCAGGGTCAAGGCAGCCAGGTAATATTCAAGGAATATTTTTATGGAAGGACTGGCAAATTTTCTCGACGACACTCTTGGTGGAATATTACTGATCGCATTGTCCATGATCGTGGGTGGCCTTGTCTGGAACCTGTTTATATTAGGCGGATGGCGACGAATCGATAATATTGATGCAAGGGTGATCACACGCAGCATTTCAATCATGCTGGTTGGTGCGTCAGTAATGGCAGTAATGCAGATGATTCACCTTTCAATAAAAGCATTAGTATTATATGAAACACTTGATCAATCTCCTTTCCCTTCTTTTTTCAGTACACAGCAATTTCAGGGCGGTTTTGTACGTGGCTTACTGGCGATTGGGCTGGTTATCGCCGTAGTAGCTCTTCTACGGCAACCGGCATCGCGGAATCGATGGTTGAACGTTATTGTATTAACAACACTTCTTACGATTGCAGGTGTATCACTTGTGCATGCAGCCGGAAGGTTTGAATATCGTATACCGTTAATGGTCATGACATTGCTGCACCAGTTAGCTGCCGCTGTCTGGGTGGGTGGTATCATGCAACTGGTATCTCTCTGGCTGCTAAAACGCAAACATCCCGATGTAGATTTACAATGGCCGACTTTACTCAGCGGGTTTTCCCGCATTGGTTTGCCAACAGTAGTGATCATGCTTGTTCCTGCCATCATTCTGGCTGTGTATTACGTTGGCAGCTGGCGCGCATTATTTGGCACTGGTTATGGCACACTGATTACGACCAAAGTGGTTTTACTCGGCGCCGCGCTTGGTTTTGCAATATTGAATTACAGAACGGCAAAGCAGTGGAGAGTCAATGGCCTTGACAGCGGGTTACGCTCTGGTGTGCCATATTATATTCAGGCAGAAGCTGTGGTACTTATATCGATAATATTTGCGGCAGTGAGTCTCTCATCACAACCACCAGCGGTTGATACTCCCGGCGATGAAGCTTCATGGGGAGAAGTGCTTGATGTTTTCACCCCTCATTGGCCGCGTATCACATCGCCTGAATATGAAACTGTTATAGAAGGATGGCGTGCCCAGCAGGAAACTATAGGCGCGCCCGGCACTCAGGCTGATCGTGACTGGTCAGAGTACAATCACAATATTGCCGGCGTGTTTTTAATGGTCATGGGCGTATTGGCACTGGCCTCAATGGCGAAATGGTTACCATGGGGACGGCACTGGCCATTGGGATTTGTCGGGCTGGCCCTGTTTTTACTCTTTCGCAGCGACCCCGAAACATGGCCAATTGGTCCGGTGGGCTTTTGGGAAAGCAGCTTTAATGATGCGACCGTATTGCAACATAACATGTCAGCAATGATCGCTGCTACCATTGGCACCATGGAATGGCGGGTGCGCACGGTAAGAAATATAAGCAAAAAAATAACCTATATTTATCCTTTTCTATGTATGGCCGGTGGTATCCTGTTATTGACTCATTCCCACAGTGCATTTGAATTAAAAGATGAATTTCTGATTCAGCTCTCACATACCACGATGGGCATGCTGGCAGTACTCATGGCGTGTACTCGTTGGCTGGAGCTGCGGCTTGAACCCCCTGTCTCACGATATGCCGGGGTGGCCTCACTTGTCTTTATGATCCTCATCGGTGCCATTCTCGGTTTCTATCGTGAACCTGTGTAATGCTCATTTGATAGCTGACACATTACTGTGAAGTTGGGAATAGGTATAGCGGCTGTTGCCGGGTTGTTCCTGGCTATCGGCCTGGTTGTCCATCAGGGATTCTCTGATGTAACCAATGCAATGCTGTCCATTGGCTGGTCAGGGTTGCTCGTTATTACTCTCTATCATTTTATCCCCATTATATTCTCCAGTGTCGGGTGGAAAGTTTTATTACCCGAGGAAGAACGTCCGGCAACTTCAACATTTATCCTTGCACGCTGGGTGCGAGAAGCAGCCAATGATTTGTTGCCGGTTGCGCAAATTGGCGGGCAGATTATAGGCGCACGTGTCCTCACTCACAAGAATACCCGGGCCGGAACAGCCGGGGCCAGTGTTGTTGTCGATATGACCGTGGAAGTGTTGTCCCAGTTTCTGTTTACCCTGATCGGCGTGGGTTTGCTTATTATTTCCGGCACACACAATGACATTGTAGAGAACGTTATTATCGGCGTGCTGATAGCGTTACCGCTATTCATGGGTTTTGTGATGGCGCAACATTGGGGTATGTTCAAATTGCTGGAACAGGCCATGGAGAAAATGGCGAATAAATGGAACTGGCACTCACTTGGCCGGATTGAAAGTCTGCATGACAACATTATAACGATGTATCAAAATCGTTATGCCATCCTGTCAAGTACCCTCCTGCACTTGATTGCATGGACGGCAAGTTCTGGTGGAGTATGGTTGCCGCTGTATTTCATGGGTTTCCCGATATCATTAATGGATGCTTTGTTAATTGAAAGCCTGGGACAGGCAATTCGTAGTGCAGCGTTTATTGTTCCTGGGGCACTGGGTGTGCAAGAGGGTGGTTATATGTTGCTGGGTACGGTCGTTGGGCTGGGGCCTGAAGTGGGTCTGGCCGTTTCTCTCATCAAGCGTGTTCGCGATTTAATATTGGGACTGCCAGCTATACTATTGTGGCAAATCATGGAAGGAAAGAGTGTTTTTTTTGGAACTGTTAATCATAAGAATAGAATAGAAGAAAACAATGCTTTGTCCGGAACCATTAACCAGAAACAGATGATGGAAGAAAAAAATATTATGTCCAGCAACAGCAATCACAAACAAGAAAAAGAAGGTGATGATAATGGTTGGTGATTCCTGGACACACAAAATGGCACGGTTTTGTATTATGCCTCTGGTCGGAACTTTTATAACACCAAACCATCTGACGACCTTACGCTTGCTTACCGGTGTTGCAGCGTGTGTTGCATTTGCCATTGGTGATCGACATTGGGAAATCTGGGGCGGCATCCTGTGGGTGATATCTGCGTTTCTGGACAGGGCAGATGGCGAACTGGCACGAGTAGGCGGTACTTGTTCTGCCTCAGGGCATGCCTACGATTACGCAGTTGATGTTGCTGTTAATGGTCTGGTGTTTATTGGCATTGGTACAGGACTTCGGGGCAGCAGTCTGGGTAACTGGGCAATAGCATTGGGACTTCTGGCAGGTGTGACAATTATTGCCGCTTCATTATTATCGGAGTCATTGGAAAAACACGAAAACACGGGTGATGGAAAAGCTTACGAAGGATTCGCTGGCTTTGATTTTGACGACGTGCTCTATTTGTTTGGTCCCATTGCATGGATGAGCTGGTTGATGCCATTGCTTATTGGCGCGGCTATTGGCGGACCGGTATTTGCACTGATTACCTGGTGGCGATTGAGCCGGCTATGACGCTGAAACTATCAGGGTTATATTTTATTCGAATTTATTCAAATCATTAATAATAAAGCCGGTTCACAAGAACCGGCTTTTATCATTTCCATAGTAGAAAGAATAATTATGGTAATGCCTGGGTACTGACAAAGGCAATAGGTCCTCCTGGTATGCTTTCATCAGGACCAAATACATTACCTCCGGGACCGGCAAAGTAGCCACGGATATAATTAAGTGGAATAGTATTAGCGCCTCTGGCGAGTGCACCTGCACCCATGATTTCAGCTATACCATTACCATCTTCCAGACCTTGATTGGCTGATGCAAAGGCATTGATAATTTCAGCACGCAGTTTTAATGTTCCCTTGCCTTTATCATTGGTGGTAAAGACACCAATAAACTGGGCGGGTAATGCCCCTGGTATCTCGCTATGAGTCAGAAATACAGTAAATCTCTGATTGACGGGCAAGCCTTCAACGCGAAGTTTCATTTTATCAGGACCATCAGCACGGTCGACCACTATTGCTGTACCTGTTGCTCCCGCACCTGGACCAATACCCGTAAGATTGATTTCAATTATATCGTCATC
>Ga0114931_10006660_pt1 | contig 14181 bp, 15 predicted proteins | sample 2SBtaG_FD_89579 | JGI IMG/M metagenome (GOLD analysis project Ga0114931, IMG submission 89579) | Deep subsurface microbial communities from Kolumbo volcano to uncover new lineages of life (NeLLi) - 2SBTROV14_V59a metaG | ecosystem: Environmental > Aquatic > Marine > Volcanic | place: Kolumbo...
CGGCGCGGCCTCGGTAAGCGACTGGAGCGTAATCGACAACGACGTTTCCTACAGCGACGTGGAAGCCTCCTAATCGCAAGACTAAATGAGAACCCGAGGCGGTGCAAATGCTCGTGAAAATCGCATATTGCTTACCCTGGCCTAAGGTGGTTAACACCTTCGGCGTTCTCCTGGCCCTTTCAATCGTTTGCTCTCCACTGTCCGCGCAGCAACTCGAAACCTCAGCCAGTTCGCAGGGCGAACGCGAACAAGGCTTCGCCGATTTGTCTCGCGACGTCGATGCACTGAGTCGCCAACTTAGTATCTACAAACGCATCGCAAAACTTGTTTCGCCCTCGGTCGTCCACATCGAGGCCACCCCCCTGCCCCAGTACCGCTTCCGACGCGATGCCGAAGAAGCCGGTTCCGCGGTCCTGGTGCGCTACCGAGGCAAAGACTATGTACTCACCAATCGTCATGTAATCAAACACTCGAAAGAAGACTACATTCGCCTGGAACTCTCCGATGGTCGCCAATTGCACCCCACACAGATCTGGAGCGATGCCGATACCGATGTGGCCGTCATGGCCGTCAACGCACCAAACCTTGTCCCCGCCCGTATTGGCAATAGCAATAGGGCCGAGATCGGCGACATCGTCATGGCCTTCGGCAGCCCCTTCAATCTCCGCCGCAGCGTCACACGAGGAATCATCAGCGCCAAGGGACGCTCGAACCTCGATCTTGGCGAGGGCGAAGTCGTCTACCAAAACTTCTTCCAAACCGATGCCGCGATTAACCCTGGCAACAGCGGGGGACCGCTCGTCAATTTGCGCGGTGAAGTGATTGGCCTCAACACGGCCATCGCCAGCAGCTCGGGCGGCAGCGAAGGCATTGGTTTTTCGATCCCCATCAACATCGCCGTCCGGATTATGCGACAACTAATCGAGACCGGTCACGTCGAACGTGGTTTTCTCGGGGTCAAGCTTGATGGCAGTTTCGACTCCGCATCGGCCCGCTATGTGGGGCTGACAAATCTGAAAGGCGCCCGCGTCAAGCAGATCACCGCCGGCTCGCCCGCGTCGCAAGCCGACCTACAAATCGACGACGTGATTCTAATGTTCGACGGTCTACGGATCGAAGACGATCAGCATCTCATCAATTTAGTCAAGCGAACCGAAATCGGCCGGCAGGTCCGCATGGTTGTCTTCCGCAATCGAAAGACCCAATCTGCCACCGTACGCATCGGCAAACGAAAAGATTTCGTCGAAATGGTCGAGCAGCAGTAGGGTTAGCGCAGGATCTGTTGTTTACACACCAGTCCAAGGTGGTTCCGTTTTCAGGCCTGGAGGGCCAATACACCCTTAGCCGGTGGTGTCAACCACCGGACTAGAATTGATAGATGCCTGCAGGCCCAGAGGGCCGAAACATTCGCCACCCCCATCCTTTTTTTATTCTGGCTATTCTGAGGCTATTGTGTTGGCGCGTATCGTGTCGGCCCTCCGGGCCTAAAAACCGATGGTTGGCTTCATGTCCGGTGCCTGACGGCACCGGCTAGGCTTGTGCCAGCCCTCCAGGCTTGCTTGCGTATAAACAACAGGGGCAAGACGCGTGGTACACGCGGGTAGCACCGCTTGGCGTTTTCGCCTACCGGTGTGATGCAATCACAAGAAGCCACCTTGAGAATGAGCTATCACCGCTACGGATACGAACAGCTCGAAAATGCTTGCGATGATTGTCCCACCAGCCTCGTGTCAATGTCTGATTACCGGCTATCACCAAGTCGGAACTAGTGCGAGAAGCTAAGTACCCGATGATCGATGTTTCGAGGTAGATTGATTACATAGAGAGTTGGTTTGCTTAGCCGTATAACGTTTGAGCTAACCCACCGCGCGAGAAGTATGGACAAAATTGACGACTTAAATCGCGGTCGGGTTCAGCGATTTGTTCTGCGCATCGACAGACTCGTACACTTTTCCATGTTGTCTAAGCCACGCGACTTGGCCTAGTTTGGCACGCTCTTCGATCTCGCGCAATAATTGCACCGATTCAGATTCGTAACAGGGCTCGCTTGGGTCGTCGACTGGAATGACGGCTTCAACTTCGACAGCTATCACATATCGTTCGGTGTGGACCCAACGAAGACGCTTGATTCGTTTTCCAGCAATTCGCATAATTATCTCAGTCAAAAAAGTGTACGGTGACCAACTTTGCTACATTGCTTTTAGGCAAGTATGACCAGACCGCCTTGAATTCCGTGCCGTCAGGGAGAGATTCGCTTACCTCTACGGTTGGGTTGGGTTTCGCATCAGGACGTTCGACAATTGGACGTCCTTTAGGCAGACTTACCACGACCTGCCATTCAAGTATACCTCGTTCCTCAAGCCTTTCCACAGCATGTTGACCGACAACATACTTTTCAGTCGCAACGAGTTGCTGAATTGCCTCGAATATCTGACCCATAGTCAAGCATCAATTCACACAATGAAATTGCCAACATGAAGGGTGGACCAACCAGCCATCACCTAGGATTATAAGGGAATATTGCAAGTGTTGCACAAAGGTGCTGGCATGCTCGTATTGCTCCTTCCGGGCCAGACTTTCAATAAACGGATTCATAAACCGCTCCAGTCGCGGCAGCACACGATGGAAAACTTCCGGTGCCAACTCGCATTCATCCAACAATTCTTGCTTGCGTGCTTCGTATTTCGCTTCCATGCGAAAGCTCCTTTCATGCAATGTTGCCTTGCCACAATTCACGGAAGTTGGTAATACAAATTCACTTACGCCATGTCAATCGAAATCAAACAGTCGAACTAGTTTGACCCCTGGTATGTCCCCTGCGTCGAGCACTCACGTTCAATCAAGAGTTCGTCGGTGTTTCCTGGAGTAGCGTAAACGAGTAAGCCAGAGCTATTCTTGCTCTAAAATGTATCTCGCAAGTCCCATTGGAACCGCAAGTTTCTCGTTGCAAAAATCCATAAACTGTTGCCCACCAACGACAGCCGCCATCGTTACAATCTGATCATTTCCCATTTGCTCGATGAGGTATTCAAGATACATTTCCTCGCGACCAGGAAAAACACGTTTCAATATCTGAAAGGATATAGGAATTCCAATCGATTCATCGCCCATGTCCTGGCCAATCGTTTGAAGCGCTGCATCAATAAAACCGTAGATGTAACCAAGCGATTTGGGATTTATGTTGTCAGTGGAGCCTTCGACAGTAAGGTCACCTACAGTAATCAACTGAACCTCAAGCATTGTGGATACGGCATTAACAAACTGCTGCTTGTCGTGGTCATCGAAGCCGCGACGTTTGCGGAAAAAACCGAACACGTTTTCCTCCCATCGTCAGAAAAGACCTAGCGGGTAGCAACAGTTGGCGTTTTCGCCTACCCGTGTGATGCTATCACAACTCATTCGGCGTTTCGTCATTCGTCATTTCTTCAAACTCCGCAAAATACCATCCAGCGTCCCTGCGGCATCAAGGTCAAGCACCACATCCATGTTGGCTTGCGCCTCCGAGACTCGACGACGATCCAACACCGTCGCGCCGTGAGTCAACTCGCCCGCCACCTCGACATCGCAAGCCAACCGCTCGGTCGTCAGTAGTTCCGGATGAAGGGCCGCTACTACCGCCACGACCTCGGGGACATAAATCCCTTCCAGGCCAAGACGTTGGCGGTAAGCTCGAAATGCGCGCGGAAGAATGTCCTGCAGAATGCGCCCTGTGGTGGTCGACTTGTCGGGCAATTGATCCAGTAAGCCATAGTGCATTACCACCTTGGAACTTACATCCAGCGGCAGTAGTGTCTTTGTCACGGGCGAACGAAATACGTAGCGTGCCGCTTCGGCATCGCAGAAAATATTGAATTCGGCTGCGGCGGTAACATTTCCCGGACCGGCAAGCGTGCCGCCGACAATAATCAGATGGCCGACAAGCGTCGCCAAATCGGGTTCCCGCTGAAAAGCTGCCGCAAGATTGCTCAGCGGGCCACAGGAGATAATCGTGACTTCCCCGGGGGCCTTGCGGATCTCTTCGGAGATGACTTTGACCGACGGATGCCGATGGTGCAGTTCCGCCATGCGAAACTCGGCTCCACACAATCCATCTGGCCCACACAGCTCTCGGCCATCGGTCCGCAAGGGCTGCGCCGGGTCGGCCATGCCAATCCGAGGCCAACGCACAGGATCGATTTGCTCGATAATCGCCTGCACATTTCGCGTCGCCTGGTCGGGCGATACGTTGCCACCGGTGGCCGTCACGGCAACAATTTCCAGTCGTGGATCACCGAGCGCCATGCAGAGCGCCATTGCATCGGCGATGCCAGGGTCAACGTCGAGGAGGATTTTTCTCGCCATGTGGCTTCTTGCCGTTAGAAAAGAGGAGACCTGTCGCCAAAAAAGCATTTTAAGACGCTTCGCGATAAACAACAAGCCAAACTGGCTTCAGCCGAATGGCTATCTGAGTTAGAATCTTAGCCGATTGAGGCTCATTCACAAGGAAAATCTATGTCTACGAGCAAAATATTTAATAGCCTGCTGGGGCTCGTCTCGGGCGGGCAAGACTTGTCTCGCGAGCAAATGAAGGATGCCATCGGCCAAGTAATGACCGGCCAATGCAGCGAAGAGCAAATCGGCCTGCTCTTAGCCGCACTAGCCGCCAAGGGCGAAACCGTGGCCGAACTGGCCGGCGCCGCTACTGCGATGCGCGAAAACATGACGCCTATTCGCAGCCATCACGCCAAACTGCTCGACACTTGCGGCACCGGCGGCAGCGGCAGCTCGACCTTCAACATTAGCACGACTGCCGCACTCGTTATCGCAGCGGCCGGCGTCCCCTTGGCCAAGCACGGCAACCGCAGCATCACTAGCAAGAGCGGCTCCGCCGATGTCCTTGCCGAACTCGGAGTCAACATCCAAGCCACCGTGCCCCAAGTCGAGCGTTGCCTCGACGAACTAGGCATCTGCTTTTGCTTTGCACCGCTGATGCATCCGGCCATGAAGCACGTCGCGTCGGTTCGCAAGAAACTAGGCATTCGCACCATCTTTAATTTGCTTGGCCCCTTGGCCAATCCGGCCGGTGCTTGTTACCAGCTCTTGGGGGTCGGGCGGCCCGAATTTCGTCCGCTTATTGCTTCAGCACTAGGTCTATTGGGAACAGAAAACTCATTCGTCGTTAGCGGTCAGGATGGACTCGGAGAAGTCACCCTCGCCGACGCGACCGATGTGACACAAGTCAGCGAGGCCAGCGAAACGAACACCACTTGGCAACCCGAAGATTTTGGCATCGAGCGTTCACCCCTCGACGCGATCCAAGTCGATGGTCCCTCGGCAAGTGCACAGCTCGTCCGTACGGTTTTATCAGGAAAACCGGGCCCGGCTCGCGACATCGTCCTGCTCAACGCCGCCGCTGGATTGCTTGCCGCAAAACGTTTTACCACGCACCTCGAAGCTACCACCAAGGCAGCCGAAACGATCGACCGTGGGGATGCCGCCAAACTGCTCAAGCAGCTCGTCGAACTATCGCATCAAGAATAGCTGCTCACTGACTAGCAGCTCCTAAAGACGCCTCTTCAATCGGCAACGGCAGATGCTCGTCGAAAAACTCAAACATTTTTGCCAAGCAATGGGCGTTGACGCCTTCCACTGCGTCCATACCGTGAGGCCAACCCTCGATCGGGTCGTACTCATGCGCGATGCCTTCCTCTTCCAACCTCGCTACCAGCATCTCCGATTGATGTATCGGCACTATTCGGTCAATCGTCCCATGGAAAATGAGCGTGGGCGGGTCGTCGGCGGTCACGTGCGTCAGAGGCGACGCCAGCTCGTATTGTTGCTTCGCGTCCTCGAAACGCTTGCCTCCCATGAAGTCCAAGATCGGCCCTTTGTCTCTCGCAAAATCTGTCGTCAAGTCAACCGGTCCATAAAAGTCGACCACCGTCTGGACCCGACTGCTGATACCAGAATGACCGCCGTCGCCTTCTAACTCAGCCACGTCTGACGAATAACCGACCATCGTCGCAAGGTGTCCCCCTGCCGAGGCACCAACGACCGCCAATTGGTTTGGATCAACCCCCAGCCGTTCCGCATTGGCTCGCATCCAGCGGACCGCGCACTTTACGTCTTCCACTGCCGCGGGAAATGGAGCAACATCGACCAGCCGGTAAGAAACCGTCGCTGCAACGTAACCTCGCTCGGCAAAATGCACACAGTACGAGTGATAAATTTCTCGGCTGCCACCCTTCCAAGAACCGCCATGAATAAACAACACGCCAGGAACCGCCGTGCCGATCTCCTTGGGCGAATACAAATCGAGTTGCAGCGAAACGTCGCCCCCTTTGCCATACTCAAGTCCCTTTTCAACTTTCACGGAACTTGGCACAGGCAAATTAAAGTGAACGAGTTTTATTTTTCCCGAGAAGATCGCCTCTTTGGTTGCCTCGGGAGTTTCATATCCAGACGGAGCGGGCGGTACCTCCGCCTGCGCAATATTCGCCCCTGCGAACATCAACAAGCAGGCGACACGAAGAAATAAAATCGGATGAATCTTTCGACACCCACTTGAGACATAGTTTATGACGGTATGTCTTCTGGACATGGCAAGCTACTCCGTGTGAATTTCGACGACAAGAAAATCGTGATACTCACTGTAGCAATTGCTCAGAGCAGAAGCAAATCGGGGAGACCATCGCCGCTTTACCCTTAATTTGCAGAAGTAGGCCTCGCCACTTGCGACCTGCTAGCGGTCGGCTTCTCGCGATCAACCGCACCCGTCGAAAAACCGGCTGATGCAATAACCTGATCCGACAGCGGGTCGATAAACCTCACTGAATCGATGCCAGCATAGTCCATCAAGATGTATCGCGCACCCGAAGTATCAGGATTCTTTCGCTCCAGCATCACCATCTCATCTCGCAACCAAAAGTTGGTAAACGGCATGGTCTCGTTGAGCGTCGAGAGAATCACCCCACGCCGCGGCAAATCGGCCGGCCAATCTGAAAAAAGCGATTTCCAAGACGGGGAAGTAGAGCATGACGGTGAAGCAGACATAATGAGACCTTTCCCAACAAAATGCAGAATACGGCAGCCATCTAGGCAACCCTGCACAAACATAGCTTGCGAATGAGGAAGTGTCCTCAATTAAAAAGCCTTGAATCCAAGTATTCTTGAGAAAAATAAGTCGACGACGTCCACAGAATCAACCACTCGACTTGACCGAGCGTTTCGGCAATTCAATAATCCAATAGCGATCCTTTGCAACAGGTCTACTAATACAGTAACGCGGCCTTTCGTCCCAACTTACCTATTGGATGGTTTATGGCACAAGTGGAATCAATACAAGCAGAAATAGAATCACTTTCGAGTGAGGACTTTGCACGGTTGCGTCAATGGTTCGTCGAACGGGAGTGGCAAAGCTGGGACGAACAAATTGAGTCGGATGCCGCTGCGGGGAAGCTCGATTTCTTACGAGAAGAAGCGGAGGCAGCAAAGCAAAAAGGCGAGCTGCGAGACTTGTAAGTGCATCGTACAACTCCCCAATTCTGGAAGCGTTTCGACACGCTGCCCCATGAGATCCAAAAGTTGGCTCGAAAAATTTTGAGCTACTTCGGCAAGATCAACTGCATCCCTCTATGCATTTCAAGAAAGTCGGCCAGCACTGGTCGGCAAGGGTCGGATTGCACCATCGAGCCCTGGCTGTCGAAGACAACTCAGACTTCATCTGGGTATGGATCGGTAGCCATAGCGAATACGACCGGCTGATCAAGTAATACCAAAGAATGCAAACCACCATGAACACAAAGAAAAGATCCAATTCTAGGATTTCTTCGTGTCCTTAGTGCTCTTCGTGGTTATGGTTGGCTCGACGAAGCTCAATCCTCATCCTCCTTCATCTTCGCCTTCGAGATAATCTCCTGCTGCACGTTGCCCGGCACGGCATCGTAGTGCGAAAACTCCATTGTGTAGCTGCCTTGGCCGCCGGTCATCGACGAGAGTGTGCGTGCGTAGGTTGAAACCTCGGCCAGCGGTGCTTTCGCTTCGACGGTCGTCAACCCGCCGCCTGCCGACTCCATGCCGACCATCTGACCGCGACGGCCCGAAAGATCGCTTGAAGCATCGCCCACATGGTCGGCCGGTACGGTAATGTGCATGTTGACCACCGGTTCCAGTAGAGCCGGTTTCGATTCCTTAAACACTTTAGCAAACGCTTTGCTGGCCGCCATCTTAAATGCAGTTTCGTTACTGTCGACCGGATGGTCTTTGCCGAAATGAACTTCAACGCAAACGTTCTGAATCGGGTAGCCGGCAACCACGCCCTGCCGCAGACGCTCCAGGAAGCCCTTTTCTACTGCTGGCATAAAGTTGCCAGGGATCGATGCGCCCACAATCGAGTCGATCCAAAGAAAATGGTTCCGCTCGTGATAGTGGGCTTTTTTCAAATGCGGGAAGCGAGTCTTGACGGCATACTCTTCGATATCCGCGCCTTCGGGCAGCGGAAAAACGCGGATGTGTACTTCGGCAAACTGCCCTGCCCCACCCGACTGTTTCTTGTGCCGATAGCTACCCTCCGCATCAGCCAATACCGTCTCGCGGTAAGGAACTTTGGGTTGCTTGGTCTCGACCTCCACTTTGTCGCGACGCTTCAAGCGTTCTCGAATCAACATCAAATGCAACTCGCTCATCCCGGTGAGAACCATCTCCTTCGTCTCGGGATCATGATCCAGATGGATCGTCGAATCTTCTTCGGTAATCTTGTGAAGTGCGCCCGAAAGTTTTGCCTCGTCACCACGACTTTTTGGCGCAGTCGCCAAGCCCACCATCGGGGTGGGAAATGCAATCGGAGGCAGCACGACTTCCCCCAGCGAATTCCCCGTATGCAAATCTTCGCACTTCGCGATCGCTACGATCTCCCCCGGTCCCGCGTCGTCCACTGGCGATGTTTCGCTGGCCTGCACCGACAGTAACGGGCCAATCTTGATCCCCTTACGTGCTCCAGAAGATTGGACCGTGGCATCCTTCTTCAGTGTGCCAGAGTAAATGCGAATAAAGCTCAGCCGATGAACGAACGGATCGATCCGCGTCTTAAAGACCTGAGCAGCCAAGGGAGCGCTCGCGTCGGGCTTCAAGGTGACGCTATCGCCATCCTTGGTGCCCGTGCGTGTCACTGCCGTCGGAGGCAGCGCGGCATCGGCCAGGATATCCATCAGTTCGCTCACGCCAACATCATTTTTGGTCGAGAGGCAAACGATTGGCGTCAGCGTCCGCGCGGCGATCGCCTGCACCATCAACCGGCGAAGTTCCGTCGTCGAAGGCATTTCGCCCTCGAAGTAACGTTCCATCACCGCTTCGTCGACTTCGATGATCGATTCCACGAGCGACTCATTAATCTCTTGGGGATCGATGACCGCGCCCTCGGCTGAGCTGTCCAAATTCAGCGTGCTGGTCACCCCTTTCAGCGAAGCGCTAATGCCAAGCGGTACATTCAGCAGTGCACAGCTGCTCCCAAACACTTCTTTCAACGAATCGATCAGACCAGGGAAATCGATATTGTCTGTATCAAGCTTCGTGAGGACCAGAATCCGCCCACAGCCAGCCTTACCCGCTTCGTTCCAGGCACGACGCGTGTTCACCTTGATTCCCGTATGAGCGTCAACCGCGATAAGCGCCGTCTCGACCGCCCGCAACGAGCCGATCATCTGGCCCACCAAGTCGGGATAGCCGGGCGTATCGATCACATTAAAGTGCTTGCCAGCGTGATCGAAATTGACGACCGTCGATTCCACCGAATGCTTGTGGTGTTTTTCTTCCTCGTCGAAGTCGCAAATGCTCGTGCCAGCGTCGACGCTCGGCTTGGCACTAACGGCACCACTTTTCACGAGAAGTTGATCCACTAGGCTGGTCTTGCCTGCACTACCATGTCCGCAAACAACGATGTTTCTAATATCAGCGACGTTCCTGGCCATTTCAACTCCTGGAGAATTAGCTATTTACAGTCCTGTATAAGTAGGGTGAAAAATGCCCACCCTACCATTGGGTCATCACTTTCTTTCTCAAACCGAATTTGCTTCTGTTCGTGCTGCGCTGAGCGCTTCTGGCAGCGAAATCTTCTCCGCATAAAGCGCTCGGCCAATAATCGCCGCAGCAAGGCCTGCTTCTGCCAATCGGCGTACATCTTCGACACGCGTCACACCGCCCGAGGCGACAACCGGCACGTCGACATAATTCTGCATCTCTGCCATGGCTGCCACATTGGGCCCTGCCAACATGCCGTCGGTGGCAATATCGGTATACACGATTGCCGCCAGCGGTATCTCGCAAAACTGGTCGGCAAGCGCCGTGGCAGGCGTGTTGCTCGTTTCGAGCCAACCATCGGTGGCCACCAAACCATTCCGGGCGTCGATGCCCAGGACCAACTTCCCAGGAAACTGACGACACATCTCGCGAAACCAGTCGGCATTCTTCAGCGCCGACGTTCCCAGCACCAGTCGATCGAGCCCCGTGCCAAAGAGAGCCTCAATGGTCTCCTGGCTACGCACCCCACCTCCCAGCTCACACTCCATGTCGACCGCTTCGACAATCGCTCGCACGACCTCGAAATTGGTCGGTCTGCCGTCCCGTGCCCCGTCGAGATCGACCAAATGAAGATGCTGGGCACCTTGGGCCTGAAACTGTTGGGCTACGGCGACCGGATCGTCGGAAAACACCGTCTCCCGGGCATAGTCGCCTTGCTCTAAGCGGACGCATTTACCGCCCAAAAGATCAATCGCTGGCCAAATCTGCATACCACGCCGCCGGGGTATTTGCGAACTCAAAAGGGAAAAGTGAACTCCCTCAGAATATCGCACAGAGCCAACGATTTTTCAAGCACCACAGCGAGCGGGCCCCAGGCGAGAGGGCGGACGTAAGTCCCCCGTTTATCGGCAAGCTTACGCTTACCGCTCGCCAAGCTCAGCAAAGTTTTTCAACACTTGTAGCCCATTCGCTTGACTTTTCTCGGGATGGAACTGCGTTGCGTAGAGATTCTCGCGCCAGACCGCCGCGCAGAAAGGATTAGGATAAGAAGCTTCGCCCGCCACGACGGCATCGACCTTCGGCACCACATAATACGAGTGAACAAAGTAAAAATGAGGCTCCTCTTCCAGCCCGGCAAAAATCGGCGGACGGTGCTTCAGTCGCACTCGATTCCACCCCATATGGGGCACCTTGTACTCTCGAGGAATCTCAAACCGACGCACTTCCCCTGCGACGATTCCCAGCCCTTCGTGCTCGCCATCCTCCCAGCTGCGGTCGAACAGCAATTGAAGCCCGAGGCAAATTCCCAGAAACGGTTTTCCAGAGTCGATCGACGCACGGATTGGCTCGACCAACTCGCGCCGTTTCAGCTCAGCAATTGCATCGGCAAATGCACCCACACCGGGAAGGATAATCTTATTGGCCGCAGCGATCTCACTCGGGTCGCTCGTAATCTTGGCAGCATGCCCGACTCGCTCAAATCCTTTTTGAACACTGCGCAGATTGCCCATTTGGTAGTCAATAATCGCGATCATAAATTTCTTGTCTACTGGAAAGACTCGCCTAGCAGCATGCGTCTGCTCGTCAAAAAGACATTCTAACGCGCAATCACACTACAAGCACAGGGACAGGAAAGAGAATTCGTGAGGCAAGAAAAAATCTGCCTAACGGCTCGCCATACGCTCGGGATAGACGACCAACTCAAGTCGCCGGTTACGAGCTTTGCCCGCATCGGTAGCATTAGAAACCACCGGATTATTGGCTCCATGGCCAACCACAAAAAGCTGCTCAGATGGAATGATTTTTTGCTGGACCAACAAGTTGAAGGCCGCAATTGCCTGTGCAGAAGAGAGATGATGGTTGCTGGGGAACTGCTGCGAATGGGTGGGACTGTTATCCGTGTGTCCTTCGATGCCGATTATCTGATCGGGGAAATTACGCCGCAGCTCGGTTGCCACACTACGGATCAACTGCTCACCACCGTCCTTCATGTAAGGGCTACCCGGCATAAAAAGCTGATCGCCAGCAAGCTCGACTCGCACGACATCTCCATCCTGTCGCACGGTCACGCCAGGGATATCGGGAATCGTCAAGTTCTTCAACAAGCTGTTATTTGCTCGGATCTCGGCTCCAGACCGTTGCTGGGCCGAGGCAAGCAGCGACGTGGTTTTAGAACGCAACTCGGTGTTGGAGCTACGCATCGCTAGGAGCTGGTCGGTTGTATCTTTCAACTGTCCCCGAGTGGCCGATATTTCGTCGGTGAGTAACTGGACTTTCTGACGAGATTGAGCCAGCAGCGACTCGAGCTCTTGGTTGTCTTTATCAAGAGAAGTCGCCCGAGTTTGATATTCTTGGCTCTGCTGCGCAATCAACTGCATTTGTTGTTGCGCAGCGGCGACGGGCTGCTTGTTGGGGGTGTAGACCAAACGTCCACAACCACTCTGAAGCGCAAGTAGAACAAAACTAATTAGTACCGAGGCTCGGGACACTGAGATCATCCGCGATTGATAGAACTAGCGAGGGCCGAACCGTAGCAAGCACCCCTCGAATCAGCAAGACCAACTACGAGACGATCATGCTAGCAACCGGGGAACGAACTTCAATTGCCTGTTCCGCAGGCAGCGGCAAACGAAGTTCTGGATAAACCCCGTAAAAACGCTTGATGTAGTTTCGATGCCAGCGTTGGGGCTTATGCGACTGCCAGCCCATGCGGCTGATCAGCCGATCAGAAAAACGAGCATTGGCCACATCACACAGAATCGCATCGCTCCGCTTAAGCTTCGCCACCGCGTCAAGCATCGTCATCGCTGCTAGCACCGTCGCAGAAGATGTTCCAAAGGTCGACACAAGATACTTCAGAGCGAGATAGCGTGAATGCATCATCGGCTGATTGAAATATAGCAGGCACTGGTCGGCTTTTCCGCGAACATGGTAATTTGATCCCACTGGCCAAATTTCTGGCCACGCGAGCAGCTTGGGCCAAGGTCGGAAGTGAATCGCAACAAATCGGCCGCCCGAGGTTTCTATCACTCCATAGCGTCGCGAGCAAATTGCGTCGCGTGCTACCTGCCAGTCCTGGAAAGTTTGCCAGATTTTTATATTCATGACTCGTCACCTTCGCCATCATCAGAATCGTCGTACCCAAACAATCGCATCTTGATCTGCTGCCAAATCGCCAACATCACGCCCAACAGCACAAAACTCACAATCAGCACCACGGCGATCAGCCAGCCATACTGAAAGATATCTTGGATATGCAACGTCCAAAAATCAGGCCAGCGCACTGCGACAACCAGAGAACCAAGACAAAGAAAAGGGCCGTAGGGAATCACATCGTCCCGGCTCAACAACAATTGCAACAATCCAACCACCAAGCCAGCGAATGGCGCAATGAAAAAAATCATAACGCCCGCTTGCCAGCCGACGAACGTGCCCACCATCATCATCAGCGTCACATCGCCGAAGCCCATCGCTTCGCGACGCAAGGCAGCAGTGCCCACAATACGCACCGCCCAAACCATACCGCCCGCTATCACCATGCCAATCAAAGCCGTCAGCAACCCGAGCCAGGACGACCCGCCCCACCACCAGACCACAGCGATCGCCAAGCTGCCGGGCCAGGCGAAGACGGCCAGCGGCGGCCGCAATAGCTCTCTTGTTACCCGTCGAAAAATTAGACTTATCGCTCGTCTTATGCCCTTTCGCCCACGCCAAATTCGAGGCGTGAGCGCAAAACACCAAAGCCACCAACATGCTTGAGCCAACACCAGCGCCGGCCAACCTCCCAGCAACTCGGGCCAGGCGTTCGGCGCAGCGGCCGTCATCGGCTCCAGGTACAAGCCAGGCCCCTCTGCCTCGACTGGGGCAACCACCAATTCGCCGACCACCGGCGGCACATCGCGAATTGCTACATGAGGCAACAGACTCATCGGCAACAACGTAGCTAACAACAAACCCAACAGTGTGCCTGGAACAGTGATCTCATCAGGAATTATTTTTTCATCAATATCAATAAAGCTCGCCGCAACCATCAAACTGATGAGTATCACATGGCTCAAAAAAACCGCATGCACCACCCCCTCAGAAACCCGGGGCACCCCATTCCCCCCCCAAACAAGCGCCGCGACATGTCGCGCAACACGCCCCTGCCGATCAAACCCCCACCCACAACGCAACCCCAGCCCCACC
>Ga0114931_10006661_pt1 | contig 14181 bp, 19 predicted proteins | sample 2SBtaG_FD_89579 | JGI IMG/M metagenome (GOLD analysis project Ga0114931, IMG submission 89579) | Deep subsurface microbial communities from Kolumbo volcano to uncover new lineages of life (NeLLi) - 2SBTROV14_V59a metaG | ecosystem: Environmental > Aquatic > Marine > Volcanic | place: Kolumbo...
CCGACGGGCAATGAATCGCCTGCGAATGCGCATGTCGAGCTGGTGCCGGGCGTCGGGCATTTTATTGCCCAGGTGAAGCCTGAAGCGTTCAATCGGGCGCTGGAAGGGATCATCTCTGATTTATCCGCTGTGCGATAGTTGCTCATCGTGATTGATGAACATGTTTTGACCATCCCGACATAGGACGCCTACCATGGGAAAACGTTATACCGAGTTATCCGACAAGCTGACAACCTTTATCGAAGCGCATAAACTCTTCTTCGTGGGCACCGCCGACGTGGATGGCCGGGTGAATGTTTCACCTAAAGGCATGGATGCTCTTCGCGTGCTGGGTAAGAACCGGATCGTGTGGCTGAACGTGACCGGCAGTGGTAATGAAACCTCCGCCCACGTGCAGGCAAACCCGCGCATGACGCTGATGTTTGCGGCGTTTGAAGGCAATCCCATGATCCTGCGACTCTACGGCGAGGCCAGGGTGATCCATAAAACCGACTCGGAATGGGAAGCCCTGTCGGCTTTGTTCAAGCCGCTCCCCGGCGCCAGGCAGATTTTCGATCTTGCCATCGATCTGGTGCAGACATCCTGTGGTATGGCCGTGCCGTTCTTTGACTATGCGGGTGAGCGCGCTCAGTTGAACGACTGGGCGAACAAGCAGGGTGAGGCTGGGATCAAAGCCTATTGGCACGAGAAAAACCGGATCAGCCTGGATGGCAAGCCAACCCGGATTGTGGAAAAGAACGGTTAACGGTACGGGGAATGGCGGATAACCTTCATTCAAACGCTCGGATAGTGGCCCAGGTGGTAACATGTTGTGTGAAATATCTTACAATGACCTCCAACATCGATTGACAAGGGACCTGTATGATGCGGGATGGGTCTGAAGAAGGCAGGGAGCGCCGTCAATGAGCAAAGCCGAGTTTACCCAGCAGACCCTCGATTTCCTCGGTGCGCTGGCCGCCAACAACAACCGTGACTGGTTTACTGAGAACAAACCCATTTATGAACTGGATGTTCGCCAGCCGGCATTGACGTTTATCGAACATATGGCACCACGGTTGGCCGATATCTCGCCGTATTTTCTGGCCGTTGCGAAGAAGACCGGCGGGTCACTCATGCGTGTGTACCGCGACACCCGTTTTTCCAAGGACAAAACACCGTATAAAACCAATATTGGTATCCAGTTCCGGCACGAGCAGGGGCGTGATGTGCACGCCCCCGGTTACTATGTGCACATTGACCCGCAGTCGGTATTTGTCGGGGTGGGGCTGTGGCGACCCGATAGCCGCGCACTGGGGAAAATTCGCGATCATCTGGTCGAAGCCGGGGACGCCTGGCTTGCCGCGCGCGATGAGGTGAGCTTTCGGACGTATTTCGACCCGTCCGGCGAGTCCCTGAAACGCGCCCCGCGCGGCTACAGCCCTGACAATCCCTTGATTGAAGACCTGAAACGCAAGGATTTTATCGCCATCAGCGATTTGAGCCATGAAGATGTCATCGGTCCAGGTTTTATCGACACCGTGTGTCAGCGATTCCGGGCAGCTGACGCCTATATGCGTTTCCTGTGTCGGGCAGTCGAAGTCAGGATGTGATGCTCGGATTAAGGCAGCGTTGATTAATTTACGCTCCGTCTAATACAGATATTCTAGAGTGCAAATCCCGCTTGACCTATACCGACCGGTCTAGTATATTTACCTCCATGACGACTACATACACACGACAGCAGATACTGGATACCGCCGCAACGCTCTTTCACACCCAGAGTTACAGTGACGTGGGTGTCGCCACCATTTGTAAGGAGGCGGGTGTCTCCAAAGGCAGTTTTTTCCATTTTTTTCCCAACAAGCAGGAACTGGGTGTGGCGGTGCTGGAGCAATTCCGGGAAAACATCAACGCCACCCTGGTGGCCAAGGCGTTTTCATTCCGGTATCCGCCATTGGAGAGGATTCAGCGCTTTGTTGACGAGCTGTATCGTTTCCAGAAGGCGCAGGCCGAGCAGCATGGCCATCTACCGGGCTGTCCGTTCGGGAATATTGTGACGGAGCAGGCGACCCAGAATGAGGTCTTGCGTGCCAAGGCCGACGGTTGCATCCGATCCATTACCCATCATCTGCGAACCGCGGTGGCGGATGCCGTACAAGCGGGTGATTTACCGCCTGTGGATGAAGCAGACACGGCGGACGCCATGTTCAGCTACCTGGAGGGCATTCAATTGATGGCCAAATCGCGCAATGATGCGGAAATCATCAGAACCCTGGGGGCAGCGGTGACGTCGATCCAGATTCCGCTCAAGACGTAACGGTGTTTTTTTTTGCTTTGAATAATATACCAACCGGTCTATTTAGGCCGATTAACAAAGGAGGTGCCAATCATGCCCGATACCGACCAAACCCTGGATGCCCGTGGACTCAATTGTCCATTGCCCATTCTGAGAACGCGCAAGGCGCTGAATACTCTGACCGCCGGCCAGACCCTGCAGGTGATTGCCACTGATGCCGGTGCGGTAAAAGACATCAGTGCGTTCTGTGATCAGACCGGCAACGCGTTGCTCTCGACCAGTCAGTCTGGCGACGAACACATTTTCGTGATTCGCAAAGCATAACCCGGCAACTTTTAACCCGTTCGCACAGCGAACTTCATTACGTAACGAAAGGAGATAACCATGCCACTGACACTAACATTAACCGAAGGTGTGCTGCCTGAAGGCGCCGAACAACAGGCCGTCGCGAAAATCACTGATGCCATGCTCAAATGGCACGGCTTGTCCGGTAACAAAGTGATGACCCCCAATGTCACCGCACAGGTGAATATCCTGCCGGAAAACGCCACCTATTCCGGCGGCAAGCCCTTTGCCGGTGCCTGGGTCGAATGGAAGACCCCGTCCTTCGCCTTTAATACCCGCGAAATCCAGACCGGTTTTTTCAAGGATGCCACAGACATCATTCATGAACTGTCCGGTGGTAAGCAGCCACTTGACCACATCTACGTCAACGTGGTGCACACCGTGGATGGCGCCTGGAATCTGGACGGGCAGGCGATGACCAACGAGCAACTAGGTGAGGCCATAGCGCGTGGTTAGCCCTGGTGCAATAACTTAACTAACTAACACAGGAAACAACCATGATTAAACGAACATTAAAACATACAGCGCTGGTCACGGCATTGGTGGTTTCACCATTCACCAGCGTGATGGCTGCCTCTTCGCAGTGCATGCCCATCGGTGGTATCGGGACGGCCAATTTATATCCGGAAGGTGAGTCCAAGCCCATCATCATCGCGGCCAACATGATCGGTAGCGTCAGTAATGCCGCTGGTAAAGTCACCGCGCAGCGAAAAACAACGACCGGCCTCGAAATGGACATGGAGCACTACTTCGGGACGGAAAAATCAGGCGGCATGCACACCAAGGACCTCGCCATACTCACCGCAGTGCCCGGTAAACCCGGCAAATTCATGGTGGAGATCACCTACCACATTCAGCCTGGTGAAACGCGGGGTACGTTAAAGGGTTTCAAGGGCCAGTTTAAAAGTATGGGCCTGGCCGATCTGAGTGCGGATCCTGACGGGATGAAGGTCGTTATCCGCTACAGTGGATCGATCTGTAAGTGAGTGACTACTGGCCGGTGGCCGCATTCGGGTCGTCGGCCGCTTAGTCCCCATCATTAACTGGAGGACATAGGATGATGGAAAATGCCAAGACCCCAAAGGCCGTGCTACCAGGCCGGATGCTGTACACCATGATACGGGTCACCGACCTCGATCGGTCAGTGGCCTTTTACCAGGATGTGCTGGGCATGCGGGAAGTACGCCGGGAAACCTTTACCGAGGGCGAATTTACATTGGTCTTTATGGGTTATGGGGAGGCATCGGATGAGATGCTCATCGAGCTGACCTATAACTGGGGCGACGACAGTTATACCCATGGTACCGGCTATGGGCATCTGGCACTGGAAGTCAGCGATATTGTCGCTGCATGCGAACGCTTTGACAGCCTGGGAGTCAATATAACCCGTAAGCCCGGACCAATGACCTGGACCGTCGATGAAACAGGTCATCGTGAGAATATCGCCTTCATTGAAGATCCAGACGGGTATCAGGTCGAGTTGGTTGAAGCGCCGGCAAAAAGTGGAGGCCAGGCATGACGAGTCAAAGACGAGAGACAGCTCTGAATGATAGGGGAGTCAGCCGGCGTGATGTACTGGCAACAGGTGCTGCTGGTGTGGTAGCTCTGCTGACTAGTGGGTTGGCTCGAGGCGCTACTCCAACCTGTCCGCTAGATAACGCGAAAAACCCTTTGTTGGGCGCTAACCGGTCGCCCGGCGCCTTTGTTTACACGGAAGTACAGAACTCCGTGCCCTTCTCCGAGATACCCTGGGAGAAGCGCAACCCGGTGATTGCGGCAAATGATGGCTTTATCAGCAAAACCTGGCTTTCGGGTCTGGGTAATGATTCGGTGGGTGGATTCTACTCGTTCGACAGTGTCGAGCATGCCCTGAAGTATGTGAACGGGTTCTTTCCGGAGGCTCAGAGACGCTTCGGTAACGCTCATACCAGCCGTGTTTTTGATGCCAGCATCTCAAGGCAAGCGAGCACTGATCTGCATTCAGCGCATTACGGCGTGAAACCAGAAACAAAGCCAGGCGCCTTTGTGTATACCGAGGTGCAGTTCAGCATGCCCTTTAGCGAGTTTGCCTGGAAAGAACGTAACCGCGCACTGAAGCAGACCCCGGGACTGCTTGGCAAGACCTGGTTAAGTGGACTTTATACCCAGACACTAGGTGGCTTTGATGTGTTCGATACGGTCGAAAATGCACGGCGCTTCGCAATCGAATCTTTTCCAAAGACGGCAAAGAAGCTTAATGCGGCGTTTATGACACGCGTTTTTGCAGCGGCTACAACCGAGGCAGCCAGCCGGGCAATGCACTCGCCATTCTATCCTGAGGCATGAGACTATGTCGATGAATACTGCTCGGATATTACATGCTATGTTCAGAGTGGGCGATCTGGATCGCTCAGTTGACTTTTACACGCAGGTCTTGAGGATGCGGGTGTTGCGCACCTATGACAACCCGAAGGAACAGTTCTCTCTGACCTTCCTGGGCTATGGGGACGAATCAAAAACCTGTGTACTTGAGCTGACGTACAACTACGGTGTTGACGATTACGATCCAGGCAATGCGTACGGCCATATCGCCATTGGCGTGGAAGACTGCGAATAGGCCTGTGCCGATATCGCCGCTCGAGGTGGTGAAGTCACCTATGGGCCTGCTACGATGGAAGGCCTGAACGAGACTATTGCGTTTGTGAAAGACCCGGACGGCTATCAGATTGAACTGGTGGAGCGACCGGCGGCGTGGTTGTCCTGAATCGAAGCAGCTAAGGTATTTTGTCTCAAGCTAAAGCGAGAATTGCGGCGATAGCCGGCGCCACCTCCGTCATCGGCAAGGCGACAACTCCAGGGCCGTATCGATAGGCAACATTCTAAATTCACTGGGCGGGTTTTCACCTCAATTTGACTTCAAAGCACCCATCGAGCTTGACACTCTGTAATGCAGAGTATTAAATACTCTGAAACACAGAGTAAGTGGGTTTAATCATGCCATCACCCTCACAGCAGACACTCAACCAGATCCACGCCATGATAAAAACCGGGCACGAGGGCGTTCGTGTAGAGCGGCACAGCCTGATCCTATGGGGCCTGACCGCCGCAATGCTGGTGATTTTTACCAACGACCTGTTTAATGCATCCTGGCTGAAGGTGCATTGGATGCGGGTTGCCTCCCAGAATCTGTTTGTCGGAAGCATACTCTTTGCCGTCGGGGTTCTAGATTATCGCCTGACCCGCGACAAGCGCCATCAACGAAATGAAAGTATCACGTTTGTGCAACGACAGGTCACCAAAATCTGGTGGTTATTGATTGCCCTGATCGTTGTTGTGAATGCCGGCGCCAACTATTTCGGCGGTGATCATTTGTTCCTGGGTATTGCCATCGTGCTGGCCGGTATTGCGGTGTTCATCAATGGCCTGTTTTCTGCGCAACCGCTGGACTGGGCGGGAGGCTTGCTGATTGTCGCCGGCCTGGCGTTGCTGGCAGCTGGTTTGCCACGTATCGAGCAGGAATGGATCGCAGCCAGTGTGTTTGGTGTGGGTCTGCCTTTATTTGCGCTGGTTATCGATAAACCGGCGCTGGTGCGCCAATTTGCCATGCGCGCGATCTTGAGTCTTGTCTGGGTGGCAGCCGTGCTGGTGCCAGCCGCCATGGCCATCCAGTGGTTCGACCGCGTCGAGGTGCCTGCCGGACAACCGATTTCACTTGCCGAATACACCGACCAGAACGTGGATCGGAGTGGAGAATGGGTTGTTCACCTACCGGCGGGAACATCCGTTCCGGTACGGTGGACGCTATCAGGTGACCCGGTTGACTCGGTTACCGATAGCGCGCCCCTGCTACAGCTGAGCAAGGCTCTGGATGTTGTGTTTGTCGATGGGCGAGCGGACGGGCGTTATCGGATCGGCGAAGACGAATGGCGGCTAAGGCGGCAACATGCACGTATCAGGGTGAATGCGCTGCAACCCGAGATCACAGACGGCCAGCTCATCGTTGACCTTAAAATCAAACTGTCGCAGGTTCAGCCATGAGTGCGCCCATGGAAAATGCCGCGCTCATTATCACCAACGGGGATAGCACCGTGGCAACCCTGCGCGCGGCCGACATTTCCGAACCGGTCCTGCCGTGGCGCGATATCCTGCACGATGGGCCCGTGCCGGGCGGGTTGTCGCCGGACGAACTAGCTGCGGTGCGTGCACGGTTTCTGGCACAGCCTCCCGTGGGCAGCTATGAGGCCATCCTGCAGGGTTTCCGGAACGGGATCACCGGGTGCGGGACTTTCAGGACTTTAAACGTGTGACCATCTGGCTGGAGCATGACCTGTACGATCAGCTGCAGTTACTGCAACTGCTGGATCGGTTTGCCGAAGCTGACCTGGGTGACATGGAACTCGGTCTGATCTGTATCGACCATTTCCCGGGCGTCGAACCGTTTTACGGTCTTGGCCAGCTCACTGCCGGGCAGATGGCAACGCTGGCCGGGTCAGAACAACCTGTCACGGAAGACCAACTGACTCTCGGGCAACGGGGCTGGCGGGCGTTTACCTCGGATGCGCCGTTGTCGCTGCAGGCCTTCCTGCAGTCGGACCTGTCCGCGCTGCCGTTTCTCAACGCCGCACTTGAACGCCATCTGGAAGAGTTTCCTGACAGCCGTAATGGCCTGTCACGACACGAACGGCAGATTCTGGAGATGGTGGGCTCTGGCATCACCCGGCCAGCCAGGCTGTTTGCGGCCCACCAGCTGCTGGAATCCGCACCGTATCTGGGGGACTGGGGGTTCTGGAATTATATCGAGGGGCTGACCAATGTAGCGAATGCTTTGCTGCGAACTTCGACCGGTAACCAGTTTGTGCATCCACCCGTAGTACCAGCCGATGAGGCTTTTCGTGAGCAGAAACTTGAATTGACACCGCTTGGCCGGGCGGTATTGAACAACGAGGCCAACTGGATTGAGCTCAATCCACCGGATCACTGGAAAGGCGGGGTGCATTTGCATCCGAATAAGACCCTCTGGTGCTGGAATCGGGATCGCAGAGCTATTGTCGAGAAAAGATCATGACAGACGATCACGCGCAATCTGCATCGAAAGACATCGACACCCTGCTGCATCAACCGGTTCGTACCCGCTTGGCCGCCTTTCTGGCAACCCGTGGCGAGGCGACGTTTACCGAGTTGAAGAATGTGCTCAACATCACCGACGGTAATCTGGATGCACATGTAAGAAAACTGCTGGCCGGCGGGTATCTGTTGGCGCGTAAGCACCAGGGTAAAGGCAGACCACAGACGCAATACCGGCTTAGCGCCGCCGGCAAACGGGCCTTCGAGCAGTATGTTCAGCAGTTAAATGCGTTACTGAATCTGGAAGCCGGTACTGAGCAGGATCCCGCCGATGGCATAACCGGCTCTCTATGCTTGTTGCACGAATGAACTCATTGATCCTGAGGAGGGCCAACCATGTCCGTGTCCGATCTCGCGGCTTATCATAAGCTGATTACCGATTCCTATGACCAGCGCAGTACAAACTACAACGACAGTCTGCCGCACCGCGAGCAGGCGCAGCAACTGGTCGACTATTACCCGCCACCAACAGCCGGTCGTGTGCTGGATGTCGGCACCGGGACTGGTGCTGCAGCTTTTCATGCCGCCGGCTATGTGGGTGAAACGGGCGACGTGCTGGGCGTCGATATTTCAACCGGCATGATCAGCCAGGCCACGGCCCTGTTGCAGGACTCCGGCCTGTCGCATGTCCGCTTTGTTCAGGCGGACGGAGAACGACTGCAACACCCTGAAGCGTATTTCGATCGCATATATTGCGCTTCGGCGTTTTTCTGGATGACGGACAAACAGCAGACGCTCAATCACTGGTACCGATTATTGAAACCTGGTGGCGGGGTCGGATTCCACGCCTGGCCGGAAACCAGTTATGTGTTCGGCTATGTGGCCCGCCAGGCACTCAAGACCCAGGGTGTGGAGTATCTGGCGCACTCGCCGTATGGCAGTGTCGAGATTGTCACCGGGTTGTTGAGCAGTGCCGGCTACGAAGACATCGATATTAAAGTGATCGAGTCTGGCCACTACCTCAGCCTGCAAGAGGCGATCGACGCCTGGATCGACGAGACGGATTACCCCATCGGGCAATACCCGCATCCCGTGGCTGTGACACCGTCGGATATCCTGGAACAGGCCCGGCAAGATTATATTCAGGAAATGGAGCGCCGCAATACTGCCAAAGGAGTCTGGAACGACACGACGCAATACTATGTTTATGCGAAAAAACCGCATGGATGTTGAAACCCGTCCTGAACGGCGGAAGTATTTGTGAACAGCTTTAATGTTCAGGCCTCGATTCTGTCAGAACAGGCATTGCAGGATCAGCTACTCTCGCGTTACGGGCTGGATTCCGTCGTCGGTTGCCGGTTGCACAAGTACGGTGTCAACGATACCTACCGGGTTAAAACCGCGGACAGCTTGCATTTTCTTCGCGTCTATTCGCTGCGCTATTCCGAGTATTCGGCAATACAACGAGAAGTCCGTGTGCTGCAGGCATTAGCTGGGCGAAATGTCTCAGTCGGCTGTCCGGTCGCCGATCGAACAGGCGAAATCATACACCGTCTCCAGGCGCCTGAAGGGCTTCGCTATACGGTTTTGTTCAGCGGTGGGCAAGGCAAGCAGATTGATGTTAAATCTGAATCGCAGATGGAAGCATTGGGTGCTTGGGTCGGCGGATTTCATAATGCTGCCGACGATCTTGCTCTCCCCGGTGTACGCGGTGGTATGGATATCCAACGTATGGTGGATAGGAATGTGCAATCAGTACTACCAAGGCTCAAAGGCAGAGAACAAGACCGCGATTTTCTACAGAACCTTGCCGGGCAGCTGACTTCAAGGCTCAGGCAGCTAAGCGGTAGATCGGCCGAGACCGGTGTCATCCATGGCGATCTGCATATGGATAACGCGGTGTTCTCAACTGAGCATGGAATAACCGTTTTTGATTTTTGCGACAGCGGCATCGGTTGGCGTTTGTATGATCTTGGTGTTGTGCTGTTTATGATCCGTATCCGGCTACAGGATGCAGAACAACAAGATAGCGCCTGGGAAGCCTTCCTGCGGGGTTACCGTAAGCATAGGTCGCTACCGGACGATGCGGAACGAGAGGTCATGCTGTTCGTGGCACTCAAAATACTTTGGTTGCTCGATTTTCACACCAGAGTACGGGAACGACACGGCGATGGTTGGGTCAATGGTGATTACTATGACGCGGCCTTCAAACGCTTGCGAGACGTTTCGCAGTATTTGAAGAATTGAGAGAAATCATTGATCTTTCTGGGGTTTAAAAAATAAACAAAATGAATGGTTCCCTTCGAACAGAACGACGGACCACCAAGCATCACTGCGAAAAAAGAGTGGAACTCTGAGTTGTCTTCGCTGGCCGGCGTGGGGTAGATGGAAGTCATAATGAGACCAGCTGGCCTGTCGCCGGCGTACCTCTGTTAATAGCTATCAATATGGAATAAACCCACTGAATCCAATCTCTATAACTTACCTGTAAATCTATTATTAGGGCTCCTGTCAGAACCTTTAAATCATTGTTGCACGCCGTGCGATACTCGTCTCTTTCCCCGAGTACACCCCATAAGGATAGGAGGGAAAAAATGCAACGAAGGCAATTTATGTTAATCAGTGGCGGGACGTTGCTTACGATAATGTCTGGTTCGTTCTTTAATAACGGTATAGCCACCACGCGCAGGTCGGAGATCAAGGCGATTGTCTTCGACGCATTTCCGGTTTTCGACCCACGTCCAATCTTTGGTCTGGTCAAATCGACCTTTCCTGCGCATCCAGGTTTTGGAAAAGCATGGTTTAACAAGATATTTGCCTATACCTGGCTACGGACAAGTGGTGATCGCTATCTCGACTTTCTTTCGGTCATAGGGCAAGCGCTTGACTATACGGCTGAGGCTCACGGTGAAACCTTGACTCCGGATTCACGGAAGGCGCTCCTGGATATATGGTTCACTCTTAAGCCGTGGCCGGATGTGGGCGTGGCACTGGAACAGTTGGAAGCCCGTCAGATAAAGCTGGCATTTCTCTCTAACTTTACTGAAGATATGCTGCGCACCAATGCTCGCAATGGGAGTATTGAAACCAGGTTCGACTATTTAAGTACTGACCTTGCCAGGGCATTCAAACCATCTCAAAAAGCCTATGCGCTTGGTACTCAGCATTTTGGTATGCCTAAAGAGAATATCGCTTTTTGCGCTTTTGCGGCATGGGATGCAGCCGGAGCAAGTTGGTATGGTTATCCGACCGTGTGGGTAAACCGCCTGGGACAAAAGCCAGAACATTTAAATGCCGGAAAGATCACACAAGGTCGCAATATCGAAATTCTTAATAACTATATTTCCGCTAATAAAGTTCAGGAACGCGCATGATAAGCGGCGTGATATGGTGAGGAATGCCGAGACGGCATTCATGTGCATGCATACGCTGTATTTATAAAATGGCGCATACGTCTTCAAACTCAAACCGGGGGCCGCGGGGAGGTAAGGCTTGCGGATCCCCATAACCCAGATTGAGCAGGAAATTCGATGCGTAGCGCCCATCGGGAAAGAATTCCCGGTCGACCTCAGCGTTGTCGAAGCCCGACATCGGACCGATATCCAGCCCCAGGCTGCGGGCCGCCAATATCAGGTAACCGCCCTGCAGGCTGCTGTTGCGCAATGCGGTCTGCTTGCTGAGTGGGGCATTGTTCGCGTACATGTCACGCGCGGTCTCGAAGTAAGGAAACAGCCTTGGCAGGTGTTCATAAAACTGTGTGTCGTGGGCCACGATAACGGTTATCGGGGCAGTCAGCACCTTGTCAATATTACCTTCCGCCAACATGGGTTGCAGTCGGGCTTTCGCGGCCGCTGAGCGCAGGAAGACCAGACGCATTGGCAGGCAGTTCATGCTGGTCGGGCCCCATTTGGCGAGATTATACAGCGCATGCAGCTGATCCTCAGTGACGGGTTTGTCCTGCCAGGCGGCATGCGAACGTGCCTGCAGAAACAGGCGTTCCAGTGAAGCCTGGCTCAGACGGGTTTGCTCCGCTTCGTTTCCGGCAGGGGTGGGGGCGCTGGTTATCTGGGTGGTTTCCATGTTCTTTCTCCGTTAAGGTAAGTCAAACAACAAGGCTTCGCTGGTTTTCTGCGCTTCGAACTGAATCTCCACCACGTCGGTCAGAGCAATACCGTCACCGGTTTCAAGCCGCTGCTCATTCACCTTCAGACTGCCGGTGACGACATGCACGTAACCCGTCCGTCCCGCGCCCAGTGCGTGCCGCGCGCTCGCTCCGGCCTGGAGTCTTAATTGGTAAAGCCAGGCATCCTGGTGGATTTTCAAGGTACCCTCACGACCATCGGGCGATACAATGGTGGTCAGCCCCTGTTTGTCCCCGAACGATTTTTGCTGGTAGCCGGGTTTAACACCCAGCTCAGACGGCTCAATCCAGATTTGTAAAAAAGACAGCGCCTCGACGCCCGAGGGGTTGTACTCGCTGTGAGTGACACCGGTACCGGCGCTCATGAGCTGAAACTCACCGGCTGGCAGTACCTCCACGTTACCCATGCTGTCCTTGTGCTCGATGGTGCCCTGTTTGACGTAACTGATGATTTCCATATCCTGATGGGAATGGGTGGAGAATCCGGCCCCGGGTAGCACTTGGTCATCATTGATGACTCGCAGCGCTGACACGCCGTTGTGATCGGGGTCGTAATAATCACCAAAAGAAAAGCTGTGGCGGCTTTGCAGCCAGCCAAGGTCGCTGGGGCCACGTTCTTGACTACGGCGTATATAGTCCATATGCCAATCTCCTGTCTCGTTCGGGTGAATTCGATGGATACCCAGCATATTGGGTTATTAATTGGAAATATATAGCTAATTTATGGAATAATAGTTTCGAATCAAGAAACAATCATACGCATTGAAGAGGTCACATGGACCGACTTACCAGCATGGCTGTGTTCGTAGCCGTCGTCGAGCGGGGAAGTTTTTCGGGGGCCTCGGAACCGTTACAACTTTCCCGGGCCACCATCAGCAAACATATCGCGGCGCTGGAAAACGGGCTGGGCGGACGCCTGCTGAACCGAACCACCCGGCGTATCAGTCTCACCGAGGCCGGGCAGGCTTACTATGATCGCTGCCGGCAGATTCTCGAAGATGTGGCGGATGCGGAATGCGTGGTGACCGGGTTTTCCTCCGAACCGCGCGGACGATTGCGGATCAATGCCCCGATGTCATTCGGTACCAAACAGTTTGCCGGTATTGTCGCGCAGTTTTGCCTGGCACATCCGGCCATCGATGTTGAGCTGTCTCTGAACGATCGCTTTGTGGACCTTGTTGAGGAAGGTTACGATCTGGTAATCAGGATTACGCAATTGAAAGCCTCCAGCCTGATTGCCCGGAAACTGGCTCCCTGTCGGGTAGTGCTATGCGCCGCGCCGGAGTACCTCAATACCCACGGGCGACCGAACAGCCCGGCTGAGCTTGAGCGCCACACCTGTTTGCATTATGCCTACGCCGAGGCGGGAAAAACCTGGATTCTGCATGGGCCGGATGGCGAACACCGGATCAGAATTCACCCCAAGTTGAGTGCCGATAATGGTGACGCGCTGTATGTGGCCGCCACACAGGGGCTTGGCATTGCGCTGCTGCCGACCTTTATTGCCGCAGACGCTATCCGTGCCGGTGACCTGGAGATTATTCTGCCTGCGTATCAATCACCGCGGATCGATATTTACGCGGTGTATGCTTCGCGGAAGCATTTGTCGGCTAAAGTCCGCGCGTTTATAGATTTCGCAGTCCGACAACTCGGCGATAAACCGGCCTGGGATATCGGTATTTGACCGCATTTATTATTTTTTCGGATTTAGTCAGTTACCTGTTTCACCGTTATAAAACTTCTCGGCTCAGGGTCGCTCAAGAGTGCCCGAACCTTTTGCTTTGCAGTAACCAGACCGTCTCCGTCGCCGCTACTTTTGCTTTCAAGCCCCGTTAAATTTCGTCTCTTTGCAGAGTGTGAATATGATAGTGATCACCATAGAGCTCATCGATGTGATAACCGGGAACCGAAAATGGTGGTCCCTCCATCTGTTACTGATTGTATTCATAAGTAATGAGCAGTTGTGGTGCTGATTGAGTCAGCTGGACCAGTTGGCGGGCATATCGCTGTCTGAGTGTGGGCGGCATGGCGACCAAAGCAGCTCGATCGTAGATGGCATGGACGGGGCCGATATATTCGGCCGCGAGGTCAAAATAATCACCGGCAAAAATATCGATATGTTGCGCGCTGTACCGTGTCAAGGTTTTGTGGGTCGTGATTTCAGGTTCCAGGGCCAACTGCGTGAATAGCGCCTTGATTGCCAGTTCGCTCAGCTCCACGCCAACGACCTGGTAATCTTGGGCCAGTAACCAGGCGATATCGAGAGTCTTCCCGCATAACGGCAGGAATACCCGATCCCCCTCCAGCAGCTTTAATTGATCCATATGCGAGACCAATAGAGGGTTCGGCTGATGTTCATGGAATCCGATATCGCCGC
>Ga0114931_10006662_pt1 | contig 14180 bp, 12 predicted proteins | sample 2SBtaG_FD_89579 | JGI IMG/M metagenome (GOLD analysis project Ga0114931, IMG submission 89579) | Deep subsurface microbial communities from Kolumbo volcano to uncover new lineages of life (NeLLi) - 2SBTROV14_V59a metaG | ecosystem: Environmental > Aquatic > Marine > Volcanic | place: Kolumbo...
AGAAGCGAGAGGTAGGCTGCCCGGGTGAAAGAAAATTGAATGCCCAACAAAAGTAGCGCTCCTCCCAATAGCAACAACCACCATCTTCCCGAACCCTTTTCATACCATTTTACGGCAAACCAATTTGGCTGTACCAGCTATTACCGCTAAATTTGGGAGGTGTTTTCAGCGAGGCTTTGGCTTTCATTTTTGTTTTCTCTACCCTCTCCAAAAAGAAGAAATTTGAATATTCGAACTGAAATTTTAAAAGAGCATTCTAAAATACAGACGGTTAAAATCGCAAATTTCATCGGCAACTCGCAGTCTCTGTTTGATGAATTAATGGACTTGTTTTTGAACGATGAAAACCGGGTGACGCAGCGTTCCGCATGGGTGGTCAGTTATTGCGTTGAGGCGCATCCAAAACTTATTGAACCCCATCTGCACAAGATGATTGAAAACCTCAAAAACCCTGGTTTGCACGATGCGGTGAAGCGGAATAGGGTCAAAGTGTTGAGTGGCATTGAAATACCCAAAGATATGCAAGGGCTTGCTGTGAAGCATTGTTTTGACTTTTTGGCATCGCAAAAAGAAACCGTCGGAGTGAAGGTTTTTGCCATGACCACTCTTTTCAATATTTGCCAAAAGGAACCGGATTTGTTGCGGGAATTGCGGATGTTGATTGAGGACCAAATGCCCTATGCGAGCGCGGGTTTTGGTCGAGTGGAAAGAAAATTTTGAAGGCAATTAACAGGATTTTGAGCGGCCATTAGGTCAAGTCATTTTCCATTCGGTGCGAATTTTGACGATTTTAATTCTTCATTTTCCATTTGGCGAAGATGTTGACTTATATTTGTCGTTGCGAATGAATTTTTTCCAAACACCTTTGGAACATTAGTTCTCCAACCCTAATCTCGAATGCAAATCGTTACTTTAACTACTGATTTCGGGCTGAATGATTACTATGTGGCTGTTCTTAAAGGGTCTATGCTACAACAAAATCCAAACCTCCACCTCATCGATATCGCGCATGCGATTAAGAGCTTTGACATCGTTCAAGGGGCTTTTGTTTTGAAAAATGCCTGGCGAAGTTTTCCACAAGGCAGCATTCATGTTGTCAGTATCAACAGCTATTCCAAAGGGCAAATGGTCTTTTTGGCCATTCGCCATCAGGGGCACTATTTTGTCGGGCCGGATAACGGTATCTTTTCGCTTCTTTTTGATCAACTGCCCGAAGAAATTTATGCTTTGGCACTCCCCGAAAATAGTTCTTTCCCATTGACGGAAGTTTTTGCCAATGCGGTGAAGCACATTGCGGGAAAGAAAGATTTCAAAGAAATCGGCCAGCCTGTGGAAGAAATCCTTCAACGCATTACCTTGCAGCCGGTTATCAATCCACTTCAAATTCGAGGGGCAGTAGTTCATATCGACGCGTACGAAAATGTGGTGGTCAACATATCCAAAGAACTCTTTGAACAGCAAAGAAATAAGCGCAAATTTGCGCTGTTTTTCAAACGAAACGACCCGATTAAAAACCTTAGCACGCACTACCACGACGTGGCGGTAGGCGAACCGCTTTGCCTCTTCAATTCAACCCATTATTTGGAAATAGCCATCAACATGGGCAAAGCGAGCAGCATGTTAGGGCTAAAATTGGGAGATACGATTCAGATTGATTTTCATGTTTAGGGAGGCATCAATTTGCTAAATCTTTCAGATTTAGTAAATTTTAAATCAATGAATTAAAGATTTACTAAATCTGAAAGATTTAGCAAATCAAAAAAAATCAATCATCTGCATGATAAAGCGCATTGTAAAAATGACTTTCCAGGAAAATAAAACGGATGATTTCCTGGCGATTTTTGAAGAAAACAAAGGCAGTATCAGAAAATTTGATGGTTGCCTGCACCTTGAATTACTGCAAGTTAGGCAGCAACCAACTATTTTTTTTACATTTAGTATTTGGGAAAACGAAGCTGCCCTTGAATCTTACCGGCAATCGGAATTATTCAAAAGTACTTGGGCGAGAACGAAAGTTTTGTTTTCTCAAAAGCCCGAAGCATGGAGTGTAAACGTCGCCTCCGAAGTGTAGTTTCCAATGAAAAATCGAACCTTCATAGACCTTAGCCACTCGATAGAAGACGGCATGATTACTTACAAAGGATTGCCTGCCCCCATTATTTGCGACTTTTTGAGTAGGGAGGCATCGCAGCAATACTATGCCGAAGGCACCGAATTCCAAATTGGGAAAATTGCTTTGGTAGCCAATACGGGTACCTACCTCGACGCCCCCTTTCACCGTTTTGCAGAGGGCAAAGATTTGTCGGAACTGCCGTTGGATAAGGTAGCTTATTTGGAAGCAGTTTTGATAGATGCTACGGAAGGGAAGACTCGGAGGATTGGCGTTTCCTATTTCGAGGGAAAAGACCTGAAGGGCAAGGCAATACTCGTTCGGACAGGATGGGCGAAACATTGGCGAACGGACCAATATTTTGAAAATCATCCTTTCCTGACGGCGGATAGCGCCACTTTTTTGAAGCAAGCCGGTGTAAAATTGGTGGGCATCGACTCCTACAATATCGATGACACCGAAGTCGGAACGCGGCCGGTGCATACTACTTTGTTGGGGGCAGAGATTCCGATTGTTGAGCATATGTGCCGCCTCGAATTGATTCCCAACCGTCCCTTTTGGTTTTCGGCAGTGCCGCCGAAGGTCAAGGCTTTTGGGACCTTTCCCGTGCGCGCTTTTGCGTTTTTGTGATTAATTTTTTTCTATGCAGACCATTCATCTTAAAGAATACGAAATATTTATTGGGGCTGTCGGAGAGAAGTTGCAACAATTTTTGAAGCAAAAAAATTACACCAAAATTGCCATCATCCTCGATGAAAATACGCGCCGCCACTGTTTGCCAATTTTCACCCAACTGCTCGATTCAACGAATTTTGCAATCATCGAAATCCATTCCGGCGAGCAAAATAAAAACATCGAAACCTGCCAACGGATTTGGAATCAAATGATGGAGGCCGGTCTTGACCGGCATTCGTTGACCATCAACCTCGGAGGAGGAGTGATTGGCGACATGGGGGGCTTCTGTGCCGCCACCTTCAAACGGGGGATGGATTTTATTCAACTTCCCACGACCCTTCTTTCGCAAGTGGATGCTTCCATCGGTGGAAAATTGGGTATTGATTTTAATCACCTGAAAAACAGCATCGGCGTATTTCGAAATCCGCAAGCCGTCTTTATCGAACCCCGTTTTTTAAAGACTTTGCCAGAACGAGAAGTCAGAAGTGGTTTTGCCGAAATCATCAAGCACAGCTTGATTGCAGATGCAGGACAATGGGAAGACTTGCAACAAATTGAAGATTTGGGACAAGTGAATTGGGAAGTTTTCCTACAGCCTTCCCTAAAGATAAAAAAGAAAATTGTTGCCGAAGACCCCTTTGAAAAAGGTATTCGCAAAGCGCTGAATTTTGGGCATACCATCGGTCATGCCATCGAAAGTTTTGCTTTGCCGGGAAAGCAACCGCTTTTGCACGGCGAAGCCATCGCAATCGGGATGATTTGCGAAGCCTGGCTTTCGCATGAAATCGGAGGCTTTCCAATTGAAGAAGTAACGACAATCGCCCGGTTCATTTTGCAGATATACGGCACATGCCCTTTGAACAAAAAAGATTATCCTTACCTTATCGAACTGATGACAAAAGACAAAAAGAACGAAAACGAACGGATAAATTTCACCCTAATAAATCCGGTAGGCAAGGCGTTAATAAATCAAACTTGCGACGAATCGCTCATCGAAAAAAGCCTTCAATTTTACGAAAAAGTTGCATTGGACAAAAAACAAGGGAAGGATGAAAACCCGAAGTTTTCGGAAGAAGTTTGAAACTTCCTTATCTTTACAATCTCCCCCGCAAACTGAAAGAAGCACCCGAACATACTTGGGTAATAAAACTTGAGAAATATGTCTGACACCAATCTTACAGAACCTATCAGGGAATCGCGTTTGCCCATTTACAGGAAGGTAGTCAAATGGATGTGGAGACTATTGGCCGCGGCGGTTTTGAGCGTCATTCTGTTGTTCGTGGGTCTGTCCTTTTCTGATTTGCCGGATACGAAGACCCTTGAAAATCCCAAAAGCGAACTCGCCTCGGAGGTTTATGCCGCCAATGGTGAAGTCTTGGGACGCTATTTTATAGAAAACCGGGTGCTGGTAGATTTTGACGAACTATCTCCTTTTGTAGCACAAGCATTGGTAGCTACCGAAGATGAACGCTACTACCAACATTGCGGCATCGATGTGCGGGCCTTGGGAAGAGTTTTTTTCAAAACCTTTTTATTGGGGCAGCGAAGTTCAGGAGGTGCGAGTACCATCACGCAGCAATTGGCGAAATTGCTCTTTACGGGTCATAAAGCATCCGGTTTTAAGCGGGTCGTTCAAAAGCTGAAGGAGTGGATAATCGCGGTACGCCTGGAGAAAAAATATACCAAAGAGGAAATCATAAGCATGTATTTGAACAAATTCGATTTTCTCTACGACAGCCACGGCATCAAAGCCGCCGCAGAAACCTATTTCGGAAAGTCGCAGAATTCGCTCAAACTGGAAGAAGCAACCACTTTGGTAGGAATGTTGAAAAACCCTTCTTTGTACAATCCAAAACTCCGCCCCGAATTGGTGAAACACCGAAGGATGGTGGTTTTGAAACAAATGCTGAAAAATGATTTAATCACCCGCCCGGAATATGACTCTTTGCGGGTGTTGCCAATGGATATTTCCAAATTCAAACGAAAAACCCACACGGAAGGATTGGCGCAATATTTCCGAATGGAATTGAGAGAATATTTGAAAAAACTCCTTGAAACGGATGATGTTCCGAAAAAATCTGACGGCACTTCTTATGACATTTACAGAGACGGGCTGAAAATTTACACCACCATTGACCCCGTCATTCAACGACATGCAGAAGCGGCGATGCTGGAACATATGAAAAAAGAGCAAGCCCTGTTTTGGAAAATATGGAGTTGGCAAAAACCCAAAACTCCCTGGACTTACAGAGAAGAAGAAACGACGGACGTAGAGATGGAAGCCCGAAAACGAAAATTGAGGAAGTTGATTTATGAGTCGGACCGCTACCGGGCTTTGCGTTCAAAATATCTGGAAAGCGTAGCCACTCTCATAAAAGAAGAAGTTCCCGGTCTTCGCCTTCGGGAGGTTGACATCGAACGAATATTGGGCGAGGAACAAAGAAAAGGTTCGTTTGTCCGGCTGGTTTCCCAACATATGATTACGGTGGGCATGGCAGCCCATTACCGGAAGGCCATGAAAAGCGAGCATTGGGGTGAACTGAAAATGCAATGGAAAAAATTGCAGGCACGAGTGAAAAGAGACTTCAAGGTTCCTGTGAAGATGAAGGTTTTTGCCTACAACGACCAATTGGAAAAAGACACGGTGATGAGTCCGATGGATTCTGTGATATACCTCCACGGGTTTCTCCAAATCGGTTCGCTGGCAGTAGATCCTAAAACGGGCTATGTGAAAGCATGGATAGGGGGCATCAATAAAAAGTATTTCCCCTTCGACCACACGAATATCAACCGGCAGGTAGGCTCTACTTTCAAGCCCTTTATTTATGCAACTGCCATTGCACAACAAGGGTTTTCTCCCTGTTTCAAGGTTCCCGATTTGCCGCGCACCATCTTTCCGGGAGATGGCAGTTTCTACCTTGCTGAACCTTGGACACCTTCCAATGCAAACGGAGAATATTCCGGTGAAATCTATACTTTGAAAGATGCCTTGCGCAAATATGTCAATACGGTTTCCATTTTTTTAATGCAACAATTGGGCAGCACCCAACCGGTCAGGCAACTCGTGAAAAACATGGGCATCGACGCGGACAAACGCTACCCGAATGGAAGGTATCGAGTCCCCAAAGCCCCTTCGATTTGCCTGGGTTCCACAGACCTGACGGTACTCGAAATGACGGGGGCCTACACCACCTTTGCCAATAACGGCTACTACAACAAACCCGTTTTTATTACCCGCATTGAAGACAAAAATGGAAGAACAATTTATAATAGTGAACAATACGAGTTTCAGGCTTTGGAAGAAGTACCCAATTATGTGATGGTCGAAATGTTGAAATACGCTTCCGGCCATATGGGCTTGAAAAGTGAAGTCGGCGGAAAAACAGGCACTACCAATGATTTTGTGGACGGGTGGTTTATGGGCATCACGCCAAGCCTCGTGGTTGGCGCTTGGGTAGGTGGCGAAGACCATTGGATTCGGTTTTTAACTTTGGTAAACGGACAAGGGTCCCGAATGGCAAAACCATTTTTCATCGCCCTCATCAAAAGCCTCGAAGCAGACCCCGAAGCCGATTATGATTCGAATGCCCGCTTCCATAAACCCGAAGGAGACATTGACATTGAACTTGATTGCGGCCAATATGATTTGATGGAAACCGTGGAAGATGTCCAGGAAACCGATGATTTCTCCGAAGATCCTTTTGGCGATGAAGATTTGCAGAAACGCGACAGCACCAAAAATGAACCCCTGCTTGAACACAACAAACGGGATAATTGAAAAGGGTTTGAGGGGTTTGAAACAACCTTTTTTTTAGAACTAACGCCTGTTAGATTGGTCAATGGATTTCGCTACATTGGCTTTTCGAATTTTATAAAAAAACGATTTTCAAAACATTGAAAAATGCACAAACACTTAAAAACACAAACGCATGACCCCGTAACTTTCAAACCCCTCCGAACCCTCAAACTCTTACTCTTTTTTCCCTTGCTACTGCTTAGCCGGTGTGTCCTCCCGACGGAGGAGGCTCTCACAGAAGTTCGGCTTGATTTTAAGGATAAAACCCTCCAAAAACTTTACGATTTTCAGGACAGGCAATTGATAGACAGCTTGTTTCCTTTTTTTCGGCATAGGGACCCTACCTATCGCTTTGCTTCGGCAATGGCATTTGCTTCGATAAAAGACCCGCGGGCAGTGGACAGCTTGAATTTATTGCTAAACGACCCTGTTGAAAAAGTCAAAGTTGCTGCCGCATATGCAATGGGACAGATTGGAAAAGAAGCCGCTGAAGATAAACTCATTGCCGCTTTCGACCAATTTGACACCCTGGCTTTGTCAAAATACGCCAACGCTGCCATCCTGGAAGCGGTCGGGAAATGTGCTTCGGAAAAATACCTCGAAGCTTTGAGTACGATCAGCACCTATCGTCTTACAGACACCGTTTTACTGGAAGGTCAAGCCTGGGGGCTTTATCGCTATGCCTTGCGCGGCATGACTTCCAAAGAAGGAACCGAAAAAATGATTGCTTTCGCTACGAATAAAGATTACCCCCAAAGCGTCCGGTTTATCGCTGCCAACTACCTGTTCCGGGCGCGCAAAATCAAACTCGCAGGGTATGAAAAAGCCCTCGCCGAGTCTTTCACAAAAGAAGAAGACCCGAGGATTCGGATGTCCTTGGCCATTGCGTTAGGAAAAACAAAAAGCCCAACTGCTCTCAACTCCCTCATTTATCAATACCACATCGAAAATGACTACCGCGTGAAATGCAATATTTTGCGTGCCTTCGGCAATTTTAAATACGCCCTTGTCTTGCCTACGGTTTTGGAGGCTGTGAAGGACGAGAACTTGCATATAGCCCTTTCGGCCGTTCAGTTTTTCATCCTCCACGGAGAACCAAAAGAAGCCTCTAATTATTGGCGTCGGGCAAAAGACCCCGCCCCCTGGCAAGTCCAACTGGCCTTTTACGCAGCAGCCAACCGGCATATGCCGGTCTATTTTGTCGATTCTAAAAAAGCCATCAATTGGGAATTGAAAAAGCGTTTTGAAAAGGCGAACAATCCGTATGAAAAAGTCGCCGCCATCAAAGCATTAGCCGAACACGGCTGGAACTATCGCTTCATCAAACAGTTCGCCTTCCCCTCCGATATTCCGGTCATGCGAACGGCGGGCATGGAAGCCCTCGCAAAAATTTGCAGGATGCCAAATTTTCGCAATTTTTTTGGCAAAAACTATTGGCGCATTAAAAAAGAACTGACCGCTTATCTCGTCGAAGGAATCCAGGACAGCGACCCCGGTATGATGGCTGTGGCAGCGGGAGTTCTGCGCGAACCAAATTTGAAATTTCAAGAGATTTTGGATAGCCTCACTTTTTTAAAGGTTGCTTTGAAAAAACTCGCACTGCCTAGAGAAATTGAAACCTACAACGAACTCAAAAAGACGCTCGACTATTTTGATGGGGTGCCAAATAATACGCCTGTGAAACCTAAATTCAGCCATCCGATTGATTGGCGCCTAGTCAATTCTTTGAAAGAAAATGAGCAAGCGTTGATTAAAACTTCAAAAGGAGAAATAAGGCTTCAGTTGCTACCCAAGATAGCTCCGGCAACGGTTGCCAATTTTGTCGAATTAATCAACAAAGGATTCTACGACGGGAAAAATTTCCACCGCGTGGTGCCCAATTTTGTCATTCAGGGAGGATGCCCAAGAGGCGATGGTTATGGCAGTCTGGATTACACCATTCGGTCGGAATTGCCCTATTTGCACTACGATGCAGAAGGCTATGTGGGCATGGCTTCGGCCGGGAATCACACCGAATGCACCCAATTTTTCATCACCCATTCTCCCACCCCTCATTTAGACGGCAATTACACTATTTTTGCGAAAGTAGCGGAGGGGATGGAAGTCGTTCACAAAATTGAAGTCGGCGACCGGATGGAGGAGGTAACACTTCAATAAGGGACCTTAGCAATTTCTATTCTCAGACTTGCAATCAAGCGGCTTTAAGCAAACTCAGTTTTGAGCGGCTCAATTTTTCTTTGGCATAAGTTCGGGTCACTTTGAACTCTTTTATGTCTTTGTGGGAAGGTAAATCAAACATGGAATCCGTCATAATGGCTTCGCAAATCGAACGCAAGCCTCTCGCACCCAACCTATAATCCAATGCTTTTTCTGCAATATAATCAATCGCCTCTTTTGTAAAACTCAATTTAATGCCCTCCAATTCGAATAGCTTGGTGTATTGTTTGACAAGTGCATTTTTTGGTTCGGTGAGAATTCGACGCAATGAATCAATATCGAGCGGTTCGAGAAAAGTCAGGACAGGGAGGCGGCCAATTAATTCGGGAATCAAGCCGTAGCGTTTCAGGTCCCGGTGGTTTATGTATTGCAGTAGGTTTTCCCTGTCAATTTGAGATTTTTCTTTTGGGTTGAAACCAATGACCTGCGTATTCATGCGACGGCCGATAATTTTTTCAATGCCATCAAAAGCGCCTCCGCAGACGAAAAGAATATTTTGGGTATTGATTTTGACGAGCTTTTGTTCGGGATGCTTGCGTCCACCCTGGGGCGGGACATTGACATCGGTTCCTTCCAACATTTTCAGCAATCCTTGCTGAACACCCTCGCCGGAAACATCGCGGGTGATGGAGGGGTTGTCGCTTTTGCGGGCTATTTTATCGAGTTCGTCAATATAGACAATGCCCTTTTCGGCTGCTGAAACGTTGAAATCGCAAACCTGCAAAAGGCGGCTGAGAATGCTCTCCACATCTTCGCCAACGTAGCCTGCTTCCGTAAAAACAGTAGCGTCAACAATGGCAAAAGGAACGTTGAGGAAGCGCGCAATCGTTTTTGCAAGGAGGGTCTTCCCTGTCCCCGTTCGACCGACAAAAAGGACGTTTGATTTTTCAATCTCCACCTCGTCGTTGGAAGGTTGTCGAAGTCGTTTGTAATGGTTGTAAACAGCTACGGACAGAAATTTCTTTGCTTCTTCCTGCCCGATGACATATTGGTCGAGGTGGGTTTTTATCTCTTTGGGCGTGATGGTTTCCGGCAGGAAAAAATCCTGCTTTGACGTTTCTTCTCCTTTTTTTTCTCCGTACAACTCCTCTTCCAGAATTTCGACAGCCTGTTCCACGCATACTTCGCAGATGTGCCCGTCAATTCCGGCAATCAAAATCAAGGCTTCGGATTTGTCTCGGCCGCAAAATGAACAGCGGTAATCTTGTTTATTCCTTCGCATTTAGTAGATTTTATAGTTTTTGTTTAAAAATTGGATTTCTAATTAAAAAATGGCTCTTGAAAAGACAAAGGTTTCCGGCAGGGAGAATCATTAATTATCCTTATTTTTCAAATCAGCGCGCTCTAATACTTCGTCAATAAGTCCGTAATCCTTTGCTTCGTGGGCTTTCATCCAATTGTCCCGGTCGCAGTCCTCTTCAATCTTTTCACAGGGTTGCCCGGTATGGTAGCACAAAATATCGTACAATTCCTTCTGCATACTTTTAATCAATTTGTAAGAAATTTCCATATCGGCAACCTGCCCCTGCATGCCGCCCATGGGTTGATGTATCATGACCCGGCTGTGTTGTAAACAGGTTCGCTTCCCTTTCGTGCCGGCGGTCAACAAAACAGCGCCCATGGAAGCTGCCATGCCGGTACAAATAGTTCCTATATCCGGGGTAATGTATTGCATCGTGTCGTAAATACCAAGACCTGCAATAACCGAACCACCCGGACTGTTGACGTACATTTGAACATCTCTTTTTGGGTCGGCGGAATCCAAAAACAACAATTGGGCTTGTATTACATTCGCGACGTAATCGTTCACTGGCAAGCCCAAAAATATGATTCGGTCCATCATTAATCGGGAAAAAACATCTATTCCCACGATGTTCATCGGTCGTTCTTCAATGATATTAGGAGTGAAAGCATGGATGTTCGGAATGCCCTGATTTGCTTTTTCTGCGTATTTTTCCAAGTGCATGCTACTCATCCCAAGATGTTTGGTAGCATACTTCATAAATTCGTCTTTGTTAAACATAAGCTGGTGATTTTGGTAAATTTGCGAGTAAATTGTGGAGTCTTGACAATGAACTCCAAATTCTTAATTTTCCACTATCTAGCAGGTGGATTAAAAAATAGCAAAGATAGAACAATAAATTCAAGCAGCGGTTGAAAAGGTTCGATATTTTGATTCAAAGGCGAGTAGGGTTTTTGATTTTGGTAAAAAAATGAAAAAAGAATTAGCCCGCAGGATGCTTCTGTTTCTTTGGAAATACTTTGAGGCATAGAAGAGACTCCTCGCAAGAAACATCACCCCCTAACCCAACTTTTTATTCGAAGATGGAGGGCAGATGGGTTAAACCCGGGGAAGAAATTTTTGTCTCAGGAAATGGCAAAATTGGAGATTATTCTGACATTTTTTGCATTGCTTGCATTCGATAATACTACTCATGTAAACAGATGCGAAAATCCTGGAAACAGGAGGACGTTAAAAACCGTTAATCGGTGGTTAAATACCTTTAATTGTTGGACATTTTGAATAAAATTCACAAATATTCCGTTCGCAAAAAATTGAAACGCAAATTACCCAAAATAGTACTTTTTATGAAAACAATCCATCAATTTTCAAGCCTTCTCGCTTTCTTGGTTTTACTATCTTCCTGCAATTCCCGGCTCAGTTATTTTACTCAGGATTTGTACGAACAATACCATTGGTCGCCTGAAAAATTGAAGCGAATCCAGTTTTATCTTTCCAAAGATATCGTTTTAAAAAAGCAACGAAGGGGTGGTTCTTCAGAGATAGCCGAGGGCAAAATTAAAATCGAAGATGGCCGTAAAGTGGAGGTCGTTACTATTCGAAAAGGAACGCCGGGGGTTTATCTTTTCAGTCCAAAAGAAAAGCGTTTTGCCATCAGTTTTGAGGGAGGCAATAAAAAGCGTTTTCTCATGTTTGGACCAAATCCAAAAGTAGAGGACCATTATGTATTGCTCGCTTCTGATTGGAAAAGAAGGTCTGGAAAAGTGAACTACGACGGAAGAGAGTGGCGGGTAGATTCGGAAGATGCTTACGCTGCCCTGATGGTTGATTTGAAAAAAGTGGAACGCGTTTCGGTTAAATCCCGAACAGCAAAGGGGCGTAAAATCAATTAAAAAACCAGTTCTTCCAGATTCCTCATCCCTTAAGAAACAGGCGAATCATATTCAAGGCTTGAACGCTTGAATATTCAATATTTTTCAAGCGGTCTTTTCCGATTTGAAGTTTTTTCGTTTCCACTTTTTCCTTGTTTCCAACTGCCAACCAAACCGTTCCAACGGGCTTTTCAGGCGTCCCCCCACCGGGGCCAGCGATGCCCGAAGTAGCTGCGGCAAGGTCTGTTTTTAATAATTTCAAAGCGCCTTGCACCATCTCCGTGACCGTTTGTTCGCTGACAGCCCCAAACCGCCGAAGCGTTTCCTCCTTTACTCCTAACTGGTTCATTTTCACTTTATTAGAATAAGAAATAACGCTCCCTGCGAAATAGTCCGAAGCGCCAGGTACTGCCGTGATTTTATGCGCCAAAAAGCCCTCCGTGCAACTCTCCTCCGTAGCAATAGTTTTTCCCTCCGCCTTCAGTTGGCGACCAACTACCTCCTCGAGGGTATCTTTTCCAAAGCCAAATATAAATTCGGGAATCAAGGTTTTGATTTCTTCCACTTTCGCATCTAACCGTTGATTCAAAATCTGCTCGTCTTTTCCGGTTGCCGTGAGGCGTAATCGCACCTGCCCCAAGCCGGGTAGATAAGCCAATTTGATGCCTTCAGGCAAATTATTTTCAAAGGTTTCAATCCTTTTTGCCAAACGCGCTTCGCCTTCACCCACCGTCAAAATCGTTCGATGGGCAATGGGTTCTCCTGTGAAATGCGCTTTTAATTTTGGAAGCACTTCCTTCTCCATCAAATAGTACATTTCATAAGGAACCCCCGGCATGGAGACAAAGACTTTTCCATTTTTTTCAAACCACATTCCCGGGGCAGTACCCATTTTGTTTGGCAGTATCTTCGCATTTTCAGGCATGAAACATTGGTGGCGATGTTCTGGCGTATAAGACCGGCCCCAGCGTTCAAAAAGTCGTTCAATCCGTTGCCAGGTTTCTTCGTGAAAGACCAACCCCACCTTAAAATATTCGGCAAGTACTTTTTTGGTAATGTCGTCTTTGGTGGGTCCCAAACCACCGGTCAATAAAATGACCTCCGCATTGTTTGCCGCCATTTTCAAGGCGCCCAAAATAGCTTCCCTCGAATCGGCAATGGAGGAGATTTCCACCACATGGGCGCCTATCAGATTTAATCGTTGTGCCATCCAAGCCGAGTTGGTGTCAACGACCTGCCCTATCAATATTTCATCACCGATGGTGATAATGCGTACGTTCATATTATCCTTTTTTTGTAGCTATTCGGGCTGGACTAATGACCTTGAAATTTGGGCAAAAGTAACAGAAAATTCATCCGCGCTATAAAAAGCGAATTTCTTTGGTGGCAAAATATTCTATTTCATTATCACTTCGTATTCCCAATTTCCCCGTTTCGGAAATTCCAATGATTTCACCAATAAAAACAATACCGTTTGGTCGTTGAAAAAGGGCGGTTTCCCGATAGCGATACAAATGGTTCAAATAATCGGACTGAATAGCATCTGCCTGTCCGAATTTTAATTTCAAATAGCGTTGTTCCAGGCAATGGCAAAGCGCCGCCCCCAACTTTTCCAAATCAAAATCGGTCCCCGTTTCTAATTTAAAAGAGGTGGGATTGTGCGGATTGCTGACAAATTCCGTTTGGTTGACGTTAATGCCAATGCCGATAACACTTGCCCGGATTTGGCTGCCCATGAGAGAGTTTTGGATTAAAATGCCAGCTACTTTTTTCTCCCTTACATAAATATCATTTGACCATTTTACCTTGACTGGGTTAAGCAGGTACTCGGCTACAAAATCGCGAACCCCTAGAGACATTGCCTGGTTGAGTTGAAATTGGTCTTTAACTGGCAAAAAAGTAGGATACAATATGAGGCTGAAATTGATGTTTTTCTCCGCCTCACTTTCCCATGTGCTGCCAATTTGTCCTCTGCCTTGATATTGATTCAAAGTCGAAATGACCGTTCCTTCACTTGGTTTGCTTTTTGATAGAAGCAGAAGTGCATAATCGTTGGTAGATGCCAAACTGGCAAATTGTTTGAGAACCTTGCCAACAAATAGGGTGTTAGAACTATCCAAAAGGAAATATTTTAGTAACTTTGGTTAATAAGGAACGGTGAATAAATAAATTGAGGTTTTTGGGTTGATTATTTTGTTCTTAGTTTTTGCTTTGAAAACAAGAGTTATGTTGATATAATGACTGTTTTCAAAGTGAAAAATAAGGACA
>Ga0114931_10006663_pt1 | contig 14179 bp, 11 predicted proteins | sample 2SBtaG_FD_89579 | JGI IMG/M metagenome (GOLD analysis project Ga0114931, IMG submission 89579) | Deep subsurface microbial communities from Kolumbo volcano to uncover new lineages of life (NeLLi) - 2SBTROV14_V59a metaG | ecosystem: Environmental > Aquatic > Marine > Volcanic | place: Kolumbo...
AACAGCCCGGCGGCATATGCTTCGTCAAGCGCCTTCTGCACGATGTGAAAAAGTTCGGTGAACTCGCCGCGCATGTAGATGTACGCCGTGGTGGTGCGCGTCGCATAGCCGGCGATCAGGATGCCTTCGAGCAGCATGTGCGGATCGTTTTCCATCAGGACGCGGTTGCAGAAGGTCGGCGGCTCAGACTCGTCGGCGTTGACGCACAGGTAGGTCGTCTCGCGCTTCGGCGGAAGGAAGGACCATTTCACGCCCGCCGGGAACCCCGCCCCCCCGCGGCCGCGCAGGTTGGCGCTCTTGACGAACTCGACGAGTTCGTCGGGTTTCATGGCGAAGGCTTTGTTGACGGCGTTGTATCCGCCGGCGGCTTTGTACGTATCGAGCGACGCGCTGTTGGCGACGCCGACGTTTCGCATCAGGATTCGTTCGTAGGCCATGGCTTCGTCAGCGTCCCGTCATTTCGCCGGCGCATCGAACAGGTCGCTGCGCGGAACATCGAGCTTGTCGTTGTCTGGATCGTCGAGGATGCGTCCGACGTCCTCGGGACTTACTCGCTTGTGCATCTTCTCGTTAATCATCAGGCACGGCGCGTGGTCGCATCCGGCGAGGCACTCTTCGGTCATCAGCGAATACCTGCCATCCTCGGTCGTCTCGTGTTCGCCGATGCCGAGCTTGTCACAGACGGCGTCCTTGAGCTTGCGCGCCCCGAGCAGCTCGCAACTGAGGCTGCGGCACAGCATCACAACCTTCTCGCCCTTCGGGTGCGTCCAGAAGTGCGTGTAGAAGGTCGTGACGTCCATCACCGCGGACGGCGGAAGCTCGAGCAGTTCGGCGATGTCGCGCATCACTTGCAGCGAAACGTAGCCGACCTCGTCCTGCGCAATGTGCAGCGCCGGAAGCAGAGCCGCCCGTTTGGTCGGATAGCGGTCGAAGAACGTGCGAATCTTCTCTGCGGCCGCAGCGCTCAGCCCGGGACCGAGGTCTTCGGGAGATTCTGTTCGATCAATGACCTGCCAAGACACTCATTCTCTCCGAGGGGTCCGTCTACTCCGGGTTGTCGAGCAATACGGTCAAGCGTGCGCCGAGTTCGGCGGGGTACCGCTCGACCCATGATCGATCCACGAGACCGATGCTGATTAGGTCGTAAATGTGAACTTGATCACGTTTGCGAAACGCCTGCAACTTCATCGCGACCAGGTTGCGCAAATCCAACACGCGAAAATCATCCAGATGCGTCACAGCATCCGACGCGGACGGCGCTGGGGCCACGTCGCCGGGGCGCACGACTTCGTTGGCGAACAAGAGATGCACCGCCGATTTCGGGCTGGGGTTCTCACTGTGCATGAACATCCACACGCCGAGGACTTCCGCTTGCTCGTAACCGAGCGGATCGAGCGTCTCGCGCATTCGCGCCAAGTCGCCGCGGTTGACGAGCAGGTCAACGTCTTTGGTCGTTCGGACGGCTTCCGCATCAACGCTCGCGACCCAGGCCGCGATGGCGTTCCCGCCGACAACCGCATATTCAATCCGGGCGTCATCCAACGCGCCCGTGACTTCACGCAATTGCCGCTCAACGCGTTCTACCGCCATGACGTACTTTCGAAATGCCGCTGGATTCTGACTCACACGCTTCGGCCGGACGGCGTCGTGTCTTGCGGAAGCGCCGCCCGTAGAGCTGCGCAACGCCTCCCGGTCCTCAACAGGCCGGTCACGCAATGGATGCCTGGCTCTTCGCACCTGCAAACTCCGCACGTTGCTTCTCACCGACCCCTTATCGATCCAACTCAGCCGCAATCACTTGCAGGCTCCCCAGTATCGCCACCACGTCGCTGATCTGATGCCCGCGGATCATCTGCGGGAATGCCTGGTAATTGATGAACCCCGGCGGTCGGCAACGGGCGCGGTAGGCGCTGTTCCCCCCATCGCTGGCCAAGTAAAACCCAAGCTCACCGGTCGGACTCTCAATCGCACCGTACGCCTCGCCCACAGGCGGCCGCCAGCCGCGATTGGTCATCACCTTCTCGAAGTGATGGATCAGTCCCTCGATCGAAAAATAGATTTCGCGCTTGTCCGGCAACGTCATGTTCGTGTCGGCCATCACGTTCACCGGGCCTTCGGGCGCCATGTCGAGCACCTGCTCGATGATGCGCGACGACTGCTTGATTTCTTCGAGCCGAACCATGAAGCGCCCGTACACGTCGCCGCCATACGAGATCGGCACCTTGAATTCGACCTTCTTCGCGCCCGCGCCGTCCCAGTTGTCCGCGAAGCACAGGTACGGCTCTTCCTTGCGCAGGTCGCGCTTCACCCCGCTGGCCCGCGCCACCGGCCCGGTCAGCGACCAGTTGACCGCGTCGTCGTGGCTGATCACGGCCACGCCGCGACAGCGCTCGATGAAGATCCGGTTGCGAACCAGCAATGTCTCGAAGTCGCGGATCGCCGGCGGGAGAATCTCGCGCAAGTAATGGCGGATTTTGTCGAACCAGCCGTCCGGCGCGTCGTGCGACACGCCGCCGACGCGCGTATAGCTGACGGTGAAGCGCGCTCCGCACAATTCTTCGAGCAGGTCGTAGATCGTTTCGCGCTCGTTGAACCCGTATAGAAAACCCGTCAGGGCGCCGAGGTCGAGCGCCGCGGCGCCCACGCACAGCAGATGATCCTGAATCCGCCCCAGCTCGCTGAGGATCGTGCGGATCGCCTTGCAGCGCGGCGTGATCTCGATGCCGAACAGTTTCTCGACCGCGTGGTGCCAGGCGAGGTTGTTGACGATCGGCGAGACGTAGTTCATGCGGTCGGTGACGACGACATATTGGTTGTAATTGAGATGTTCGCCGAGCTTTTCGAAGCCGCTGTGCAGGAAGCCGATGTGCGGCACGCAGTTGACGATCCGCTCGCCTTCGATCTCGAGCACGAGCTGCAGCGTGGTGTGCGTCGCAGGGTGCTGCGGGCCGAAGTTGAGCGTCCAGCGGTCTTCGCCGGCCAGCTCATCGCGGCTCAGCGTGGATTCCCAGCAGGCGGTCGGGGCGTTTGCGGTGCTCATGGCCTGAGCATAGTTAGCGGGTGCGGAAACCTCAAGCGGTTGAGCGATCGGCTGACGCGTCCGCCGCCTCGTGTGCGCGCGGCGTCCCCGAACCTGGTGGCGGACGTCGCGTAGCGGCGGGCGCCCTCGCCCGCCGTAGATCGCGCGTACGCGTTCGATCCCGAGTCGCAGTCCGCCGCAGAAGTGTGGCACAGCCGCCCTCGGCTGTGTTTCCGCGGTGTCAGGGGCGATTCTTGGCGCCCGAGCTACTTTCGCGGCGGACTGGTAGGGCCGGATCCGAAAAAGAAGAGCCGCGGACTTCAGTCCGCGCTGCTGCTCGCACTCGAAACGTCCCCGCGCCGCGCAAGACCGCGCAAGCTGAGGCTCGTCACCGGTCTCGACGGAGGCTACGCCTTTCTCGATTCAAGAAAAATATGGCCGCGGTCCAGCCGGCGGGGTGCGACACGACCAACGCGCGGGGATTCTGCCGGGAGTGCGTCCGATGCAGTTCCCGCTCTTCGCCGGCACGCACGACACGCTCCTCTTGGGGTGAGGGATTGAGGGAGCGCGGGACGCAGCGCGTTGGGCACGCGCCAATCGCGAAATCACCAGATCGCGAAATCACCAAAGACACGGGGAGCGGCGCCGTGCGTCCGCCCCGAGCTGCGCTACGGGACGCGGCGCCCTGCGCCCGCCAATCGATAATCGCCGCGGCGTGGCTCGGCGGGAGCCTCGCCCTCCCGGTGCGCGCTCGCCCTCCCGGTGCGCGCTCGCCCTCCCGGTGCGCGCTCGTCCTCCCGGTGCGCGCTCGCCCTCCCGGTGCGCGCTGACTGGGATTGGTCCTCAATCGCCGGGGCTACTCGAGCTGGTAGGTGAACTCACCGTCTCTGGCGTCGAGGATCAGCTTGTCGTATTTCGACTCAGCGCCCATCAGCTCGAGGATGTTTCGCGCGATCTCGGGCAGCACGGTCTCGTTGATGATGAGGTTGATCAGCCGCGCGCCGATGGTGATCTGCTTGCAGCGCGAAGCGATCTCGTCGCCGACCGCGGGCGTGATCACGAGCTCGAGCTTGTAGATTTCGGCCAGACGCCGGCGGATCTTGTTCATCTTGATGTCGACGATCTTGCGATAGACGTCCGGGCTGAGCGGGTAATACGGAATCACGGTCGTTCGGCCGACGAAAGCGGGCGTGAAGCGCTGTTCCAGAATCGGCTGGATGGCTTTGCGCATCTCATCGAGCGTCGGCATCTCGCCGTCGGCGCACATGTCCATCACCATGTTCGAGCCTTCGTTGCTGGTCATGATGATCACGGTGTTCTTGAAATCAGCCGCGCGGCCTTCGCTGTCGGTCAGCGAGCCTTTGTCGAAGACCTGCATGAACAGCAGGTTGACGTCCATGTGGGCTTTTTCCATCTCGTCGAGCAGCACGACGCTGTAGGGCCGCTGTCGGACGGCCTCGGTCAGCACGCCGCCTTCGCCGAAACCGACCAGTCCGGGCGCAGAGCCGATCAGTCGGCTGACGTTCATGCTCGACGAGTACTCGGTCATGTTGATGCCGGTCATGAAGCGGTCGCCGCCGAAGATCAGGTCGGCGACGGCGAGCGCCGTCTCGGTCTTGCCGGTGCCGGACGGACCTACCAGAAAGAGCACAGCCAGCGGGAGCGTCGGATCCTGAAGTTTGCCGGCGGCGATGCGCAGCCGTTTGCCGATCTCGGCGAGCGCATGGTCCTGACCCACGACGCGCTGGCCGATGCGATCCTCGAACGTGAGCATCGCCTGCGCAGTGTCCTTGACCATGTTTCCGGCGGGGATGCCGGTCCAGTCGCTCAGCACGCGGGCGACGATTTCGTCATCGACGCGCAGCGGGACGAGCGGCTCACGCTTGCCGACGAACTCGCTCAGCTTGCCCCGGGCGGCGTCGAGGTCTTTGCGGACTTCATCAGCGGGACGCGGCGCGTCGGGCTCAGCCGGTGCGTCGGCGGGCTTCTTCGCATCCGCTGCGTCGGTCCTGGCTGTCGCCTGAGCGGGCGCAGCGGCGGTCGTAGCGCCGTCTCCGTTGCCGCCTTCAAGCTCGTCGCGGAACTTGATCACGTCCTGGGCGAGTTGCTTTTCCTGCTTCCACGTCGCTTCGAGCTTGTCAAATTCTTTCTGCTTCGCCTCGCGCTCGCTCTTGAGTTTCTCGATCGCATCGGGATCATGCGCCTGGCCCGCTTCGATGTCGCGCTCGATCGCGTGGATCGCCGTGTCGAGTTGAATCACCCGGCGGCGCAGGTCTTCGAGCGGCCCCGGCGTCGAGGACAGCCCGACCGCGACCCGCGCACAAGATGTATCCAGCAGAGACACCGCCTTGCGCGGCAGTTGCGTTTCGCTCAAATACTGATTGGACATCGCGACCGCGGCGCGGACGGCGTCGTCCAGAATGCGCACTTTGTGATGCGTCTCGAACTTGTCCTTGGTGCCGCGGATCATGTCGACGCACACATCGACGCTCGGCTCCTCGAGCTTGATGATGCCGAAGCGCTGCGCGAAAGGCGGATCTTTCTCGATGTACTTCTTGAACTCGGCGAACGTCGTCGCCGCGATCGTGCGGAGTTCGCCGCGGGCCAGCGCCGGCTTGAGCAACTGCGCCGCATCGGTCCCCGCGCCGCCGCCGATCAGCGTGTGCGCCTCGTCGATGAAAAGGATGATCGGTTTGCCGGCGGCGTTCGAGGCGTCGACCTCTTTGATGACGTTCTTGAGGCGGCGTTCGAATTCACCCTTGACCGACGCGCCGGCGCTCAGCAATCCGACGTCGAGCGTGAGCAGGGTGATGTCGGCGAGGAACGGCGGCACGTCGCCGGCGGCGATGCGCAGCGCGAACCCCTCGACGATCGCGGTCTTGCCCGTGCCGGGTTCGCCGACGATCAGCGGGTTGTTCTGAAAACGCCGCATGAGAATATCGACGCACTGGCGGATTTCGCGTTCGCGGCCGATGACGGGATCGACCTTGCCGGCGCGGGCCTTCTCGGTCAGGTCGTAGGTGAATTGCGCCAGCGCTTCACCCATCCCTTCCGGGGCGCCTTCCTCGGCAGCGCCGGGCGCGGCCTGGCCGGCGGTGACGACCTCGCTCGACGACGCGGTGATGTCGCCGAACTTGGCCTTGAGGTCGTTGAGGTTGATCTTCTTGTGCTCTTCGGTGTAGTCGGTGAAGAAGGCACGCGTCTCATTGCGCAGCAGAGCGAGCACGAGCGCCCCGCTGCGGATTCGCTGCTGCCCGAGTTCGAGCGAACCGATCTGCCACGCTTCGCTGAGCCAATCCGCCAGGAACGGGCTGAACTGCGGGCGGCCGCTGTTGCCGACCTTGAGCTCGTCGAGGTAGCGATTGAACGCCTGACGCAGCTTTGAGACATCCACCTTGAAGTGGTCGCAGATGCACAGCAGGTCGCAATTCCCCATGTCGAGCAGCGGCGCGAGCATATGCTCGATCGTGATCTCATAGTGCGTTCGGCTGATGCACGTTCCCGCGGCCGCCTCGAGCGCCCGCGTGCAGACGTTGTTAAGTTGTTGCCGAAGCGTTTTCATATCGACGTTGGCCATTTCGCTCTCTCCGCGTTTCTTAGAGCCCGAGGCTTAGGTTTTCGTAATTTCCACGGGGCCGGCATCAGCCCCAGACTTCATCTTCCACAACCGGCGCAGCCACCGGTGAATCGTCCGGTTCAGGCGCAGCGCGAACCGGTTCCGAGTGTTTTTGTTCCTTGGCCCGCTCTCGCACGGCGTCAAATATAACCGACTTGTCGCCGCAAGGCTCGGACTTGAGCCAGGTGGTCCAGGCCAGGCGGCCGAGCATGCCGTTCTCTCCCGCCACGCCGAGCGGGGTCTGCGGAACCTGCTCGCCTCGCAAAGTCACCTCCTTGTCGAAATCGAGCGGGTCGTCGCAGTAGAAGCGGGTCAACGCCGCAAGATCGGCGGCGGCATCACCGGGCGGGAGGAACCGCACAAAATCGTCGAAACCGACCGGGCCGACCTTCATGCGGAACTTTCCACTGCTGTCGAAGATGCGTTCGCCGAGCAACACGTCGCGACCGAGCGTGCAGTTGTCGCGGCCGAGCACATTCTGGTCGTTGGGTTGAATCCGCAACCAGCGCCCGACGCACTCGCGCAGATCGAAGCGGATGCCGCCGAAGAAGTCGCTCATCAACCCGGTCAGTCCCGCGCCGCAGCGCGGCCGCTGAGAAAACATCCCGGCGTATCGGAAAATCCGCACCGGGTTCAGACCGATCGATTCGTCCAGCTTCGGCGTGGCGATTCCGAGATAGCCGCGCACTACCTGCGAGATCGGATCGCTCCCGTCGGCGTGGAACGTGGCGTAGTAGCGGTACTTCTTCCACACGCGGTAAAGCAGGCAATAGACGCGGTGCTGGAACAAGTCGATGAACTCGCGCACGCGCTGCGCGCCTTCGTCCGAGGAGAAGAGCGCCTCGGTGAAATGCGCAGGCAGCGGCGAACTGCTGCCATACAATCCCATAAACGTAGCGGTGATGCGCAAGCGGCCGTTGCCGTCGGCGGCGTCGCGCCACGCGACCTCGGCGATGTCGCCTGGAGGGAAGCTGAAGTCGAGTTGGGGCCGCACGCGGATCGGCTCTTCACGCGCCGGACCCGGGCCGCCGAGTTGCACCGTGTCCGACACGAGCCGCTCGATCATGTGCAGCAATTGAAAAAAGTCGAAGGACTTGCCTTGCCGAATCATCCACTCGGCGACCGGATAGTCTTCTGTCCACGATTCCGCAGGCACAAATGGTCCCTAGCTCGCTACAGGGTCGCGCTGCGCGCGTTAAAGAATCACCTGTTGGCCGAGTCGCGCCGGCCACTCGTAGATTTCGCCGAACTTCGTCCCGCGCGCCTTCAGCTCGGTCAACGCGTTGATCGACGCGTACAGCGCGAAAAACTCGTTGAGCACGGTCGCGAACACGTACATGTCCCCCTCGCCGGCGAAATTCGCCTCGTTCATGTGCAGCATCACACTCGTCCCGCGCACCGGCGCACCGCGCATCAGTCGCTCCACCGGCGTCGCTTCGAGCGCGACGATTCCCTCCAGACGGAGAATATTCTCGCGGGCCGCCTGCCGATCATACATCGCTTGATAGTTGTACAACTCGAGGATGCCGCGCAACGCCTCGACCGACGTGAGCGATAGGTAGTTCAGCGACAAATGCGAAATCAGCCGCCAGTGCAACCCGCGTCCCAGCGGCGGACGCAGCGAGCGGCTGATCGGGGTGATGTTGCGGAATGAGGCGAACTCAGGAGAACTCGACGTCGGCACGTTGACATCGCCGACCTTCAGCCGCGACGCCAGGTTGCGATTCGATGCCTTGACGTCGATCGAGATCGTCTCGGTCGGCGGGACGACGTAGTTCTCATCCGCCGACACAAACGAGATGTACGTATCGGTGCCTTCGCCGACCACGGCGTCGTAAAGCCGCGTCTGGTAGTAGATCATCTGCTGGTCGGTGTCGCCGACGTGCTGGAACGCGTGCAGCGGCGGATAGTCGCGCCGCTCGGCCTCGCCCTGGATCAGCCCGATCACGTTCTCGATCGAATAGATCTCGTAATGCTCGGGCGTCGCACCGGCGCTGGCCGGACGGATGCGGTATTCGGTCCGCGTGTGGTCGACGCGGAACCCGTCGGCGGCGTGCTCGAAAAGGTTGACGATCGGCGTGCAGAACAAGCGCAGCGAATCGCGCTCGACACGCAGCTCATCCTCCGGTCGGCGTGAGAAAGGCACGATGATTTCGAAACTGTCCTCGACCTCGAGCGAGGCCAGCTTCTCCAGCCCGGTGAAGTCGACAAAGAAAAACTTCGCCGGGCACGTGAAATACTCTTGTAACAGACGATAGCCGACGAACGAGTGCGGCGGATAGGGCAGAATCGCCTCGTCGCGCGCGAAGCCGGCGGCGCGGATCGAGTTCGGCGCGAGGCGGAAGCTGCGCTGCGTCTTCGGATCGCGCAGCTCGACGTGCTTCGCGTAGCGCAGCAGCCACAGGAACAGCGACGAGGCGCGGACGATCTCGTCGGCGAGGTAGAACCGCAGCCGCTTCAGCTTGAGCTGTCCCAGCGATGCGCCGCCCGCGGCGCGGATCGTCAAGCGAAGCTGGGCGTCAGTCCCCATCGGCAGATCGAGCGCGGCGTCTTCAAGCTCGAGCGGCGCGACCTCGACGTTGTAGCAGGTTTGGAACGTACAGGCCGTCCCTTCGATCGGCACCGACTCAACCTCGCTCCCGCGTTCAATCGTCGCCAACTCGCTGAGCTGTTGGACCATCGGCTGAAACTGGAGGATCGCCGTGGACGGGATCGGGCGCAGGTAGTGCGGCCAGAGCAACGACATCATCGACTGGAACAGCTCGGGAATCTCGTCGTCGAGCTTTTGCCGCACGCGCCCGGTCAGAAACGCGACGCCTTCGAGCAAGCGCTCGACATCCGGGTCCGCGCCGCGGGCCTCGAGCATGTGCGCCACGGCCGGCTGGGCGGCGGCGAACTCCTTGCCGAGGTCGCGAAGGAAGGACAATTCTTCCTGATAGTACGTGTTGAACATGCCGGTTCCCGATTGCGATCGCCAAGCCGGAAAGTTACTCGCTGCGCGGCGGAAACGCTACCGTGCGCCGCAGCGCGCGCCAATCCGCGCCAAGCAATCCGAGCCCACCAATCCGAGCCCGAAGCGCAAGCGAGGGATCCGCGCCAAGCAATCCGAGCCCGAAGCGCAAGCGAGGGATCCGCGCCCGTCGACAAGCCCGTCTCAATTCGTCGCGAAAACCCTCGCTCGCGCTTCGGGCTCGGATGCGCCGTCAAACGTGTTGGCCGTTCCGCGCCCAGCCGCTCCAAGACGCCGCAGCCTCATGCCGGCTCCTTGCTCGGGCCTCAGATGGGGTTTCCCGCCGCCGGGTCACTTGAATCGACGGCCGCTGGTTTGATCACGCCGGCGGTGAGGATTTGCGGCGCACATTCGCACGCCGAGACCATCCAACTCCGCCTGCCGCGCCATTCGCACCGCTCGCCCGAGCCGGGTCGCCGCCACTGTACCTCGCGCGCCCTCGCCTTACAATACGCGGCCCGTGGCGTGCCGGACGCTGTACGCTTTGACGAACCAAGGAGACGAAATGGGCCGCGATTGGCGAACGATGACTCTCGGCATAAGCCTGTGTCTGCTCTGCTGTGCGGGCGCCGGCTGCCAATTCGGCCCCGCGGCGCTGCGCATGGGGCACGCGCAATACAACGAGGCGATTCGGATCACGTACACCGAGCAACTGCTGCTCAACCTCGTTCGGCTGCGCTATCGCGAACGCCCGATCTTTCTAAGTGTTAACAACATCTCGACCCAGTTTCAATTCGACCGGTCAGCGGACCTCGCCGGCACGCTCAATGAGAATGTCGGCGCACCGGGCAAGAATCCGGACGCGCTGCGCCTCTCAGGCCGAATCGGCTACTCCGAGCGCCCCACGATCACGTTCAGCATCCTCGAAGGTGAAGACTTCCTCACGCGTATGCTGACGCCGATCTCCACCGATCACATTTTTCTACTGGCCGAGTCGGGCTGGAAGACCGACCGGGTATTGCGGCTGACGGTGGAGGCGATGAATGGTCTGGGCAACGCGCGCGGAGCGTCCGGCCCCACGCCGGCCCTTGCGCCGACGTATGCGGAGTTCCTCGAAGCGGCCCAATTGCTCAGCAAACTGCAGCGCGACGAGCTTGTCTATATGCGGTACGAGACGCGGCCGGCGCGCCTATCCGATCCGGTGCCAGCGCAGTCGCTGAACCCGGATACGGTTGTTGCCGCGGCCAAAATCGGGGCGGCGTTCCGCGCGGCGGACGACGGCGGCGGGTACGTCCTGACGAAGGCCGCGCGGGCATTGGTGTTTGGTTTCTCCAATCAACCCCGGTCATCCGCCGACGTCGCGCGACTTCGTGATTTGCTGCAACTCGCCGGCGATCAGTCGCTCTTCGACGTGAGCAGCGCCGCCGGCATGCCCGCAGCAGGGCGCGCCGAGCACGCGCGAACGCGGCTCACGCTCGATACGCGTTCGCTGATGGGCGTGATGTACTATCTCTCGAATGCGGTTCGCGCACCGGCCCGTCACGAGCAGGCGCGTCTCGTAACGACCACACTCGACGCCGATGACGGACGCTTCGACTGGTCTAAGGTATTTGCCGACCTGTTTTCGGTTTACGTCAGCAAGCCGCGCCCGAGCGGAGCGGCAGTCGCGATCCGCCACCGCGGCTACTGGTTCTACATCCGCGACGACGACGAAACATCGAAATCGACGCTGGCTCTGCTCGCACAACTGTTCGCGCTTCAGGCCGGCAGTGTGAAAGGCAGCTCGCCGGTGCTGACGCTCCCGGTCGGCGGGTGAGGGTTGTTTGCGGTGAAGATTCAATCGGTTCGACGCGGGACGCAGCGCCCGCAGGAGGAAATCCTGGTGACAAGGTCCGCTAAGGCCATCCTGCTGCTTGCCGTCGCAACGCTTTGCATGGGCGGCACATGCACGCGCGACATCGCCCGCAGCGCTGCCGATACGTTCGTCACTTCCCTGGCTCAAACCGCCGCCGAGAGTTTCGCCAACGGCTTGAACAGCACGCCCGCGGGGCCTTGATCATCCGCCCGAACGCTACGAGGGGAATCCGACGTCGGACGCGCAGCGGCGCTAGCAGTCCGCCGCAGGAGTGGAGATCGCCGAGCGACGAGGTAGCGGCTGGCGCACTCGCCCGCCGTAGACATCCGGCAACGTTGCCTTGGACTACGGCCCGCAGGGGCGCGGGCCGCTACACGACTTTCGCGGCGGACTGCTAGCGCTGCTTGCGGCGCAGCAAGACGAGCGCCCCGGTCAGCAGCAGAGCGAGCGAGGCGGGCTCGGGAATGATGCGGAGCACGCGCCCCTCGTCGGCGATCGACGCATAGAGCGCGCCGTCCGGCCCGAACGCCAGGTCCGACGTGATGCGATCACCGTCGCCGAAACCGCTACCGATGGTTGTCACCGTGCCCGCCGAATCGACCCGCAGCAGTTCACCCGTGCCGCGGTCGACCGCGAACAAGTCCGTGCCAAAGATTCCGCCTTGCCCGATCGCGATTGGAGCGCTCATCCCGCTCGACAGGCCGCTGACGAACGAACCGTCGATCAACGCGCCACTCGCGTCGTGGATGCGGATCACCCCGTCCACGCCGGCGGTGTAGATTCGGTCGGCCGCGTCGATCGCCAGCGACCCGTTCGCAGCGGGAATCGTGAACAGCAACGTCGGCGTCGCGCCAGTGCTGGCATACACCTCGCCGTCATTGTCCGCGATCAACAATCGGCCCGTGCTGTCGAGTTCCATCGCATTGGGGTTGAACAAATCCGCCGACGGGCCGAACACGCTCACAACCGACTGGTCCGGCAAAACCGCGCTGACCTGGCCCATTGTTCCGCCGGGAGCGATACCGGCCACAAGCACCGAACCCGCAACGCCGCCGAACGTCCCGCTCGCATCGAACAGCACCGAATCGGGATCGTAGATCGTCGACGCGCCATACTCGAGCACGGGCGCACCGCCGATGCCGATCTGGTGAATCAGCGTCGCGCCAGTGGTGGTTCCGCCCGAGTATTGCAGGCTCCGCCCGGTGTAGAGCACGCCGGACGGCCCGAACGCCATCTCGATCGGCGCATTCACATTCGCATAGTCGGACACCGAAAACCCGGGCACGACCTGCCCATACGCAAAACTCAGTAACCCAACGGAAAGGATGGCAGCAGTGACTCGCGAGGCTCGCATGTTCGCCCTCCGGCAATGCGTAACACGGATCCAAAGCACAGCGCTAATGATTTATAGGCGCCGAGTTTTGGCTTTTGGGCGAAATTATCAAAAAAAACAGGAAAAGCAGTCGCAAGCCGCGATATACGCGATCCCGGAGACTACTCCGCCGCGAATCCTTGCCGACGCAGTTCGCGCATGATGTCAGGCGGTGAGAAACCCGGTCCCTTCATGATTTTTCCGCCCGCGTCGACGCCGCCGTTCTTCGACATGTTCGAGCGCTGCACCTCGACGAACACCGGCTCGAGATCAACCCCCATCTCGACCGCCGCTCCGTACGTCACGACCAGCAGGTCGGCGAGCGCGTCGACCATTTCGACAAAGTCGTCGGTGTCCGCCGCCTCGAGAAACTCGCTCGCCTCGCTGAAGATCAGCCGCGCGCGGCGCAGGCGATCCTTCACGCCGATCTGCGCCGGCTTGTCGGCGACCGGCGCGTCGTACTTCTGGTGAAACTCGCGAACCATCCGTTGCTCCGGGCTCATCGTGCTTCCTTTCGCGAAGCGGGTAACAGGCAGTCTAGGGGCATGCATGTATCGTAAATAAAGATCGCGCCGCCGCAACGCCGAGCCGGCGAGTCCGACAGGTGCGGCAGCCGGATCCGGCGCGCCAAGTTCACGCCTGCGTGGGTGCCGGGCGTCGCTGCCCACGGCTTGGTAGCCATGTCGCGACCGTGACCGATCGGGGGTTTCCCCGTTTTCGATTGTCGATTGAAGAACGCTTCCTGACGGGCGCGGCTCTGATTGGGAACAGACGCAGCTCTGAACGCTTTGCGCGTTGCCGACCGTCGATAATGCCGCGCGAGCGGTGTACGATTGCGGCGGATTTTGTGGGCCGCTGGGTGGAGGCGTCATGCCGCAACTGTCGTACCGTACCGCCGGGGAGTCGCATGGGGCGGCGCTGACAGTGTTGATCGAGGGGCTGCCGGGCGGGCTCGAGCTCGATCCGGACTTGATCAATGCCGAGATGCGGCGGCGTCAGGGCGGATATGGCCGCGGCGGGCGGATGAAGATCGAGCAGGACCACGTCGAGGTGCTCAGCGGCGTGCGGTGCGGGCGGACGATCGGTTCGCCACTGGTCTTGCAGATCCCCAACCGCGATCATCGCATTGACGAAGCGCCTGAGGTGAACCGTCCGCGGCCGGGGCACGCCGATCTGGCGGGCAGCATCAAGTGGCTCTCGACCGACTGCCGTGAGACGCTCGAACGCGCCAGCGCGCGCGAGACCGCGGCCCGCGTCGCCGCCGGCGCGACTGCCAGGTGCCTGCTGCGTGAGTTCGGTGTGGAAGCGGTCGGTTTTGTGGCTGAGATTGGGGCTGTGCGGGCGACGGTCTCGGACGACGCAACGGC
>Ga0114931_10006664_pt1 | contig 14179 bp, 6 predicted proteins | sample 2SBtaG_FD_89579 | JGI IMG/M metagenome (GOLD analysis project Ga0114931, IMG submission 89579) | Deep subsurface microbial communities from Kolumbo volcano to uncover new lineages of life (NeLLi) - 2SBTROV14_V59a metaG | ecosystem: Environmental > Aquatic > Marine > Volcanic | place: Kolumbo...
CCGTCCACGCTGCTTCCCGTGGACGACGTGGTGGTCAAGATGCTGCGCTTGGCCATCGCATTCGACTACGCGCACCGGCGCGGGGTCATCCATCGAGACGTGAAGCCACGCAATATCTTTCTCGATCCGGCCCAGACCGTAAAGATCGGCGACTTCGGGGTCGCAATGGTGATCGATGCCGGTGTGGACGAAACGCAGGTGACCGGTTATGTCGGCTCGCCGCTTTACATGTCTACGGAGCAGATCAGGGGAGAGACCGTATCGACCCAGGCGGTTCTGTTCGCTCTCGGTACCGTGATGTACGAGCTGCTTTGTGGATGTCACCCCTTTGCGGCGGGCAGCATAGACGCGATCCTTCGCAAGATAACGCGTGAGTCCCACGTCCCGGTGACCGCCCACCGGCCGGACGTGCCGCCGGTGTTGAGCCGCATCGTGGACCGGACGCTCAAGAAACATCCCGCCGGGCGTTATCAGACTGGCCTCGATCTGGCGGGCGATCTCAGCCTGATCTATGACCACGTGAGTGTCTCGAACTCCGTCATGACCGTGTCCGAACGGTTCGAAGCGGCACGTTTGCTCGAGTTCTTCGAGCCGTTCTCCGACGACGAGATCTGGGAGGTGTTGCAGGCTTGCCAATGGCTGAATCGCGCGGCGGGCGGGCGAATCGTCGGGATGGAGCACGAGCTCGATGCTTTCTACGTGGTCGTTCGCGGACAGGTGGCCATCGTAAAGGACCCGCTGCGGCTCGAGCTGCTGGGGCCAGGGAGCTGCTTCGGCGAGTTCGGCTATCTCACCCGGGCGGAACGGGACGCCGAGGTCGTAGCTCGTGGAGATGCGACGCTGATGAAGATTCCGCGAGACTTCGTGGCCCATTCCTCGGCGCGTTGCCGCATGAATTTGCATCGGGCCTTCCTCGCCTCGACGACCGCTCGCCTTAGCCGGGCCACTGAGAGGATCGCTGCCTTGGAGGCGGGCCGGCGGCACTTAGCGCTGCTTCCGGACTCCCTTGGGGGACTCATCCCTGGCCCGAAAGGATCCGAACATCCCGTGATCCGAGTCGCCCTCGAATGCGTAACACCTCAAAAAGTCCGGGCATTGGCAGCACGACAGCGTGGATAGGGGTAGGTTCTGCCACGACCGTATGCAGCAGGGATGCTGCATCCGAGCCTACAGGGACGTATTCACGGCGTGTCATGGCAGGACGACCTACCCCTAGCCGCGCCCGGACTCATTGAGATGTTACTCGAATGCCTTCGTAGACGCTCAACCCGGCCGGGATCACGACGAGGACCAGCAGGGTGGAGAACGCGAGCCCGAAGGAGATCGAGACCGCCATCGGAATGAGGAATTGCGCCTGCAGGGAGGTCTCGAACAGGAGCGGGAGCAGGCCCGCGATGGTGGTGAGAGAGGTCAGGATGACCGCGCGCAGGCGCTGGCAGGCCGCTTCCACGATCGCGTCCCGCGTCGTCATGCCGTCGTCTTTGAGCTCTTTGAAGAAGCTGACCAGGATGATCGCATCGTTGACCACGATTCCGGAGAGCCCGAAGAAACCGAACAACGACAGGATGGTGAGGTCGATCCCCATCAACCAGTGGCCCCCGATCGCTCCGACGAGGCCGAAAGGGATCGCGCTCATCACCACGAGTGGCCACCCGTAGGAGTTGAACACCCAGGCCAGCACCAGGTAGATCAACGCGAGGGCATACAGCAGGCCGAGGCGCATATCGGCGAGCGTTTCTCTCTGGTCGGCGGCTCGTCCCTCCAGAGAGAACTCCACCCCGTAGCGGCCGCGGAGCTCCGGCAGCACGGAGTCGAGCAGCGCCGCGTTCAGCTCGTTGGAGCTGCTGACCGCCGGATCGACGTCGGCCGATACGGTGACCGCGAGCTCGCCGTCGGTGTGCCGGAGGATCTCGAAGCCTCGCCGGTTCTTCAGAGATACCGCGTTCAGGAGCGGCACGCTGATTCCGGCCGGAGTGGCGACGTTGAATCGCTGAAGGCTGTCGAGGCGGTTGCGTTCTCCATCCGGGAGCAATACCCGTACTTCCACCTCCTCCGATCCGTCCTGGAAGATTTGAGCGATGCGGCCGTCGTAGGCCGCCCGCAGCTGCTGCCCGATTGACTCGATGGTGAGCCCGGCGGCCTGGCCAAGCGGTGTGAGCTCGAAGACGAGCTGCTCGGGCCCGAAAGGCATGTCGTCGTCGACGCTGGTCACCCCCGGCATCGCAGCGATCGCGCGGGTGAGCTCGAGCGCAGCCGACTTGAGGGTGGATGCATCGTCCGCGGTCAATCGGATCTCCGCGTCTCGTCCGGGTGGCCCCGCTCGGCGTTCGGTGATCGATAGCGATTCGAGCCCGGGCGCGGGTGGGAGTTGCCGTTTCCAGGCCTCGATGAGACGCGCGTTGCGGACGTTCCGCTGGTCGGAGTCCACGAGCTCGACGATGAGGCTGGCAAACTGCTCTCCCCGTTTCACCGTGCGCCCGCTTCCCTGCTCGCCGAGTCGCACGAAGGCGACTTTGACGAGCTTCTCCGAGAAGGACGCTTCGGCAGCCCCGAGCGCCGTTTCCACCCTGCGCATGAATGTGCGCACCTGCTCGGGCGGAGTGCCAGAGACAAAGCCGACGTTGGCGCTCAGAACGGAGGACTCCGGGCTGGGAAAGAAGTTGAAGGGGACCCGTTTTCCGGCTATCAGTCCAATTGCCAGCAGGAGCAGAGCAGCCGTGGCAGCGAGGACGGTGGAAGGGTGAGAGACGGCGCTGCGAACCGTTTTTCGAAAGATGCCGTCACGAAACCACAGGAACGTCTCGTCGATCTTCCCGCGCAGGTGGGAGGGCTTTGCCGCCGCGAGCTTCTGAAAGCTGCTCCGCAGGTGCCCCGGCAGGACCAGGAAGCTCTCGACGAGGGAGGCGAGCAGAACGCAGACGACGATGAAGGGAATGTCGAAGAGTATGTTTCCGATGATCCCGCCGACCAGCATCAAGGGAAGGAAGGCGGCGACGGTGGTCAGGGACGAGGACAGTACCGGGATGAGCATGCGATACGCCCCGCACTTGGCCGCGCGCGCGGCGGGTAGACCCCGTTGGTATTGGGCGAGCGCTTCCTCGCCGACCACGATCGCATCGTCCACGATGATCCCGAGGGTCATGATGAGCGCAAAGAGGCTCACCATGTTGATGCTTCCGCCGAGCGCGGCGAGGACCCCGAGCGCCGCCATGAACGACACCGGGATCCCGAGCGCGACCCACCCCGCGACCCGGCCGTTCAGGAAGAGCAGCAGGATGCCTACCACGAGCACGAGGCCGCTCCCGCCGTTTCTGAGCAAGAGCTCGATACGGTCCCGGATGAGCGACCAGGACTCGTCGAAGAGCCGCACCTCGACGCCAGGCGGCAGGTGGGGACGGTCTTTCTCGTACCAGGCTGCCAGGACTGCGGCCGCCTTCAGGCTGTCGCCGCTCTCGGTACGGCGGAGCTTGAGCTCCACCGCCGGCTTCTCCCCGTACCTGACCGTGATCTCGCCGCGCTTCGCGCGTCTTTCGATGGTTGCGACGTCTCCCAGGGTGAGGCGTCGATGGGAGCCTTCGGTGTAGAGGGGAAGCCGCTCGAAGCTGATCTCGCTGCGACGTTGCTCCAGCGCCCGGATCTGTTTCGCGCTCTCGTCGCGCCCGATCACCCCGGCCGGGATGTCCCGGCTCGCGGCGCTTATTCGGGTGGCGAGCTCGGGCAGCGTCGTATCGAGCGCCTTCAGCTCGCGGCTCGAGATCTGGATTGCGATCTCCTCGTCCGGGAGCCCGGTGATCTCGATCTTGTCGATGCCGCGCGTGAGCAGCTCGCGCTCGATGCGGCGAACGACCGGGCGGAGCTCGCGCATCGTCCGCGGGCCGGAGACGAGCAGCTTCGCGACCGGCTCGTAGCGAACGATGCGGTTGATTTCCGGATCTTCGGACTCTGCCGGCAGATTGCGCACGAGGGCGACCCGCTCCTTGACCCGATCGACTGCCTCGATCATGTCGGTGCCTTCCTCGAACTCGAGCGTGATCCTGGCCACTCCTTCGGCCGAGCTCGAGTAGAGCTTGTGCAGACGATCAACGGTACGGAGCTCCTCTTCGAGGGGCCGGGTGATCGCGGATTCGACGTCCTCGGCGCTCGCCCCGGTCCAGACCACGGTGACGTTGACGAAGTCGAGCGCGAAGTTCGGGAAGAACTGCTTGTTGAGGTGCCCGAGCGCCCAGACGCCGGCGAGCATCATCATCAGCATCAGCAGATTCGGCGCCACCCGATGCCGTGCGAACATCGCGATGAGGCGAGGCGAGGGAGGCGCGGCAGCGGAACCTTCGGTGGCCGGGGGCACGGCGAGGGGCGCGTCAGCGCGGCCCGCCGGTGGGCGGCAGAGGTTGCCGACCCCCTCCGATCTGGGAGCAGGAGGGGAGCAAGGGGCTCCGCGGAGCGTGGAAGGGACCGATCATGCGCGCGATAATACTGGGTTTCGCGCCCGGACGGCCCCAGCCCCGATGGGCCGTTCGATCGAGAGAGGCATAGCGATGACCGATTCCAGCCCCGGCCCGCTCGACGGATTGGTGGTCTTCGATCTGACCCGCATTCTCGCCGGCCCGTCCTGCACCCAGATCCTCGGGGATCTCGGAGCCGAGGTCATCAAGGTGGAAAGGCCGGGCGCGGGCGACGACACCCGCAACTTTGCCCCCCCCTACTTGTCGGGGGTTGACGGCAGCGACAGCAGCGAGAGCGCCTATTTCGTCGGCGCGAATCGAAACAAGCGGTCAATCACTCTCAATCTCAGCGACCCGGAAGGGCAGGCCATCGCCCGGCGGTTGATTACCCGGAGTGACGTGCTCGTGGAGAACTTCAAGACCGGAACCCTCTCGAGGTATGGCCTGGGGTACGACGTCCTGCACGAGGAATTTCCGGGCCTCGTCTACTGCTCGATCACCGGCTTCGGGCATACGGGCCCGTATGCGGACCGGCCGGCCTACGATGCGCTCATTCAGGCGATGGGCGGGGTGATGAGCTTGACTGGTGAGCCGGCAGGAGAGCCGATGAAGGTCGGCGTCTCGATCGCCGATCTCATGTCCGGAATGTACGCGACCGTTGCCATTCTTGCCGCCATTCGGCACCAGCAGAGGACCGGGGAGGGTCAACATCTCGATATCTCGATGCTCGACGCGCACGTGGCGTGGCTCGCGAATCAAGGTATGAACCATCTCGCCACCGGTAAGAACCCGCCTCGCCTCGGCAACCAGCATCCGAATATCGTGCCCTATCAGGTCATGCCCTCCGCTAACGGCTACTTCGTCCTCTCCGTCGGGAACGACCCGACGTTCGAGCGGTTCTGCGAGGTGGCCAGTACCCCGGAGCTTCTCGAGGATCCCCGATTTGCGACCACGGTCGAGCGAGTCCGGAACCGCGACGTCGTCACCGAGCGCTTGAATGCCGTGACCCGAGGCCAGACGACGGATTGGTGGATCGAGCGTCTCGAGGCGGCCAAGATCGGCTGCGGGCGGATCAACGGGCTTGCCGAGGTCTTCTCCGATCCGCAGGTCGTGGCCCGGGAGATGGTGGTCGAGATGGATCACCCCGCGACCGGCGGCCGGCCCGCGAAGCTCATCGGGAGCCCGCTACGCCTCTCCGAGACGCCGGTCAGCTACCGCCGGCCGCCGCCGCTGCTCGGCGAGCATACCGAGGAAGTCCTCGGCGAGATGCTCGGCATGGGCCTGGAGGAGGTCGCGCGGCTCCGCGAGGCGGGTGTCGTCTGAGCGCGGTTCATTCGAGGACGGTGCGCATCGCGCGCCGGTTCCATGCGGCCGTGGTGCGGAGAGAGACCGCGCGCCCCGATCCCTCATCGACGTCTCTCGGCGCCTTGCAGTGTTCTCCGATGTCCGAGGGCCCGAGGTCTCTGGTGTGTCCGCGAAGAGCGGAGCTTCGCGTCGATCTCCTTGTTTGGCACCGGATGCAATCCTGGTGGAATGCCGACCTCGTAACACGGGTTCGGTCTGCCGGCTCCGGGGGGGAGGCTACTCTCCCGTGTTCTTCCGAGAGACCCGCCGGCCGTGCCGCGGCGCCGCTCAGGTCGTGCGCTCGACCCGCGCGGCGCAGTACTTGAAGCCCGGGATCTTCCCGAAGGGGTCGAGCTCCGGATTCGTGAGGGTGTTGGCGGCCGCCTCCGCGTAGCAGAACGGCACGAAGACCATCCCATCGGGCACGCCCGGATCGAGCCGGGCACGGAGTTCGATCGTGCCCCGGCGGGTCGAGATCCGGAGCCGATCTCCGGGCTCCGCCCCGAGGCGGGCGAGTGCGCCGGCAGAAACGCAGACGACCGCTTCCGGCTCGAGCGCGTCGAGGACCGAGGCACGGCGGGTGATGGCACCGGTGTGCCAGTGCTCGAGCTGGCGTCCGGTGGAGAGCACCATCGGGTACTCCTCGTCCGGTTCTTCCGGCGGCGCGACGATGAGGGTGGGCACAAGGTGCCCGCGGCCGCTTGCGGTCGGAAAACCGTCTCCGAAGACGATCTCGCGCCCCGGCTCGTCCGGTCCGGGACAAGGGTAGGTGACCGCGTCCTCGACCTCGAGCCGTTCCCATGTGATGTTCTGGAGCGGGCCCATCGCCTCGGCCATCTCAGCGAAGACATCTCGGGGGTGGTCATAATGCCACTCGAGCCCGAGCCGGCGGGCAATCTCCTGAGTGATCCACCAGTCTGGCCTGGCGTCCCCGGGCAGCGGCAGCGCGACCCGACCCATCTGGACTTGCCGGTTCGTGTTCGTGACCGTTCCTGTCTTCTCTGGCCACGCCGAGGCCGGCAGGACGACGTCGGCGTGGTACGCGGTCTCGGTCAGGAAGAGGTCCTGGACGACGAGGTGCTCGAGCTTCGCAAGCCCCGCCCGGGCATGCTTGACGTCGGGATCAGACATCGCCGGGTTCTCGCCGAGGATGTACATGCCCTTGACGGTTCCGGCGTGGATCGCGTCCATGATCTCGACCACGGTGAGGCCGCGCTCGGGATCCACCGGAGCGCCCCACAGGTTTTCGAGCGCGGCCCGGGGCTCCGGCTGATCGACAGGCTGATAGTCCGGCAGAAACATCGGGATGAGCCCGGCGTCGGAGGCGCCCTGGACGTTGTTCTGGCCGCGCAGCGGGTGAAGCCCGGTCCCGGGGCGCCCGAGGTGACCGGTCAGCAGCGCCAGCGCGATGAGGCACCGCGCGTTGTCCGTCCCGTGGGTGCTCTGGGCTACCCCCATCCCCCAGAAGATGATCCCGGCACGGGCCCGGGCGTAGGTGCGGGCGGTGATTCGGAGCACGTCGGCCGGGATCCCACAGACCTCGGCCATGGCCTCAGGGGTGAACTCGGCGACGCTCCGGGCAAGCGATTCGAACCCCTCGGTGTGGGCGGCCACGTACTGCTTGTCGTAGAGCTCCTCGGTGACGATGACGTGCAAGAGGGCATTCAGCAGCGCCACGTCCGTCCCGGGCCGGAACTGCAGCATGTGCGTCGCGTGGCGGGCGAGGGCGGTCCCGCGCGGGTCCATGACGATCAGGGTGGCCTGCTTGGCTCGCTGCTTGAAGAAGCTCGCCGCGACCGGATGGTTCTCGTTTGGGTTTGCCCCAATCACGATGATGACGTCCGCCTGCTCGCAGGCGGTGAAGGGGGCGGTCACCGCACCGGATCCGATTCCTTCGAGGAGCGCCGCGACTGACGAGGCATGGCAGAGCCGGGTGCAGTGATCCACGTTGTTCGTCCCGAACCCGGTGCGTACGAGCTTCTGAAACAGATAGGCTTCCTCGTTGGAGGCCTTCGCGGAGCCAAAACCGGCGAGCGCGCCGCCGCCGTCCCGATCGCGGATCTGCTCGAGACCTCTGGCCGCCCGCTCCAGCGCCTCTTCCCAGCTCGCCTCGCGAAAATGGCTGAGGGGATTGGCGGGGTCCAGATCGGCCTCGGCCGTCTTGGGCGCGTCGTCCCGCCGGATAAGGGGTTTCGTCAGCCGATGCGGATGGCGGACGTAGTCGAAGCCGAAACGGCCCTTGACGCAGAGGCGGTTTCGATTGGACGGGCCGTTCTTCCCCTGGACGGCGACGATCCGCTCCTCGTTCAGCTGATAAGTGATCTGGCACCCGACCCCGCAGTAGGGGCAGACGCTGTCGACCTCCTCGACCGCGAGCTGCCGATCCCGGCCCCTTTCGTCTACGAGCGTCTTCTCGACGAGAGCGCCGGTCGGGCACGCCTGCACGCATTCGCCGCATCCGACGCAGCTGCTTGCCCCCATCCGGTCTTTCGCGTCGAAGACGACCTGGGTTCGGGCGCCCCGCATGGCCATCCCGATGACGTCGTTGACCTGCACCTCGCGGCAGGCGCGCACGCAAAGGTTGCACTGAATGCAGGCGTTCAGGTCGACGTGGATGGCCGGGTGGGAGACGTCGTGCTCGAAAGCGGCTCCGTGACCGGCGCCGTTGCGCGCGGGAAACCGGCTGCCCGAGAGCTCAAGCGCGTCGCACCAGCGCCAGAACGAAGCCTCGTGATCGGGGGCGTTCTCGCGTGACGGCTGATCGGCGAGCAGCAGCTCCAAGACGAGCTCGCGGGCGCGGCTTGCCCGGGGGGCGGCGCTCGAGACCCGCATTCCGGGGGCGGGAGTGCGCAGGCACGAGGCGGCAAGGGCCCGTTCACCTTCGATCTCGACCACGCACGCCCGGCAGTTGCCGTCCGGCCGGTATCCAGGTGCCGGAAGATGGCACAGGTGGGGGATGTCGACGCCGTGGCGCTTCGCGCACGTCCAGAGGGTCTCGCCGGGCAGGGCGTCCATCTCGACGCCGTCGAGCTCGAAGCGTGTGGTCTCGGTCATGATCGATCTCCGGTCGCGCGCCTCCGATCCCGGCTGTCAGGAACCCGCGGCGGGCACGTCATCGGGAAAAAACTTCAAAACGCACAGTAGAGGGTTGGCCGCGGCCTGGCCGAGGCCGCAGATCGAAGCATCCGTCATGATCTGGGCGAGGTCCGTGAGGAGCTCGCGATCCCAGCGGGGAGCGGCCATGAGCTGGACCGCCTTCTCGGTGCCGATCCGGCAGGGGGTGCACTGCCCGCAGCTCTCCTCCTCGAAGAAGCGCATCAGGTTCAATGCCACCTCCGCGATGTCGTCCTGGTCGCTCAGGACTACCACCGCGTGCGATCCGACGAAGCAGCCGTGATTCTCGAGGCTTCCGAACTCGAGGGGAAGATCCGTCATCGAGGCTGGCAGGATTCCACCGGACGCGCCCCCGGGTAGGAAGGCTTTGAGGGTGTGGCCGGGGAGCATGCCGCCGCAGTGCTCTTCGACGAGCTCGTTCAGGGTAATCCCGGCCGGGGCCACCTTGACCCCCGGCGAGACGATTCGCCCGGAGACCGAGAAGCTGCGCAACCCCCGCGCGCCACGACGGCCTTGGGAGGCGAACCAGCTCGCACCCCGGTTCAGGATCTCCGGGACCCAGTAGAGGGTTTCCACGTTCTGGACGAGCGTCGGGCGGCCAAAGAGGCCGCGTTCCGCCACGTAGGGGGGGCGCTGGCGAGGCAGCCCCCTACGTCCTTCGAGCGATTCCAGCATCGCGGACTCTTCGCCGCAGATATAGGCGCCGGCTCCCCGGCGGAGGACCACGAACCCGGGCTCCAGGGTCCCCTCGGACTCGAGCCCGGTCACGATCCGGGCGAGCCGCCGCCGCGCCTCCGGGTACTCGTCCCGAATGTAGACGTAGATCCGCTCCGCTCCGACCACCGAGGCCGCGATCAGCATGCCCTCGATGACCTGATGGGGATGCCTCTCCAGATACAGCCGGTCTTTGAACGTGCCGGGCTCGCCCTCGTCGGCATTGACCGCGACGAAACGGGGGCCGGGGTAGGCACGAACGATCTCCCATTTGCGAGCAGTCGGGAAGCCCGCGCCGCCAAGGCCCCTGAGCCCGGCGTCCGAGAGGGCGGCGATCACCGATTCGGCCGAACGCTCTCCGGACCGGATGGCCTGCCAGACCTCGGGCTTCGCGTTATCTTCTACGGTCTGGGCGGACAGCGGCATGTCCGCTTCCGCGCCGTCGGCCCCGAGCGCCTCGATGACGGCTTCGGCGCTTGCAGGAGAGAGATGGCGGCCGTTCACCTCGACTGCGGGAGCTTCTGCGCAGCGGCCCATGCACGGCGCCGAGACGATCCGGACCGGACGATCAGACGCTCTCGACCATCGGGTCAGTGCGTCTTTCAGTTCAACGCTTCCGGCGAGCCAGCAGGAAAGGCTCGAACAGACCCGAATGGTTCCATCCGGGGCGCTCGCGCCGTCCTCGACCACGTCGAAATGGGCATAGAACGAGGCCACCTCGTACACCTCGGCGAGCGGGATCCGGTGGAGCTCGGCGAGCGCCGCGAGGCGAGCGAGGTGGAGCTGGCCGTAGTTGTCTTGAATTCGGTGGAGGTCTTCGATGAGTTGGTCGCGTTGTCTGGCCTCCGGTCCGAGAAGGGCGTTCAGCTCCGCTACTGCCGAAGGGTCGCTCTGGCGCCCTTTACGAGTCGGCCTGCCCGCTCCCCGGCCCCGTCCCGGATGACGAAGCCGGGTCACGCCGTCGATCTGCACCATTCCTTACCCTCCTGCCGAATGCGAGCTTGCCGGCCTAAGCCCCCCACGGCGCTCGGTCGCGATCACAGGGTGGATATTAGCGCCGATCGGGGTGATTCCGCGATCGAAGGGTTCCGGGCGTCCCGGGCCATGGAGCCGGGCCGGCTTGTCGGCAGTCGGTCTATGTCCCCCTTAGCGGATCCCAGTGTGGATCCCAGTGTGGAACGGCACCGGTGTTCGCATCCAAGGTCCGGAACGTAGTGCGGAGGCTCGAAGATGACGGAGGGTTCCAGGTTCGGTTGTGGGGTGGCACGGCAAGCTTGAACACTCAATCGAGCGGGCAGCGGGCCGGGCTTGGGACGGTAACGGGGAGGACCGGCGGCGACTTGGCCACCGCGAGGCTGAACACCGTGCCGAAGCAGGCCTGGCCCGCGCACGAGGATGCCCTGCATCGCCGACACGGGGTCCGGCCGGCGTCACGGTTCGCGGCGCGGGGAAGGTCTACGTCTAGGCGATCGCTTCCTGGACGGCCTTCCCCAGATTGGCTGGCGAGGCGGCCACCTGGATCCCGGCGCTTTGCATCGCGTCGATCTTCTCTCCGGCACCGCCGCTGCCGCCCGACACGATCGCCCCGGCGTGGCCCATCCGCCTTCCGGGCGGCGCGGCCTGGCCGGCGATGAAGCCGGCTACCGGCTTCTTCACCTTGGCGTCCTTCAGGAACTGGGCGGCGTCTTCCTCGGCCTTTCCCCCGATCTCTCCGATCATGATGATCGCCTCGGTCTCGGGGTCGCCGAGAAACATGTCGAGCACGTCGATGAAGCTCGTTCCGTTGACCGGGTCGCCGCCTATTCCCACGCAGGTGGACTGCCCGAGCCGGACCGCGGTGGTCTGGGCGACCGCTTCGTAGGTCAAGGTTCCGGAGCGGGAAACGACGCCAACCTTGCCGGGCAGATGGATGTGCCCGGGCATGATGCCGATCTTGCAGCGCCCGGGAGTGATGACGCCCGGGCAGTTCGGCCCGATGAGGCGCGTGGTCGAGTGACGGAGCGCTTCTTTCACTTCGACCATGTCGATCACCGGAATCCCCTCGGTGATGCAGACCACCAGCTCAAGGCCGGCATCGATGGATTCGAGGATGGCGTCCGCGGCAAAGGCGGGTGGGACGTAGATGACGCTCGCGTTCGCGCCGGTGCGCTCGGTTGCATCATAGACCGTGTTGTAGATGGGCAACCCGAGGTGCTCGGTACCCCCCTTGCCGGGGGTGACCCCGCCGACCATTCGAGTCCCGTACTCGATGGCCTGCTGGGTATGAAACGTGCCCTGTGCTCCGGTCACCCCCTGGCAGATCACTCGCGTGTTCTCGTCGACCAGCACCGACATGTTCAGCTCCCCTTTACTTCATCGACGATCTTGTGGGCCGCGTCCGCCAGATCGTCGGCCGAGAGGACATTGAGACCCGACTCGGCCAGGATCTTCTTCCCCTGCTCGACGTTCGTGCCCTCGAGCCGTACGACGAGCGGGATGGCGAGGCCGATCTCGCGGGCGGCCGATACGACCCCCTCGGCAATGATGTCGCAACGCATGATGCCGCCGAAGATGTTTACCAGGATCCCCTTGACGTTCGGATCGGAGAGGATCAGCTTGAATGCGACCGTTACCCGCTCACGATCGGCGTTGCCGCCAACGTCGAGGAAGTTCGCGGGCTCCGCCCCATAGAGCTTGATGATGTCCATGGTGGCCATGGCGAGGCCCGCGCCGTTCACCATGCAGCCGATCTCGCCGTCGAGCTTGATGTAGTTGAGGTCGTGATCCTGGGCTTGCGCTTCCAGCGGGTCCTCCTCGTCGGTGTCCCGGAGGGCAGCCACTCTCGGCTGGCGATAGAGCGCGTTGTCATCGAAGTTCATCTTCGCATCGAGGGCCATCAGCTTTCCGTCACCGGTGACGACCAGCGGGTTCATCTCCACGATGCTGGCATCGAGATCGATGAACGCCCGGTACATCGCGAGGATGAAGCGGGTCGCGCCGCGGATCTGATCGCCTTGGAGCCCCAGCCCGAACGCGATCCGGCGAGCGTGGAAGGGCTTCATTCCGGTGACCGGATCGATGCTGAGCCGGAAGATCTTCTCGGGATGCGCGGCGGCCACGTCCTCGATTGCCATCCCGCCCTCGGTCGAGGCCATCACCGTGAGACGGGAGGTCGTCCGGTCGATCAGCATACCCAGATAGAGCTCTCGGGCGATGTCGCACCCTTCTTCTACGAGCAGCCGCTTGACCTCCTTGCCTTCGGGTCCGGTCTGCTTGGTCACCAGCACCTGGCCCAGCATCGCCCGGGCCTGGTGTTCGACCTCCCTCTTTCCCCGCAGGACTCGCACGCCCCCGTCTCCCCCGGGGTCGTCGACGAAATGCCCGGCTCCCCGGCCGCCCGCATGGATCTGCGCCTTGATGACCACCGTGTCGGCGACCAGTGAGTCGGCGGCCCGCTGTGCCTCCTGCGCGGTGAATGTGGCGATTCCATGTGGCACCGCCACCCCATACTCCCGGAGGAGCGCCTTTGCCTGATATTCGTGTATGTTCATTTTTCTCGGTTCCAGAGGAAAGGCCCAGTTATCCTCGTTTCTCGCCCGACCGTGCCGATCGGCTCGCGCACAGGGCACCGGCAAGAAGCGCGCGCGACTGGCCGAGGTGCTTCCCGCTCAACAGTTAACCGAATGGGTCGACCCGATAGGCTCGAACGGCGGCGTTCCCCACCGCAAAGACCTCGAGGCGAGACGATGGTTCCGGTGTCGCGTGTCTGGAACGCGCCGGGGCCGATTCCGCTCATCGGAGGTCTGGCCGGTGACCCTGGGTGCAAGGGGGCCTCATCGGGATCGAGCGCGGTGGCGCGTCCTACATCACTGCCGCGATTCCGAAAGAAGCGAACCTGCTCTTCTCGAAGTTCTCCTGGAACATCCCGCGGAGCCGCTGCGCTTCGGCGTCATAGGCGCCCTTGTCCTTCCAGGTGTTGCGCGGGTTGAGGATCGCCGGATCGACCCCGGGACAGGACTTTGGCATCCGGAGATTGAACACCGGGTGCACGTCGTACTCCATGCCTGCGTCGTGCAGGTCTCCGCGCAGTCCGGCGTTGAGCAGGGCCCGGGTGTTCTTGATCGATATCCGGCTCGCCTCGCCGGCGCGCCCACCGGACCAGCCCGTGTTCAGCAGAATGCAATGGGCCTCGTGCCGTTCCATCTTCTCCTTGAGGAGGCTCGCGTAGACATTCGGCCGGTGAGACATGAAGGGGGCGCCGAAGCAGGCGCTGAAGGTTGATTGGGGGCTCGAGACCCCGACCTCCGTTCCGGCCAGCTTCGAGGTAAACCCCTGGACGAAGTGGTACATCACGTCCGCGCCCTCCAGGATGGAGACCGGCGGCAACACTCCGAAGGCGTCTGCGGTCAACAGCACGATGGTGGTTGGGTGCCCGCCGCGGGCGCCCTCGGCGACGTTTGGGTTGCACGACAGCGGGTAAGAGAAACGGGTGTTCTCGGTTATCGAGCGGTCGCTGAGATCGAGCTCCTGGGGGTGGGTTTCCTCCAAGGGTTTTCCAGGCAGCGGCGGCACGTTCTCGATGAGCG
>Ga0114931_10006665_pt1 | contig 14178 bp, 17 predicted proteins | sample 2SBtaG_FD_89579 | JGI IMG/M metagenome (GOLD analysis project Ga0114931, IMG submission 89579) | Deep subsurface microbial communities from Kolumbo volcano to uncover new lineages of life (NeLLi) - 2SBTROV14_V59a metaG | ecosystem: Environmental > Aquatic > Marine > Volcanic | place: Kolumbo...
GGCTTCCTGCGGGTACGTTGCGAGAGCTGCCACGTCGAGCATCTGGTGGCGTTCAGCTGCACCAAAAGTAGGCGCTTTAGGCGAACGGCGCGGCTTTCGCCTAAAGCGCCTACTTTTGGTGCCCGAGCTGCGGAGCGCTGTTCGGCGACAATTAACCTGTCCGGCCTGCGGCGGGGCCGTGAAGGTCATTATTCGCGGAATTCGGAGCGCGCTCAGGATGATCGGACGGTGAAGTGGCGGACCGTTGACGGTAAGCTGCTGCTGGACCCGGGCAAAAAGGGCGTTTATTCTTCCTATACTCCTTCAGAAACACAGCTTAGCGGGAATGCCGGCCTTACGCCAGCGTCGGGCTGGACTAGCCAAAAATACTGCAGGATACATCACCGTCACTCATTCCAGTGGTTTCATCTGCCTCATTGCCATGAACACGATACCAGTCCGCACAAGCCTGCCGGGCCGAATCCAGGTTCCGGAAGGTGAACAGGTACAGCCCGTCTTGTGTCATCAGGGTTGCTTTCCCATCGGGCAGTTCTCGAATATAAAACTCCATGCTGCATTCTCCACCAGGTTTCAGGTCACATGATCGTGGCGAGAGCATCACCGATTCGCATGACCGCAGTATGACAATGCAATGAACATCCGGTTACCCCTTCCTCTCCCCTGCCGGAGTGAACACTTTATACATATGTCTATTTTTCAGCGGTCGCCATTGTAGTTCACAGGAAAAGCCTCTAGTTTTATGACGAGCGGCAACTTGTCGTCTGACAGAAAACAATAAACAATCAAGATGGCCGAGGTGCCCCATGACGCGCATTCAACTGACTTCTTGTTCGATGTTTCCCCGGCTGCTACGTCTCACCTGGTTGCTGGTTGTCCCGGCCAGTGCGACAGCGACCGGCGTCCTGCCACAGGGTTACCCGAACGCAGACCTGATCAATGACGGGCGACGTATCTTTTTTAATGAAACCTTCGAGGGGAATGGCCGGACCTGTGGCACCTGTCATCGGGCCACCAACAATTTCACCATCGACCCCCGTTTCATCGCTTCGTTGCCGGACAGTGACCCGTTGTTCGTCGCCGAACGTCCGGCACCAAACCCGCTTGCCGTAAATTTTGAAGACCCCCGCCTGATGCGTGAAGTTGGCCTGATCAAGGTAAACAGCAACGGTTTCGATGACCTCGAGAACAATTTCACCATGCGCAGCGTGCCACACCTCAATGCGCTGCGAACCTCCCTGCTCGCACCGACCAATGGGAATGACGGCACCACGCTTCCGCCAGACCAGCGCACCGGCTGGAGCGGTGACGGTGCGCCGTCCGATACCAGTGGGCCGCTGCCGACCTCCGGCACCGTGCGCGATTTCACCGTTGGCGCGATCAAACAACACCTGACAAAAACCCTCGACAGACAGGTCGGCAAGGACTTCCGCCTGCCCACCCAATATGAACTGGATGCACTGGAAGCCTATATGCTGTCACTGGGACGGCAGCAGGAGTTTGATGATTTCCGTACCATTCAAATGAAAGACCCGCGCGCCGAACGCGGGCGGCTGAACTACATGGGGGTGGGCGTTTCCGGCGCACTGAACTGCAATGCCTGCCACTTCAATGGTGGCGCCAATACCGACCCCGAGTTTGATTTTCCCGCGTCGGTCACGCCCCCGGCGTTTGAAATCAGCAACCGCTCCTTCGCACCACGGGTCGAGGAACTGGTCGATCAACCCGGCGATATCGTGGATGCAGACAACAACCCGTTCGATGATGGATTCGCCACCGGCAGCAATCTGTTCAACGTGCCCACGGTCATCGAAGCCGCCGATAGCGGCCCCTTCTTCCATGCCAACCAGATCGATACCGTCGAGGGCATGGTCGCCTTCTACAGTTCGAAACGCCACTTGCGCAATGGGCAGGTTTTACCACCCATCGTGGAACTGAATGGCTCCCAGGTCGCCAATGTCGGCGCCTTTCTGCGTGTATTGAATGCCGATGAAAATATCCGCTCGGCCATCGAATTGATCAGGCAGGCCGAGCTGGTCTATGACCGCCGCGACAGAAAAACCAACCTGCAGATTGCCATCTCCGAAATCGACGACACCATCGAAGTGCTGCAGGGTGGCAACCTGCACTTCAACGATGTCCTGCCTGCCCTGAAAAAAGCCCGTCGACTTGCGGCCTTCCCGTTTACCATGTCCAGAGCCAGACGCATTCTTCGCAGCATCCGGCCGATGATGATCGACCGCCCCGGCTGAAACCACCTGTCATGGTCCGGTGACGGGTGCTACAGTTCCTGGTTAGGGGTAAGGGAAATCAGGCCAGTCCTCAGTAGAGTCGCGCACCGCCGACGAGCCTGTTCGCCTGACAAAACAACCGACGACAGGACGCTGTGGCGTGAGCCCCGGCAGGGTCCCGGCTTGCCGGGAGGTTGGGAAGGGGGCGTCTATATCTTCTATACTCACCCGCCGTGATTCGATGCTTGCCTGGTTTTTCACTTGAGCGCACCGTCACCTTCTCCTTCTATGACATAGGGTGCATTCTCGATGTCTGTGACATCGTTCAGTGTGATAGGGTCAAGCGTCGTAGTGATCATGATGACTCTCCTGTTTATGATGGTATCAGTAATCGCTGCTGGTCAATGGTCTGCGCAGCGCCTGTGGTTTGGTTAGCAGCAATTGAACCGTGCCGATGGCCTGTTGCCTGAAGCCGCCCTCGCAGTAGCAGAGATAGTATTGCCACATGCGAATGAAGCGTTCCGGATAACCCAGTTGTTTTACTTTATTTATGTTGTAAAAAAAACGTTCACGCCAAAGCCTCAGGGTGGTGGCGTAGTGCGGTCCGATGTCCTCCAGGTGGAAGATGCGCATGTCGGTTGTTCTTCCGATTGCATCGCTCAGCGCTGCAACCGAAGGCAGGCAACCGCCCGGGAAAATATAACGATTGATATAGTCTACCGATCGTTTTGCGGCATGGTAGCGCTGATCGGCAATGGTGATGGACTGCAATAGCATCATACCGTCGGGTTTGAGCAGATCGGTGCATTTTTTGAAAAAGATATCGAAATACTGGTGGCCGATCGCCTCGATCATCTCTATGGATACGAGTTTGTCGTACTTGCCGTCCAGCTCCCGGTAATCGTCGAACAGCAGAGTCACTTTATCTTCAAGTCCTGCCCCGCGTATGCGACGTGTCGCATAGGCATGCTGCTCTTTTGATATCGTCGTTGTCGTTACGCGACAGCCGTAGCGTGCCGCGGCATAGAGCGCAAAGCCTCCCCAGCCGGTACCGATCTCCAGTACGTGATCCCCGGGCTTGAGAAGCAGTTTCTGGCAGATACGTTCCAGTTTGGCTTCAGAAGCTTCATGCAGGGTGGTTGTGGGGTCTTTGAAAATACCACAGGAATACATCATGGTATCGTCCAGAAACAGCTTGAAAAGATCATTACCCAGATCGTAATGCGCCTCGATGTTACGGCGACTTCCTTTCAGTGTGTTTCGCCTCATGAAACGTTGGAGTAGTTGCAGGGGCTTTGTGATCCATCTGGCACCCGACAGGCGACCTTCGAGGTATTTGCGGTTGCAGATAAACAACTCGACCATGCCGGTCAGGTCGTCGCATGTCCAGCAGCCCTTTATGTACGCTTCTCCGCCGCCGAGTGCACCGTTCAGAAGAATATGCCTGTAGAAAGATAGATCATGAACGGTGATTGCGATCGACTTTGGCATACGGTCATCCCGATGACCAAAAATCTGCTGCTCCTTGCCATCATTGAGAATCAATTCACCGTGCTTCAGACTGGCAAGCTGTTTCAACAGCATGCGTTTCGAATAGGTGTTTAGAAAACCGGATTTGATTTCCTGGTTTTCGGGCTTGTCTATACACAATTCAGCGGATTTCATGGTCGTCTCACCGTGTTCGGTGCCTCCCGTTTGTCAGGGTGTGGATAGAAGGGAACATTTTTCAGCCATAGCCGCAGCGCCTGATAGTGGATAGCGGCGATTATCTTTACAGTCATCAATGGGTAGCGGAGCAGGGCACCGGCCAGATTAATGCTGCTCACAGGCCGCTGTTGCAGTGAGAGTGTGGCATCAAACAGTATTTCACCCCGCTGATAATTATTCATGTGAACGACCAGGTTCTTTCCGGGGGTCTTGAACCGCCAGTCGTAATCGATATTCATATCCATGAACGGTGACACGTGGAAGCGTTTGTCGAGCAGAAAGCGTTTGATTGAAGCGCTACCCTTGTTGTGTGCATCCGGCAGGATATAGCAGTATTGCTCACCCCAGGGCGTGTTGTTGACCTCAGCGACAATGACTTTGACCTGCTTGCCGGTTTCATCAAAGCAGTAATAAAAGCTGACCGGGTTAAAGCCGTACCCGAAATAGCGGAGATTGGTGAGCAGGCGTATCGGTCCCGTCAGGCGGATGCCGGCTTCCTGCTGAACAAAACTGCGTACAGCCGAGGCCAGGTCAACAGCCTTGTCACCCAGATGGTCTTCACGCTTGAAACGCGCCAGGGCAGGACGGTTAACAGACCAGAGCCAGCGTTGCTTGAACAGCGTTGGCAATTCTTCCAGATCCAGGTACAGCATGAACAGACCATACCTGAAGGTATGCAGCGCGGGCGTGTAACGCCGGTGTTTAACCTGCCCGACGTAGAGACGGCTGTGCATCGTTGTATTCCTTGAAATCCTGCAGGGCATTCAGTGCACTGACCACCCCGTCTTCGTGAAAACCGAAACGCCAGTAGGCGCCGCAGTACCAGGTTCGCTGCCGGCCGTTGATTTCACGGTGGCGTTTCTGTGCGGCGACACCGGACGCAGTGAAAAGCGGGTGCTGGTACTGCATACGGCAAATGATCTTGTCGGGATGAATATTGTGGGTATCGTTAAGTGTTATGCAGAAAGTCTCTGTTGACTGTAAACCCTGCAACATATTCATGTTGTAGGTCACCGAGACGGGGCCGTCACCATCGCGTCTGCGCAGGTAGTTCCATGCCGCCCAGGTACATCGTTTTCTCGGCAGCAGTGAGGTGTCGGTGTGCAACACGACATCGTTGCCCTGATAGGGGATAGCACCGAGAACAGCCCGTTCCAGATCGCTGGGATCGGCCAGCATGCCCAGGGCCTGGTCGCTGTGGGTGGCTATAAACAACTGATCGAAGTGTTCGGTCTTGCCGGCAGCGGTTGTTACTTCAACGTGAGTGGCGAGACGTTTGACTGTCGCAATCGCCTGCTTTATACGGATCCGGTCGCGGAACGGGGCCGTTAACCGTTTTACATACTCGCGAGATCCGCCCTTGATGACGCGCCACTGTGGCCGGTCTTTGACATTCAGCAGGCCATGGTTGGCAAAAAAACGGACAAAGTGAGCGGCCGGGAATGACAGCATCTGCTGCGGGTCAGTCGACCATATGGCAGCACCCATCGGGACTATGTAGTTGTCGATGAACAGGCGGCCATAGCGCTGCTGTTCAAGATAATGACCCAGGGAAAGCGTTTCGTCGCCGCAGTCGATTAATTCGCGGGATTCACGGTTGAATCTGAGTATGTCGCGGATCATGCCGTAAAACCGCGGCCTGATGATGTTACGCCGCTGCGCGAATAACTGGTTCAGGGATGAACCGTTGTACTCGATACCAGTCGCCTCGCAGCGGCTGCTGAACCCCATGCGCGTGGGCCGGGATTCAACACCCAGTTGGTCGAGCAGTTCGATGAAATTCGGGTAGGTCCAGTCATTGAAAACAATAAATCCTGTATCAATCGCGTGGCGCCTGCCATGGTGGAGAATGTCATGCGTATGGGTGTGCCCGCCAATGTGATCACCGGCCTCGTAGACGGTGATGTCATGCTCCTTGCACAAATGCCAGGCAGCCACATTGCCCGCGATTCCACTACCGATAATCGCTATTTTCATCGTTGCTGCGCTCCATTGTCTTCGTGGCGTTGCGGGACCGGACGGATTTTTTTGATGTCGTAGCCCTGTTCGCCGATAAGGTCAATGATCCTTGCGTAGTCGGTATCCGCTATCACCGGTGTGCGTGCCATGACCCAGACATAGTCACGCTTGTTGCGTCCGATGACCGTCTGTGTGTAGTCGGCATTGAGGTATATGACCCGGTAATCCGCCTTGATCGGCCAGATAAACTGCATGCCCCAGATGGCATTGGACGGGTCGTCTCTGACGAAACCGGTGGGCTGGTATATTTTGACCGGGCCGTCAAAGGAACCCTTGTTGAATCTGAAGGTGGTTGCGATTTGCTTGTCTTCGACCCGCTCATAGGACTCGATTGCGTTATATGCCTCGCGTTCGATGAAAGTCGGGATATTCGCGATCACGTACCAGTCTCCCATGAAACGGTCAAGGTCTACCCGTGGCACGGTGCGTATCGGGGTCGAGGTCGTGCAAGCGGAAAGTGCCATGGCGGAAATCGCAATAGTTAGAGTGGACAGTATCTTCATGGGGTGCTCATTCGATGACATAACGCAACTGGCGACCTTTGCCGGTAGTCGATACCAGTCCCAGCCACTGTCCATCGCTCGCATACCAGAGTTCGATATCGATATCATCGGCGGTCAGCCTGTAACGGCTGGCCGGAACAGTCGTATCGTTGACCGTGATTGATTGTTTACCAAGCTCTTCGACGTCAACGTCCAGATATTCCCCGGTTTGTGAATTCAGCAGCCGGCTGTGTTGAAGAAAGGCCTTGTCCCAGTAGGCAAAAGTGCTGACGCAAGACGGTAAGGTGACATCCTGATCGTTGGTGGAAACCCGGAAACCCGTGTCGGTACTGGCGCCCTCCACCCTGAACAGCGTGCCATTCTGGTCGGTCGTCGAGCTTATGCGTTCCAGACAGCGATCGCTCCATTGCTCGGTATTCCGGTGCCTGTATTTGAACAGGGGTATTTTCAGAAATGTCACATCGAAACGCGCGCGGGTACTCATCGTATGATGTTTTCCTGCGTGTTTGATGCTGAACTCTTGATAACCAATCGGCGTGTCATCAAGATAAACCTTGAACTTCCATTCCTGATCGGTGGACGTGTAGGCAGACATCGGCCACAGCATGACAAGAGCGCACGCGAGGCCTGCCAGCGGACGAGTCAATGCCCCTCTGGACAGGTGGCTCATGGTTGTGTCACCGTGGTGTGATTTTCGCGGGGTATGCCGGGGAAAAAGGCGTTGGTGCGGTCGATGTAATCACGGTAGGCGGGCCGCCGCTCGACGATATCTTTTTCCAGTAACACCACCCCCGAGACACGCAGCAGCAGGAAGGTCATGAGCAACGGTGACAGGATCGACCACCAGCCTCCGGCTGCCAGTGCGAACAGATAGAAGCCCCACCACACACAGGCCTCGCCAAAATAGTTGGGGTGTCTCGTGTAACGCCACAGGCCCTTGTCCATGACGCGACCCCGGGTGTCGGGTTGGGCCTTGAACGCGGCCAACTGTGCATCGGCGATACTTTCGAACAGGATGCCGAACAGCACCAGCGCGCCGGCCAGGGCATCGAACAGGTTCAGCGGGCGGCTGCCGGTGACGGCAGCGAGCAGGGGCAGGGCGATGATCCAGGCAAGTACCCCTTGCAGCAGAAAGACGATAAACAGGCTTTTGACGGCGAAATTGGGTGAATGTTTGCGCCGCATTGCCTGGTAGCGGGCGTCCTCGCCCTCGCCCCAGTTACGCCAGGTGATGTAGGCCGACAATCGCAGCGCCCAGACCGCCACAAGCGCAAAGACAATAACGCTGCGTGGTGTTGTGTAGTCATAGGCGAAGAACCAGGTCGCGCACAGGCCAAGAAAAATGAGTGACCAGAGGCTGTCGACAATGCTCGCGTCACCCTTAAAAAGACTCACGATCCATGTGAGTGAGGGGAGGAGCAGGGCTACAAACAGCCCGTAGAGGAAAAGGGGCATGTCAAACATGGGCACGACACCCCGGGGTAGCCGATCCGGCAGTGTGATTTTCGTGGTGACCGTCCAGGCGACGTGCCAGCGCCATAAGGAGAGGCATTAACAGCGCCCAGCCCAGTGCCAGCGCTAGCATGGCAGTGGTCAGGTCTGGCATCTCCACGCCACCGAGCTTGTAACCGGCAAAGTAGGCACCAGGGCCACCGACGGCACCGAATATGGACGCCAGCAATGGGCGTTGTTTCAGCCATTTCAGCGACACATTGAGGGTGGTTGCGAACAGCATCCACATAGCGACGATCCAGTGCGGCGCCGTGTTTTCTATCAGCATGCCGGAGGGGTACTGTAACCAGCCCGCGTAGACCAGCAGGCTGTCCCAGACCGCACCGATAACGCCGGCGGACAGGACCAGCAACAGTTCACTGCGGGGGCTGTTTGCATAACTGATATGCCAGGCCACGATAAGCAGCCCGGCCAGTGTGCCCAGCCACGGCACATGATTGGCCCCGGCCAGCACGCACAGCAACCAGCCGATCTGAAACACCACGGCATTCAGGATGATGACTTTCACGAAATCTCCTTTTTCTCGAACAGATAATGACTCACCCACCATTGCTGGCCGTTGTCGTAGCCGAACAGTTCCGCACAGGCCATGAAAAACATCCGCCAGCGCATCCACCACTGCTGGGTCGACTCTGCACCGTAGGTTTCTTTCAGGATGGGCCAGATAGCCGCTTTGTTCTCATCCATGTTTTGCAGCCATGCATTGGCTGTTTTTTCGTAATGCCTGCCGTCCCAGCGCCAATGCCGCAGACAGCTCAGGTCCTGCTGGAAATGCAGGGGCAGATCGTCACTGGGCATCATGCCGCCACTTAAAAAATGCCGGCTCATCCAGTCTGTCTCATTGTTTTCCTCGAAAGCGTAGGGCGTGTCACGGTGACAGAAGATGTGCATGAAAAATCGTCCACCGGGCTTTAGCCATGTGTCGATACGATTGAAAAGCGCAGGGTAATTGCGCATGTGCTCAAACATCTCCACGGATACGATACGATCGTAAGTTTCCCCGCTGGAAAAATCGTTCATGTCACAGGTCTGGACGACAACATTGTCCAGCTGGAGCTTACGGGCCAGTTGCATGATGTGCTGGTGCTGCGATGCTGAATTGGAAATAGCGGTGATCTGACTGTTCGGATAGTGTCTGGCCATCCAGATTGTCAGCGATCCCCAGCCGCAACCCAGTTCCAGGATCTGCATGCCGTCCTGTAACCCGGCATGTTCGCAGGTTATCTGCAGGGCTTCGGTTTCAGCGCTGTCGAGATTGTCGCTGTCAGCGCTCCAGTGGCAACAACTGTATTTGTTCTGCACACCGAGTACCTTGAGGAAAAATTCAGTCGGTACCTCGTAATGCTGCTCATTGGCCTTGAACGGCAGAGGAGCAATCTCACTTTTGTACATGGATTGGATAAAGCCGGCCTTTTGCTCGGCCAGCGTCTCGCAATCACCGGTGTGTAACGCGTCAAGTCGCTGCTTGAGGAGTCGTTTGATTCCGTGTCGAATCACCCTGTCTGGAACCAGCCCTTGTTCGGACCAGTCAATGGCTTTTGTTGCAGCGCTTTGCATCGGCTTTCCTCCTGACGTCCCGGTGGTTTTTGCATGGACAAAAGTTATACAATAAAAGCGCATAAGTCAAGAGTTTGTATCGGATTTATTATCTGGTGCGAGCCGCGGGGAAAAATAAATAAAAATATATAAAAACATATAGATAAATAATATTATTCGATGGAAAAGAGCTTATTACAGCCTCGGTAGTAAAAATAAATATTGTACAAAAATGGGAAATAATATAATTATGTACAACGTTCGGCAGGATGTGCTGGAACGGGAGCGTCGCGCGGTCGCCGGTTTTCTAGGCAGGTAACACCCGACGACGAACGGCTTGTGGGTTTAATCGAGGATCTATTATGAGTGAACACCCGAGCAACAAAATCACCATCGGCATCAGCGCCTGTCTGCTGGGCAGGAAAGTCAGATTCGATGGCGGTCACAAACGCAGCCGCTTTATCACCGACGCGCTGGCCGATCATTTCGAGTTTGTCGCCTTTTGTCCGGAAGTGGCGATCGGCATGGGTACCCCACGGCAACCCATTCGCCTGGTCGGTGACGCGCGGAACCCAAAAGCCGTCGGCGTGAAAACGCCGGAACTCGATGTAAGCCAGCCCTTGCGAGACTACGGCAGAAAAGTCGCCGGCGATAATACCGATCTGTGCGGGTTTATCCTCAAGAAAGACTCGCCCAGTTGTGGCATGGAACGCGTGAAAGTCTATAACGACAAGGGTATGCCGGAGCGTTCCGGAACGGGGCTTTTCGCGCGTGAGATCATCAGGGCGCATCCGCTGTTGCCGGTGGAAGAAGAAGGTCGCCTCAATGACGCCGGCCTGCGCGATAATTTCATAACCCGGGTGTATGTCTACGCGCGCTGGAAAGCGCTGCTTGCTGCCGGGTTAAGCAACTCCGGGCTGCTTGAATTCCATACCGACCACAAGTACCTGCTCATGTCGCACAGTACGGTAGAGTACAAACAGCTCGGCCAGCTGTTAGCGGATTTAACCCGGGCGTCACTCGCCGATATTGCTGACAGCTATATTGCCAGACTCATGCAGACGCTGAGCAAGCCGGCGACGCGCAGGCGCCATACCAATGTACTGCAGCATTTACTCGGATATTTAAAACGTGACCTGGATTCTGCCCACCGGATAGATCTGAATGAAACTATCGATGCCTATCGGCGCGGAGAGTTCCCCCTGGTGGTGCCCATTCGCATGCTACAGCATCATTTCAGTGTGCATCCTCATGCCTATATTAATCAACAGGTGTATTTGAACCCCCACCCGCAAACGTTGCTGCTGAGAAACAGTTTATAGGGCCTGAGTTATGAGAGATGTCATGCAGTTTGGTGTGGTCATTATCGGCGAGACGCAAATCCCTGCGAAACCAGAGTATCGCTGTGGACACGTGGTTTGACTCTACTTGCCGGTTTTGAGCAGTTGACTCATCGACCTGAGTCCCGCGCTGATCGATTCGCCCAGGCAAACAGCGCCGCTGGCTTCAATTTTCTGCTGATGTCTGGCTGCGATTCTGCCGCCGATAAAGACAGGAATCGCGCATTTTCCAACCAGTTCAGCCAGTTCGCTTTCAAACAGGCCACGCGAAGGTCGGGATGAACCTGACAGGACGATGCCGTCACACGACCGCTGCGCGAGGACATGGGGTATTTGATCCAGCGGGGTGTTGGCGCCCAGTATCAGCACACGATAGCCAAAGTTGACGGCCGCCAATGCAAACAACAGCAAGCCGATTTCATGGTACTCACCCGGCAGGCAGGCGAGGATTAACAGCGGTCCACGGCTGCGTTGGTTCAAATGGTGTATTCGGGCGCCCAGTTTATTGCGTAAATAAACCAAAAAGAAGTGTTCTTCTGCAATGCCCGTCTTACGTTCTTTCCAGCGTTCACCGATGATCCTGAGTAACGGGGTTACCAGGCGCTGATTGACGACATCGACGGGATACAGGGACAGCGCGTCGTTATAAGCGCTGTCCAGCAGGTGTTCGTCAAACCTCTCGACCGCGCCGAGCATTTTCTGCTGGTAGGTTTTCCAGACTTCGCCTGCATCCGTAAACGGTGCAACCTGTTGCTGACTGGAGGTCTGTTCGAGCATGGGTTTGACCTGACTGATGGAAATGCCCTGATCGAGCAGGTCGAGGACCTGTTTTATCAACGCAACATCATCTTCCGTATACAGACGGTGCCCCTTGGGTGTCCGCTGTGGTGTAATCAGGTTATAGCGACGTTCCCAGGCGCGCAGGGTAACCGGGTTGATGCCGGTCAGCGTTGCTACCGTACGGATCGGCAACATGCTGCCAGGGGCAATGGGTTTTTCAGTCTGTTGTGATTGTGGCATGGTCACTTCTCACTGGTTATACAATAATTGTACTATATCCAGTAGAATTATGTTAGTTTTTATTGCAAGCAATACCACCCCCACTGGACGCATTGTATGCCTTTTGCTGTATCTGCTTTTTTACTCGCGCTACTGTTGCTGATATCCGGCTGTACCGGTATCCCCGACAACGTTTCGCCGGTCAGCGGCTTTGATGTTAACCGCTACCTTGGAAAATGGTATGAAATTGCCAGGCTCGACCATTCTTTTGAGCGTGGTCTGGAGCAGGTGACAGCCGAATACAGCCTGCGTGACGATGGCGGCATACGGGTTGTAAACCAGGGCTATGACAGGGCGAACCAGCGCTGGAAAAGGGCTGAAGGAAAGGCCTATTTTATAGGCAAGAGTGACGTCGGCAGGCTCAAGGTGTCTTTCTTCGGCCCTTTTTACGGTGGCTATAACATCATCGATCTCGACCGGCAATCTTATCGCTATGCGCTGGTGTCCGGTCCGGATACATCCTATCTCTGGATACTGGCCAGGCAGCCAGAGCTCGATATCTCAATCACCGAACGATTGCTGGAGAAAGCGTCCGCGCTTGGATTCGATACCAGCCGGATAATAATGGTCGAGCAAAAACCTGCCGGGACGCCAGTCGCTGAATAAACGTCGTTAAGTCCTCGCGCCGGTATTTTGCGCCGGGGATCTTGACAATACTTATACAAAGAAGATATTTTGCTAGAGGTGCCCGTGACCGGGAATTATCCATTCAGAGTTCGATATCAGCTTGCGCTAACATTCTGTGCCTGCTTTAGCTGTGCAACGTTAATGGCCGATGAAACCTTGATAATTGACGACCGCCGCAACGCCGGGATGCAATCCACGCTGGGCAATAACTGGCGTATCGTCACCGACGCTGTGATGGGCGGGGTGTCCAGCGGTGAGTTGTCGGCAGCAACCATCGATAACAAAGCCTGCCTGCGCCTGCAAGGCGATGTCAGTCTGGAAAACAGCGGTGGATTTATACAGGCCGCGCTCGATGTAAAAGGTACAGACGCAGCCGATGCTTCCGGTTACGCCGGGCTTTTGCTGGAGGTGTATGGCAATGATCAGGAGTACAACCTGCACCTGCGCACCGATGACGTCTGGTTGCCGTGGCAGTCTTATCGTGCTTCTTTCCGGGCGCCCGGTCGATGGCAGACCGTGCGATTGCCTTTCGATAAATTTACCGGCTACCGCATTGGAAAAAAACTGGACCTCGAGCACCTGGAGCGCATCGGTCTGGTTGCCATCGGGCGGGCCTTTACCGCCGACCTGTGTGTTGCGGAGATACGGCTGTATCGGGATTAGTTAACGGAGCCTGCTACCTTTGCGGGCTGTTAGTGCCCCGATGATTGTTCCTGCAGCACTTCAAGATGCTCGGGATTTATGCACAACCTGTTGCCACAGCTTTGTCTGATGAACGTGCCGTTGGGTATCGGTCCGACAAATGTCAAATAGCTTGCCCGGTGAGCGCTTTCCATTGCACGCCCGTTTTCACTGGAGAACATAATTCTTCCATAGCCACTATTGGAAATCTGCCCTCGCCATAACCAGCAACCCGAATCAGGGTCGCTGGCCACAGAGGCCAGAAGCCGTTGTCCGTTAAGTTCCTGCCTGGTGCTAACTATCATATGCAACTCCTGTTATCTTCACGCCGTTAGCTTCGCTATCGTTAACGTAAACCGACCGGTTGTCATATCGAGTCGGCGTTGCTGACGCCGCTCGGTGGTGAAATATCAGTGTTCTCCACAGATCTGATCGCAGCGGCCCTTCCAGCGCCAGCGTGCAAAGCGTACATAGACCTTTTCGGCCAGCCAGAATATGCCGGATAGGGATATCAACCATGCCAGCGGTCGGTAGCGCGGCAGTCGTCGCCACATCGCAACGAATGCAGCCGCTCCGCTGACCATGCGGCCATTGCTTTGCATGACATGCATGCGCTGCATGGCCTCGGTCATTGATAAGCCATAGGTCTGCAACGTTTCGGGATGTGCGTGGAGATCTATCCAGCAAAGTTGCCTGTCACTGTCTATACGCCGGTAATGCGCAATCTCTCGTCGGCACAAAGGACAACCGCCGTCATAGAAGACGACCGGTTTATGCCAATCCTTGCAGTCAGTCATGCGGATTGCTCCGGGAGTTTGCGCCATTCGCCGAGTCGCTTGCTGCATCCGCCGGTGACACCAGGCGTCAGCAGAAGTGTGAGAAAACAGGGCTGAGAGCGGGATTTCAAGGCGTTTGTGACTAACGAGCCGATTTATATTGAAGTTCGGAAATACATCGAAGGGGAGA
>Ga0114931_10006666_pt1 | contig 14177 bp, 1 predicted proteins | sample 2SBtaG_FD_89579 | JGI IMG/M metagenome (GOLD analysis project Ga0114931, IMG submission 89579) | Deep subsurface microbial communities from Kolumbo volcano to uncover new lineages of life (NeLLi) - 2SBTROV14_V59a metaG | ecosystem: Environmental > Aquatic > Marine > Volcanic | place: Kolumbo...
ATCAGGCGAAAAGTGCAGTCGCAGCGCGTCATGGTGTTCGACAATTTTTTGCAAGGCACGTTGCAATGCCTCGACATTCAGTACATCGTCAATTTGAAATAGCAGCGACTGGTTCCAGTGATGGGCCTCGACAAAACTTTGCTCAAAAAACCAGTGCATGATCGGCGTCAGCGGCACAGGACCGGTGACAGCACCTTGTTCGGCAACGACCGCTATTCCTTTACCAGCCACGGACGCCAGTCCTCTGACTGTTGGATTTTCAAAAAGCTGCTTTGGCGTCAATTTGATGCCCGCCTGATTCGCCTTGGCAATGACCTGAATACTCATGATGGAATCGCCGCCGAGCTCAAAAAAGTTATCGTTTACGCCGACGCCTTCGCGACCCAAAATTTCCTGGACAATACCTACAAGCTTTTCTTCCGTTTCATTTTCCGCTTCACCGGAACCTACAGCGACGCTCTCGCCGTATTCCACTTTGGGCAGCGCCTTGCGATCGACTTTGCCGCTGATCATTTTCGGCAGTACTTCGAGAGAGACAAAAGCATGCGGGATCATATAATCGGGCAGATTGTGCTTCAGGAAAGCGCGCAAGTCGTTGACGTCCAGTTCCTTGTTTTTTTCTGTGACAAAATAGGCAAATAGTTTTTTATCCCGGCCGCTGTCGGCGCGGGCTACAACCGCCGCCTCGCGGATATCGGGATGCACGCGCAAAGCGGCTTCGATTTCTCCGAGTTCCACGCGAAAACCACGAATTTTCACCTGGTCATCAACACGGCCAATGAAATCGACATTGCCGTTTTCGCGCCAGCGGGCAAGGTCGCCGGTGCGATAAAGTCTTGCTCCTTCAACACCGCTGAACGGATCGGGAATGAATTTCTCCGCCGTCAGATCGGGCCGGTTCAGATAACCGCGCGCCACGCCGACGCCGCCGATGCATAGTTCGCCCGGCACGCCAATGGGCGCCGGGTTCAAGCTCTGCTCAACAATATAAATTTTATCGTTCGGCAGCGGCTTGCCGATTGGCATGGTCATCATATCGTGCTCAGGATTGGCCGCCGGGTCGTAAATCGTGGCGATTACCGTACCCTCAGTCGGGCCATAAGTATTCAGCCATTGCACGCGCGTGCCGACATTTTTCTTCCACGCGGCATACCGCTCCGGTGAAGCCGCCTCGCCGCCGGTAATCACCAGACGAACGGATTCGGGCAGAGTTTTCTTGTAATGGTCCAGTTCAAAAGCCAGTTCGTGCCAGTAAGCGGTTGGAATGTCCATCACGGTGAGCCGTTCTTTTTGCGCCAAATCGAGCAGCTCATCGACGGACATAACCACGTCGTTTGGCCGTAAAACCAGCGTTGAACCGCTCATCAGCGTTGGAAAAATTTCTTCCACTGCACCGTCAAAATTGAGCGAGAAAAATTGCAATATACGGTCGGCAGGCAAATAATTGTAATTTTTGTGTATAACGTTATTATGGTTGACAACGCCCTCGTGCGTCACCAGCACACCTTTGGGCGTTCCGGTAGAGCCGGAGGTATAGATGACATAAGCCAGATTTTGCGGCGCCACCTTGACGTCGGGATTATTTGTTGGTTGTCCGGCAATGTCATCCCATTGCGAATCCATCGCAACAATTTCCACACCTTTTGCGGGAAGAACGTCCGTCAGGCTCTGCTGCGTTAGCAGTATCTTGACACCGGTATCCTGAACCATAAACTCGATACGCTCGCGCGGATAATTCGGATCGAGCGGCAGGTAACCGGCGCCGCTTTTCAGTACGCCAAGCAAGGAGACAATCATATCCAGAGACCGCTCCATACACAAACCGACAAGGGTGTCCGGCCTTACGCTCTTTTGCATCAAATAATGAGCGACTTTATTCGCTCGCGCGTTGAGCTCGGTGTATGTCAATTCTTTATCGCCAAAACGCACGGCAATGGCCTCAGGCGATTTTTTGGTTTGTTTTTCAATAATGTGATGGATGATGCGGGGTTCGCCAAAATCGATGTCTGTGAGATTCCACTCATGCACAATTGTTCGGCGCTCTGCTTCCAAAGCCATGTCAGCCGCAAGAATATTTTGATCCGGCCTATCGACCAATGTTCGCAACAGATTTTCGAAATGCGCGACCATCCTCTGTATAGTTGATCTATTGAAGAGATCGGTATTATACTCTACTGCGCCATATAGAATGCCATCATGCTCTTCCAGTGACAGTGTTATATCGAAATTCGAAATATTCGTTTCGATTTCGATCTGCTCAAGCGTAATGTCTTGCAAATCCAGCTTTCTGGCGGGCAAATTTTGCATCATAAACATCACCTGAAACAGGGGGCTACGGCTGGTGTTTCGCTGCGGCTGTACCGCGTCGACGACCTTTTCAAAGGGAACATCCTGATGAGCATAAGCATCAAGCGTCGTTTCTTTGACGCGCTGTAAAAGCTCGCGAAAAGCAGGATTGCCGGACAGGTCGCTGCGCAATACAAGGGTGTTTATGAAAAAACCGATGAGATTCTCAACTTCGCTGCGGTTGCGATTGGCAATGGGCGTACCGACGCTGATATCCTCTTGATTAGCATAGCGGGCAAGTAACGTTTGAAACGCTGCCAACAGCGTCATAAATGGAGTAACATTTTCGCGGCGACTCAGATCAAAGACGCCCTGTGATATTTCTTTGCCGAGGCGAAAGGTCAGATGGTCACCGTTCATCGTCTGAAAGGCAGGACGCGGCCTATCCGTGGGTAGGGCCAGTTCGCCATCATTGTCGCCCAACTGATTTTTCCAATAATCGAGCTGTTTTTCCAGAGTCTCGCCCTGCAGCCAATTACGCTGCCAATAGGCATAGTCTGAATATTGAATCTCCAACTCCGGCAGCGGAGACGGCTCACCTTTGGACATCGCTTCATACAATGCGCCGATTTCGCGAATCATTACGCCGGAGGACCAGCCGTCGGAGATGATGTGATGCATGACCAGTTCAAAGACATAATCATTTTCGGCCAGTTTTATGAGATGGGCGCGAAACAACGGCGCCCGGGCCAGATCAAAGGGCGTTTTAGCAATTTTGACAATAATCTCTTTGACGCGTGCATCCTGCGCCGCCGCATCCAGACTACTGATATCCTCGATCGGGATCGACGCATCCACTTCATCGACGACCTCAATTTTCGGCTTGCCGTCAACCGTCACAAATGCCGTTCGCAGCACCTGGTGGCGGCGGGCAATTTCTTTCAGGCATTTTTGTAGCGCGTCAATATTCAAATCCCCTTTGATGCGCACAGCCGACGGAATATGGTACTGCGGGCTGCCGGGCTCCAGTTTGTCGAGAAACCACATGCGCTGCTGGGCAAAGGAAAGGGGACGTTCCTCATCAGTTTGGAATTGAGCGCGCTGAATCAACGGAACGCTGTTATCGCCCGGAGATAATTTCACCCGCTCAATGGCTTGTGCCAGTTGCGCCACAGTGGGTGATTGAAAAAGTTCGCGCAACGGAAGCTCTACGCTGAAATGATCCCTAATGCGGGAAATAACCTGGGTGGCGATTAGCGAATGCCCGCCGAGATCAAAAAAATTGGAATGAATGCTCGTTTTTCGTATTTGTAAAATTTCACTGTAAATTGCCACCAGAATTTTTTCTGTTTCTGAACGGGGCGCTACAAATTCTTCTGCACTCTGATCTTCCATATCCTCCGGGATATGCAGGGCACGGCGATCAACTTTACCATGAGGCGTTAAAGGTATTTCCTCAACAGGGATAATCATTGCCGGAACCATGTATTCCGGTAAATGCGATTTTAGCTGTTGTCGTATCTCGGCAGGCGAAAAAAGTTTATGATCCGAAAGAACCACAAAAGCAACGAGCCGCTGGTCTTGAAGCAGAACAATACAATTTTCTATGGCGTGCATTTGCAGCAACGATGTTTCGATTTCCTCTAATTCGATACGAAAGCCACGCATTTTAATCTGATGGTCAATCCTGCCAATGTATTCTACATTGCCGTCTTCAAGGAAACGAGCAAGGTCACCGCTGCGGTATAAATAACCGCTATCCTGCTCTGAAAAAGGATCGGGGACAAACTTCTCGGCAGTAAGATCAGGTCTGTTTAAATAGCCCAGACCAACACCTCGGCCGGCGATGCATAATTCCCCCGGCACTCCTGGCGGCAAGGGTTGAAGATCGGCATCTAAAATATATACACGAACGTTGGAGATCGGCTTACCGATAGTCGGATTTGGACTGAGAATCTCCCTGCCTCTCCCCAGATTGAAAAGCGTTGCATCGACCGTACATTCGGTCGGTCCGTAAACGTTATAAAAGGTAATATCATTTTGTTCAGTCAGCGTTTCCCACATATCTGTCCGAATGGCTTCTCCGCCAATGAGAACAAATCGGGGTTTGTGCTTATCTTTTTCCAGTAAACCGGCATCTAAAATGAGACGCAATTGTGAAGGTGTGGAGTCAAAAACATCAAGCTCTTGTCGGCGGATAAAATCCAACAAAGCGGAACCGTCTATACGGATTTCTTGCGGTACAATGTAAAGTGTATGACCGCTCAACACCTGTATCCATTGTTTAACGGATGTATCAAAAGTCAGAGGGCCGTTCACACTTACACGGAGAGATGAAGAACCTTGATGACAATATATGGCCTCTTCTAATGCGTAATATAAATTCACCACCGATGCATGGCTGATAACGACACCCTTTGGTAAACCGGTTGTGCCGGAAGTATAAATGACATAGGCAAGAGCATCCGTACCCAGGTTAATATCAAGATTTGTAGCAGGGTATTTCATCAAATTCGCATCCCCCTCGTCCAGCGGCAATATGTGGCCTTTAAAAAAAGACAAATCAGGATACAAGTGACTTTGTGAAAGCAGAACTCCCAGTCCGGCATCCTCAACCATATATTGTAAACGATCTAAGGGTTGGGCGGTATCCAAAGGCACGTAGGCAGCCCCGGCCTTTAGAATCCCCAATAAACCTGCCAGCATATCCACTGACCGTTCGCTGTAAAGGCCGACCAGATCATTAGGCATAACGCCCTGCGCCCGTAATGCGTGTGCAATTCGGTTTGCTCGTCCGTTCAGTTCTGCAAAAGTAAGCGATTGATCCCTATAAACTACCGCTGTCCTGGAAGCATAGCTTTCTGCCGCCTGTTCAAAAATGCCATGAATAAAAGGCGAACTTGGCTTAAAATCCTTTTGTGTACGATTCCAGTCATTCAGGACTTGCGCCCTGTCCTGGCGGTTCAGAAGCGGAACAGTATTGAGTTTTTTATCCGGTTTTTCAATGATTTGATGCAGCAGCATTTCGTAATGTTTTAGAAAACGCCGGATTGTGTTCGCTTTAAAAATATCCCTATTGTAATCTACGGCTAAAAGCAACCCGTCGGCAGTTTCGGCTGCACGCAGAGTTAAATCGAATTTTGTAGTCGGATTCTCCAACTCGACCTGACTTATTTCCAGATTGGGCAAGCTAATGACGCGCGTATCCTGAGCATTATGCACAAACATGACCTGAAACAATGGCGAATGGCTTAAATTTCGCTGAGGATGAATCTTTTCCACCAACATTTCAAAGGGCAAGTCCTGATGCATATAGGCATTCAAAGTCGTCTCTTTGATTTGTTTCAAGAAAGACGAAAAGGTTTCGACTGCGCCGATCTCTCCGCGAATGACTAGTGTATTCACGAAAAAACCGATCAATCCTTCGATTTCCGCCCGGTTTCGATTGGCAATGGGAATACCAACATTTATATCATCCTGACCGGAATAGCGATACAACAGAGTATGGAAGGCGGCCAGCAAAGTCATAAAAGAGGTTACGCCCATACGGTTGGAAAGATTATGCACGCCGGCCAGAACAGAGACAGGGAGCCGCAACCGTTCATTGGCGCCCCTGTCTGTTTTGACAGCCGGCCTGGGAAAATCCACAGGCAGATGGAGCACATTGGGATTTGTGCCTAACTGATTCTTCCAGTAATTCAACTGCTTGGTCAGGCGCTCCCCGGAAAGCCATTTTCGCTGCCATTGGGAAAAATCAGCATATTGTATTTTAAGTGCGGGCAACGGAGATGGCTTGTTCTGCACATAGGCTTGATACAGGGTAGAAAATTCACTCATCAGCACGCCCATTGACCAGCCATCGGCAATGATATGGTGCAAAACGATAAGGAGAATATATTCATCATCTCCGGTTTGAATCAGAGTGATATGACCCAAAGGCCCCTTGGCCAAATTAAAAGAAACACCCAATTTTTCACGAATTAAATTCTCAGCAAATTGCCCATCCTCATTCTTTGTACGAATATCCGCTTCCTCAAAATGAATTTGCGAATTCTGTCCCACCTGCTGCATACCCTTACCGTTGACAGAGGGAAATGTCGTACGCAAGATTTCATGGCGCTGAGAGATTTCATCCATCACTTTCCTGAATGTCGATTTATCCAATCGACCTTTAAGACGCATCGCCATAGGGATGTTATATGCAGGATGACCCGGTTCCAATTGATCTAAAAACCACAATCGTTCCTGGGCGAAAGAAAGAGGAAAAGCATTAAATCTTGCACCCTTTTCTTTTAGCTTCTGCTCCAGCAGCTTTCGTTTTTCCGGCGATAATGAGGCCAACACTTTAGCGATATCAGTCATCTTTTTCCTCATTACTATTTATAGAGTCGGCCGCGTTTTGCAGCAAAACTTCTGCTTCTTCACCGGAGAGTTGCTCGATTTCCGCCAACAAAGATTCCAGATCATCTGTACCGCGTTCGATAGGTTCAATGGCTGGCGCATCCTCATCAACTTGCTGCGCATCAAGGCTTAAAACAGCTTCGGCGATACCGGCGATCGTCGGCGTCTCAAATAATTTGCGCAATGGAATTTCCACTTGAAATTCTTCGCGTATGTGCGAGATAAACTGCGTGGCCAGCAAAGAATGGCCACCAAGTTTGAAAAAATTATCGTGCACACCAACCTGCGCCACGTTCAGCAATTCGGAGACAATGGCGACGAGTTTTTCTTCGACGTCGTTTCTCGGCGCCACATACTCGGCGTCCAATTGCTCGCGTGACAGTTCCGGCTGCGGCAGGCTTTTGCGATCAATCTTACCACTCGGCGTCAGCGGAAATTCGTCGAGGACGACAAATGCCGATGGGATCATGTAATCCGGCAGCTCGGCGGATAATGTGGCGCGCAATTCGGCGACGTTCAAATCTTCATCCGCAACCAGATAGGCGACGATGCGTTGGTCGCCGGGGGCGTCTTCCCGGACCATGACAAAGACATCCTGCACATACTCGATTTTAGAAAGCACGGCCTCGATCTCGCCCAGCTCGATGCGAAAGCCACGTACCTTGACCTGGTGGTCGATGCGGCCAAGGAATTCCATGTTGCCGTCCGGCCGCCAGCGAACCAAATCGCCGGTGCGGTAGAGACGTTCCCCCGCGTTTTTAGTGAACGGATTTGGAATAAATTTCTCCGCTGTCAGGTCAGGACGATTGAGGTAGCCGCGCGCCAGTCCAACGCCGGCGACGCACAATTCGCCGGGCACGCCTTCGGGAACCGGCGTCCAATTCTTATCCAGAACGTACAACTGAAAATTCTGCAGCGGCTTGCCGATGGGTGGCGCCGATTCGTCCTCCGGGCTGGCCTCGTAATAGGAGGCGCACACGGTTGTTTCCGTCGGTCCGTAGGCGTTGACGTATTGGCGCCCTCTCCCCCATCGCTGAACCAGTTCGACGGAACAGGCCTCGCCGGCAGTGACGATGGTCTTTAAATCCGGCAATTCCTCTTCGGGCATCACGGCCAAAACCGACGGCGGCAAGGTGACGATAGTGATGCGCTGCTCTTTTAGCACGTCGCGCAAACCCTGACCAGAGGCCAGCGTTTCCTGCTCCGTATATACGAGACAGGCGCCGTTGAGCAGGGCCATCACCGTTTCCCACACCGAGGCATCGAAACTGAGCGGCGCGAATTGCAACACTCGATAGTCCGGTGTGATTTGAAATGCCCTCCGCTGCGCTCGGTGCAGGTTGCACAGGCCTCGATGCGGCAACAGCGTCCCCTTGGGTTTGCCGGTGGAGCCGGAGGTGTAAATGACATACGCCAGGTTGTCCGGCGTCGTTTTGTTCGGCAAATTGTCGTCGTTTTCACCGGCCATGGCGGCCCGGTCGCTGTCGACGAGGATCACCTCTGCGCCATGCGCCGGTAGCGTTTTAGCGACATCATTCTGCGACAGCAAAATGGAGACGCCGGAATCCCACAGCATATAGGCGATGCGCTCCTGCGGATAAGTGGGATCGATATTCAAAAACGCGGCGCCCGCCTTTAGGATGCCGAGCACAGCGACGGCCACGTCCGGCGAACGTTTCATGCTGATGCCGACAATATCGTCGACGCCGACGCCCTTTTTCACCAAATAGTTCGCCAGTTGATTGGCGCGGCGATTCAGCTCGTCGTAGGTCAAAAATTCTTTGCCAAAACGAACGGCCTCGGCGCCGGGCTGCTTTTGCACCCATTCTTCAAAAAGCTGCGCCACGGTGCGGTCCGCAGGCCAGGGTGCCTCGGCGTCATTCCAGTCGACGAGGATTTTCCGCAACTCGCCGTCGTCCATAAGCGGCAAGTGCGCAGCCTTTGCCCTGGGTTGTTTCAGCGCCGCATTGACAAGTTGATGATAATGGTGCAGCATACGTTCTGCCGTAAGGCGGTCGAACAGATCGGTATTGAACTCGATGTTGCAGGCGATGCCCTCTCCCGTTTCGGCCACGTTCAACGTCAAATCATACTTTGCCGTCTTGCTTTCCGCCTGCACGGGACTAAGAGTGAGCCCGGGCAGCTCCAGCTTTTGCAGTGGCGTGTTTTGCAGGATAAAAGCGACCTGAAAAAGCGGCGAGTGGCTCATGTCGCGCTCCGGCTGCAACGTATCCACCAATTGTTCAAAGGGGACATCCTGATGCGCGTAGGCGTTCAACGTCGTCTCGCGCACCTGGCGCAGCAGCGTGCGAAAATCGGGCGCCTCGGAAAAATCACTTTTTAGCACCAGCGTATTGACGAAAAACCCGATAAGCTTCTCCGTCTCCGAATTTGTGCGATTGGCGATTGGCGAGCCGGCAAGAATTTCATCCTGGCCGGAATACCGGTACAGCAGCGTTTGAAAGACCGCTAAAAGAAACATAAACGGCGTCACGCCCTCTTTGCGGCAATAGTCGCTGATGCGCTGCGACAGCTCTTTCGGCAATGTCATGGCAACGTTGTCGCCGTCGAAGGTCTGCATGGCGGGACGCGGCCTGTCCGTCGGCAGTTCGAGAACGGGGGGATTGACGCCGAGATTTTCCTTCCAATAGGCAAGCTGCTGCTCCAGGGTCTCGCCCTGCAGCCAGTTGCGCTGCCAGATGGCAAAGTCAATATATTGAACGGGCAGTTCCACCAGCGGCGACGCCTCGTCATTGACAAAGGCATTGTAAAGCTGCGCAAACTCGTTCACTAGAACGCCGACAGACCAACCGTCGGAGACGATGTGGTGCATATTGAAAATAACCACATGCTCCGAGTCGTTCAGAAGCAACAGCCGAACTCGAAACAACGGACCTTTCGACAAATCAAACGGCGTTTTCGCCTCCCGCATGGCCTGTTCTGCAACCGCCTTTTTATGCTCCTCGGGGGGCAGCGAACTCAAATCCGTTTTTTCGATGGGCAGGGGCATATCGTCATGCACGACCTGGTACGGCTCGCCGCGTTCGTCGGCAAAGGTTGTTCGCAGGGACTCGTGGCGACGCATAATTTCTTTAATGCTCTTTTCAAAAGCTGGTACGTCCAGGGTGCCGCTCAATTGAAAGGCGCCGGGGATGTTGTAAAAAGCCTGGTTCGGCGCGAGCTGATCCAGGAACCACAGGCGCTGTTGCGCATAGGAGAGCGGCGGGCGTTCGGGACGCGGCGCCGGTTCGAGCGGCGGACGCGGCGGCATGTTTTGCCGCAGGGTTTCCTGTTCAATTAATAACGCGAGGTCGGCGATGGTCGGTTTTTCGAAAAACTCGCGCAACGGCAATTCAACGTCAAAAGCGTCGCGAACGCGCGAGATGAGCTGCGTCGCCATGAGCGAGTGGCCGCCGAGTTCGAAAAAGCTGTCCCGCATACTGATCTTTTCCACACTCAAAATATTTTGCCAGATGCCGAGGAGTATCTCCTCCACCTGGCTGCGCGGTTCGATGACTTTTCGACCTGTGGCGAAATCATCCATATCCGGCTCCGGCAACGCACGCCGGTTCACCTTGCCGCTCGAAGTCAGCGGAAAAGAGTCCATGCGAATGAAAACAGCCGGCGTCATATAGTCCGGCAGCTTTTCGCCGACAAACATCTGCAAAGTTTGAGAATCAATGTCTGCGCTGTTATTGGGCACATAATAGCCGACGAGCATTTTTTGACCGCCGCTCCTTTCCTTTGCCAGGACGACGGCATGAAGCACATCCGGATGGCTGCTGAGCACGGATTCGATCTCGCCCGTTTCGATGCGAAAGCCGCGGATTTTTACCTGGTGATCAATGCGCCCCAGAAATTCCAGATTTCCATCCTGGAGCCAGCGTACCAGGTCACCGCTGCGATACATACGCGCACCGGGCTGAAAACTAAACGGATTGGGGATGAACTTTTCGGCGGTGAGATCAGGTCTGCCCAGGTAGCCGCGCGCCAGGCCATCACCGGCGATGCATAACTCGCCGGCCGCGCCAAGGGGAACGGGACTAAAACTCGCATCCAGAATGTACACCTGTATATTGTGAAACGGACGCCCAATCGGCACGTTTTCCGGCACAGACTGCCCGGCATCCGTTTTGTAAAAAGTTGTCCCTACAGTGCTCTCGGTTGGTCCGTAGCCGTTAATGAATTTATGTTCTTTATTCCACCGCGCGACAATATCAGCGGTCACGGCTTCACCCGCTGAAATGACAAGCTTTAAATCAGGAAGGCCGCTGCTGTCCAAAACAGCGAGAACCGAAGGCGGCAAAATTATCGTAGTCATCTTTTCTTCTAGCAGCAACTCTTGCAGTTTGCTTTCGTTAAGCATGGTTTCGCGATCGAGTAAATATAACGTCGCTCCGCTTAAAAGCGCTGGAAAAATTTCACCGACCGAAGCGTCAAATCCTATGGAGGCGAATTGCAGCATTCGACTCTCTGGCGTGATATGAAAAACGTCGCTGAATGTCATACTCATGTTAATAGCGCTGTGGTGTTGCAGCAGCGTGCCTTTTGGCGTGCCGGTCGATCCCGAGGTATAAATAATGTAGGCCAGATTTTCCGGCGTAACCGGGCTGTCGGCGTTCTCAACTGATTTTAAGTTAATCCGTTCAGCATTGGCAAACAGATCAAAAAAAGGAACATCCGCGGCGACGTTGTCGCGCAGGGAAGCCTGCGACAAAAGCATTTTAGCGCCGGAATCCTCGAGGATGTAATTCACGCGTTCCGGCGGATAATTCGGATCGATGGGTACATAAACGCCGCCTGCTTTCATCACGGCGAGCAACCCGATGATCATCTCAAACGAACGCTCAAGGTAGATGGCGACGCAATCTTCCACGCCGACGCCGCGTTCCTGTAAAAGATGCGCCAACTGATTGGCACGTTCATTTAGTTCACGATAGGTCAATAAATCCCGGCCAAACTTTAGCGCGACGGCATCCGGCTGCTTCTGCACTCGCTCCTCGAAAACGCGGTGCACGCAGCGGTCGAGATCAAAATCTGCTGCCGTGGCGTTCCAGTCCACAATTATCTTTTTCAGCTCTTCCTCATCCATAAAGTGAATTTCTGACAACTTTTTCTCCGGGTGTTCAGCAAACGCCGTCAGAACGCGTTCCAGGTGGCGCAAGTAACGCTCGACGGTTTGCTGCTCATACCGCTTTGTCTCATAGGCGATCTCCAGCGTCAGCTTGTCGGAAAATCCGGCCACAAGCGTCAACGGATAGTTGGTGCGTTCGTTGGTGTGAAAATCGCTGAATTGCAGGCTGCTGCGCTGCTCCTTCATCGAGGAATCAACGGGATAGTTCTCATAGACGACAATGCTGTTGAACAGCGACAGGTCGCGCGGGACGCTGCTCCAGCCGTGAATGTCCACCAGCGGCGTGTACTCGTAATCGCGCATTTCCACGGCCTGGCGTTGCAAATTTTTCAGCCATTCGCTGGTTGCCGCCCGCGGATCAACGACGGCGCGTATCGGCAGCGTATTGATGAACAAGCCGACCATGCGCTCCACATCGGGCAGCTCCGGCGGCCGCCCGGAGACAGTAGCGCCAAAGACGACGTCATCCTCGCCGGTGTAGCGGTTGTGCAAAACAGCCCAGGCTCCCTGCACCAGGGTATTGACAGTGAGCTGATTCTTGCGCGCAAAAGCATTCAAACGCTCACTCAGCTCTATGGACAACGTCCGTTCAATCTTTTTATAATCCTCCGGCAAATACTCGGTTACACGATCCTCGGGCAAAGCGACGGGCGCGGAATAATCGGCGAGCAGCGTTTTCCAGTAGGCCTCCGCCTTTTGCAAATCCTGTTTTTGCAGCCAATTGATATAATCCACATAAGGACGCGCCGGCGGTAATTGCATGGGAAAATTTTTGCTATAGGATTCATAAAGGGTGAACACTTCTTTTAAAATAATCGGCATCGACCAGCCGTCGGTCAGCAGGTGATGAAACGCCCAGTAAAACCGGTGCGTGTTCTCTGACAGCTTTACGAGGTAGAAACGCATCACCGGCGCCTTGGCCACATTCATGCCTTGCGCGCGATCGTCTTGCAGCAGTTGTTCGAGCTTTTGCGTCTGTTCGGCGTCGGAGCGGCAGCTCCAATCCTCAAAGGATAGCGGCAGCGACACTTGTTTGTGCACAACCTGCAACATCTTGCCCACTTTTTTCCATACAAAAGCGGTGCGCAGCGCCGAATGACGGTGCACCACGGCGTTTAGGGCGCGCTCAAAAGCCGTCCGGTTTAGATCGCCGTGAATCTTGCAATGAAATTGCTCAAAGTATTCACCCGATCCCTCGTTGTAAATGCTATGAAAAAGCATCCCCTGCTGCATTGGAGAAAGGGGGTATATGGCTTCAATATTTTTCTTTTTATCAGCGCTGCTCATAGATCAACTTTCCAGTTCATTCAAGATATCATCTATTTCATCATCCGTCACATCATCAACTGCGGCAAATGATTGATCTGCATCAACAGTTGAAGCGTATTGAATAATACGCTTTAATTGCTCGATATATTCCAGCATCAGCGTTTCAATACGATCCGGATTAATTTTTTTGCCGCTAAAGGCGCAACGAACATGCAGCACATCGCCGCGTATGCTCGCGCTTATGTCGATTAGATACTCTCTCTTCGCCAAAGGGCTACGTTCGTGTGCATTGATCAAGGGCAGCATACGAAAATCGCCGATTCCGGATGTCGGCTGCTCGAATCGGCCCAGGTAATTAAAACTCACTTGCGGCGCTGGAATGCGGCTCATAATGCGGCGTACATTTTCGTCCTTGGAAAGGTGCTTGAGAAGGCCAAACCCGATGCCGTTATTCGGGATGCCGCGAACTTTTTCATCGACGAGGCGAATTTGTTCGCCCGGATCCTCGACGCCATTTATGTTGAGATAAAACGGATAAAGCGTTGTAAACCAACCGACGGTTCTGGACAGGTCCACGCTCTCGATAATATCTTCGCGACCATGCCCCTCAAGGTCGACGTACAACGTTTTCGCCCCGGTCATACTTTTAAATGCATTTGCCAAAGCTGCAAGCAGAATAACGCCTGGTTTAATATTAACCGCGGATGCAACGTTTTGCAGAAGATACTTTGTAATTTCTTCATCTAACTGTTTTTCCAGGAACATGGCGTCCGCTTCCTGATTTCCTGCATCCGGATTATCGACCGGGATATGGGGAATATCGCCATCTGTGAAATTGGACCAGAAATCCAGTTCCTTCTGAAGGGTGTCGGACTGTGCATATTCCGTCAGCTTCTCCGCCCAATATTGAAAGGATGATGTCTTGGGCGGTAACAGAAGCTCCTGCTGCATCTTTAACTGTGAATAGATTGTATAGAAATCTTCTAACAGGATTCGCCAGGACACCCCGTCAACGACCAGATGATGTATGACGATCAGAATGCGATCCGGCTCTGCGCCCATTTCAAAATAGCCGATACGAATCAGA